>ERZ772991.21-NODE-21-length-176160-cov-8.690520_pt1 | contig 176160 bp, 155 predicted proteins | sample MGYA00511128_ERZ772991 | MGnify/ENA primary metagenome ERZ772991 (study PRJEB29015, sample SAMEA2737655) | human gut metagenome | biome: human gut; feature: human-associated habitat; material: faeces | place: China | collected 2012 ... | reverse complement strand
ACGGGATAAACGCTGAAGGCATCTAAGCGTGAAGCCCCCCTCAAGATGAGATATCCCATAGAGTTAATCTAGTAAGACCCCTTGAAGACGACGAGGTAGATAGGCAGAAGGTGGAAGTGTGGTGACATATGGAGCTGATCTGTACTAATAGGTCGAGGGCTTAACCGAAAGAGGTTAAGGTTTGGATAGAACAAAGAGAGTTATTCTTAAGGAAAGTACGAAAGTACTTGACAGGATACGGATGTATAAGATATATTTAATGTGCAGTTTTGAAGGAGCAATCTATTCCTTTAGATAGGGGTGTGGTGAAGTGGTATCATAGGGGTCTCCAAAACCTTTGGTGGGAGTTCGATTCTCTCCACCCCTGTTATAATTTTATATAAGTTAGAAGATAGTTTTTGCATTAGGAGATAATGTAAAAGCTTTTTTTATTTTAATTTAGTATCTTATGAAATAAAGTTTATCAGCTTATTGTCAAAGCAACTTATGCGATATGACTAAAAGATAAAGCTATTTATTAAACTTATGTAAATCATAATTATAAATATTGCGTCAGAAATAATATAATGTTATCATTAAGAAGATATGTATATAATCAATTATTATAGCATAATTAATAATATATTCAGGAGCGTATATGGTAGACAGCAGCTATTTTAAGAATAATAAGAACAATGGTAATAGAGCGGGCGGTAAGAATAACGGCAAATTAATGGACAGGTTAAAGCAGCATAAGTGGATACCACTTGTTGTAATTATAGTATTAGCACTTGCAATGATTGCAATTCAGTATTTTATGTTAGATGTACTTCAATATACAAGACAGATGGCAGAACAGCAGAAAGAGGGATTTATTAATATATATCCTATAATGAATAATTTGCTTTAAAGAACATTTAGCATTTTAAAATAGAAAAATTTAAAATGCTAAAGTTTTAAAATATTCAAAGCTTAGAAGGTTATAATAAATAAGGTCTTAAAAGTCAAAATACGCAAATTCCCACCTAGAGATGGAGGAGAATTATGCAGTTTTTGATTTTTAAGACCTTATTTATTTGATTTTAAATGTTCCCCAATATTAAATTGTATGTGTTTAAGTTTACGTATTATTAGAAATAGAAATTAAGACTTATAAGACAATGGCAGTATTTTTTATCATTGGTGTTATGTTTATAGGGCTTGGTAATTATATGCCAAAGTTGAAACAGAATTATACAATAGGAATTAAAGTTCCGTGGACATTAAATAGCGAAGAGAATTGGAATATGACACATAGAATGGCAGGTAAGCTATATGTTGTAGCAGGTGTTATTTCAATAATAATTGCATTGCTTAATAATGTATTAAGTGATGAAGTGACAATTATTATATTTATGGTTGTATTTCTTGTGACAGGCATAGGAAGTGTTGCTTATTCATTCTGGCTTTATAAGGTCAAGGGCCTTTAATAAATTGTATTATATCAAGATGTCCCCAGCCCTGCTGATTGGTGGCAAGATTGACTTTGTGACAGCATTTTTTAAGCCGTTGGCGGATTTCGTCAGGAGTATAATCGTGATTATTAAGAACACGGGCGATTGCACCGCTTACAATTGGTGCAGACATGGATGTTCCGCTTTTGGTGGAATATCCATTTTTTTTATTACTGCACGCTGTGATATTAGAGCCAGTGACAACAAGTTCGGGCTTAAGAATGCCATCAAGAGTAGGACCGCGGCCGGAATTAAATGTCTTATCATCAATAGAGCCAACGGTAATGACAAGGCGGCTTGTGCCGGGTGCGGTTATGCTGTGGGACTTTGGACCGCTATTACCGGCAGCGGCAACAACAATAATGCCTTCATTCCACATATTTTCCACATTTTTTATTAGTTCAGAAGTATTGGAGGGGTTGTGGGTAGTGCCAAAGGAAATATTTACTATTTTTATATTGTAAATATCTTTATTATTGATTATCCATTTAGTGCCTTTAATAACATTTTCTATATTGCCATTGCCGTTGGAGTCAAGCACCTTAACAGATATAATCTGGCTCATAGGGGCTATTCCTTTGAATCGGCCGTGACTTGCATAGCCATCGCCTGCGATTATGCCTGAAACGTGCGTGCCGTGACCGCTGTCATCATATGGAAATACTCTATTATTAATAAAATCTTTAAATGCGATTATCCGGTTTCCAAAATCTATATGCTTATATATGCCTGTATCAAGTACAGCAACACCTATATTATTATTCATATCTATCCTCAGTTATGCTCTATATAAATATTTTATTCATAATAATTGTGATTGGTGCGTTGATTATTGATGTCTTATATTTGCTTTTTGTATTAAAATCTTATATAATATTCAAATACATAATACATTTAAGTAATTGGAATTGCTTTTATCTGAGATTTTCGAGTAGAAAGTTTTTATGTAAGATTAAAGGCATTGATAATATGTATAATATTCGTGAAAAGTGAGAGGTTGCGTTATGGACAAGAAAAGAATTGTTGTTGCATTAGGAAGAAATGCTTTCGGAGAAACATTCCCAGAACAGCAGGCAAATGTTAAGAAAGCAGCTAAGGCTATTGCAGATTTAGTAGAAGCTAAGTATCAGATAGTAATTACACACAGCAATGGTCCTCAGGTTGGTATGATTCAGACAGCTATGACAGAATTTGCAAGACTTGAGCCAGAAGACAGGACTGTTGCTCCTATGTCAGTATGTGGTGCTATGAGTGAAGGCTATATAGGTTATGATTTACAGAATGCAATCAGGGAGGAGCTTCTTAACAGAGGTATCTATAAGACAGTTTCAACAATTATAACTCAGGTAAGAGTTGATCCTTTTGATATAGCATTTTCTGAGCCTTCTAAGATAATCGGAAGATATATGACTAAGGAAGAAGCTGAAGCAGAGGAAGAAAAGGGTAACTATGTAGTTGAAGAAGAACCAGGCAGGTTCAGAAGAATAATTGCAGCTCCAATGCCTATTGATATATATGAGATTGATGCTGTTAAGGCACTTCTTGATGCAGATCAGATTGTTATTGCTGCCGGTGGTGGTGGAATTCCAGTATTACAGCAAGGTTCACACCTTAAGGGTGCATCAGCTATTATAGAGAAGGATTACACAGCAGCTAAGCTTGCAGAACTTGTCGGAGCAGATACATTATTATTCCTTACAGCTTATGATAAGCTAACAATTGGCAAGGGAACAGCTGACGAGAAGGTATTTGACAATGTATCAGCAGCAGATCTTCACCAGTATATTAAAGCTGGACATTTCCCAGCTAAGACAACATTCCCTAAGGTAGATGCATCAATTAGATTTGTTGCAGCTGATTCAGACAGAAAGGCAGTTATTGCTAATCTTGAGCAGGCTAAAGAAGGCTTAGACGGAAAGGCAGGAACTACAATAACAGCTTAACTGGGTGACATATAATGGAACCTGCACAACAATAAGTGGTTCAATTACAACATATATTTGATGAATTACAACATCTCTCGATAATATATATAATTATGTGGTAGAATATGGTTATAATAATTATCAGGAGGTGTTGTTTTGCTTTTAATGGGGATGCAAAAGAAGAATTCAGATATGGATAGTCTGATGGAACATTTAGAATTTAAGGGTATTAATGTATTGAATGTATTTGAGGAAGGGAGGGTTAATAATCTGCTGTGGCAGATGAATACAAGAAAGAATAATGAACTGTTTATTAAGCACAGGTATGTTGTGTTATTTATATCATATGAAATGCTTAATGACATTAAAGGAGTATATTATCTGGAGCTTGTTAAGAAATTATCAGAACAGGGGAAGATTAAATTATATGTAGTCAACAACCATATTAAGATTAAGAATTTGCCCAAAAGAGGTGGCTGGCTTGAAAGTGTTATATGTGATTGTGAGGAGTGCGAGGACAATTATGAGATGAATTGTAAGATGTATCAGCTTGCTGATGATATTGTGTGTAATGTTGTCAATGATATATTCAATCAGAATACTTGCAATTAATCCCAATTCCATCTATAATTGTAATGTTTAACATTACTGGAGGTTATGATTAATGATTAGTGCAAACAATGTAACACTTCGTATAGGTAAAAAGGCCCTTTTTGAAGATGTAAATATTAAGTTTACAGAAGGTAACTGCTATGGTCTTATCGGTGCTAATGGTGCAGGTAAGTCAACATTTTTAAAAATACTTACTGGTCAGATTGAACCAAGTAAGGGAGATGTATCTATTACACCAGGTCAGAGATTATCATTCCTTGAACAGGACCACTTCAAGTATGATGAGTACACTGTATTAGATACTGTTATTATGGGTAACACACGCCTTTATGAAATAATGAAAGAAAAAGAAGCAATATATGCTAAAGAAGATTTCACAGAGGAAGATGGTAATAAGGCAAGTGAGCTTGAAGCAGAGTTCGCTGATATGAATGGCTGGGAAGCAGAATCAGATGCTGCACAGCTTCTTAACGGGCTTGGAATTACTACAGATCTTCATTATAAGCTTATGTCAGAACTTAATGGTAGTGAGAAGGTTAAGGTTCTTCTTGCTAAGGCTTTATTTGGTAATCCTGATATTCTTTTATTAGATGAGCCTACTAACCACCTTGATCTTGATGCTATTGCGTGGCTTGAAGAATTCCTTATTAATTTTGATAATACTGTTATCGTTGTATCACACGACAGATATTTCCTTAATAAGGTATGTACACAGATTGCAGATATTGATTATGCCAAAATCCAGCTTTATGCTGGTAACTATGATTTTTGGTATGAATCAAGCCAGCTTATTATTAAGCAGATGAAGGAAGCTAATAAGAAGAAGGAAGAAAAGATTAAGGAACTTCAGGATTTTATTCAGAGATTCTCAGCTAATGCGTCTAAGTCTAAGCAGGCTACTTCAAGAAAGAGAGCATTAGAGAAGATTGAACTTGATGAAATCAGACCATCAAGCAGAAAGTATCCTTATATAGATTTCAGACCAGCAAGAGAGATTGGTAATGAAGTACTTCAGGTTGAAGGTATTTCTAAGACAATTGATGGTGTTAAGGTGCTTGATAATATATCATTTATTGTTAATAAAGATGACAAGATTGCATTTGTTGGTTCTAATGAATTAGCAACTACAACTTTATTTAATATTCTTACAGGTAATATGGAGCCAGATGAGGGTTCATACAAATGGGGTGTAACAACTTCACAGGCATATTTCCCTAAGGATAGTGCGGCAGAGTTCAACAGAGAGGATACAATTGTTGAATGGCTTACACAGTATTCACCAGATCCAGATCCTACATATGTAAGAGGTTTCCTTGGACGTATGTTATTTGCTGGAGATGATGGTGTTAAGAAGGTTAAGGTACTTTCCGGTGGAGAGAAGGTTAGATGTCTTATATCCAAGATGATGATTATGGGTTCTAATGTACTTATATTTGATGACCCTACTAACCACCTTGATATGGAGTCTATTACAGCACTTAATAATGGACTGATTAAGTTCCCAGGTGTGGCACTTTTCACATCACACGATCATCAGTTCATTCAGACTACAGCTAACAGAATTATGGAAATCGTTCCATCAGGGCAGCTTATTGATAAGATTACAACTTACGATGAGTATCTTGAGAGCGATGAGATGGCAAGAAAACGTCAGGGATTTGCAGAAGCTGCAAGTGATGATGAAGATTAATTATTAATGCTTAGGATGGGGTTGTCACGAATGTGGCATCCCCATATATTAGTATTAGTCAGGTGTTGATAGCTTATGTATGCAATATAAGTGTGTATACACAAGCTGTTATTACCTAATTTTAAATATGTTGAAAGGAAAAATATGTTATCTTTAGTAGTTAATGTATAGAAAGTAAAAGAATAGATATACCCTAATAAACCGTAGTAAGTATAAGGGTTTGTTGAGGTATATTACTGTAAAGTAAGTGTACCTTAAAAATTGAATATTAAAAGATTATTAAACAGTAGTATAACTGTTGAACGTATGTTCTTTATACGGTAAAATATATAGTAAATAAAAGATATTTTACTTATTAGACATATAATAATTGTATTGGAGGTATCAGATACATGGAATTACACGTTACAAAACATAAAGGAAGGGAGATAGTTGTTCTACTGGATAATGATATGAGAAAAGAGATTGCTTTAGATTATAGGTAAATAATATCAGAAGAAATATAAATTAGAAAAGCAAAAGTCAGCCAAGATGTTTCATGGCGCATTGGTGCCTTTCGTAGAAAGGCGGATTATAAAAATGAAAAAGACAAAAATAATAATCACAGCTGCAATAATGGCGGCATTGGTAACAGCGACAGCTTGTGGTGGCAAGAACCAGGCTTCTACAGCAACAGAAGCTCAGACAACAACAGTTGCAGTAAAACAGGTTAATTCAACAAGCACAGAAAATGCAACGGACAAGCAGGAAGTAACAGAAGCTTCCGTAGAAAATACAGAGGCTTCTAATGAAGAAGTTTTAGTAGCTGAAGCAGTAATAGATGAAAATCAGGGAAATGGTGATAGTGTAGAAGAAGTTAATAATACAGTTCTTGAAGAACAGCCAGCAGAAGATATAAATGCAACCTGGACAGATACAACACCGGCAGAACAGCCAGAAGAAAATATTAATTCAGGCTGGGAAGATGCAGCACCAGTAGAGCAGCCAGCCGCTCCGGCAGAACCAAGTCCAGCACCAGAGCCAGTAGTAACTCCTCAGGCACCAACAGCTACAACATTAACAGATGAAGAAAGATTAGTTGCAACTGGAAAATGGACTAAAATTAGTGAAGGTATAAATTCTTATACAGGAAAAGCTTACTCTATCTATGAAGGTATTGACCCATTAACAGGATATAAAATAGGTACTGTATTTTCAGATGGAACTTTAACAGGACTTCAAACTAACACGAAAGAAGAGGCTTGTGCAATTGCGCAAGCACATAGAGCTACTTAAGCCATTGCCTCAAAATACAGTAAGGCAGATGATTGTTGGTGGAATGCAGTCAACATTTGGCAGAAAACCACAGATAAAAGGTGTTCCAGATAATATAGATTACTATGATGAAATTATATTAGGCACACCTATATGGGCAGGAATGCCAGCCGCACCAGTATATACATTTATAAAAAAATATGGAATAGCTGATAAAATAGATGCAGTATTTACATTTAGTGGCGGCGGAGATAATGACAGATGCATGGCGCAGTTGTCAAAGACACTTAAAAATATAAAAAATGAGGTTGCATTAGCAGACCGTAATAGCGAAATGGCAAAGAATAATCATGATAAACTTGAGAAATTTATTATGGATATTAAGTAGAATATAGGGGCATTAATGTATAAGATGAACATAATGAAAAACTGGTGAAAAGAAATTACTTGTGACATTCTGTGCGGTCAAATCAAATGTATTATTAGGATGGCTTATAGGACTTGGCAACGTGGAAGAGTTAGAACCAGAAGATGTAAAGGAAAAAATGATAGCTCTTCTTGATAAAAATAAAGATTCTTATAAATAGATTTAACAGTGGAAGTGTATTTTGTGTATACTAAAAAGATATATAATGTGTTTTAGATAAAATTTAAAATATAATAAAAAGAAAAAAGGAATTGTTGTAAATTTGCGGCAATTCCTTTTTTAGATGGTGGTAGAATATTATCAAATAGTAATTCCAATATGTTGATATTAAAATAAAATATATAATAGTTATCTATTATTTACATTCCAGTATGGTAAATGTTTATAACTTAGAATTCTACAGTAAAAAATTAAAAAAATCAATATATAAAGACATTGAAATAAATTAGCACCTAATAGATAACTTTTATATTGACATATATAATAATAAGTGATATATCTATAGCATAAGAAGATAATAAAGGAGGTGAAATTGATGATTCAGTTAGTATTAGAATTTCAGCTAGAAAAGCCAGAACTGCCAGTAGAATATGAAAGAACAATTGTGAGCTTTTTAAAGGCAGCAAGTAATAATTATTCACAGGAAATGTTTGAAAGATTATATGATAAAAGTAAGTCAATAATAAAAACATTTACATATAGTGTATATCTGCCAGGAGCTGTTTTTGACAAAGATGTGATAAAACTTAAAGAAACGAGATTTAAAATATTTTTCACTGATGCAGATATGGGACAGACCATAGAGTGGTTTAATTCATTTCAATTAATGAGAATGAAGAAATATCCGCTTAATAACAATGCAATGAAACTTATTTCAATAAAATCACAAAATAGAAAAGAGATTGTTGATAATGAACTTGTTATTAAAATGCAAAGTCCACTTATTGTAAGACAACATAATGCAGATACTAATAAAGATGAATATTATACATATGACAGTGCTGAATTTGCTGATAAGGTAAGAGATAATGTTTCAATATTCTTGCAGAAGGTTAATCTGGATATATCCATGGAAGATTTTTCACTGTTGCCAGTGAAGGGCAAGAAAGTTGTAGTTAATTGCTTTGGAAGAAAGATAGATGCCAATATAGGCATTTATAAAATAACAGGAAATCAAGAGCTGCTTAATATACTTTATCAGTCAGGACTTGGCAGTAGGCGTAGTGTAGGGCATGGTAAGTGGGAAGTGCTGATGTAACGTAACAATATGTATGGTATATAAGTATGCATTGGAGTTGAAAGTGTATACAAATAATTTGATTAAATTGAGAGGAGGTAAGAAATGAGTAAGCATCTTATAATACCGGGGGATTTTCTTAAAAATGCTGGTATTGTCGGGTTATATTATATGCTTAAGGAATATAATATAGATATTCTTGAAGGCAGGGAATATGGCATAAAAGAGCAGGGAAGTACTGAATATGGTTTTGAACCATATGAAAGTGGATTATGGCTGGATGAAGATTTTATAGAAAATGCTGATTGGACAGATATATTTTTTAAAGCCTGTGTTAAATATTACAGAGATAGTACGGTGTATGCAAGAGTTTTAGATAATATTAATGTTATTATAGACAAAATAGATAATGATGTATGGCAGGAAAATTCTGCTAATAAAGATATGCTTAAGTTTATCAGTGATAAGCTTTTATCCAATAGTTACAAGTCAGGCTTTGATAATATAAAGAATGATATAGAGAATGCATATATATATGAGAATCTGCAGAAAGAAAAGCTGAGCTTCAAGTTAGATGCGTGTGAACTTAAAAGGCGTTTAGAAGAATTAAATATATTTTTAAAGCAGCCTTTATGTGAAGAAACATTTGTTATGAAAAGTGTTATATATAATTATATTAACCGTTTTTGGGATGGAAAATGTTTTTTATTAAGAGCTAATGCAAAGAAAAATATGCGAATATTATTTGAACAGGATTTTGTAGAACCATTCAAAGAATATGTTAAGAAATTGCATAGTAAGGATAAAGATATATGCATTGACTGTGGAAAATTGCTGGGTAGTAGGGACAAGGTTTCAATAGCATTTATGAAGGATATGGCGGATGATCTTTCAAGAAAAAAATCAGCTTTTTGGAATTGTAAAGTGGATGCTTTTTTGTGTCCTGAGTGTGCATTTATTTATGCTTTATGTCCGTTGGGATTTAATCTTTTAGGAAGCCGATTTGCATTTCTTAATACAAATATTTCTATTAGAGGGATGATAGAGGCTAATAAAAAGAATGATTATGCTTATATAAAAGAAAATGATATATATCCGGATAATGCTGTAAAGCGTGAAAAAGAAAGTTATTCACAGTGGTTTGCAAGAATGTTGAACAGGCTGATGGAATATAAACTTAAAGAATTATCCAGTGTCCAGGTAATAATCAGAGGTACGAAGCAGGATGATAAGTATGTTTTTGCAGTTGTAAGTAATGATGCATTGAAAATTATTAAAGAGAAAAAGGTCCAGAATGCTTTACAATATATGCAGATGTATCCATATATTATGATAGAAGGAGAGTATATTAATATTCATGAGCAGGTTGTTCTTAATATACTGAACTTTAAAGGTCAGGAGCTGCTTCTTAACAGAGTGTTAAGGGCATCAATAGAGTCACCAGCTTATAATGCCTCTGCTTACTGGATTTATAATGTACTTTTGTGGAGCAATATAGTTAAAAGTGGCAAAGAGAATGGAGGTAAGATAGCTATGAACAGATTAGCAGTCATGAATAGTGGTTATTCACTTCGTACAGCATTATTAGCATCAAAGGGAGCTAAAGATGATGAATGTATCAGAGGTACGTTGTATCAGCTTATGAATGCACTTTCGACAAAGAATACAGGAAAGTATCTTGAAATAGTGATGAGATTATATAGTTCCTGCAAGATACCTGCTAATGAGGAGCAGGCAGGTAAGCTGGTAGTTCCTAGTGCGTTTGTAAATATGTTTAATAATCCAGCATTATTTGAAGAGTACGGATATGCATTTTTACTCGGATTAAAAGGATGCAATTCAAATTCTAAAAAACAAGATAATAAGAATGATTAAGGAGGGCATATAGATGAAAAAGGATGGATTAACATTAACAATGGTATTCTTGGCAGAGAGTGCCAATTATGGTGAGGGCGTAGGAAATATAACAACTTTGAAAAAGATGACAAGGGGAGATTATCAACAGTACTCATATATATCAAGGCAGGCTATAAGGTATAATTTAGTTCAGCAGCTTAATTGGGATGATACACCTGTGGATGGAAAGAGTGGGGTTGTTCAGTTTGCACCGTCCGCTACAATAAAAGAGTATCCAGAGATAGATTTATTTGGTTATATGAAGACGACATCTAAAGATGATAATTTTAAGGGTGGAGCAACAACAAGAAGCGCTGTGGCAAGACTGAGTAATGCGATATCTCTTGAGCCTTATCAGGGTGAATTAGAGTTCCTCACCAATATGGGACTTGCAAAACGACAAAATCTTGGTAATGCTATTGCACAGAGTGAGATACACAGGGCGTATTACACATATACATTATCGATTGATCTAGACAGAGTAGGAGAGGATGTAGATATAAGTATATCACCAGAACAAAAGACAGAAAGAGTAAATGCACTATTAGATGCCGTACAGTATTTATATAGAGATATTAAAGGAAGAAGAGAAAATCTTTCACCACTATTTGTTATTGGCGGTAATTATGCTAGGAAAAATCCTTTCTTTGAGAATTGTGTTCGTATTAAGAATAATAGTATAAGGACAGGTGCATTTGTAGATTTAATGCAGGGGGATGACAGTATAAATGATAATACGGTTGTTGGAGTTGTATCGGATATATTTGACAATGATACAGAGCTTAAGGAAAAGTTACACGCAGTGACAGTAGCAAAAGCATTTAGCCAGTTGAAAGAGAAAGTGAGCGAATATTATGATGAAAGCAATTAGACTACACTGTTTTCAAAATCTTGCTAATTATAAAAAGCCAAGCAGCTTTATCATAAAAGAAACGTATCCACTTCCACCATATTCAACAATCATAGGAATGATACATGCAGCATGTGGGTTTAAGAGATATCATAGGATGAAATTGAGTATACAGGGAACCAATCAGGGAATGATTTCTGAACTGTATACAAGATATTCTTTTTCATCTGGGGCAAAATATGAAGAAGGACGACATAATATATGCATTGAAGATGGTGAAAAATATGGAGTATTCAAAGGAGTGGCTAATGTAGAATTAGTCTGTGAAAATGAGATAATTATTCATATTTTACCAGAAGAAGATGAGGATATGCAGATTATATATGAGGCACTTAAAAATCCACCTATGTATCTGTCGCTTGGAAGATATGAGGATTTAATAGATATAAAAAGTGTTGATATAGTAAATATAAGAGAAGAGGACGAAGCAGATACAAAGCATAATATATATATTCCAGTATCATATATTATGGAAAGAGGTTATGAAAACAGTAATTCTACTGTTTATACCCTTAATAAGGAGTATGAGATAACTAAACAGGGGCTGCGTAGATGGAAGTCAGAGAAAGAAGGCGGACGGGTTAAAGTTTTTTATTATCCTAGTGGAATAGAGATAGAAAATATTTTAGTAGATGATTCACAATCAGAAGATGTAGTAGTATTTGCGTAATTAAAATTAATAGATACATATTGGAATTAGATTTATTTATCAATAATTACATAAGAGTTTGACAGAGTAGAAGGAGAACATATGGAGTATTATGCAAAGTCAGCAACAAAAAGTTTATCTGATGATGAGAAAAGTGAAATTGTTAAAAAGATTAAATCTGCAATAGAAATAGTAGAAGATAATCTCACACAAAGTGAAAAAACAGCTATTGATAATTCCATTGATGAGTTTATAAATATAACGGAAAAAGGACAGGTTACGTTAAAACAGCATCTTGAAGATATAGTAATATGTGCAGAGAATTTTTTTAAAATATATGGTGGATATTTTACGGATAAAGAGAAAAAGCTTGTTGTTGAAGCATGTCGAATACATGATATTGGTAAAGCTAACATAGTATTTCAGACTAAAATAGGTAATAGAGATTTACATTTAGATGAAACCTTCGATTATGAAATTCCTCATGGATATTTAAGTGCAGTAAGTATATCTCAGGATGAATTAAGCAATATGGTTCCAGATTGTACAGTAGAAGATTTTAAGATATTTATAACTGCTGTTTACCATCATCATGACAGGGAAGATAAGTGGGAAAGTGCTCAAATAAAGGAATTCTGTAAGAAATACTATATTGATAATCTGGCTGATTTTTATAAAAGAGAAGAAAAAAAGATAAGAGCAGCCAATGTTAATAAAATTTTATTTAGAAATAATGAAACATCAGTTAATAAGAGGCTTGATAATAATGTATGGGAAAAATATGCGCTAGTCAAAGGTCTGTTAAACAAGTTCGATTATACTGTTAGTTCAGGCTATGATAAAGCAGAACAGGTTTCGGATATTGATAACAAAATATTAGTTAACAATATTTATTCTTACTTTAAGTCACATAATATGCAATTTAATTCTATGCAGCTATATATGAAAGAGAATATTAATAAGAATCTAGTAGTAGTAGCACCAACAGGAATGGGAAAAACAGAAGCAGCTTTATTGTGGGCTGATGGTGAAAAATGTTTTTATACATTGCCATATATGGTTTCATCTAATGCTATATATGACAGAATAAAGAAAACATATAATTATGGTGATGTTACATTATTACATTCAGGAAGTATGCAGCATTTTATAGATGAAAGCAGAAAGGGAGAGGAAAGTGCTTATAATATGTATCAAAAGGCAAAGCTGCTTTCTTTTCCATTGACTGTGTGTACTGTTGATCAGATATTTAAGTTTGTATACAAAGCATTGGGAACAGAAATATTTGCAGCAACACTTAAATATTCTAAAGTTATAATAGATGAAATACAATCATATGATTCGGAAATTATAGCAGCAATTATATATGGTCTGAAAATTGTATCAGATATGGGAGGACATTTTGCAATTATAACGGCAACATTTCCACCAGTGTTAAGAAGTTTAATGGAGGAATATGGTCTTATAGAAGCAGTAGATTATGAATATAAAGATTTTTCAACAGTGGCAGAAAATGTAAGACATTGGCTTGATGCAGAGTATGGAGATATTAATGTAGATAAAGTTATTGAAGATGCCAGAGATAAAAAAGTGTTAGTAATATGTAATACTATCAGCAGTGCTCAGGTGTTGTACCAAAAAATATGTGATATATACGATTTCTGGATGAATGAAGAGAAAACAGAAATACATCTTTTACATTCAAATTTTATAAAACAACATAGAAGAATATTAGAAGAAAATATAATGTCATTTTCAAGGGATAATTCGTCTACTGGTATATGGATAACAACGCAGATTGTAGAAGCAAGTCTAGATATTGACTTTGATGTATTGTATACAGAAATGAGCACGGTTGATAGTTTATTACAACGTCTAGGAAGGTGTAACAGACATATGCGTTATGTACCTATAGAGGCTAATGTTCATATATATATTGCAGAAGAAATTAATAGCAAAGGAAATTCGGTAGAAATACTTAATGGTGATGATGTAAAAAGTAATAAGAAAAAAAGCATTAGTTATATATATGATAAAGATATATATAATCGCTCAGTAAATATACTGAAAGATTATACAGGAAGACCTTTAGCAGAAAGAGAAAAGAATGAATACATAAACCGGGTGTATTGTACAGAGGAATTAGTAGATACTGCTTATTACCAAAATATAAAGAAGGCTCTAGATAATTTCCAAATAATTAAGGAGGCAGAGTATAGTAAACAAGAAGCTGATAGACAATTCCGCAATATAAATAGTGTTACGATAATACCTGATAACATATATAACCAAAATATTGATTTTATAGACAATTGCTTAAAGATAATTAATGATAAATATATTAAAAAGGACATTAGAAGTATATTTACATCTAAAATATCGGATATGACTTTGTCGTTGCCAACATATAATAAGTACAAATTGCCAGAATTAGTTGACGAATGTGTTATTTGGGAAAGTGGCAATGGGGATGGGAAAAACAAAGCAAGGCAAGCAGAATTGAATATACATAGAGCAAGTATGGATTATGAATTTGATATAGATAAATGTACGGGAAGTGGATTAATAAAAAAACAGACGCAGGCTTCTATATTTATGTAATAGTTGTTAATAATATCAAGAGTATGTAGTATTTATGAGGTTTACAGTTATGGAAGATAAAATAACAGGTGTAATGATATATTATTATTTTATATGTAAAAGAAAACTGTGGTATTTTTGTCATCAGATTACAATGGAAGATGGCAATGAAAATGTACAACTTGGTAAATTGCTGGATGAGAATAGTTATGCAAGGGATGACAAGCATATTAATATTGATGATGCTATTAATATTGATTTCATACGTGAGAAGAAAGAATTACATGAGGTGAAAAAGAGTAAGGCGATAGAGGAAGCTGGAATATGGCAGTTAAAGTACTATCTATATTATTTGAAAAAGAGAGGCGTAGAAGGGCTTACTGGAAAGATTGACTATCCTTTGGCTAAAAGAAATATAGAGATAGAGCTAACAGATGAGGATTGCAGGGAACTTGATAAAATTATTGATGATATTAATAAAATAAAGGAGTATAAACTGCCACCAGAATTGAATGAAACCAAGATATGTAAAAAATGCGCTTATTTTGATATGTGTTTTATATAGTATTATGTAGTAAGTGGAGGAATAAAATGCAGCAGAGCTTTTATGTATACAATAATGGAGATTTAAAAAGAAAAGATAATACATTAAGATTTACATCATATGATGGTGAAAAAAGAGATATACCTATAGAGCGTATATCAGATATATATGTTATGTCAGAAATGTCTTTTAATACGACATTTTTAAGTTACATATCCCAGTATGGAATACCGATACATTTTTTTAATTATTATAATTTCTATACAGGAAGTTTTTATCCTAAAGAAAGTAATCTTGCAGGTCAGTTATTAGTAAATCAGGTGCAGCATTATATAGAATATGATAAAAGACTTTTAATAGCTAAAAAGTTTATTCAGGCGGCAGCAGATAATATATATAGAAACTTACGATATTATAATGGACGAGATAAAAATGTATCAGATTATATGAAGGATATAGATTCTTTGCGTACAGGATTGGTAGGTGTAAAATCTATACAAGAACTTATGGGGATTGAGGGAAATATACGAAAAAAATATTATGCTGCATGGAGTGTAATTATTAATCAGGAAATAGAATTTGATAAAAGAGTAATGCATCCTCCAGATAATATGATTAATTCATTAATTTCATTTGTTAATTCACTAGTATATACAAGAACATTAAGCGAAATATATCATACGCAGTTGAATCCAACAATAAGTTATTTACATGAACCTGGTATTAGAAGATATTCGTTATGCCTTGATATATCAGAAGTATTCAAACCATTGATTGGTGATAGATTGATATTTTCATTACTTAATAGAAAACAAATAACAGAAAAAAGTTTCACAAAAGAATTGAATTATTTACATTTAAAAAAGGATGCTTCTAAACTTATTGTTTCGGAATTTGAAAAAAAGATGAAACAGACAATAATGCATAAAGAGCTTGGACGACAGGTATCATATCAGTATTTGATAAGGTTAGAGGCATATAAACTTATCAAACATCTAATAGGTGAAAAGGAATATGAAGGTTTTAGGATATGGTGGTAATATTATATATGGATATCGGGTTCCAAGGTTCTTCACCAACTTATGAGCAAGCTCATGTGGGCTTAGACCTCTTGACTCTGGTATCATGTATGAAATTAACGACATTTAACATATATAAATAAAATATGAGGTTAGTGTATGTATATTGTTTTAGTATATGATGTAAGCAAGGATGAAAATGGAAGAAAAAGATGGTGTCATATATTTAAAATATGTAAAAAATATATGACACATATACAGAATTCGGTTTTTGAAGGAGAATTATCAAAAGTACAATTAATTAAAATGCAAAAAGAATTAGCTCCATATATTAATAACGAACTGGATTCTGTTATTTTATTTAAAAGTAGACAGCAGAAGTGGGTTGATAAAGAGTTGTGGGGTAGACAGGATAATGTAACAGATTTTATAATATAAAATTATATATGTATTGCACAATCTTGTCTGTCGAATGATAATGATGTAAAATAACCATAAGGTCGACAATGTAGGTTTTATCAGATATTTGTAATTGTTGGATAAAATCTTTAGGATAATAATATATATAAATAATAGGAGTCGACAAAAAGGTATAAATTAAGATATCAAAATAATGTCATTTAAGACCACGTGTTTTAATAGATACATAGTGGAATGTAAATATGTTAGAAGTAAAGGTAAGGAATTTGACGGATTCGTTTTAATAGATACATAGTGGAATGTAAATATCAAAAAAGAAAGGTAGCTATATTATAGCACAGGGTTTTAATAGATACATAGTGGAATGTAAATCAGAAAAAGAACTGAAAATAGGCAAAATATAAAAGGTTTTAATAGATACATAGTGGAATGTAAATATTTGTGGGGAAAAGTTTGAAACACTTAGAAGAACAGTTTTAATAGATACATAGTGGAATGTAAATGTGGAATAAAGAACATTATATTGGATTTTCAATTTGTTTTAATAGATACATAGTGGAATGTAAATGCGTACCATTAGTCGCTAATATTGACGGCAACGGCAAGTTTTAATAGATACATAGTGGAATGTAAATCCACAAAATCTTGCAAGTGCTACACAAAGCATTTTAGTTTTAATAGATACATAGTGGAATGTAAATGAAGAAATAGCAGAACTTATGAAATTTGCTTCTAGTTTTAATAGATACATAGTGGAATGTAAATTATTGCTATGAAAGTCAATATTAATAAACTTCCAGGTTTTAATAGATACATAGTGGAATGTAAATCATCCTACTTACATAGTTGATTCTGGTCGTGGAATGGTTTTAATAGATACATAGTGGAATGTAAATTTCTGCTTAGGATATTGTTGTTTATTGATATTTAAGGTTTTAATAGATACATAGTGGAATGTAAATCTGCTTAGTAGTAATACTAAGGTATACGCTAGAAGTTTTAATAGATACATAGTGGAATGTAAATGGTTATTACAGCACAGGACAGATATTTCACGGTTGAGTTTTAATAGATACATAGTGGAATGTAAATGCTTTAGAATTATTCCGAGATGTGTTCAGTGATGTCAGTTTTAATAGATACATAGTGGAATGTAAATACACAATAGGAAGAGCTGTATATTCAGGTGAGACGGTTTTAATAGATACATAGTGGAATGTAAATAATGGAAAAGTTATTGCTGAACTTGTATGGAGTGAAGTTTTAATAGATACATAGTGGAATGTAAATAAAACTTTTCTCATTTCTCTCTGCATATCTGTAAGCGTTTTAATAGATACATAGTGGAATGTAAATTTTTGTCACTGATGACAGTATTGGGACACACTTGCGTTTTAATAGATACATAGTGGAATGTAAATGAAGGAGTGTGTACTTATATTTTCAAAGCCTACATAGTTTTAATAGATACATAGTGGAATGTAAATACAATTCCGATGACAGTAGATAGCTTTGCAACTTAGTTTTAATAGATACATAGTGGAATGTAAATTAAAGAGAACTCTGTCATTGTATATCGGTAATGTACGTTTTAATAGATACATAGTGGAATGTAAATGTGGAGTTGTCGCCTGTTGTGTAACTGTCGCCTAGTTTTAATAGATACATAGTGGAATGTAAATTACGTTGCTATCATTGAATATCGCAAGCTTTATTTGTTTTAATAGATACATAGTGGAATGTAAATCATTGTAAATCGTCACAGATAAAGTTATTACAAGTTGTTTTAATAGATACATAGTGGAATGTAAATTAACTGTTCTCTTATCTCCTGGATATCCTGCTTAGCGTTTTAATAGATACATAGTGGAATGTAAATATATGTACCGACAAGGCATTACATAGGGCTATGAAGTTTTAATAGATACATAGTGGAATGTAAATACATTAATCCCTAATATTTCAAATCGTTGGGGAAATAGTTTTAATAGATACATAGTGGAATGTAAATATAACGATGGTGAGATTTGCTGTGTCACAATCGGTTTTAATAGATACATAGTGGAATGTAAATAGATGAATTACTACTTGTAATAGAAATTCTATTACCGTTTTAATAGATACATAGTGGAATGTAAATAAAGAAAAGGCGACAAAACTTGAAATTATGCAATCGTTTTAATAGATACATAGTGGAATGTAAATCACGTATATATATTTTTGTGTATCTCTGTCGGTAGTTTTAATAGATACATAGTGGAATGTAAATTTTTGTCACTGATGACAGTATTGGGACACACTTGCGTTTTAATAGATACATAGTGGAATGTAAATGACATTTGGAATTTTAGACACTTCCTCATATTGCTCGTTTTAATAGATACATAGTGGAATGTAAATTTTCTTCCGGCTGCTTGATGTAATCATCAGTACTGCGTTTTAATAGATACATAGTGGAATGTAAATGATAAAGCATATATAAAAAATGTCTTGAAGGAAGACGTTTTAATAGATACATAGTGGAATGTAAATACAAAAAGCAACGGTGGAAGAATAAAATACACTTAGTTTTAATAGATACATAGTGGAATGTAAATTTATCATCATTGAATTATATAATGAATTAACAAATCCGTTTTAATAGATACATAGTGGAATGTAAATTTTGTTAAAGTCACCCTTAAATACAGTAAATGTTGCGTTTTAATAGATACATAGTGGAATGTAAATATAAGCAAGAAAAAGATATTAAGGCTGGTGAGTGGGTTTTAATAGATACATAGTGGAATGTAAATTTATTATGTCTATGTTGTTGTGCTGCGGGTGTTCTGGTTTTAATAGATACATAGTGGAATGTAAATACGGATGATAGCAGTTCGTCTGGTTCATCAGGTAGTTTTAATAGATACATAGTGGAATGTAAATTTAAGCTAGAGGCGTCTATATGTATATGTCATAATGTTTTAATAGATACATAGTGGAATGTAAATCCAGAAGGTTTTTATTGGATATTTGACGGAGACAGGTTTTAATAGATACATAGTGGAATGTAAATAATAGTGATGATTATATAAGCTATAATTCAGATAGGTTTTAATAGATACATAGTGGAATGTAAATGTCAGTGATTGTGATTGTGTAATGCGCACCGCAGGTTTTAATAGATACATAGTGGAATATAAATTTTTCTGATAATGAATTAAAGATATATACCCATGAATTAATCTCTTTTGATTGTAAAAAGAGTATAAAATCCCTATGTCAAGTTTTTGGGTAGTTATCTAGCTGTCGAGGTTAATTAATAGTTCCTATGAATCATTGAGATTGCATCAAAATAAAAAAATAAAACGCATAAAGAATATATAAAGAAATCACAACTAATCTTGCAATAAACAGTATATACTGATAGAATACAAGATGTTGCACGTTTTGCAGCTTATACAATAAGATATAGTTCCAGATGATTATATAATTAAAAAGGGAAAAAGTATATGCGTATAAATAGATTAAAGAAAGTGATAAAAGTATTCTTAATAATACTTGCTATACTACTTATTATTGTGATTGCCATAGTTGGTTGTGCGCTTATTACATATCATAAACAGCCAGTATTGACGGAAGAGGACAAAGAAGAGCTGTCTGTTGATAATATATGGAAGACAAGAACAGAGCCGGAAATGGCGGAAGTTATAGAAGATAATGGAGATGCACTGCTTGAGCGTATTAAGCTGATAAGCAACGCTAGGGATGAGATTATATTATCAACCTTTGATTTCAGGGCAGATGATAGTGGAAAGCTTATTCTTGGTGCGCTTCTAGATGCTTCAGAACGTGGAGTATCGGTAAATGTAATAGTTGATGGAGTATCTGGATTTCTCCGTATGAATGGTAATCCTTATTTTGAAGCGTTGGCAGCTGGAGAAGGAACAAGCATTAAGATATATAATAAGGTCAATCCGTTTGCACCATGGAAATCTATGGGAAGACTTCATGATAAGTATCTTATAGCTGATAGAAGCAGTTATATAATAGGTGGAAGAAACACATTTTCATATTTTTTAGGAAGCAGCTCGCCATATAAGAATTATGACAGAGATGCGTTGGTGTATTGCGAGAATCCAGATGAGAATAGTTCTGTTAACGATATTCTCTCGTATTTTGGGAAAGTATGGAATTATAAAGAAAGTAAGGCTTTTATCAATGGGGTAAATGCGCTTACGGATACAGACACATATTTTACAATATCAGAGAAAAATGAATATAATTATTGTGTAGAGAATACATATTCACATAATAATTCGGTGGACAGTTCCAGAATCACAGATAAGAAAAACAAGCTGGCAGCTAAGAAGAAAGTGGCAGCAGCCAGGGAAGAACTTCATTCATTATATGCAGACTATTGTGAAGACAATACAGATAATGGTATTTATAAAGGTCTTGGGAAAAGTGTTTATAAGGATATGTTTAAAGATGCTTATGAAGTGAATAATGTAGCACTTTTGAGTAATCCCATAGAATATTCATCAAAGAAACCATATGTATGGTATCAGCTTGTTGAACTTATGAAGAAGGCTGAAAGCAGAGTTAAGCTGCATACACCTTATATTATATGCAACGATTATATGTATGAAGGGCTAAAGTCGGTTTGTGACACAGTGGGTGATGTATCACTTATGACGAATTCAGTTGCTAACAATGGCAATCCATTTGGTTCTGCAGATTATTATGTTAATAAGAACAGGATACTTGGTACAGGGATTGATGTATGGGAATATGAAGGCGGTTATTCATACCATGGTAAGTCAGTACTGATTGATGATAACATATCAGTTATAGGCTCATTTAACATAGATATGAGAAGTGCTTATCTGGATACAGAGCTTATGCTTGTGATAGATAGCAAGGATATTAACAGAGAGTTGAATCAGTCAATGGAGGGCTATGAAAGGGTAGCAAGAAAGGCTGATAAAGATGGAAGCTATGATAATCCATATAACGTAAAGCCGGTAGAGTTATCATCATATAGAGAACGTCAGATGAAGCTCATAAAGAATTTTGCTTTGTGGGCAAGATATCTATTTTAGCATATATTAAAGCATTTACACCTTTAAAACAATTTAGCAGAAATCCAGTTAGCTTTAGCTGAGTGGATGAATGCGTCAGTCATAGACAGATTGTTCTAAAACAATCGTCCGTTACCGATAAATCAAATAAAGGAGATTTGTCATGGGCGAATGGAAATCAAAAAATCATAGTAAATACTTATTACAGAACTATGAAAAGCTATACCACTTATCATATCTGGAAGAAATATAATACTTATCTTTCTAAATGCTTTTGGAAAGAACATACCTTTTGGATGGATTGATATTTTGTATGTTCAGTTGGAAATGTCAGTGAAAAAATTCTAAAGGAATATATCGAAAACCAAGGGTAAATGTAAAATTATGGTCGACTATTATGTGGCAATACCTTATAATATAAGTATATTAAGAAAGGCGGTATGCTTATGGATAAATTATATTGGCATACCTACAGCAGCATTACAGGATTGGGAGCACGAAAGACGTACTCCCCCACCATATATCATTGGTATGATGGAACGGATTTTAGAACTGGAAAAAGAACTTTCAGAGAAAGGATAAGCTATGGTTCAGAAAGCATATAAATTCCGATTATATCCAAACAAAGAACAAAGAGAATATTTTGCCAGGACTTTCGGTTGTGTGCGTTTTGTATATAATCGCATGCTTGCTGAAAAGATAGCCTGTTACGAGGAAACAGGTAAATCTTTGTCTGTTACTCCTGCAAAGTATAAATCGGAATTTCCATGGCTGAAAGAAGTGGATTCATTAGCACTTGCCAATGCACAGATGAATTTACAGAGTGCATATCGCAATTTTTTTCGTGATAAATCAGTGGGTTTTCCTAAATACAAGAGCAAAAAGAACAACCACAAAGCCTATACAACAAACAATCAGAAAGGTTCAGTTGCGATTGTTGGGAAATGCATAAAGTTACCTAAGATTGGATATGTAAGGATAAAACAGCATCGTAGTTTTGTTGGAACAATCAAAAGCGTTACGATTTCTCAAGTACCCAGTGGAAAGTATTATGTGTCAATACTTGTAGAAACAGAGCATATCGAACTTCCACATACTGATAATAAGGTTGGACTGGATTTAGGAATTAAAGATTTATGTACCGCATCAAATGGAGATAAGTTTGAAAATCCTAAGACATTAAAGAAATACGAAAAACAGTTGGTAAAATTACAACGTCAGCTTGCACATAAGGAAAAAGGCAGTGCCAATTTCCATAAAATGAAACGAAAGATAGCAGGATGCCATGAAAGAATTACAAATATCAGAAAAGATAAACTGCATAGAATCTCACATAAACTAATCAACGATAACCAAGTGATAGTAAGTGAAAATCTGGCAATATCCAATATGATAAAAAATCACAACCTTGCAAAATCAATAGCAGACTGTTCATGGTATGAACTAACACGACAATTGGAATACAAGGCTGAATGGAACAATCGTCAGTATATAAAGGTCGATACATTCTATGCGAGCAGTCAGTTGTGTGGGTGCTGTGGATATAAGAATACAGATGTAAAAAATCTTGCAATAAGAATATGGTCGTGTCCTGTATGTGGGACAAAACATGATAGAGACCTCAATGCAAGTCAGAATATATTAGCAGAGGGACTCAGACTACTCTCTGCATAACAAAATACAACTAGGGATGGTTCAGCCCGAAGTTACGCTTGTGGAGTTAGTAGGTTACGAGGACGTTGAAGCAAGAAGCCAGTAAGCTTTAGCTTAGTGGTAGTTCACTAGTAGTATATGGAGGAGTTAGATATATGGCTTCAGGCAGAAGTAAAAGTACAGGCAAGAAGACCAGCAGTACCAAAAGAAAGACGACGTCTAACAGCAAATCAGGTAAAACTTCATATTCAGGAAATAGCAATACAACTAAGAAAAGCTCTAATTACAAAGGAAATGGCACGAAAAGCCCTAATGCAAGGGGTTCTGGTTCCCAAAGCTCATCTTCAAGGAATACAGGAAGCAATTCATCGCAGATGAATAACCAGCTAAGGGATGAGATAGTTTTTTTAATAGCTTTAGCGTGTACAATTATCCTCCTGCTCAGTAATTTTAATATGGCAGGAATTGTTGGGCGTTCAATTAAATGGTTTATGTTTGGACTATTTGGAATTGCTGCTTATATAGTTCCGGTAATTATAGCTGTAAGTATTATGTTTATGCTTGCCAATAAAGATATTATCGGAGTTATGAAGATTAAAGCAGCTATGGCATATGTATTGTCGGTTATTGCGGCAGCTTTGTGGCAGAGAGTTACTAATGTGCCGGATATAAAAGAGCCGGTTGGTACATATTTTACATATTGTTCAGAGTATAAGACTGGAGGCGGCCTGTTTGGAGGGATATTATGTAAGATGTTAAATCCACTGGGTATGGCAGGTTCTTTAGTTATACTTATAATTCTTGCTATTATCTGTATAATTGTTATTACAGAGAAATCATTTATCAAAGGTATCCGTAATAGCGGAGAGAGGATAGTAAGTGAGGCAAGAAAAGATTATTCAGAATATAAGGAACATTCCAATCGTGTAAGAATGGCACAGAAAGAAGCAAGAGAAGAAGCCTCTGCTAATGCACGTATGAATAATGTTGTTAGGGGTGTTACTAATGACCTTACAATATATGATGATAACAGGAATGAAGGTTCAGATATAGATATAACAGAGATAGAGGCCGTGGATAATGAAGATGATATGTATAGTGATGATATATATGATCCGTTGATTACACCTATGCCTCGTATAAGCAGAGAGCCAGTATGGGAGCTGCATACAGATAGTGCATCAGAAGAAAATGAAAGCGAACATCGGGACGAGATGGTTGATTTGGACGAGTCATATGACATACCTGATAAAGATGATAATATGTCAGAAGATGTATCAGATATGACTGATATATCAGGTATGGCTAATGTATCAGGTATGGCTAATGTAACAGATATGACTGATATATCAGGTGTGGCTAATATATCAGGTATGGCTAATGTATCAGATATGACTAATACATCAGATACGGATAATACGTCAGATGTGTCTAATCCATCTGAGACAGAGGATATGCAGGTTAAAGAAAATACAGCTGATTCATCGGCTGAAAGTTCTAAGCAGTATAAGTTCCCGCCAGTCAGCCTGCTTAACCGCAATACTAATTCGAAAGCTTCTAATCTTGAGCGTGAGAACAGGGATACAGCAATCACATTAAAGCAGACATTGCAGAACTTTGGTGTTAAGGTCGATATTACAGATATAAGCTGCGGACCATCAGTAACAAGATACGAATTAAAGCCTGAGCTTGGTGTTAAGGTAAGCAGGATAGTATCTTTAGCAGATGATATTAAGTTAAGCCTTGCGGCAGCAGATATAAGAATAGAAGCACCTATTCCAGGCAAATCAGCCATAGGAATAGAAGTTCCTAATAAAGAGGCAGGCAGTGTATTCTTAAGAGAGCTAATAGAAACTGATACATTTAAGAATACTTCGTCAAAGATTGCATTTGCAGCAGGTAAGGATATAGCAGGAAAGACCATTGTTGCAGATATAGCAAGAATGCCTCACCTTCTTATTGCAGGAGCTACTGGTTCAGGTAAATCAGTATGTATTAACACAATTATAATGAGTATTTTATATAAGGCACGCCCTGATGAAGTAAAGCTTATTATGGTTGACCCTAAGGTTGTTGAGTTAAGCATATATAATGGAATACCACATTTGCTGCTTCCGGTTGTGACAGAGCCTAAGAAGGCGGCAGGTGCTCTTAACTGGGCAGTCAATGAGATGAATACAAGATATAAGAAGTTTGCAGGTGTTGGTGCACGTAATCTTAAGGGCTATAATGACATAGCTGCAAAGATGGAATTCAAAGAAGGTGAAATTCCTGTTGAAAAGCTGCCAGAGATAGTTATAATTATTGATGAGCTTGCAGATCTTATGATGGTAGCACCAGGAGAGGTCGAAGATGCAATATGCAGGCTTGCACAGCTTGCAAGAGCGGCAGGTATCCATATGGTTATAGCAACACAGCGTCCATCGGTTAATGTAATAACTGGACTTATTAAGGCAAATGTACCGTCAAGAATAGCATTTTCCGTGTCATCGGGTGTTGACTCAAGAACTATACTTGATATGAATGGTGCAGAAAAGCTGTTAGGTAAAGGCGATATGTTATACTTCCCATCTAATATACCTAAGCCAATCAGAGTTCAGGGAGCATTTGTGTCAGATGAAGAAGTGTCAAAGGTTGTTCAGTTCCTTAAAGATAATATGTCAGGCGAGGTTAATTACGATGAGAGCATAACGGAGACTGCCATAGCTTCAAAAGCCGGTGGACAGGCAGCAGAACAGCAGGATGACAGAGATTCATTATTTGCAGATGCAGGACGTTTTGTTATTGAGAAAGAGAGAGGTTCAATTGGAATGTTACAAAGACAGTTTAAGATTGGCTTCAACAGGGCAGGACGAATAATGGACCAGTTAGCAGATGCCGGTGTTGTAGGACCAGAGATTGGCACTAAGCCAAGGAAGGTGCTTATGACAGCAGAGGAATTTGAAGAATTTATTAAAAATATATAATGAATATATGTACAAAATAGATTATATATGATATATGTAGTAGCATAAGTATCATAGTCAGGGCATTAGTCCTGTCATTATAATTACGCTGCGGGAAAGGATGAAATTATGGAAATTAAGAGCGATATTCAGATAGCACAGGAAGCACATTTAGAGAATATTAAAGATGTTGCGGCAAAGGTTGGAGTAACAGAAGACGAACTTGAAATGTATGGAAAGTATAAGGCTAAGTTATCAGATGAGCTTATCCACAGAGTAGAGAATAACGAAGATGGAAAGCTTGTTCTTATTACAGCTATCAATCCAACTCCGGCAGGTGAGGGAAAGACTACAATAAGTCTTGGACTCACAGAAGCACTTAACCAGAAAGGAATAAGTGCAATTGCTGCATTAAGAGAACCATCATTAGGACCTTGCTTTGGCATAAAGGGAGGAGCTGCCGGCGGCGGATACGCACAGGCTGTTCCTATGGAAGATCTTAATTTGCATTTTACTGGTGATTTCCACGCGATAACATCAGCTAACAACCTTCTTGCAGCAATGCTTGATAATCATATACATCAGGGTAATGCTCTTGGAATAGATACTAAGAGGATTGTATGGAAGAGATGTATGGATATGAATGATAGAACTCTTAGGAATATCGTAATCGGACTTGGTGACAAGCCTAATGGTGTTACAAGAGAAGATCATTTTATAATTACAGTAGCCTCAGAGATTATGGCTATACTCTGTCTTGCTGAGGATATGAAAGATTTAAAGGAAAGAATTGACAAGATAATTGTTGCATATAATTATGCAGGAGATCCTGTTACAGCCAAGGATTTAAAGGCAACAGGAGCTATGGCAGCTTTATTAAAAGATGCAATAAAGCCTAATATGATTCAGACACTAGAGAATACACCTGTGCTTGTACACGGTGGACCATTTGCCAATATTGCACACGGATGTAATTCTGTAAGAGCAACAAAGCTTGCTTTAAAGCTGGCAGATATTGCTGTTACTGAGGCTGGTTTCGGTGCAGATCTTGGAGCTGAGAAGTTCTTTGATATTAAGTGCAGAAAGGCTGGACTTAAGCCTGATGCAGTTGTTATTGTAGCTACTGTTAAGGCATTAAAATACAATGGTGGAGTTCCTAAGCAGGAATTATCAAAGCCAGATATGGAAGCTTTAAAGAATGGTATAGTAAACCTTGATAAACATATTGAGAATATTCACAAGTATGGTGTACCTGTAGTTGTTACACTCAACTCATTTGTGACAGATACAGAGGAAGAATATGAATTCATAAAGAAGCACTGTGAAGAATTAGGCTGTGAATTTGCATTATCTAATGTATGGGCAGACGGCGGAGCAGGCGGAATAGAACTTGCAGATAAGGTGCTTGCTTCATTTGATAAGAAGAGCGATTTTAAGCCTTTATATGAAGATGAACTTCCATTAGAGGATAAGATTATGACAATAGCTAAAGAAATATATGGAGCAGATGGTGTTACATATGATTCTAAGGCTAAGAAGGAACTTGACCATATTACACAGATGGGCTTTGGAAATCTTCCTGTATGTATGGCTAAGACACAGTATTCTTTGTCTGATGATGCATCTAAGTTAGGAAGACCAGAAGGTTTTACAATTAATATTAGAGAAGTGTATGTTGATGCTGGTGCAGGCTTTGTTGTAGCACTTACAGGAAAAGTTCTTACTATGCCAGGACTTCCTAAAGTGCCAGCGGCAGAAGGCATTGATTATGATGAAGAGAATGAGAAGATAACAGGATTATTCTAGGTGTCTTGAAAAGAAAGGAGCAGTTATGCAGTTAAAAGATATTTTGGATATATGCAGAGCTAATGAAGTAGAACATTTTGAATATACAGTTGTTAATGGTGATATTAATACAACTGTTACAGGTATTGCTTCTGACTCAAGAAAAGTAACAGACGGAGGTATCTTTGTCTGCATAGTTGGTTCGGTAAGCGATGGACATAAATATATAGAGCAGGTTAAGGATAAGGCGGCTGTAATAGTTGTACAGAAGGGATCACAGTATAATACAGAGAAGATACCGGCAGCAGTTATAGAATGTGATAATACAAGACTTGCCCTTGCACTTATGTCAGCAGCATTTTACGGCAATCCTGATAAGAAGTTGTTTACAATTGGAATTACAGGAACTAAGGGTAAGACAACTACAACTTATATGATAAAGAATGTTCTTTGTGCGTGTGGAATAAAGACAGGTCTTATCGGAACTATCGAGACAGTTATAGGAGATGAGGCTGTTCCGTCCTGCAATACAACACCTGAGTCAATACAGATTCATAAAACCTTCAGGAAAATGGTTGATGAGGGATGTAAGGCAGTAGTTATGGAGGTATCCTCACAGGGCTTAAAGCTTGACAGAACTGCAGGTATTGTATTTGACATCGGAGTATTTACTAATCTTGAGCCTGATCATATCGGTCCTAATGAGCACGCTTCATTTGAGGAGTACCTTGAATGTAAGGCTAAGCTTTTTAAGCAGTGCAAGACAGGAATAGTCAATGCAGATGATAAGCATACAGCTGATATATTAAGAGACTCTGTATGCAGTGTTGAGAAGTATGGCATATCAGAAGATGCAGACATAAAGGCAAGTGATATCAAGTTGTTCCATGAGAGAGGAAAGATAGGTCTTACTTATAAGTGTAGTGGTCTTGTCAATATGGATGTGGAACTTTCACTTCCGGGAATGTTCTCAGTATATAATTCATTGTGTGCAATAGCTGTTACAAGACATTTTAATGTGGATAATGCTATTGTTGAAAATGTATTGAAAGATGTAAAGGTTAAAGGAAGAATAGAGCTTGTTCCAGTATCTGATAAGTTTACTCTTATGATTGATTATGCTCATAATGCGATGTCCTTAGAGAGTATTTTAAAGACACTTAAAGAGTACAATCCACATAGACTTGTATGCCTGTTTGGCTGTGGTGGCAACCGCTCTAAAGAGAGAAGATTTGAGATGGGTGAAGTGTCTGGAAGATTAGCAGACCTTACGATTATAACATCTGATAATCCAAGATTTGAAGAGCCTCTTGCTATTATGGAAGATATTAAGACTGGAATTAACAGGACTACAGGTAAGCATATTGATATTGCAGACAGAAAAGAAGCTATTAAATATGCTATTGAGAATGGTGAACCTGGAGATATTATCGTGCTTGCAGGTAAGGGACACGAAGATTATCAGGAGATAAAAGGCGTTAAATATCCTATGGACGAACGTGTTCTTATATCAGAAGTTCTTGAAGAATTAAAGGAGAAAAATGTACGCTGATATAATAATAGATATTTCACACGAACAGCTTGATAAGACATTCCAATATGCTGTGCCTGATGATATGGATGGTAGTGTTGATATCGGAACATCTGTAAGAGTGCCTTTTGGAAAAGGTAACAGAATTATAACAGGATATGTAATTGGTTTAACTGATAAGCCATCATATCCTGTTGATAAGATAAAGAGCATTGACAGTGTTGTTACAGGAAAAGTAAATGTCGCTAAAAGTATGATAAAGCTTGCAGCGTGGCTGAAACGGCATTATGGCTGTACTATGAATCAGGCATTAAAGACGGTTATTCCTGTTAAGGACGAGGTCGGACATAAGCAGAAAAAGTCTGTCTGCCTTTTGGTTGATACTAAAAAGGCACAAGAACTTATAAGCATATATGAGAAAAAAGCGAAAGCTAAGTACAGGCTTATGTGTGCACTTATTGATGAACCTGTTATTGATATGGAGATAGTAAAAGACAAGCTTAATATTTCGCCAGCAACAGTAAAGGCACTTGAAGCAGACGGAATTATAAATGTCAAGGTTGAAAGTTACTATAGAAATCCTGTGTCTGATAAGCACATTTTTAATAAAAAGGTTGTGCTTAACGAGGAACAGCAAAGAGCCGTTGATACAATAGTGGAGGATTATGATAATAGAGCGTTCAATACATATCTTATACGAGGAGTAACCGGAAGCGGAAAGACAGAAGTGTATCTTGATGTTATTGAACATACTATTAATTCCGGACGGCAGGTTATAATGCTTATACCTGAGATAGCACTTACATTTCAGACTGTTCAGAGATTTTATCACAGATTTGGGGATAAAGTGTCTATTATTAATTCAAGAATGTCAAAAGGTGAGAGATATGACCAGTTCGTAAGAGCACTTAAAGGTGAAATAAGTATTATGATAGGTCCAAGATCGGCATTGTTTACACAGTTTCCTAATCTTGGACTTATTGTTATAGATGAGGAACACGAGGGTGCGTATATATCAGAGCAAGTCCCAAGATATCACGCCAAAGACCTTGCAATACATATTGCAAAGGAGGTGGGAGCTTCTGTTATACTAGGCTCTGCAACACCGTCAATTGACAGCTATTACAGGGCAGAAGCAGGCGAGTATAAGCTTATAGAGCTTAATAACAGGGCAGGAGAGGCAAGCCTGCCACAGGTATATATAGCTGATATGAGACAGGAGTTAAAGACAGGTAACAGGACAATATTTTCAAGAAAGCTGTATGAGCTTATCAGTGACAGGCTTAATAAACACGAACAGATAATGCTGTTTCTTAATAAAAGGGGAACTGCCGGATTTGTTTCGTGCAGATCGTGCGGCTATGTTATGAAATGTCCGCATTGTGATGTATCTATGACACTTCACAGGAATGGAAAGCTTGTATGTCATTATTGTGGATACGAGACTCCTAATGTATCGTTATGCCCTGAATGTGGTTCTAAGTATATTCTTGGCTTTAAGGCAGGAACAGAGGCTGTAGAGGATGCAGTTAAGAAGATGTTTCCTGCGGCAAGGGTATTAAGAATGGATATGGATACAACCAAAGGCAAAGACGGACACGAGAATATATTAAGTGCATTTGCGACAGAACAGGCAGATATACTTATAGGCACGCAGATGATAGTAAAGGGACACGATTTCCCAAAGGTTACTCTTGTCGGAGTCGTAGCGGCAGATATATCCTTGTATGCAAGTGATTATAAGGCTGTTGAGCGTACATTCCAGCTTATAACACAGGCGGCAGGAAGAGCTGGACGAGGAGAAAGAAAGGGTGAAGTTGTAATACAGACATATTCACCTGATAATTATGGCTTGTTATGTGCGGCGGAGCAGAATTATAAGAGTTTTTATGAGCAGGAAATGTCTTACAGGAAGCTGCTTTCATATCCACCTGTTAATAATATGGTAAAGATTAACATAAGCAGTATTAATGAGAAGCTGTTATCAGAGCGTGCAGGAAATATTAAAGCTTTGATACAGCAGTATATTCAGGATAACAATACTGTTAAAGATGACAAGATTATAGTACTTGGTCCATCAAATGCTTCTATATACAAGATTAAAGATATATACACGAAGCAGATATATTTAAGAAGTTCAAGCTTTAAAGCACTTGAACTAATTATGGATATGCTGGATAATAATATTAATGGAAGTTCAGATTACAAGAATATTAACATTGCATATGATGTTAATTAAACATACGCATATGTTATTTGATTATGGAGGAAGTTATGGCAATCAGAAATATAAGAACATTAGGTGATGAGATATTAAGAAAAGAAGCAAAAGAAATAACTGAGATGACACCTAGAATACAGGAACTTATTGATGATATGTTTGAAACAATGTATGAGGCTAATGGAGTTGGACTTGCAGCTCCACAGGTAGGAATAAGAAAGAGATTAGTAGTAATTGACTGTGGTGATGATCCAATAGTGCTTATTAACCCTGTAGTTCTTGAGACAAGTGGTTCACAGACAGGACAGGAGGGCTGTCTTAGTGTTCCGGGTAAGGTTGGTATCGTGACAAGACCATCTTATGCCAAGGTTAAGGCACTTAATGAAGATATGGAAGAGATTATCGTTGAGGGTGAAGAACTTCTTGCAAGATGTCTTTTACACGAGATTGATCATCTTGACGGAGTAATGTATGTTGATAAGGCAGAAGGTCCACTTATGGAAACTGAAACGGAGGAAGATTAATATTGAAGGTTGTATTTATGGGAACTCCTGACTTTGCAGTTGGGACATTAAAGGAACTTATTGATAACCAGTATGATGTAGTGGCTGTTGTGACACAGCCGGACAAGCCAAAGGGAAGAAGCAAGGAGCTTGTATTTTCACCTGTTAAGGAAGAAGCTGTTAAGAATAATATACAGGTTCTTCAGCCAGAAAGAGCAAGAGATGAAGCATTTGTTGAAGAATTAAGAAAATATAATGCAGATGTGTTTGTTGTTGTTGCATTTGGACAGCTATTGCCTAAGAGTATTATTGATATGCCACGTCTTGGATGTATTAATGTACACGCTTCACTGCTTCCTAAGTACAGGGGAGCCTCTCCAATCCAGTGGGCAGTAATAGACGGATGTGAGTATTCCGGTGTTACGACTATGAAGATGGATGAGGGGCTTGATACAGGAGATATTCTTTTGGTAGATAAGGTTAAACTTGATAAGAAAGAGACAGGCGGAAGCCTTTTTGACAGATTAAGCATAGTTGGTGCTAAGCTTCTTATTAAGACACTTGAAGGACTTGAGACTGGAAGCATTATACCAGAAAAGCAGAACGAAGCTGAAAGCTCATATGTCAAAATGCTTAAAAAGTCAATGGGAGAGCTTGATTTTACTAAGAGTGCCAGACAGATTGAGTGCCTTATAAGAGGACTTAATCCCTGGCCAAGTGCATTTACACATCTTAATGGCAAAATGTTAAAAATATGGGATGCAGATGTTGTGAATGACAGTGATGATATTATAAATAACAATAATGTTTCAAAGGAATGTGAAGCTGGAACAGTATGTTATGTAGATAAGAAGACATTTATTATAAAATGCGGAAAAGATTATCTTAAGGTTAATGAACTTCAGCTTGAGGGTAAGAAGAGAATGTCAACAGATGCCTTTCTTCTTGGAAGCCACGTTGAAGAAGGGACTGCATTAGGGTAATTAGTTATATTATAATGGAGAATAATCTGTATGGAAGTTAATTTAAGAGCGGTTGTACTCGATATTTTGGAAGAAATAGAGAGTAACAATGAATTTTCACATATAATAATCAACAATGCACTTTTAAAGTACCAGTATCTTGATAAGAGTAAAAGATCATTTATCAATAAGCTGTCTTTAGGCATTATAGAGAGCCAGATAGAATTAGATTATATTATTAACAAGTATTCAAAGACACCAGTTAAGAAGATGAAGCCTGTTATAAGAAGAATTGTAAGAATGGGTGTATATCAGATAATATATATGGATAATGTGCCTGATAGTGCAGCTTGTAATGAGGCTGTCAAGCTTGCTGTAAAGAGGGGATTTGCGGGGCTTAAGGGTTTTGTTAATGGTGTGTTAAGAAATATATCACGCAATAAAGACAATATTGAATATCCAGATTATAATAAAAGTCCATATGAATATCTGTCTGTTAAGTATTCTATGCCAATGTGGATAATTGAGCTGTGGTCAGGGCAGATGTCAATAGATACTGTTAAATCCGTGCTTGAGGGTATGAAGTGTGAGAAGAAGACATATATAAGATGTAATACATCAAAGGCTTCCAGGGAACAGATTAAAGAACTTCTTCAGCGTGAGAATGTGACAGTAAAAGAAGTAGAGAATATACCATATGCGTATGAGATATCCGATTATGATTATATCGCAGGGCTTAAAAGCTTTCAGGATGGTATGTATCAGATTCAGGATATCAGCTCAATGCTTGCAGGTGAATACACAGCACCAAAAGCGGGAGATACAATAGTTGACGTATGCGGTGCACCGGGCGGAAAGTCAATTAATGCCGCACTTAAGATGTCAGAACAGGGGGATTGCGGCAGGGTAATCGCCAGAGATTTGTCAGATTACAAGGTTGCACTTATTGATGAGAATATTAAGAGGCTTAATATCACTAATATACAGACACAGGTATATGATGCACTTGATTGTGATGAAAGTCTGATTAATAAAGCTGATATTGTTATAGCTGACCTTCCTTGTTCAGGTCTTGGGATAATAGGAAGAAAGCCGGATATAAAATATAATGCTTCGCCTGAAAAATTGCAGTCACTTGTAGATCTTCAAAGAGATATTTTAAAGGTTGTATCACGCTATGTTAAGAGTGGTGGAGTGTTAATGTATAGCACTTGTACAATTAACAGGGCAGAAAATGAGGATAATGCCGACTGGATATGTAAAGAATCAGGCTTTACGAAAGACGGAGAGTATCATCAGCTGCTTCCTGCCAATAATTCAGGAATGGACGGTTTCTTTGTCGCTCGTCTTATTAAGAATTAAACAGGGGAATGTAAATATATTTAAGAAATAACAGATAAATGGAATGGAGTATGGCTATGCCGCATAAGACTGATATAAAATCATTGAATTACAATGAACTTGTACAATATGTCGAGAGTATTAATGAAAAGAAATTCAGAGCTGCCCAGTTATATTCGTGGATGCACGAGAAACTGGCAGAAAGTTATGATGAGATGACCAATATTTCCGATAAGCTTAAGGATACTTTAAAGGAAGATACCTTGTATACAAGTCTTAAGATTGTAAAAATGCAGGAGTCAAGGATAGACGGCACTAGAAAGTACCTTTTTGAGCTTTATGACGGCAATCTTATAGAAAGTGTATTTATGAAGTATCATCACGGCAATTCGGTATGTATTTCATCACAGGTCGGCTGCAAAATGGGCTGTCGTTTCTGCGCATCAACTCTTAATGGATGTGTAAGAAATCTTTCACCATCAGAAATGCTTGACCAGATATACAGAATAAGCAGGGATACTAATGAGAGAGTAAGCAATGTTGTTATAATGGGTTCTGGTGAGCCTATGGATAATTACGATAATGTTATTAAATTCATAGAACTGCTTAACAGTGAAAGAGGACTTAATATAAGCCAGAGAAATATAACAGTATCAACCTGTGGAATTGTGCCTAAGATAAAAGAACTGGCAGATCTTAAGTTACAGATAACACTTGCAATATCGCTTCACGCACCTAATGATGAGTTAAGAAAGACTATGATGCCTATTGCTAATAAATACAGCATAGCAGAGATTATGGATGCGTGCAGGTATTATCTTGATAAGACAGGACGAAGAATATCATTTGAATATAGTCTGGTTAAGGGCGTTAATGATACTAAAGAATGTGCCAATGAGCTTATAGAGCTTGTAAAAGGGCTTAACTGTCATATTAATCTGATACCGGTTAATCCGATTAAGGAAAGAGATTATGAGCAGTCAGAGAAGAATTCTATAAAGAATTTTAAGGATATGCTTGAAAGAAAAGGAATTAATGCGACTGTCAGACGTGAGATGGGGCGCGATATAGACGGTGCCTGTGGACAGTTGAGGCAGAATCATATAGATGAGAATTCTGCCATATAGAGCCAGCTGCATAAAAAGTGGCTGAAATATGTCGCATTTTTATAGCTGGTATGATAATATATATTGATATGGGATACTATTCATTAATAGTAAAACTGATACATTAAAGAATGGATGGAGAATGAAATGAACGCATTTGCAACAACAGATGTAGGAATTGAAAGAAATGTCAATCAGGACTATGTCTATGCAAAGCTTGATGATATAGGGTGTCTGCCTAATCTGTTTATTGTGGCAGACGGTATGGGAGGACATAAAGCTGGTGACACAGCGTCAAGATATACAGTTGAAACGCTTGTTGAATTATTAAAAGAGTCAGAAGGCAAAGATCCTTTAGCAACAATAGATAATAACATTAAGCTTGTCAACACACTGCTTCTTAGAAAGGCAGGCGAGTCGGAAGAATATAATGGAATGGGAACTACATTAGTGGTAGCCAGCATATTTGACAATACTTTAAGAGTAGCCAATGTGGGTGACAGCAGATTGTATGTAATCGGAGAAGATATAATCCAGATTACAAGAGACCATTCGTGGGTGGAAGAAATGGTACAGCGGGGCGAAATTGACAGAAAAGCTGCAAGAACCCATGAGAAAAAGAATGTTATCACAAGGGCAATAGGTGGCTATGACACCGTCGAAGCCGAGATGTTTTCAGTTGATCTTAAAAAGGAAGATATGATACTTATGTGTTCTGATGGATTGACTAATATGTTAGAAGACCAGGAGATATTTCATATAATAAAGAGCAGCCACGATATCAGGGAAGCCGCAGAAAGGCTTGTAAGCAGGGCCAATGATAATGGTGGCAGAGATAACATATCAGTGATTTTAATTGAACCATAGGCAGAGAGGTAATTTAATGATGTTAAGAGAAGGAATGTTTTTAGCTGACAGATATGAGATAATTGAACAGATTGGTACAGGCGGAATGGCAGATGTATACAAAGCCAAATGCCACAAGCTTAACAGATATGTTGCAATTAAAGTTATGAAGTCAGAATTTAGCCAGGATAAGACATTTGTAAGCAAATTCTGGGCTGAGGCCCAGTCAGCTGCCGGACTTACTAATCCTAATGTTGTAAATGTGTATGATGTCGGTGTTGAGAATGGCATATATTACATAGTTATGGAACTTGTTGAGGGAGTTACCCTTAAGAAGTATATTGAAAAGAGAGGCAAACTTCCATATAAAGAGGCTGTAAGCATTGCTATACAGGTAGCTAATGGTATGGATGCAGCTCATAAACATAATATTGTCCATAGGGATATTAAGCCACAGAATATAATTATATCTAAAGAGGGCAAGGTTAAGGTTACTGATTTCGGTATTGCCAAGGTAGCTTCAACAGCAACAATTAATACATCAGCTTCTATGGGGTCTGTACATTATATATCACCAGAACAGGCAAGAGGCGGCTATTCGGATGAGAGAAGTGATATATATTCACTTGGTATTACATTATTTGAAATGCTCACTGGAACAGTTCCATTTGACGGAGATACAGCAGTATCAGTAGCTGTACAGCATATTCAGGATACAATACCAGCACCATCTCAGCTTGTTGAGGGAATACCAGTAAGTGTTGATAAGATAGTTCTTAAATGTACACAGAAGAAGACAGACAGGCGTTATCAGTCTGCCTATGACCTTATAGTAGATTTAAAGAAGTCACTTGTTATGCCGGAGGACGATTTTGTAAAACTTGCTCCTATGTACGATACATCAGTTAATGATAACTATGCACAGACTGATTCAGATGATGAGGATATAGATGAGCAGGAAGAAGATGACGGCTTATTAGGTGAGGATACATTTGCAGATATTGATGATAATATAGATGAGGAAGAAGATGATAACGATATTGATGATGAGAGTAATGATAAGTTAGAGCTTATTATGAAATGTATCGGTATAGGAATTGCAGTTATAATTCTTATTATCACAATATTTGTTGTTGTAAAGCTTATAGGAAGCGGCAAGAGTTCATCTAACAATAACAGTCAGGCTTCTAATCAGGTTACAACTGCTGTGTCTGGCAATTCAAAGGCATCAGATATGGTTACAGTACCAAATGTAGTTGGAATGACTAAGGACGATGCAATAAGTGCACTTAATAAAGTTGGTCTTGGCTATAAAGCCGTGACACAGAGTTCAGATACAGTTGCAGAGAACAGTGTAATAAACCAGGGCAATGTAGGTGGTTCTAAGGTTGAGAAGAACTCACAGATTGTTCTTACAATAAGCAGTGGCAGGGAAACTAAGAATGTCACAGTTCCTAATGTAAAGGGTAAGACAGAAGAAGAAGCAAAAGAGCTTATTGAAAATGTTAATCTTGTCGTTTCTGTTGATTATGTATACAGCAGTACAGTAGAAGCCGGAAAGGTTGTTAAATACAGCCCATCTGGAACAGTAACAGAAGGTACAACAGTTACAATAGAAGTAAGCCGTGGAAAGCAGGTAACTAAAGCCACAGTTCCTAATGTAATAGGAATGACAGAAAGCCTTGCCAATCAGTCTATCGAGGCAGCCGGGCTTAAGGTATCAGTAAAATATGAGACTTCATCTAAGGCATCATATGGTACTGTTACTTCACAGACACCTTACTCTGGTGGTGACACTGTAGAGTCTGGAACAACTATAACTATATATGTAAGCCACTATACAAGCTCAACAACTTCTACTACAGCATCAGGTTCAGGCAGCAGTAATAGTAACAGCAATAACAACAGTAACGGCAATAGCAATAGTAACGGCAATAATAGTGGTTCTAACACATCGGGCAATAGCAGTGGAAGCAATACATCAAGTGGCAATGGCAGTTCTAATACAGGAACGGGCAATACAAGCAATTAGAGTATAGGAAGTCTTATGCAGGGAAAGATAATAAAGGGAATTGCAGGATTTTATTATGTCCATATAGAATCCTGTGGTATATATGAATGTAAGGCAAAAGGAATATTCAGGAATAAAAAGATAAAGCCGCTTGTCGGGGATAATGTTATTATAGATATAATAGATAACGATAAGATGACAGGTAATATCATACAGATACTTCCAAGAAAGAATGAGCTTATAAGACCAGCTTCTGCGAATATAGATCAGGCTATGGTAATATTTGCTGTAAAATCACCAGAACCTAATTATAATCTTTTGGACAGATTTATAATGATGATGGATTATCAGAATGTGCCTACAGTTGTAGTGTTTAACAAAATAGATCTGGCAGAAGATGACACATTAGAAGAGCTTTCTGACATATATGAAAAATGTGGCTGTAAAGTCATATTTATAAGTACTTATGATAATAAAGGAATAGACATAGTTCTTAAGACGCTTGAGAAAAAGACGACAATATTAGCTGGACCCTCGGGTGTTGGCAAGTCGTCACTTACCAATCTTATACTTCCGCAGGAAGTGAGTGCAACTGGTGATGTGAGCAGGATTGGAAGAGGAAGGCATACAACAAGACATTCGGAGATATTTAATGTGAGCGATGCTACATATATATGCGACACGCCGGGCTTTACATCTCTTAATATTCCAGAACTTGAAAAGGAACAGATAAGATTTTATTTTGAGGAATTCAGTGAATATGAAGGGCAGTGCAGATTTAATGGCTGTGTTCATATTAATGAGCCTGACTGCAGGGTTAAGGAAGCGGTTGAGGCAGGATTAATAAGCAGAAGACGTTATACAAGTTATGTAGAGATATATGACGAGGTAAAGAACAAGAAGAAATATTAATTATAGATTAGCGATAATTGATTATCTATATGCCAGGGCTGGCTGTATAGGTTAAATAATATTAATTACACAGAAATGAGGAATATAATGACTATATTATCACCTTCAATATTATCAGCAGATTTTAAAAATCTTGAGAAAGATATTAAAGCAATTGATGAAGCAGGAGCAGAGTATATACATATTGATGTCATGGACGGCAGGTTTGTTCCAAGCATTTCCTATGGTATGCCTGTTATCAAATCAATAAGAAGCTGTACAAGCAGAGTATTTGATGTTCATCTTATGATCGAAGAACCAATCCGTTATATAGAAGAATTTGTAAAATGTGGTGCGGATATAATAACTGTCCACGTTGAGGCGTGCGAAGATGTTGTTGCCACAATTGAAAAGATACGGGAATGTGGTGTCAAAGTAGCTATTACACTTAATCCAGAGACACCAGTAAAGGCTATTGAGCCTTATCTTTCATTGGTGGATATGGTGCTTGTTATGAGCGTTCATCCTGGCTTTGGCGGACAGAAGTTCATACCGGAGTCATTAGAAAAGGTTAAGCAGATTAAAGCAAAGCTTATAGAAAAAGGTCTTGATAACGTAGATATTGAGATAGATGGTGGAATTAATATAGAAAATCTCGTATCAGTGCTTGAAGCTGGAGCTAATGTAATAGTTGCAGGTTCGGCTGTGTTTAAGAATGATGCAGGAGCTAATGTTAAGAGATTTAAGGAGATAATGAGCACATATTAAAATTATGTCCTGTAGATAAAAAGATGGTGACACGTTAATTCGTGCCACCATCTTTTATATAATTCTTTGTCAGAAGTTCAGAAGTTGGAACAAATCCTATATTATCTGACTTGTAGAACTTATATTATTATAAATATATAATTATTAATGTACTAATATTATTATACGTTGAAACGGAATAATATTACATCGCCGTCTTTAACAACATAGTCTTTACCTTCCATACGTACAAGACCTTTTTCCTTGGCTTTAGTATAAGAGCCACAGTCAAGTAAATCCTTATAGTTGACAACTTCTGCTTTGATAAAGCCTCTCTCGAAATCGCTGTGGATTTTACCTGCAGCACCAGGAGCTTTAGTTCCGTTAGTTATTGTCCAGGCTCTTGTCTCTGTCTCACCAGCAGTTAAGTAACTTATAAGACCTAATATTCTGTAGCTTGCAGCGATAAGCTTATCAAGACCAGAAGAACTAATTCCAAGGTCCTCTATGAACATTTTCTTTTCATCATCATCAAGTTCTGAGATTTCCTGTTCAATCTGTGCACATATAACGAATACTTCGCAGTTATCCTTTTTAGAATATTCACGTACACTCTGTACATATTCATTGTTAGCACCATCATCGGCAAGGTCATCTTCTGATACATTAGCAGCGAATATAACAGGTTTGCTTGTAAGAAGATTGTATTCTCTCATAAATGATTCTTCGTCTTCATCTTCACATTCAAAGTTCTTGGCAAGATTACCAGCCTCAAGGAACTTAAGAAGTCTTTCGATAAGGTCACATTCTTTAGCAATGTCCTTATTATTGTAGGAAGCACGCTTCTGCTTAGCAAGACGTCTTTCAAGAACTTCCATATCAGAAAAGATTAATTCAAGGTTGATTGTCTCAATATCTCTTACAGGGTTGACAGAACCATCAACGTGAACAATATTAGAGTCCTCAAAACATCTGACAACGTGAACGATTGCATCAACTTCTCTTATATTAGCAAGGAACTGGTTACCAAGACCTTCACCTTTAGAAGCACCCTTAACAAGACCAGCTATATCAACGAATTCGATAACGGCAGGTGTAATCTTTGCTGAATTATAAAGTGCTGCAAGCTTATCAAGTCTTTCATCTGGTACGGCAACAATTCCTACATTAGGGTCTATTGTACAGAATGGATAATTGGCTGATTCTGCTCCAGCCTTAGTTAAAGAATTAAAAAGTGTACTCTTTCCAACATTAGGAAGACCAACTATTCCAAGTTTCATATATTCTCCTCATTTCCAACATAAATGTGTATCATATGCAGATTTATGTTTAGTAAATATACGCAGTAACGCAACCTGTATTTTAACATATCTTTTCCTAAAGCTCAACTAATTACATACAATCAGATGGTGTGAGTGTTAAAATTACTATTTTTATGTGTATATACATATGATTGTATATTTTACGGGCATAATATAGTGCAAAAGTTTAAAAAAATTTTATAAATTAGTGGAAAACACTTGTATTTTGCACAAAATCAGTATAGAATTGTTCTCAAAGTGGAGAAAAGTGGTAGCAAGTGGTTACAAGTGGGGGAAAGGAGGAACGATTGCTATGTTTATGGGCGAATATGGACATACAATAGATGCCAAAGGCAGAATAATCGTTCCTGCGAAGTTCCGCGAAAGCCTTGGGGATAATTTTATTATCACTAAGGGACTTGATAACTGTTTATTTGTATACACTAATGAAGAGTGGCAGAGATTCGAGGAGAAGCTTAAGACACTGCCTCTTACTAATAAGAATGCCAGAACATTTACAAGATTCTTTCTTGCAGGAGCAGCAGATGTCGAATTAGACAAGCAGGGAAGAATTCTTATACCATCTGTATTAAGAGAGTTTGCTTCGTTACAGAAGGATGTAGTATTTGTAGGTGTTGGAAGCAGGATAGAGATATGGAGTAAAGAAAGCTGGAATGACAGTATAAGCAATTATGATGACAATATGGACGAGGTCGCAGAGAATATGGACAGTCTGGGATTCACCATATAATTAATTGCTGATATAGCAGGCGGAAAGGAGATTAGTATGGAGTTTAAGCATAAGTCAGTTCTTTTATATGAGACGGTAGATGAATTGAATATTAAACCCGATGGCATATATGTTGACGGAACTCTTGGCGGCGGCGGACATTCATACGAAATCGCTAAAAGACTTTCCGAGGGTGGAAGATTGATAGGAATAGATCAGGACGAAGATGCCATAAAGGCAGCAAGTAAGAGATTAGAACCATATATGGACAGGGTTACAATCGTAAGAAATAATTACTGTAATATGGACAAAGTCCTTGATGAGTTAGGAATAGATAAAGTTGATGGAATTATGCTGGATCTGGGTGTTTCATCATATCAGTTAGATGCGGCTGACAGAGGGTTTACATATAATGTGGACACAGCACTTGATATGAGAATGGATCAAAGACAGGAGATTACAGCTAAAGATATTGTTAATGAATACAGCGAATTTGATCTTTACAGAATAATAAGAGATTATGGTGAGGACAGGTTTGCTAAGAATATAGCTAAGCATATAGTGGCTGCAAGACAGGAAAAGCCAATTGAGACAACATTTGAGCTTAACGATATTATAAAGGCAGCTATACCTATGAAGGTAAGGGCGACAGGTGGACATCCATCTAAGAGAACTTATCAGGCTATAAGAATTGAACTTAATAAAGAATTGGAAGTGCTAGAGAATTCTATAGATATGATGATTGACAGGCTTAAGCCAGAAGGAAGACTTTGTATAATAACATTTCATTCGTTAGAAGACAGAATAGTAAAGACAAGGTTTAGGAATAACGAGAATCCTTGTACCTGTCCACCAAGCTTTCCTGCGTGTGTGTGTGGTAAAGTACCGAAGGGCAGGGTGATTACAAGAAAGCCTGTAGTTCCAACAGATGAAGAGATTAATGAAAATAGCAGATCAAAGAGTTCTAAGTTAAGAGTATTTGAAAGGGTATAATGGGAGGTAGTGTAAAGTGGAAAAGAGAAGTAGAGCAGAGTACAGAAGAAATTCAAGAAATGTAAGCAAAGTGCCGTATGAATATGGTAGTGCGGTAAGACAATTAAATATCGCTGAACCACTTAAAACCCCAGATGAATCCCAGCAGACACAGAAGGAAATCAACAGAGAAATAAGAAGGCAGAGACAGAAGCAGATAAGACGCAATAATAAGATCAATCTTATGTATACAGTTGCAGTTGCAAGTGTTGCTGCAGTTGTCTTCTTTATATGTTATCAGTACCTTAATGTTCAGGCAGCAGCTAAGACTAATTCAGATATGATAGCTGAGTTAAAGAGCGAGCTTAGCACATTAAAGGAGAATAATGACGTATTAGAGTCAGATATTAATGCAAGCATAGATTATGATGCTATATATGATACAGCAGTTAATGAATTAGGAATGGTGTATCCAGAAAAGAAGCAGGTTATTACATACGATTCTAAAGAGAGCGAATATGTAAAGCAGTATAAAGATGTTCCTGAAAGCAATTAATATTCAGGTAAAATAATATAATAAGAGGTACTTATGGTAAGCGATGAACAGTTAAAAAAGAATAAGTACAGAAGAAAAAAAGTTATGCTTAAACGTGTTCACACCAAAGGAATGGTTGCACTTGTAATGGTAGTAGTAATTCTTATGGCATTAGGTGGACAGGTATTCAGAATTAATTATACACACGGAGAGACATATGCGAAGGCAGTGTTAGATCACCAGACATATACATCAACAGAACTACCTTATAAGAGAGGTCAGATATTAACTGGTGATGGAACTGTGCTTGCATACAGTGAGAGAGTATATAATCTTATATTAGATGTCAAGCTTATGCTTTCAGACGGAGAATATAAAGAACCTACATTATCAGCTCTTTGTAAATATTTTAATTTAAACAGAAGTGAGCTTGAGCAAAAGGTGAGTGAGAATTCACAGAGCAGGTATCAGAAGCTTTTATCAAACCTTACTACAGATCAGATAGCAGATTTTAAAAATCTTATGGCAGATTCAACTGAGGGAAAGAATATTAAAGGTGTATGGTTTGAGGACAGCTATATAAGAAAATATCCTCTTGGAACATTTGCAAGTGATGTTGTTGGATTTGCGAGTGCCACTAATGGTGGTGAACTTGGAATTGAAAGCCAGTATGATGAGGAATTAACTGGTACCAATGGAACAACATATAGCTATGTAGATGAGGGACTTGAGGTTACAGAGACACAGAAAAATGCTGTTGATGGCAATAATATAGTTACAACACTTGATTATAATGTACAGTCGATTATTGAGAAATGTATATTAGAATATAATGAAGAAAAGCCTTCAAAGAATACAGCAGTAGTAGTGGCAGACCCATCTAATGGCGAGATACTTGGAATGGCTAGTTATCCAACCTTTAATCTTAATGATCCAAGAAAATTAACTGGTATGTATACAGATGAGGAGATTAAAGATATGTCTGATGAAGAATATAGAAATCACCTGTATTCTTTATGGACTAATTATTGTGTATCAGAAAGTTATGAGCCAGGTTCAACATTTAAACCAGTAACGGTAGCCTCAGCTTTGGAGGAAGGTGTTGTAAAGGATGGTGATACATATGTATGCAAGGGATTTGAAACTGTAGCTGATTATAAATTAAAGTGTCATGTGTTCAGTACAATAGGTTCACATGGTTCACTTACAGTTGAGCAGGCACTTATGAATTCCTGCAACCCGTATATGATTCATCTTGCACTTGAGATGGGTAACAGCAGATTTGCATATTACCAGTCATTGTTTGGATTTGGAAAGATAACCGGAATAGATCTTCCAGGTGAGACAACAGGTATCGTATATGGTGACCGTATGACAACTATTGATGCGGCTTGTAATTCATTTGGACAGACTATTAATGTTAATATGATGCAGATGATGGCGGCATATTGTTCAATTATTAATGGTGGTATGCTTTACCAGCCACATATTGTAAAGAGAATTGAATCAGCCAATGGTGAAGTTGTAAAGGAATATAAGGCTAATCTTGTAAGACAGACAATTACAGCTTCAACATCAAAGCTTTTAAGAAGATATCTTAAGAATACAGTAGAAGAAGGAACAGCCAAGAAAGCAGGTGTTACAGGATATTCAGTTGCTGGTAAGACAGGAACGGCCCAGAAGGGTGATAGAAAAGATAACAAATGGATTATATCATTTATAGGACACGCACCGGCAGAAAATCCTAAGTTTGCAATATATGTAGTTATTGATGAGCCATATGGAACTACAGGAACATCAGGAAGTTCAGCAGATGTGCTTACACTTACACACAATATACTTGAAAAGCTTCTTCCATATATGAATGTATACAAGGATGCCTCAGACGAATATGAGGATACAAGTTCGAGTCCTGATGAATTAACAGTTGATGGGATACCAGCAGGCACAGCTTCATCTAATTAAGCTGTTAAGTAATAATAAGTATAAGAATAACCCTGAATAAACTTTCATAATAATAAGTAAGTTTATTCGGGGTTATTGTATTAGTGACAGAAAGAATTAAGCTTAATGAAGATGAGAGATATGGTTATTTTGTAAGAACAAGACATAGAAAGAAGCTTCTGGTGGTTATAGTAAGCCTTGTGCTTATAATGTCACTGCTCACAGTAAGAGTTGGATATATAATGACCGTCAGGGCTGAATATTACAGCGTGCGTGCAACAGAGCTTCACGAGAGGGAGAGAGCCATAAAGGCTATGCGCGGAAGAATTCTTGATACTAATGGAGTTGTCCTTGCTGACAATACGACTGTGTGTACAATATCCGTTATTCACAGCCAGATAGATAAGCCGGAAGAAGTTATTAAAATGCTTTGTGACAATCTTGATATGGACGAAGCAGCTGTAAGAAAAAAGGTTGAAAAGGTATCGTCAATTGAAACTATAAAGACCAATGTTGATAAAGATACAGGAGATATAATAAGGAAAGCTGGCTTAAATGGAGTTAAGGTAGATGAGGATTATAAAAGATATTATCCTTATGATACGCTTGCTTCCAAGGTGCTTGGCTTTACAGGAAGTGATAATCAGGGAATAGTCGGACTTGAGGCTAAGTATGATGTATATCTTGCTGGCAATAATGGCAGGATACTTACACTTACCGATGCATGGGGTACAGAGATAAAAAATGCAAAAGAGGGAAGGTTAGAGCCGCAGAGAGGTCAGGATTTATATATAAGCATAGATATGAATATACAGTCGTATGCCCAGCAGTTAGCATATACAACGCTTGCAAAGAAAAATGCTAAGCGGGTGTCAATAATAGTTATGAATCCTAATAATGGAGAGTTGTATGCAATGGTCAACGTGCCTGAATATAATCTTAATGAGCCGTATGTACTTAATTACGAGGTGGAAGATGACGGCAGTTCAGGCAATAAAATGGATCTTCTTAATAATATGTGGAGAAATTTCTGCATTAATGATACTTATGAGCCAGGTTCAGTGTTTAAAATGGTAACTGCAACAGCAGCACTTGAAACCAAAGTTGTAAGTTTAAGTGACTCCTATACCTGTTCAGGTTCAACGCTTGTTGGTGACAGGCGCATAAGGTGTCATAAGACAACGGGCCATGGAACACAGGATTTTACACATACAGTTATGAATTCCTGCAACCCTGCATTTATTGAATGGGGAAGAAGGGTAGGTGTTGATAATTTCTATAATTACTGCGGCAAGCTTGGACTTTTGTCTAAGACTGGAATAGATATTGCTGGTGAGGCTTCAACGATTATCCACAATAAAGAAAACGTTGGTGAAGTAGAGCTTGCAACAATGTCATTCGGACAGTCATTTCAGATAACACCTATCCAGATGCTTCGTGCGGCGGCAGCAATTGTCAATGGTGGTAACCTTGTTACACCACATTTTGCGGTTAAGACAAGTGATGGTTCGGGGCAGACTTATAATGAGTTCTATTATTCTACAACTGAGAGCACAATTGACAAATCAACAAGTGATACTATGAGGGACATATTAAGGCAGGTAGTTGAGGAAGGCGGTGGAAAGAATGCATATATAGAGGGCTTTTCAATAGGTGGAAAGACAGCAACATCACAGAAGCTTCCAAGAGGTTCTGGAAAGTATATCGCTTCATTTATAGGATTTTCAAGTGTGGAAAATCCACAGGTTATTGCTATGTGTCTTATTGATGAGCCAGAAGGGGTATATTATGGCGGTACAATTGCAGCACCGGTCATAAGAGAGTTATATGAAAATATACTTCCGTACCTTAATAACAAGTAAGAAAATGCGTTAATAAAGCGTTAAAACAGTGTTTATCCGCTTTACAGATGGATAGGTGTAGAGTAAAATAAAGACAGTTGTTTAAAAAACGTATTATATGCGTGGTAATGGAGGAACATTATGGAATTAAATAATAAAAAGGTAATGGTAGTTGGTACTGGAATAAGTGGAATCGGTGCTATAGACCTTCTTAACAAAGCTGGTGCAGACTGTATTATATATGACGGTAACGAAAAGCTTTCAAGGGAAGATATATCAAAGAAACTTAAAGGCAATAAAGCAGAGATTATTATTGGAAAGCTGCCAGAGGATATAACTAATCAGGTCGACCTTCTTGTAATAAGTCCGGGCGTTCCGGTTGACAGTCCTATTGTTGAACAGTTTAAGAAAGCAGAAGTTCCAGTATGGGGCGAGATAGAACTTGCATATAATTATGATAAAGGCAGAATAATTGCCATAACAGGTACTAATGGCAAGACAACAACTACAGCTTTGGTAGGACAGATAGTGAAAGCCTATAATGAGAAGACATTTGTTGTTGGAAATATAGGTAATTCATATACGGGAGAAGTGCTTAATACAAGTAATGACTCTTATACAGTAGCAGAGATAAGCAGCTTCCAGTTAGAAACAATACACAAGTTCCATCCGGTTGTAAGTGCGATACTTAACATTACACCAGACCACCTTAACAGACATCATACAATGGAATGTTATTCCAAGACTAAAGAAAACATTTCTATGAACCAGACAAAGGATGATGTGTGTGTCCTTAATATGGAGGACGAAGAATTATACAGATTTGGAAGTGAGTGTCCAGCTAAGGTTGTATGGTTCTCAAGCAAGAGAAAGCCTGAGATTGGTGCATATGTTCAGGGAGATGATATAAGATATACAGATGGCACCACAGATGAGCTTATGCTTAATGTACACGATATGAACCTTCTTGGAACACATAACTATGAAAATGTATGTGCTGCTATAGCAATGACTAAGGCAGCAGGCATACCTGATGACATAATTGTACAGCAGGTAAAGAAGTTCAAGGCTGTAGAACACAGAATAGAATATGTAGCTACCAAGAATGATGTATGGTATTACAACGATTCCAAGGGAACTAATCCGGAAGCTTCTGTAAAAGCAATTGAGGCTATGGTAAGACCAACTATATTAATAGGTGGTGGTTATGATAAAGGCTCTGAATTTGATATGTATGTAAAAGCCTTCAAGGGCAAGGTAAAGAAGCTTGTTCTTATAGGCCAGACTGCTAATAAAATAGCCCAGACCTGTGATAAATACGGATTTAAGGACTATGTATTTGCTAATGATTTAAAAGAGGTAGTAGATATATGTGCAGCCAGCGCAGACAAAGGTGATGCAGTATTATTATCACCAGCGTGTGCAAGCTGGGGAATGTTTGATAATTATGAACAGAGAGGTGACATGTTCAAGCAATATGTCAATGAGCTTTAATTATGGCAAAGAAAAGAAGAAAAAGAAAGAATGGATTCTATTTTGATTACAGTCTTTTGTTTGTGCTTATATTCATTGTAGGTTTCGGACTTACAATGATATACAGTACAAGTTCTTACACAGCGCAGATTAATTATGGCAATCCGGAATACTATTTTAAAAGACAGCTTATATTTGACCTGTTAGGTTTTGTGTGTATGTTTTTTATAGCAAGATTTGTAGATTACCATATTTTAAAAAAGGCCGCTCCGTGGATATTTGTTATATCACTTTTAATGGTGTTAGCAGTTATTCCATTTGGACGTGAAAGCCACGGTGCTAAAAGATGGATATATATTGGTCCGATAAGCTTTCAGCCAGCAGAGCTTGTTAAGATAAGTGTTATTATTATGGCGGCGGCTAAGATGTGTGCGTCAGGAACAAAGATTAAAAAACTGTCACAGATAGCGAAAATATTTTTGGGCTGTGCAGTAATTCCGGCGGCTATGCTTTTTGGAATTACATCTAACTTAAGTAGTGCAATCATAGTATGTGGAATTGTGTTTGTTATGACATTTGTTGTATATCCTAATTACTGGGTTCACGGCGGAATTATCGGAATTATAATGGCAGGCTATATAGCAGGCAGGCAGTGGCTTAAGCAGGCTGTTGAAAATGGAGTCCAGTTTAAGAAGTTCCGTTTTACAAGACTTTTAGTATGGGTAGACCCTGAAAAGTACATAGACGGAAAAGGCTATCAGACTATGCAGGGGCTTTATGCCATAGGTTCTGGCGGACTTTTTGGTAAGGGACTTGGAAAGAGTATGCAGAAGTTAGGCTTCATACCAGAGTCGCAGAATGATATGATATTTTCAATAATATGTGAGGAGTTAGGACTGTTTGGTGCTGCGTGCGTTATTATGCTTTTTATAATAATGCTCTGGAGAATTATATATATATCACAGAACTCACCAGATTTGTTCGGTTCACTTCTTGCAGTTGGAATATTCGCCCATATAGCAATTCAGGTAATAGTTAATATTGCCGTTGTAACCAATGTATTTCCTAATACAGGCGTAACACTTCCATTTATAAGCTATGGAGGCACGGCGAGTCTGTTCCTGCTGGCAGAGTTAGGAATTGTGTTTAATATAAGTAGTCAGATTAGGTTAGAGAGATAGTTATGGCAAAGGCGAGAAAGAAAAAAAGGCTGTTCATAATATCTACTATTGTGGCAGCCCTGATAGCTGCGTGTGCGGCTGTCTATTTTGGATTTAGAACTGATAAGATAACATATGTGGGTAATTCCCATTATTCTAATGAAGAAATGACAAACAGAATATTTGGAAATGACACACCAAACACTGTATTGTATACACTGTTTGGCAATAAGAAAAAGACAATACCTTTCATTCAGAAATATGATGTTGAAATACAGTGGCCAAGAGGTATGTACATAACAGTCTATGAAAAGGCAGTTATTGGTTATATACGTTATATGGGCTGTAATATGTATTTTGACAAAGACGGTATTGTTGTTGAAAGTTCAACAGAAACTTTTGAAAAAGTTCCTGAGATAATAGGTCTTAAGTTTAATTCAATAGTGCTTGATTCCAAGCTTGAAGTCGGAGATGATGAAGTGTTCAGGCACATACTTGATCTGACACAGAGCTTTGATAAGTATAATCTTGATGTTTCAAAAGTATATTTTGACTCATCGGACAATGTAATATTGTATATAGACGAGGTTAAGGTATACCTTGGAAAGAGTGATGATTATACGGACAAGCTTTTTGAGTTAAAACAGATGGAAACCAAATTTGCAGGGCTTAAAGGTTCTTTGTATATGCAGGATTATACAAAAGACAGTTCATCTATAATATTCAAAAAAGATGAATATAATTAAAACACACTAAAATGATGTGTAAATATTCAGAATTGTACGCTTTAAAGTTCAATTTTTAGTGAAATAAAATGAAAAAATCAGTTGATATTTATTGCGAAAAATTATATCATTATAGATAAATGTATAAGGATTGATTAAAGGAGGCAACAACCTTGGTAGAAATAATTAACGAATCAGATTCATCAGCAAGAATTATAGTCATCGGCGTAGGTGGAGCAGGTAATAATGCTGTTAATAGAATGATAGATGAGAATATAAGCGGGGTAGAATTTATTGGTATTAATACAGATAGCCAGGCATTACAGTTCTGTAAAGCTCCAACAGCTATTCAGATAGGTGAGAAGCTTACTAAGGGACTTGGTGCAGGAGCCCAGCCTGAGATTGGTGAGAAAGCAGCAGAAGAGAATGTTGAAGAATTAACAGAAGCTATCAAAGGTGCGGATATGGTATTCGTTACTTGCGGAATGGGCGGCGGAACTGGTACAGGTGCAGCTCCGGTTGTTGCTAAGATTTCTAAACAGATGGGTATCCTTACAGTTGGTGTTGTTACTAAGCCTTTCAGATTTGAGGCAAGAACAAGAATGACTAATGCAGAATCGGGTATTGAGAAGCTTAAGGAGAACGTGGATACACTTATTGTAATTCCTAATGACAAGCTTCTTCAGATAGTAGACAGAAGAACAACTATGCCAGATGCCTTAAAGAAGGCTGATGAGGTATTACAGCAGGCAGTACAGGGGATTACAGACCTTATTAATGTACCAGGTCTTATCAACCTTGACTTTGCAGATGTTAAGACAGTTATGTCAGACAAGGGTATCGCACATATCGGTATCGGTAATGCTACAGGTGATGATAAGGCTATTGAAGCTGTTAAGCAGGCTGTTACAAGCCCACTTCTTGAGACAACAATCGAGGGTGCTACACACGTTATTATCAACGTATCTGGTGATATGAGCCTTGTTGAAGCAGATGAGGCTGCAAGCTATGTTCAGGAACTTGCAGGTGATAATGCCAATATCATCTTTGGTGCTATATATGATGAGACAGCTACAGACAGCGTAACAATAACTGTAATTGCTACAGGTATTGAAGATGTGAATGTCAATACTGCAATGGCGAAGTTCTCACCTAAGGCACAGGCAACACAGGGAGTTGGACAGACTGTTAAACCAGCAGTAAAGCCAGCATATACATATCAGGCTCCACAGACACCAGTTCAGCCAGCAGGCGGTATGACAGGTACACAGTCTCAGACACCACTTCCAGGACTTAAGCAGCCAGCCCCTGTTACAAGCAATGTGAAGTCTAATGGTATTACAATACCTACTTTCCTTCAGAAGAACAGAAAGTAATTAATATAATCATTTAATCTGACAGATAGGTTGTCGGTTCATATATTTATTGGGTTTATGCTATTGTTAATGAAATATTGATATTAAGGAACGCTTCGGCGTTCCTTTTTTATGTAATAGGAAATTCCAATAGAATTCCCTATTACATAAAAGGCACTATATGCCGATGATGCACACTTGCACGAAGATGTATTTTGTCGCAAGCGACCGTGCTCGGTGCGAGAATGTGTTTCACACATTCTTTTTTATTTCATAGCGAATTATATTAGAAAATTAATGTGACTCTGTGCTTTTGACAAATTTTGCATATTAAGTTATGTATACTTATTTTCGTTGCAGGAAAGCATTTTCTGTAAACTATTATGCAGGGTATACCTGATTGTGCAATGGAGGTGAGAGTGAATTGTAATATACATTGATGTATTATTTGGAATTAATTATTGTATGGATTTGATTGTTATGGTTATGGTAAACAAAATAATGCATTATCATACATCGCTGCCCCGTCTGCTGCTTTCTTCCACTTTGGGGGCAATATGGTCAGTCATTGCAATATGTATTCCGGATGAATATAGGCTTTTCGTTAATTGGTGCACATATTTAATCATCACTGGATTAATGCTTATGATAATTAATAGTCCATTAAATATTATCAAGGGAAGTTCAGGAAAGATTAATTGGTTTGCTATAAGGAGTTATATAAAGGACTTGTTAAAAGGCGTAGCGGTAATGATTGGCATAGCAGTATTTCTTGGCGGTGCGATACATTTACTCGTGTACTATACATATGTTGGCTTTGTAATAAAGAATATAATGATAAACAACAGGCAGTTGGTTATATATGCAGTCGTGGCGTATCTTATGCTCATCATACTGGTACGAAGCAAAGAGAAGCTCAATAGAAAAATGCAGATATATGTAGTAACAGTGGTTATTGGGGACGAACGTATTACATTAAAGGGAATGATAGACACTGGAAACCAGCTTAGTGATTATTATTGTAATAAACCAGTAAATGTTATGGATAAGAAATGTTTTGACAAGGTTCTTTCTAAGATAAATGATTACAGCAGAATAAGATATCATCTTATTCCATACAGGAGTGTAGGTATGGACACAGGAATGATAGAGGTAATTACAGCAGATTACATATACATATCCAATGATGTTAAGACGAAAGCTTATAAAAATGTGCTTATAGGATTGTCAGAGGTATGCGTATCACAGGCAGGGGAATATCAGGCACTTATTAATGGACATATGATGCAATAATGAGCACAAAGATGCTCATCATATGCACCCCCAAAAGTGTCACGGGACATATGATGCAATAATAAACAGGGTATGTCGGCGGTGCTTTCGTATTCCTGTAAAGACAAAAGAAAGCACCGTAGAAAAGAGGAGTAAGATAGTGATTAAAGTGGCAGTTGCAGATCGTTTTCAGCTTAAGGTGGTACCTTCTATTAAGAATTTTTATATGATGGGGACAAGAGAAGTTCATTATATAGGAGGTACAGAGGTGCTGCCAGCACCGCTTGATATTGAGGAGGAGAAAAATGTGCTGGCAATGTTAAAGACTGATAATGACGATTATGCTAAGAAAATGCTTATAGAACATAACTTAAGACTTGTTGTATACATAGCCAAGAAATTTGATAATACAGGTGTTGGAGTAGAGGACCTTATATCAATTGGCACAATAGGTCTTATAAAGGCAATTAATTCATATGACAGGGATAAGAATATAAAGCTTGCAACTTATGCTTCAAGATGTATAGAGAATGAAATTCTTATGTATCTTAGAAGAAATAGCAAGGTAAAAGCAGAGGTGTCAATTGATGAACCACTCAATGTTGACTGGGATGGCAATGAACTTTTGTTATCTGATATTCTTGGAACTGAAGATGATGTGTGTTATAAAGACCTTGAAAATGAGGTTGAGATGAAAGCATTAAAGAGGGCGATTGGCAATTTGTCTGAGAGGGAGAGAATTATAGTCGATTTAAGATATGGTCTTAGTGATAAAGATGGAGAGGAAAAGACACAAAAAGAGGTCGCTGATATGCTTGGAATATCGCAGTCATATATATCAAGACTTGAAAAGAAGATTATAAAGAGATTAAAAAGAGAAATGGTGAGAAGCTGTTAAACATTTTACTTGACAATCCGCTTGTATTCTAAGAAAATAGAAAGGGTATGGATTGGAGAGATAATAATGAATAATAAGAATAATACATCATTTAAGTGGGACAGAATATTCGGAGTGGCTTCATTAGCAGCTATATTAATATTTGCCGTAATGTTATATATTGACTGTGGAGCTTCGATAAGGTCAATTATGAATATAGGAAAGACAACATCAGATGAGGTAACTGATGATGGGCTTTTGCAGAACAATGAGGATAATAGCGAAGAAAGTAATAATAAGACAATTAACTGGTCGTCTAAGGCAATAGTCTGTATAGATGCTCCTCACGGTGGAAGTGATACAGGACAGTACGACGGAACTAACTATGAAAAGACACAGATGTTATCTTTAGCTGACAGCGTTAAGAATGAGCTTGAAAGTGCTGGCGTTACAGTTGTTATGACAAGAACAACTGATACATCGGTGGATTATACCAAGCGTATAGAGATATGCAATAACGCCAAAGCAGCGGCACTTGTGTCATTTCATAGGGATATTACTGATAAGTCAGGAAGCAGTAGGGGAATAAGTGCGTGGATTCATACCTCTTCCCCATCTAACTCTAAAAGCCTTGCGAGTGATATTATGGAAGAGTTAAATGGAGTAGATGTAAGCTTATCGGGAGTGAATACGGGTACTCCTGATAATAAGAGCAAAGATTATTACCTGAACCAGCACAGCAAAGTAGCGAGCTGTATAATAGAGTTAGGCAATATGTACAGCAGTAAGGATAATAAACTTGTAACAACAGATATAGACAATACAGCTAAGCTTATAGCTGATGGAATTATGAAATACTTAGAACAGGCAGGTTATACGAATGGCAGTAATTAATCAGAAGAACATAAGAAATTTTTGTATTATAGCACATATTGACCATGGCAAGTCAACTCTTGCCGACAGAATTATAGAAAAGACAGGACTTCTTACAAGCAGGGAAATGCAGGAGCAGGTTCTTGATAATATGGATATTGAGAGGGAGAGGGGAATTACAATAAAGTCGCAGACAGTAAGAACTGTATACAGGGCTCAGGACGGCGAAGAATATATATTTAACCTTATTGATACTCCAGGTCACGTTGACTTTAACTATGAGGTATCAAGGGCACTTGCGGCTTGTGATGGTGCTGTACTTGTAGTAGATGCGGCACAGGGCATAGAGGCACAGACACTTGCCAATGTATATCTTGCACTTGACCACGACTTAGAGGTATTTCCTGTTATTAATAAGATTGATCTTCCAAGTGCAGAACCAGACAGAGTTAAAGATGAGATTGAGGATATTATCGGAATAGAGGCTCAGGACGCTCCGTTAATTTCAGCGAAAAATGGCATTAATATCGAGGAAGTTCTTGAACAGATAGTAAAGAAAATTCCAGCACCTACAGGTGATGCAGCTAATCCTTTATCTGCACTTATATTTGACTCATTATACGATGCATATAAGGGTGTTATTATATTTGTAAGAATAGTAGAGGGTACTGTAAAGAAGGGTACTAAGATAAGAATGATGGCAACCGGAGCAGTAGAAGAAGTAGTTGAGGTAGGTTACTTCGGAGCTGGTCAGTTCATACCTTGCGATGAATTAAGTGCAGGTATGGTTGGATATATTACAGCAAGTATCAAAAATGTTCAGGATACAAGAGTTGGTGACACTGTTACAGATAATGACAGACCAGTAGCAGAACCGCTTCCTGGTTATAAGAAGGTCAATCCTATGGTATACTGTGGTCTGTATCCGGCGGACGGTGCAAAATATCAGGATTTAAGAGAAGCATTGGAGAAGCTTCAGCTTAATGATGCTTCTCTCCAGTTTGAGCCAGAGACATCTATAGCACTTGGCTTTGGTTTCAGATGTGGTTTCTTAGGACTTTTACATCTTGAGATTATACAGGAAAGACTTGAAAGAGAATATAACCTTGACCTTGTAACAACAGCACCGGGTGTTATATATAAAGTCCATAAGACTAATGGTGAAGTTATAGACCTTACTAATCCGTCTAATATGCCTGATCCATCAGAGATAGACTATATGGAAGAACCTATGGTAAGTGCTGAGATTATGGTTACAACCGAATTTGTTGGACCTATTATGAAACTTTGCCAGGAACGCCGTGGTGTATACAACGGTATGGAATATATAGAACAGACAAGAGCACTGCTTAAGTATGACCTTCCGCTTAATGAGATAATATATGACTTCTTTGATGCGTTAAAGTCACGCTCAAGAGGTTACGCTTCATTTGACTATGAAATGAAGGGATATGAGAGGTCTAACCTTGTTAAGCTTGATATTCTTATCAACAAGGAAGAAGTGGATGCACTTTCATTTATTGTATTTGCAGGAAGTGCGGAGGAACGTGGAAGAAAGATGTGCGAGAAGCTTAAGCAGGAAATTCCTAGACAGCAGTTTGAGATTCCTATTCAGGCGGCCATCGGAAGCAGGGTTATAGCAAGGGAAACTGTTAAGGCACTTCGTAAGGATGTACTTGCCAAGTGTTACGGTGGTGATATTTCCCGTAAGAAGAAGCTTCTTGAAAAGCAGAAGGAAGGAAAGAAGAGAATGCGTCAGATTGGTAACGTAGAGATACCACAGAAAGCATTTATGAGTGTATTAAAGTTAGATGAAGAATAATAACGAACTGGGGATATATATACATATCCCCTTTTGTATGCAAAAATGTATATATTGTGATTTCTTATCTGCACCAGCAGATGATAAGACGAAAAGCAGTTATGTTAAAGCTTTAATTAATGAGATAGCATTAAGTGAGGCTGGTCTTGATAAAAATGTAACTTCAATATTTATCGGTGGTGGAACTCCGTCAGCAATAAATGCTGAATATATTAAAGATATATTAGAGGCTGTAAAGCAAAGATATCGTGTTGATGGCAATGCAGAGATAACAATAGAATGTAATCCAGGTACAATAAATAGTGAAAAAGCATACATTTACAGGGAAGCTGGGATTAACAGAATAAGCTTTGGATTGCAGAGCACTGATGATAAAGAGCTTCGTATGCTTGGAAGAATTCATACATTTGAACAGTTTAAGAACAGCCTTGCCATAGCAAGGAATGCAGGCTTTACTAATATCAATATAGACCTTATGTCAGCACTTCCGGGTCAGACCATAGAAAGCTTTACCAGAGTGCTAAAGGAGGCTGTATCACTTAATACAGAGCATATATCTGTATACAGTCTTATAATAGAAGAAGGCACAAGGCTGTATGATAACATAGACAATTATCCGGATATTCCTGATGATGATGACGACAGGAAAATGTATGCACTTACTAAAGAGATATTAGGTCAGGCAGGTTATGAAAGATACGAAATATCCAATTATGCCAAGGCAGGTTATGAATGTAAGCATAATCTTAAATATTGGGATAGAACCGATTATATCGGTTTTGGAATTGGTGCAGCTTCATTATGTAATCATAAAAGGTATACTAACATCAGCGATATTAATAATTATATTAAGGCATTATGTGTGGAATATGCTGATAATAAAGAAAGCAATAAAGAGTGTATTGTGGAAAATATAAAGAATATCCAAGAGACTCTTAAGAATTCTTTAGAAATAAAGAATAACTGTCAGGACCTTAAAGAAAATATAGAGGTTCTCACGCTGGAAGATGAGATGGCTGAATATATGTTTCTTGGTTTAAGAAAGTCTGCTGGGATTGATATATGCGATTTTAAAGATATATTTGGAAAAGATATATACAGTGTATATAAAGAGCAGATAAAAGATAATATAGCAAAAGGTCTTTTGTGGCAGAATGGTACAAGAATAGAGCTTACAGACAGAGGCATAGATATAAGCAATACAGTTATGTCTGATTTTGTGTAGAAATAAATATGCGTGGTGCTTATCGTCTGGATGGCGGTAAGCACCACGCATATTTTATAACTCTGAAAAATTCAGTCAGGTAATTTAATTGACAGTATAGTTATATAATATATTATGCGGTTAATTCCTTAATAAAAGTTCTAGGTGTAATGCCTGTGTAAGCCTTGAATTCCCTCTGGAAATGTGCCTGGTCAGAATATCCGGCATTGGCAATATAATCGCTGTTTTCTTTGTATGGGTCATTTATAATATCAGATATGATTTTCTGAAATCTGATATTCTTGCAGTAATCTTTAGGACCTGCACCATATGCCGATTTGAATAATCTGTTAATGTGCCGTTCAGAGTACCCTGACATTTCGGATAAATCAGATATATGAATATTGCCGGAAGCTTTCTTTATCTCATTAGCCATATGTATGATATTGTCAGGGACAGCTATATATTTCTTGCTGACATTAAGGAAACATATTAAAGCTTCAAGTTGTCCGTCAAAATCTTTGGCTTGGATTAATTCAGATATAAGTCTGTATTCAAAAGACTCTGTGGCAGGTTCGTATTCAAATACCTGATTGGCAATTGAAGCTGGAAGCACGCTGTCATCAACGGATGGTGCAAAATAACAGCCTTTATCCGCAAAACGAATTCCAAAATAATAATCAAACTCTCCAAAAGTATAGTCAAAACGTCTGCTTACTGGTCCAATACAGTAGAAGGAAGAACGGCTGTTATTCTTATTATATCCTATTATCCATTCTGCACTAGAGCATGGAATAAGAGTGGATACTTTCCTACTTGCAGAGCCGGTGGTGTTGTCTATGGCGTATACAAGCATAGTCTGTGGCATGGTTATATATTTGTAATTGATGTGCTGTTTACCATCTGAGCTGTTATATATTGCTGGATTAAATAATAATGGCTGGTGTAAATGGTCTTTCATAAGTACCCTCCTGATTTTATAATTGCATTAATTGGTATTATTATAATATCAGTGTCAAAGTCATTTCACTTCTGATATTATATACATTAAAATAATGTTGATAAGTAGTATATTTGATTACATTTATAAAATAATAATAAAACAAATATTAAAAAAGTCAATAATATGTCCGATTTTTTCAATACTTATTTGGAAAGATATGTATAATTAAACACATAAATCAAACAGTTGATTGCACAAAGGCGTGTATCCATTATATATGGTTACACGTCTTTTTTTGTTTTATTTAACTATAGGAATAAAGCAGCCGTTTAGTAACAACTGTTATGATACCAGATGAAACCTGATCAACTTCATCAACCACAATAAAAAGTATTTGTCAAGGGTACATAAATAAATATTATGTGCCGGCGCGAACAGGGAGGAAACGAATATGGCAATAGAAGAATTAACAAGCTTGATAAGCGACCAGACATTTGGTATATGGTTTCTTATAGGTGCTGCATTAGTATTCTGGATGCAGGCAGGATTTGCAATGGTTGAGACTGGTTTTACCAGAGCTAAGAACGCAGGTAACATTATTATGAAGAACCTTATGGACTTCTGTATAGGAACAGTAGTATTCATAGTAATAGGTTTCAGTTTATTATTAGGTGAAGATTTATTTGGTTTTATTGGAAAACCTGGATTTGATATTTTTACAGCTTATGATAATTTCAATTTTTCAAGTTTTGTATTTAATTTAGTATTCTGTGCAACAACAGCTACTATTGTATCAGGAGCTATGGCAGAGAGAACAAAGTTCCTTTCATATTGTGTATATTCAGGTGTTATATCGGCACTTGTATATCCTATTGAAGCACACTGGATATGGGGCGGAGGCTGGTTATCACAGTTAGGCTTCCATGATTTCGCAGGTTCCTGCTGTATACATATGGTTGGTGGTATATCAGCTATTATAGGTGCTAAGATATTAGGACCTCGTATTGGTAAATTTGTTAAAGATGAAAATGGTAAGGTAGTTAAGGTTAATGCTTTCCCAGGACATAGTATTCCACTTGGTGCACTTGGTGTATTTATATTATGGTTTGGCTGGTATGGATTTAATGGTGCAGCTTGTACAACAATTGAGGATTTAGGTTCGGTATTCCTTACAACAACAGTTGCACCAGCAATTGCAACTGTAACTTGTATGGTATTTACATGGATTAAGTATGGTAAGCCGGATGTTTCAATGTGTCTTAATGCTTCACTTGCAGGACTTGTAGCTATTACAGCTTCTTGTGATGTAACAGATGCAGCAGGTGCAATAGTAATAGGTATTGTAGCAGGTCTTTTGGTGGTATTTGGTGTATGGCTTCTTGATTATAAGCTTCACATTGATGATCCGGTTGGTGCAGTAGCTGTTCATATGATGAATGGTATATGGGGTACAATCGCAGTTGGTTTATTTGCTACAAGCAAAGCCCCTGGTTATGCAATTGCTATTGAGAGTGGTGCGATTAAGGCAGAAGGTTTATTCTACGGTGGTGGATTTACACAGCTTGGACTTCAGTTATTAGGTTTTGTATCAGTAGCAGCATGGGCTGCTGTATGTATGACAATCGTATTCTTTGTAATCAAGGCAACAATTGGACTTAGAGCTACAGAGGAAGAGGAAATAAAGGGTCTTGACATATGTGAGCACGGACTTACAAGTGCATATGCAGGATTTGAACTTGGTACAGCGGGTATGCCAGATATAACATATGAAGATGTTGTATCAGTTGGTTCAGAAAGCATGGAAAACTCAGTTCCAGCTATGATTAAGACATCTGATATTCCAGATGAGAATAAGATTACTAAGGTAGAAATCCTTATGAAGCAGGAGCGTTTCGAAAAGTTAAAGAAGGCTATGAACGACATCGGAGTAACTGGTATGACAGTTACGCAGGTACTTGGCTGTGGCGCTCAGAAGGGTGCTCCAGAGTATTACCGTGGAGTTCAGATGGAAATGCAGCTTCTTCCTAAGGTACAGGTTGAAATGGTTATTTCCAAAGTTCCTGTAATGGATGTTATCAATGCCGCAAGAAAGGTACTTTACACAGGTCATATCGGTGATGGTAAGATATTCGTATATGATGTGGAAAATGTAGTAAAGGTTCGTACAGGTGAAACAGGATACGATGCACTTCAGGGCGAAGATGACTAATTCCCAATAAATTTGATTTAATATTACCCATAAAGATGTAGACACATTTTGGATATGACTGCTGTTAAGTGGCAGTGCGATATCAATAAAATGTGTCTGCATCTTTTTTGATTTTACAATTATTATAATATGCGTTAGTATGTCTATAATATATTAAAAAGCATAAACGATTAAGCAATGTTTGGCATATTAATCATTTTGTTAATAATAATGTAATTAAACATAAAAGGCAGGAAAGGAATTAAGATATGGAAAGATATGATATAGCTATAATAGGAACAGGTCCAGCGGGTGTGTCAGCGGCAATAACTGCTAAGATAAGAGGCAGGAAAATACTCCTTATAGGTAATAACAAGATTAGTGATAAAGTGTCAAAGGCACATATAATAAAGAATTATCCTGGTTTTATTGATATTACAGGTAAGGAACTGTCACAGGCATTTAACAATCACCTTAAAAGTCTTTCAATAGATATAACAGAAGATATGGTGAATGCAGTGTATGCAATGGGAAAATATTTTCATATACAGGGCAAAAAGAATAATTATGAGGCACTTACAGTTATACTTGCAACAGGTGTAGATGTTAAAAAGCCATATGCAGGTGAATATGAAAATCTTGGACGTGGTGTAAGCTATTGTGCTACCTGTGATGCCGCTTTATATAAAGAAAGAGAAGCGATAGTTATAGGATTTAATGAGGAGGCTTTAAGCGAAGCAGAGTTTCTTGCACAGACGGCTAAGAAGGTGTATTATATGCCTCTTTATAATAAGGATAAAGATATAAATACATTACAGGCAGGCAAAGATTCATTAAAAGATAATATTGATATAATTAAAGGAAAACCGCTGTCAATTGAACGCAGGGGGGATAAAATGGTTCTTATTATGGAGGATAGAGAACTTGCGGCAGACGGAATATTTGTATTAAGGGAGTCGATGAAGCCAGCCCAGTTAGTTCCGGGAATTAAGATAGAAGATAACAAAGTAATTACAGATAAAAGTATGGCGTCTAATATAAAAGGTTTATATGCGGCTGGTGATATAACAGGAGTACCTTATCAGTATGTTAAAGCGGCAGGGGAAGGAAATGTGGCGGCACTATCAGCTGTTGGTTATCTTGCAGCTCTTAACAGGGCAGGGAAATAAGGAAAGATATAAAATAAAAAAACTATGTATTACATCAGGATTGGATAAGACTGATGTAATACATAGTTTTTTGTTCTAATATTAAATACTGATTGATATTATTTTGGGTTCATATTATTGATTGCTGCTCATTAATTATTAATTCCGTGGTGTACATCAGGGCTTGATGTTGTCAAAGGAAGGAATGTGTATCCGTTAGCAAGTCCCCACTGGATTATGCTCTCAACTGCATCAACGCTGAAGCTCTTAATATCGTGCTGTAATACAACGGATACATTATGGCTCTGGATACCATTGATTACATTCTGGTATACCTCACTTGTGCTTGTTGTTCCACCGGCATCGCCGCTTGATACGTTCCAGTCATAGTATTTATAGCCTTGGTCAGTAACATCTTTTGCAAGTTCTGTCATAATTCCTTTGCAGTATTTCTTGCTGACAGAATTAGAACTTCCACCTGGGAAACGTACTAATGTTGGACGGCTTCCAGTCTGCGAATATATAATATCCGACATTTCGTTCAAATCATCAAAATAAGCACCAACACTTGAATAGATCTGCTGGTAATTATGGGAAGCACTGTGTATTGCAACTGTATGTCCTGCAGCGGCTTCCTTCGCAATCATATTCTGATATCCGCTGTTTACATTGGTTACAAAAAATGTAACTTTTATGTTATATTTGGCAAGCACGTCAAGAAGCTGCTGTGTGTAAGCACCAGGACCATCGTCGAATGTAAGGTATACAACCTTTGAACCGGGATTGACAGCGGCAGAGTCAGCCTGCTTTACGGCTTCAACAGTTACAGTTCTGCCAATTGAGTTGGTGTTGCCAAATTTGTCAGTAGCTGTATAAGTTAAAGTATAGTCACCAGAACGGTAATTCTTAACTTCACCAGATACTGTTATGCTGTCAGAAATGTCATTGCCGTGGGAATCTGTGGCAGCAGCACCGGTATCTTTGTATTTAGTTCCGGCTTTAATTGTTACATGGCTGTCACCATTGAGTGTGAGTGAAGGAGCAATTCCGTCATTATATTCAACAGTTCTTGTAACAGTTGTCTTATTGCCAGAGGAGTCGCTGACAGTGTAAGTAACGACATTGTCCTTTTCGTGGCGTGTAACCTTATCGGTAATATCACCATCATAATTGTCAGTGGCTGTAAAACCTTCTTCCTTATAAGCTTCACCTGTCTTAGGGTAATATCCCTCAACTGTGTTAAGTTCTATCACGGGAGCAGCTGTATCAACGACTTTAACTTCTCTTGTCTTAGTCGATGAAAGAAAGCCTTTCTTAGCTTTGTAATGTATATGGTATGTTCCGAGTTTAGAGCAGTCTACTTCGCCGCTTATTGATACATCAACAGATTTATTCTTAAAAGAAAGTGTATTATACGAAGCTGAAGCTCCTTCCTCTGTATATGTATCACCATATTCTATTGTTTCGTTTTCTTTTCCATTTACAATGATATTGATGTTAAATAAGGAAAAAAATAAAATTACAAGAAGCAATAGTACAACTACAACAGAAGTAATTACTATTATAAGCTTTTTGTTCTTAAGTTCTTTTGTAATCATAGGTGTTATCTCCTGACTTATTATTCTAACTAGAGCATTATATTCCTTTTTATAGAAAAAATTAACACTTTTTTGAAAAAATATTAAATTTTTAAAAAGATTTTTTTGGGATATATTTTAATAATATAGTAAAAATACTTTTGCATTCTGAATAATCAAATATTACAAAAATAGGTACAATAGATTTTAGATAATGGCTTTACTTTTTTGTCGAATAATACTAATATACATATATAGAGAGATTATTATCTCATATTTCGATTTAGGAGGTTATATAACAATGGCTAGAGAAAAACAGTCAATGGATGGTAATACAGCCGCTGCTCATGTTGCGTATGCATTTACAGAAGTAGCTGGTATCTATCCTATCACTCCTTCCAGCCCAATGGCGGATGTTGTTGACCAGTGGTCAGCAGCAGGAAGAAAGAATATTTTTGGTAATACAGTAAAGGTAACAGAGATGCAGTCTGAAGCAGGTGCTGCTGGTACAGTACATGGTTCACTTGCAGCAGGTGCTCTTACAACAACATTCACAGCTTCACAGGGTCTTTTACTTATGATTCCTAATATGTATAAGATTGCTGCTGAACAGCTTCCTTGTGTATTTGATGTATCAGCCCGTACAGTTGCTACACAGTCACTTAACATTTTCGGTGATCATAGTGATGTTTATGCATGTCGTCAGACAGGTTTTGCTATGCTTGCTGAGACAAACCCACAGGAAGTTATGGACTTAAGCCCAGTTGCACATCTTGCAGCTATCGATGGCAAGGTTCCATTCATTAACTTCTTTGATGGTTTCCGTACATCACACGAGATTCAGAAGATTGAAAAGTGGGATTATGAAGATCTTAAGGAAATGTGTCCAATGGACAAGGTTGAAGAGTTCCGTGCTCATGCACTTAACCCTAACAAGCCAGCAATGCGTGGTTCACATGAAAACGGAGATGTATTCTTCCAGCATCGTGAAGCATGTAACACAGTATATGATGAACTTCCAGAAGTAGTAGAAAAGTACATGAAGAAGGTTAACGAGAAGCTTGGTACTAACTACGACTTATTTAACTACTATGGTGCACCTGATGCAGACAGAGTTATCGTAGCTATGGGTTCTATCAACGACGTTGCAGAAGAAGTTATTGATTACTTAACAGCTAAGGGTGAGAAGGTTGGTCTTGTTAAAGTAAGACTTTACCGTCCATGGTCATCTAAGGCACTCTTAAAGGTTCTTCCTAAGACAGCTAAGAAGGTTGCTGTTCTTGACAGAACTAAGGAGCCAGGATCACTTGGTGAGCCACTTTACCTTGATGTTGCTACAACACTTCGTGAAGCAGGTCTTAATGACATCACATTAGTTGGTGGACGTTATGGTTTAGGTTCAAAGGATACTCCTCCTTCATCAGTATTCGCTGTATATAAGGAATTAGAGAAGGATGAGCCAAAGAACAGATTTACAATCGGTATCGTTGATGATGTTACTAACCTTTCACTTCCAGAGGTTAAGCCAGCTCCTATTACTTCAGCTCCTGGTACAGTAGAATGTAAGTTCTGGGGTCTTGGTGGTGATGGTACAGTAGGTGCTAACAAGAACTCTACTAAGATCATCGGTGACCATACAGATAAGTATATTCAGGCATACTTCCAGTATGACTCTAAGAAGACAGGTGGTATCACAATCAGCCACTTAAGATTTGGTGATAACCCAATCAGAAGTCCATACTATATCAATCAGGCTGACTTCGTAGCATGTCATAATCCTTCATATGTTGTTAAGGGTTATAAGATGGTTCAGGATGTTAAGCCAGGCGGAATCTTTATGATTAACTGCCAGTGGTCAGATGAAGAACTTAACCAGCATATGCCAGCAGAAGCTAAGCAGTATATTGCTAAGAATAATATCCAGCTTTACACAATCAACGCTATTGATAAAGCTATTGAAATCGGTATGGGTAAGAGAACTAACACAATCTTACAGTCAGCATTCTTCAAGCTTGCTAACGTAATGCCTATTGATGAAGCTGTTGAATATATGAAGGCAGCTGCTAAGAAGTCATACAGCAAGAAGGGTGATGCAGTAGTTGAGATGAACTATAAGGCTATCGATGCAGGTGTTGATGCAGTACATAAGGTAGAAGTACCAGCAGACTGGGCAACAGCAGTTGATGATAAGAAGCCAGTTGAAAGAACAGGACGTCCTGCTACAGTTAAGATGGTTAACGAACTTCTTGATCCTATCGGAAAGATGGATGGTGACAGCCTTCCAGTATCTGCATTTAAGGATATTGCAGATGGTCAGTTTGAGACAGGTGCTTCAGCATACGAGAAGAGAGGAACAGCCGTTATGGTTCCTGAGTGGGATCCAGCAAGCTGTGTTCAGTGTAACAGCTGTGCATTCGTATGTTCACATGCTACTATCAGACCATTCATTCTTGATGCTAAGGAACAGGCAGAAGCTCCATCACAGATTAAGCTTGCTGATTCTAAGCATGCAACAGACACAACAATGAAGTACACAATGTCAGTATCTCCATTAGATTGTATGGGATGTGGCGAATGTGTTACTGTATGTCCTAAGGCTGGAGAAGCTCTTAAGATGGTTCCACAGGAATCACAGGCAGAAGAGCAGCCAGTATTCGATTATCTTGTAGCTAACGTAGGTAAGAAGGATATTAAGCCAGCATTAGTAAATACACCAATCGGTTCTCAGTATAACCAGCCACTCCTTGAGTTCTCAGGAAGCTGTGCAGGTTGTGCAGAAACATCTTATGCTAGATTAATTACACAGTTATTTGGTGAGCAGATGTATATTTCTAACGCTACAGGTTGTTCTTCAATCTGGGGTGGTCCAGCTGCAACATCACCATATACAGTAAACAAGGATACATTAAAGGGACCAGCATGGGCTAACTCATTATTCGAGGATAACGCAGAACATGGTTTTGGTATGTATCTTGGACAGAAGGTTCTTCGTGACCAGGCTATTGCCAAGATCGAAGAAATGGCTGCATCTGATAAGGCAACAGACAGCTTTAAGGCAGCAGCAGCTAAGTACCTTGAGACAAAGAATGATACTAAGGCAAACACACCAGCTACAGAAGCTCTTATTGCAGAACTTGAAAAGGCAGCAGCAGATGGATGCCCAACAGCTCCAGAAGTACTTGCTAAGAAGGATTACCTTGCTAAGAAATCTGTATGGATCTTCGGTGGTGATGGTTGGGCTTACGATATCGGTTTCGGTGGTCTTGACCATGTACTTGCTTCAGGTGAGAATGTAAATGTTATGGTATTCGATACAGAAATGTATTCTAATACAGGTGGACAGGCTTCTAAGGCTTCTAACATCGGTGAAGTTTGCCAGTTCGCTGCAGCTGGTAAGGAAATCGGCAAGAAGTCACTTGCTGAAATCGCTATGAGCTATGGCTATGTATATGTAGCACAGATTGCTCTTGGTGCTAACCCAGCACAGGCATTAAAGGCTATCGAAGAAGCTGAAAGCTACAACGGACCATCATTAATCATTGGTTATGCTCCTTGCGAACTTCACGGTATCGCTAAGGGTGGTATGAACCACTGCCAGGATGAAATGAAGAAGGCTGTTAAGGCCGGATACTGGAATCTGTTCTCATTCAACCCTGCATTAAAGGCTGAAGGAAAGAATCCATTCACATTAACTTCTAAGGAAGGTGATGGTTCATATCAGGAATTCTTAAATAACGAAGCTCGTTACACAAGACTGATTAAGCCGTTCCCAGAAAGAGCTGAAAAACTCTTTGCTGAATCTGAAAAGACTGCAAATGCACGTTACCAGCACTTACTGAAGTTAGTAGAACTTTATAAGTAAAAAAGATTCGTCTTAACAGACAGAATCTAAAATAGAAGCACCCGGAGAGAGTCGGTAAAACGATTTTCTCCGGGTGTTTTTGATTTTAAAAATAAACCTATTTAAATGATAGGGCATATATATAGAATTAATATTTTTGTTACAAAATTAGATATACAGATAAAGAATTTTGTTTTATTAAAATGAAAATACATATTTTGTACAAGCAGAACAACAAAAGTAATAAAAAAATATTAAAATTTACAAAAGAATTGTGAAATATTAACAATCAAATGAGCAAAAAAACGTTTAAAACAGAGAAAAGAAAAATAGTTTTATAAAATATATTGCAAAATGAATGCGATGCAATTATAATCCGCAGTATAAATTTAAAATAAAGAATAGGAGGTATTACAAATGAAGTTGCGAAAAACAACCAAAAGATGGATCAGCATGGCATTAACGCTTCTGATGATGATAACATCAGTATTTACAGGCGATTATGCCATTTTTGCTGCGGATTCTGAAGAATATACATACGCAGACGGATTTCTGGTAACAGAACCAGTAAAAGGAACTGCATATGCATTTAATTTTCAAAACAAAGACAGTGAAATTTATGATACATCAAAAGAAAGTGCTAATCCGGAAATGAAATGTGGCGCATTTGGATTGATGACCGTGGAGAAGGCGGGAAAATTCCATAGTACAGATCATGGCATGAACGGACAGGCACAGATGACGTTTAAGGTCGCTGGAAATTGTATGATTACAATTGGAGGATGTCAGTTTACAGGACAGAATGACCAGTTTGTATTAAAAACAACAACGGGAGCATTGGATGCCGTGTCTAAAGCAGCAAAAACAGCAAAATGTTATAATCGGGCTGATACAAGTGGTCAGGACAGAGTAAGCTTTTGTTATGTGGGAGATGCGGGAACAGTTACCGTGAGTTCACCGGGATCGTATATACCGGAAATTCTGATTACACCGCTTGCAGATGATTATATACCACAGTCTATAATGGTGGCTGATGGAATGACAGCAGCACAGATGGCAGTGAATACCAGCTATTATTATGATTTCAGGATAAAAGATAGTGTGCTTTACAATTTAGACAGCAGTGCGTCAGAACCTGTTTTGAATACAGGTGTTATAGGATTGATGGAGGTTCGGACACCCGGACGGTATAAGGATTCAACACATGGAATGCAGGGGAAAACGGAATTTACGATTCAGGTACCGGGAGACTGCAGCATTATGATTGGAGGCTGCCGGTGGGGTGGTGATATTAAACTTAATACTGAATCCGGAACACTTGACCAGACGGTTCAGTCTTCGAAGACACAGAATTGTTATAGTGAATCCCAGACCGACGGTTCGGATCGAATTGTTTTTGAGTATACGGGAAATGCCGGAACAGTTACGCTGACAGCAAATACATATATTCCGTATATTCTTGTGACTCCATCCGAACTTCAGAGACCGGAAGTTACAAGACAGATTGAAGTGTGGGATTTTGGAGCGAAGCAGGAAGAGGATACACAAATATATCATAACAATATCACACAGGCAGCATGGGATGCCAATGGTCTTATAGGTGAAAATGGTACACTGGATGGGACGGTTAATACAGATAAGATAGTGAATTTTGGTACACTTGCAGTAAAATACGAAAGTGGAGATAGCATACAGGGCGGTGTCAATGCGTTGAAATTTGTCACAGGCGGTGTGAATTATACGACATTTTCATATGAGGACGGATATTGTTCTGATGGTGTATGGAAATGCAATGGAAAAGGTGGAAATACAAGACGCTGTGTTACATTAAATGATGTAAGTGCCGGAGATAAAATTGTGGCATATATGGGGTCTTATACAAAAGAAACCGACAAAGTTCATTTCCTTTATAAAGGGACACAGGGAACACAGGACGATACAGCAGATATTGGAAATGCAGCCTGTAAACGGTATGAATTTATTGCACAGTACAGTGGACAGTATCAGATTTATGTTGGAAGTACGACAAATGTAAAACCGGTATACCACAGAATTTTACAGATTCCTCCGGTTGAGGTAACAGGAACTGTAGATATAGCAGGTACGGATATTGCAGAATATGGCGTAAAATTTATAAATACGGAAACACTGGAAGAAGTGCAGGCAAAGGTTAAAAATGGAATGTATAAAGTTTCCCTGACACCGGGATATACATATACGGCAGTTCTTACAGAAAATGTGGGATTTGGTTTCACAGATGCGTGTAAAAATATTACAGTGCAGGATACAGATGTAATAAACGGAAAACAGCAGAATCTTTTTGTGGAAAGTAAAAATGTGTGTGAATTAAAAGGAAACATATCAGGCTTTGATACAGATTATGATACCAGTGCATTAAGGGTTATTTTAAAAGCACCTCAAAATTCAGAAAAAGAAGATGTTGTTTTTATACCGGATGAACAGGGAGCTTACAGTGTAAGTATTGAACCGGATGTAACATATACGATTACATTAAACGGCGTTAACGATTATGAGCCGGACGGAACAGCGCAAATCTGTCTGACACAATCAGCACAAGAGAATATTCATGTCGTAAAAAAAGAAACTTACACAGTGTCAGGTGCATTTACAGGTTTGGATGTGCCGAATACAGTGACAGCGTTACAGTTTGTGAATATGGAAGACCGGTATATATATGATGCAGCGATTTCTGCAAATAGTTATCAGCTTAAACTGCGTAACGGTACATATGAAGTAAAAGCAGAGGCAGGGGACTATCAGACTGTTTCACATATTGTCGTTGAAAATCAGGCAGTCGCAAGAGATTTGCTATTTTTAACGACAAAAAAAGAAAAACTTGAATGGGTACCGGATATTTATGTCGGATATGACCAGAAAGAGCATAATTATCAGACAGTGCGGGAAGCAGTAAAAGCATGTAAAGCGATGAATCCTTCTAATGAATCTGAGCGTATTACTGTTCATATCGCGCCGGGGGTGTATCGTGAGCAGGTTCTTGTAGATACACCATATGTAACATTTATTAATGATGAACCGGAAAAAGAAGTGCTGTTAACGTGGTATTATGGTATTGGATACGAATACTACAGTATTGGTGCTGACGGGTATTATTCAGAAGCAGCAGCGTATGACAAATTTGAAAAAAATACTGCACAAAAATGGGGTGCGGCTGTTTATATAAAAAATACGGCAACAGCATTTCGCGCACAGAATATTACATTTGAATCGTCATTTAATAAATACATTACAGATGAAGAATTGGCAGACGGTGTGACACCGGGTGGACCGGATATTAAGAATTTTGAAAGAACCAAAGATTCTGATGTGGCAAGCGGTGAGGCGACAGAACGTGCCAGTGCGCTTGCAGTTGAAGGTTCACAGTCGGAGTTTTATGAGTGTAGAATTGTCAGTAGTCAGGATACACTGTATACAGGCAATAATATTCAGGCATATTTCAAGAACTGTTTCATAGATGGCAATACTGATTATATCTTTGGCGGCGGTGATGTTTTATTTGATGCCTGTGAACTGAGTTATTATGGATACAGCAATACACAAAAGGGCGCTTATATTACGGCTGCGGCAGATGGAAGTACGACCGGTTACATTTTCAGAAATTGTTATGTGTCAGCCAATGATGCATGGGATGTAGCGGCAGGATATTTTGGAAGACCATGGAGAAGCAGTGCAACGGTTGCATTTTTAAATACAAAGCTTCAGACAAAGGATACAGTAACAGCGGTAGGCTGGAATTCAATGAGTGGTGCCAGACCGGAAGATGCAAATTATCAGGAATACAATACGACGGTTTTAGGAAGCGGTGCGGCAGATGTTTCAGCTAGAACGGCAGGCACAGTAAAGAATGAAAATCCATATGCAGATATTGTGCAGACATTTAAGGGCTGGCAGCCGTTTTATTTTGTACAGGAAACAGACACGGCAGTGACAGTGAAAGATATTGCCATCGAAGGCGAGCTTAAAACGGGTTCTGTTTTAAAGGCATTGTATACGTTAAGTGGTAATGAAGAAGCGGATGCCTCTGTATTGGAATGGTATCGTATAACACCATCAGGAGAAGAAACACTGGTAAAGGCAGTACCTTCTTATGCGGATAAAAGCTATACAATTACGCAGGAGGATGCAGGATGTTTTATCAAACTGGTTATAAAGCCGGAAACAATCAGTGGAACAACAGGTGACAGTAAGAGCTTTGTATCGGCACAGGTGCCAAAACAGCCAACGAAACCGGAGCAGCCGTCAAAACCTGAACAGCCGGATGTTCCATCATTCAATGCGGCAACGGTATGGACCGTAGGAGATTCAACAGTATGCAGTTTTAATGACACCTATTATTATCCAAGGTATGGATGGGGAACACAGTTAGAACATTATTTTGATAGCAGTCTCACAGTGAAAAATCTTGCATTGTCAGGAAGAAGCTCAAAAAGCTATGTGCAGGAAGAACAGTATCAGACATTAATGCAGGGAATGAAAGCAGGAGATTACCTGTTTGTTGGCTTTGGACATAATGATGAAAAAGCGGATGAAGGACGGTATACGAATCCAAATGGCAATTATTTGACAGAAGGTTCATTTGCCAATTCGCTGTATGTAAATTATGTAAAACCGGCGCAGGAAAAAGGCGTTACAGTTGTTCTTTGTACACCGATTGTCAGAAGAACAGCAACAGGAATATGGGAAGATTCAAATCTGCATATCACATCGGATTCAGGTAAATTTGAAGGAGGAAATTATGCCGAGGCAATTCGTAAAATGGGTGAAGATTTAGATATAACCGTTGTGGATATGACAACACTTACAAAGAATCTTTATGATGAGCTGGGAGCAGATGAAACATTGAATTTACATGCATGGACCTCGTCTTCTGGTACCAGCGTAGATAATACGCATACGAATATTTATGGTGCACGTTATAATGCATACATGATGACAAGAATATTGAAAGAACAGAATATTCCGGGACTTTCAGAACACATTAAGGAGGCCCAAAAACCGTTAAAGAGCGAAGTATTGCAGCCAAATCCGGATTATAAGGAAGCAGAATATACTCCGGTTACAGATGTCAGTCAGCTTTGGAAACAGATTGGTATCTGGAGCGGTTCGGTATTTGGCGACCTTGGCGGTAAGCCGTCAAAGGCAACGCATGTGCTTGAAGGACTGGAAAATAACACAGTCCATATTAAGAGTACAAAGGGGAAAATAACGGATACTTCTGACGGTATAGCGATGTATTATTATAAAGTCCCGGCAAAAAGTGTATTTACACTGTCAGCTAAAATGAGAGTGTTAGCTTACGATGTACATGATCAGGCTTCATTTGGACTGATGGTAAGAGATGCTGTATGGCTGGATATGAATACGAAAGATATGATGGGAGATTATGTGGCAGCAGGACCACTAAAATTATCAAAACAGGGAAATGTATGGAACTGTTTTGCGAGAAAGAGTGGTGCTTTAACACGGGGAGGAATCTGTGTAAATGAAATTGCAGCAGGTGATGTGATTGATGTTAAAATTGAAAGCAGTACAGACGGATATGCCTGCACATTCGGGAAAGAAGAAACAATTACCGGTGGATTTGACTTTAAATTGACATCTATTGATTCCGATTATGTCTATGTGGGCATGTACGTGGCAAGAAATGCCGATGTAACCTTCTCTGATGTAAAGCTTATCGTAGACGGTAAGGAAGTTACGGCAGAACCGGAACAGCCAAGTGAACCGGAGCAGCCAACAACACCGGAGCGGCCGACAACGCCAGAGCAGCCGACAACCCCGAGTGAGCCAACGATTCCGGAACAGCCGACGACACCGAGTGAACCAACAACACCGGAACAGCCAACAACACCGAGTGAGCCGACGAAACCGGAACAGCCGACGACACCGAGTGAACCGACGACACCGGAACAGCCAACGACGCCGAGTGAGCCGACGACACCGGAACAGCCGACGACACCGGAACAGCCAACGACGCCGAGTGAGCCGACAACACCGACAGAAACAAAGACAACGGTTACAGTCAACGGAAGCGGTACAGTAACTGTTCCTGAAACAGTTGAATTTGTGGGTGCAGACGGCAGTGTATTAAAGAATACAAAGTTGAGCCTGAATATTGTAAAAGAAGGACAGGCATACGATACAGCTGCACAGCAGATGAAAGCGGCAATCGAAAATGAAATGCCGGAAACTTTGAAAAACAGCAGTATTTCTTATCTGGAAATGAATCTGACAGATGAAGCAGGTCAGACTGTAACATTTAAGAACGGCAAGATGGGGGTTACTTTGGAATATCCGGCAGGAACAGGAAAGAGCGGTTACTCATTTGCAGTGCTTCATTTGACAGAAAATGGTCTGGAAACACTGATGCCGCAGCTGACAGACAATGGACTTTATGTTGAAGTTTCCTCATTCAGTCCGTTTGCGGTAGTTTATCAGACAGTAAATGAACAGCCGACCACACCGTCAGAACCGGAACAGCCGACTGTTTCAGAGCCGACAACAGTACAGCCGACACAAACGGTACAGCCGTCTACGGAAGGTTCTGCAGCAACAACTTCTGATGCACAGACAGAGGATACAGGTGTTGCAACTGCGGACACCATGCGTGCAGTTCCATTTGTACTGATGATGTTTGCGGCAATGACAGCATTCGTTGTGCAGGCAGAAAGAAAAAAGAAGTAAAATAAAAGAATAAAAATCATATAGTGAATATATGAAGCAGACCTCCGGTCGTTAGAAGTAAAGCAAAAATCTGACGACCGGAGGTCATTTTTTGTTACAAAATTAGATATATAGATAAAAAACATTATGATATAATAGAATTATAAATAGAATATGATGATACAAAAGAACTATGTGAGGATTTAAGGAGGAAAGGTGTATGAAGAAAAAATACCGTTTAAAAGGCTGGGTACTGTGGAAGAAGGCTACGGTCAGGAAAGACAGGCGGCAGGAAAGCAGATACAAATTTTAAATACCGGCAATCAGACTGTTACGGTTAAAGCAGGCGGTGCCGAAGGCTATGTGGTAGGTATCCCGGAAGGCAGTATTACGATATCGGACATGACATGGAACAAGTGGCTGAATCAGATAACTTTCGGAAAGTTCTTTAATAAGACACAGAAAGTAGAGATTACGGCACACGATACCGGAACAGGCATTGCAAATATTGTCTACTATGTTGCAGAGGGTGAGCAGAGTGTAGAACAGTTAATTGCGCTGCCAAACGGAAAGTGGAATTTATACGAAAAAGAATTTACGGTAGAGCCGGACGGCAGAATGGTTGTTTATGCAAAGATTACTGATAAAGCCGGAAACACAGCTATGGCAAATGTACAGGTTTATGTGCAGAAAGTCACACAGCCGCCTGTATTTATCGGAATCAGCGACGGCGGCAGTTATTGTGAAAATGTAAAGTTTACGGTGGAAGATGATAATTTATAGAAAGTATTTGCAGGAGATAAACAGCTTACTGCGGATAATGGAATCTAAACGATACAGGGCAGTAATCAGCCGGTAAAGGTTACGGCAGTGGACGCCGATGGCAACCGTGTTGAGGTGACGATACAGAAAAAAGAAGATGTATCCGAAGCACAGCAGGCACAGGCAGAAGCGCAGCCGGAACAGCCGCAGAGTGCGCCTGTCCAAACCGGTGACAGTACCCCTGTTACATGGCTGTTTGCCTTACTGGCATTAAGCGGAACAGGCATTGTCGGTTCAAAAGCAAAGAAAAGCCCCGCGGGGACTGTCAGCGATAAAATCTGACAGTCCCTGCGGGGTATTTTTATTTCGGGGTATTTTTGTTTTTTACGGCAGTTTCTGTTCCCGGTAAGCGGACGGACTGATATGAAACAGCCGCTTAAAGGCACGGCGGTAAGAATACACACTGTTATAGCCGACATCTTCGGCAATCTGTTCAATTGTCGAGGCAGTGTCCGACAGCAAAACACAGCTTTTTTCAATACGGCATTTTTCAAGGTATTCCGCAAAACAGATACCGGCGTGTTCCTTAAAAATACTCGAAAGATAGCCTTCGGAAACTTGAAAATGCTGTGCCGTACCTGAAAGATTTAAGTTGGCGTCGGCATAGTTTTGTAGGATAAAATCGGCAGTTTCCTGAACGAGTTCCTTCTTTTTGCTCACTCTTTGCCCAGCAAGTACAGAGCTGACCGAAAGACATAGGTCATGCAGGTGTGAAAAATAATATTCAAAATCACCCTGACAGCTGATAATTTCCTGCTGGAAAGCAAATAGCTGTTCCGAAAAACCGTACTTTACCGGATTCAGACTCCAAAAGGTGGCAGTTACGGCATTATGAAGGGCAAGCATTTGCCCAGCAATCATCTGCCCCAGCGAAAAAGAGCAAAGCCGTGTATTTTCATCTTCAAGCACCGTCAGGATAAAATGAATCAAATCCGTATCGTGGTTTTTCATGCCCTTTATCAGTAAATCTGCTGCAGTCTGCGGATAGAAACAGCCGTATGAATTTTCTGCCGGAATAAACATTTGGTCGGAATAGACGGTAATATCGTCATGGCTGTCCGTCAGTGAAAATGAAAGCGCAGTCAGTGCCTCTTTTTTGGCAAAAATAAATTCAGACAGACCGACACAGGGACGGCTGATACCCCAAAACACCGTGCAGTTGTGCCGCTGTTTAAAATATTCATAAGACTGCCGGATATACTCCTGCGGCTCGGATTCCTCCGGATAATTAAAAAGCAGTAAAAATTCATGATTTTCCGTGCGGTAGGCAAAGGTCGGAAATTTTGTCAGTCCCGCAGTGTATTTTGGAATCATGGATATCAACTGGTGCCGGTAGGAATCCGCCAGCCGTGTGCCGGACAGTGAAAATGCAGTGATGCAGAAATTCGGATAGGGAAAACGGCGGCGCAGAAAATCCGCGGCTTCCGCTTCCGGTGCATAACTTGTCCGTGTAAATGCTTCATGTAAAACGCCTTGTATTAATAATTGTTCATTCATATCAATCTCCGTTTCTGAGCAACTTGTTGCAAAAAAGCGATGAAAAATTCGCGCAGGCGATTTCTCATCTGCTATCAGGAATATTTTGCGATATCTGCGGCACAATAATGCCAATATCAAGCGATGCCTGATAGATTTCCCATACAGGATACATTTTATACAATAAAAAATTGTACCCTGCACGTCTATCATAACGAAAAATAAAACTAAAAACAAGATATTTTGCAAAAAACTTTTACAAAAAATAATTGCAAAAGATACATTTTGCACAAAAATGGATTGTATCTTTGAAATGCCGGGGTGAAAGATTATGATACATATATGGGAAGATGTTGGGGAGAAAAGCACCCACCTATGAGCAAGCTCATTCGGTTTAGACCTTTTGACCCTGATATCATGGAAAATATTTATTTGGAGGGTTAGTAATGAATCAGAAGACACAAAACCGCGCACAGCGGAGAAGGGCGAACAGACATCACGTAAAAAGGGCAACGGCATTTGCACTGGCAGGACTGATGGCAACATCAGGCATATCCCTGCCGGCGGGAACATTTGCATATGGGGCGGAAAATAACACCCTGCTTGCATTTGCAGGCGCAGAAGGCGGTGGAAGATTTGCAACCGGCGGACGCGGATATGATGTGTATGTCGTTACAACACTGGAGGATTACGGAAAAGGTGAAACACCGGTAGAAGGGTCTTTGCGTTATGGCATCGAAGAATTTGCCAAAGATAAAGGCGGAACGATGATTGTATTTAATGTGGGTGGTACGATAGAATTAAAGCAGACACTGACCTTTAAAGAAAGAAAAAATATTACCGTAGCAGGACAGACAGCACCGGGGGATGGTATTACCCTGTCCGGCTGGGATACAAATATCAGCAATTCTGAAAATCTGATTATCCGTTATATGCGTTTCCGTCCGGGTGCGGCAAATGTACATACCGGAGGAGATTCCATGGATGCACTCTGGGGAAGGGATAATAAGACTTTTATGATCGACCACTGTTCGTTTAGCTGGAATACCGATGAAACAGTTTCAACTTACCGCGGACAGGACGGAACAGTACAGTGGTGTATCGTATCGGAAAGTCTGACTGTTTCAGGACATTCCAAAGGCCGTCACGGATATGGCGGTATTTTTGGTGGCGACAATGTATTGTTTCAGAATAACCTGATTGCGAATCATACATCGAGAAATCCAAGAATCGGCGGCGGATGCATGGGCGATCCGACAAAGGATGGAGGCAGTACGGCAACACTGCAGTTAAGCAATAATATTATTTATAACTGGGGATATAACACCTGCTATGGTGGTGGTTATGCGTATACCAATTTTATCAACAATTTCTTAAAACCGGGACAGGGAACGAGAGAACAGGTTCGGTATCAGGTCATTGATATGGGTGAAGCCACAAAACCGGGCGGATTTTATGTAAACGGCAACTACATGGACGGCAATGCTGAAATTACCGCTGACAATGCAAAAGGTTCAAAAATGTCAGGCGTGACAGAAGGAGCCAATAAAACTGTAGTTTCAGAAACACCGTATACGGCAGAAGGATTTGACAGTGCCACCGTGACAAGTGCTGCGGATTGTTATGAACCGGTGCTTGCGCAGTCGGGTGCGACCTATCCGTACCGTGATGCCATTGATGCGAGAGTTGTAGCCGAAACGCGGACAGATTCGGGAAGATATGTGAATACAGAAGATGAGGTCGGCGGCTATCCGGCAAAAGAATCTGTACGGGCTGCTTCATTTGATACAGATATGGACGGAATTCCGGATACATGGGAAACGGCACATGGCTTAAATCCGAATGATGCAAGTGATTCCAAGAAAATCAATCCGGCAACCGGATATGCTTACGTAGAAGAATATTTTAACGGACTTGTTGAAAATGTAGAGCAGTCCGGTTATACGGCACCAAATCCGGATATTACCCTTGATTTACAGGATAATGCACAGTATGATGAAGGACAGACAGTAACAGTGACAGCTGATGTAAAGGCAAACAATGGGGGAAGCATTGCAAAGGTAGAATTTTACAATGGTATACAGCTTGTCGGAACAGCAGATACCGCACCATTTACCTTTGATTATACGGGGTTGACAGACGGCACGTACAATATCACCGCTAGAGCCTATGATAATGATGGCAATCAGACCCAGTCATCTGTATCGAAGCTGCATATTAACAGCACAGCTGGCACAGGCGAGTGGACAAGCACTGATATTGGCAATCCGGGTGTAGCGGGAAATGCAAGTTTGGAAAATGGTGTGATGACAGTGAAAGGTGCCGGAAAATTAGGCGCATCAGAAGGCTGCGTATCCGGCAGTACCTATGCAGATGCCACCACCGATGATTTTCAGTATACGTATCAGCTTGTCAAAGGTGATGCAGAAATTATTACAAAACTGGATTCAGCAACAGCTGTTGATAACCATGTATTTACCGGTGTGATGTTCCGTGAAAGCTTAGAGAGCGGTTCAAAGACGGCGGCACTCGGTATGTCACTGGTTAAAATCAGCAATGAAACCACATGGTCAACCTATCTTGCAAGCAGACTTGAAACAAACGGTAAAATTTCGGATATTTCTGAAACAATCGATTCGCCTGCAAATGCAGAAAAAGCGGGAATACCACTGGTAAGTGATTTGCATTTTAAGAGCGGTGCAGACTTTAACGGAACATGGTTTAAGTTGATAAGACGCGGCGATACCTTTACAGGATATGCATCTGATGACGGTGTAACGTGGACAAAGGTCGGTTCGAAGACGATTGAAATGGCACAAGACATTTATGTGGGATTTGCCGTAGATGCGAATAAAGCGGCAAACAGCCTTGAAAATTTAAGCACGGCAAAGTTTTCCAATATTGCGATTCATGAAGAATTTACAGATGTTGACTATAACCTTGAACACATTACAACAAGCGGTGCGGATTATGCGGCAGTCGGTACAGATTTTACAACGCAGCTTACGGCAGACAGCGGATATCATCTTCCGGATGCAATTGAAATTAAAGCAGGAGAAAATGTTCTCGCAAAGCAGGATTATACCTATGATGCCAAAACCGGAGATATTGTTGTAAAGGCAGACAGGCTGACATCCGGTGTAAAGCTTACAATTTCAGCACAGGCAGAAGAAGATGTTAAAATTGATTATACATTGCAGACCTACGGCGATACGGAAGATGTAACCGTGACACAGGATGCAGGCAGTATGACAATCAGCCAGACCGCAGAATCTGCAAGTATGGTTGGAAATAAGGGAACGGCAGGGAAAAATGTTTCCTACATTTTATTCCCACAGTCGAAAGAAGCGGCAAAAATGACGTTGAAATTAAAGGTCAATTCATTTAGCAATGGAAAATATTCCGGCGTGTATGCCGGTGCATTCCAGCCGGACGGAGATTACCTTTATAATTCAATCGGATTCAGAGGTACAGGTGATGTAAATGCCGTATCACCGTACTGGCTGAAAGCTTCCGGCAAGGCTGGAAACGGAAGTCCGAAGCAGGCATGGACAGAAGGGGCTGTTTATACGGTAAGCATTGAAAAGAAAGCAGACAATACCTATTATGCCACATTTCAGGAGGAAGGCAGTGAAACTGTCAATGAAAAGACTTTTAAGGCTTCGGATTCTGCGCTGACACCGGATATTATGGCACAGTTCGGACTGGCAGTTTACAGTGCGGACGTCACAGTGACGGATATGGTGCTTTCCGATATGTCAGGAAATGTACTGTATGACCAGAATAGGGATAATTCAGGTCAGGAGGAAAGCGGATATAAGCCGCAGGTATCCGGTTCAGATTTGCTAACTGTTACCGGGGCGGGTTCTGTAATGAAAGCAGAACAGTCTGCAGAAAGCGGATATATTACACAGAGTACAGGTGATGCAGGAGTCAATACAAGTTACATTTTACTGCCGGAAAATGATGCATTTGCATCTATGTCCATGACTCTTAAAATTAAGGATTATTCGATTACGGGTCAGAATGCAAAAAGGACGGGTGTTTTTGTCGGTGCATTCCAGACTTCGGGTAAATATGCGTTTGCTTCATTGGGATTCAGGGGCTATGATTCATCGGTTGGAACCGATGCACTTTCGGGCTATTGGATGAAAGGCACTGGAAAAGCCGGAAACGGTTCACCAAAGTATGAGGTGGCAGCAGATAATAAATATAACGTAACCTTTACAAGAACCGAAAACGGCTATCTTGCCGAATTTGAAAGTCTTGGTAAGCCGCTGCTTGTCGATGCTAACGGCAATAAGACGTATTCAGATAAAAAGGAATTCAAGTGGAAGGATATGACACTGACAGCAGAAGATGCCGTATCATACGGACTGGCACTGGTTGGCGCCGATGTGGAAATTACCAACTGGGTGGCAAAGGATGCTGAGGGCAACATTTTATATAATCAGAAGGATTATTATAAAGATGCCGGAACAGCACCGGCTGTTACAGGAGTAAATACACCGGTAATTTCAGAGGACCGTTCTTCCATTACGGTATCATGGAGCGGTGAGGGTGCGCAGTTAGACGGAAAGTACCGCGTAGAGGTATCACAGGATAACGGCGTAACTTATAAGGAGCTGGATACCACCGCTGAAACTTCTTACAGCTATGTACCGGAAAATTCAGGTGACTATCAGTTCAGAATTACAGGTGTCTGCGGCGGACAGGAAAGCAATTCTATGGAAACTTCGTCTGTACATTTTGTACTGCCGATGACAGCACCGTCTATTGGTGCAGAATCCGGAAATGCAGCAAATACGGTTACATGGTCTGCTGTGCCGGAAGCTGTCAGCTACAGAATTTACCGTTCAACACAGCGTGCAGAAGGCTATACAGAGATTGGAACATCAGAAAGCACGACATTTACGGATACCACTGCGGAAAATGAAGTCCCGTATTTTTATACAGTAGCGGCAGTCGGACAGGATAACGAAAGTAACCCGTCAGCGCCGGTATCCATTATGGCAACGGCAGGGCACACAGGCGAATACATGTTCGGTTCGCAGGCGGCACAGATGACGGTGCTTGAAAAGTCTAATGATACGGTAACGGGAAATGAAGCTGCTTTAAAGTTTGCCTATGACGAAGCCGGAAAAGTATCGGTGTATGCAGGAGATCGGCTGCTGTCTGAAAAAGAAACGGCAGCAGGAGAAGCGGTGGATATAACGATTCCGTTACAGGACGGAAGAAATGCAGTAAAAGTTGTCTTTGAAAATACACAGGGCATAAAGACATACCGTAATTTTAACTTTGTTAAACTTTCATCATACGATATGGTTGTAGATGCTTCCGGTATCAGAACGCTTGACAGTGAGTCTGTACCGGTGTATACAACAGTGGCGGAAGCACTGGCAGCAGTGCCGGCAGACAATCAGGAACAGAAAGTTATTTTTGTAAAGAACGGTACGTATTACGAAAAATTAAGCATTACATCGCCGTATATCACTTTAATTGGCGAGGATAGCGAAAAGACCGTGCTGTGTTATGATGCGGCTTCGGGAAAAACAGACCCGGTAACGGGGGCAGCATACGGAACCTCAGGCAGTGCATCGGTTTCGATTGAAGCAGCGGCACACCATACATACATGGAAAATCTGACGGTTGCGAATACCTTTGATTATCCGAATGAAACGATTGAAGGCAAGCAGGCAGTTGCAATGCTTACAAGAGCAGATCAGCTTATTTTTAACAATGTACGGCTGACCGGATGGCAGGATACCTTACAGGCAGACGGCGGCGGACGCCAGTATTTTAAGAATTGTTATATTGAGGGAAATGTAGACTGGATTTTCGGCAGTGCACAGGCAGTATTTGACGACTGCGATATTGTCGCCAATGCGGCAGGCTATGTAACGGCGGCAAGTACTGAAAGTACAAAAACAACAGGCTATGTATTCATAAACAGCAGACTGCTTAAAAAATCAGATTCGGTGGCAGAAAATAGTGTGGCACTGGGCAGACCGTGGCGGTCAAATGCCTGTGTAACGTATGTAAAATGCTTTATGGACAGTCATATTAAGACAAAAGGCTATGATAATATGAGCGGCAATACCCACAGTGCAGCACGTTTTTATGAATATCAGTCCTACGGACCGGGCTTTGCGGTTAATACCGACAGACGACAGCTTGCCAAAGCAGAAGGAGAAGCATTGACAGTCAACGGTGTCTTTGCAAGGGAAGCAGGCGAAGGTATGGCATTTGCAGAAGGCTGGGATGCAGTAGCGGCATATGCGGCAGCCTCCGCAGATTACACAGAAAGCGGAGCAGTATCGGTAGATTTTTCGGAACTGGATAGGGCAATTCAGAATGCTGAGGGCTTAAACAGCGCCGATTACAAGGATTTCAGCACAGTTGAATCCGCATTAAATGCGGCAAAGGCACTTGACAGGACAACGGCAACACAGGAAGAAGTCAGCGTACTGGCACAAAGGCTGATAGAAGCTGTGGCAAATCTGGAAACAATAACCCCGGCGCCGGAGCCAACACCAGACCCAGAGCCAACGCCAGACCCAACGCCAACGCCGGAACCGACACCAACACCGACCCCAACACCGACCCCAGAGCCAAAACCAACGCCGGAGCCAACACCGACCCCGACGCCTTCAGAGCCGGACAATAACCAGCCGGGAGATACGGGAGAAGCTGATGGCAGTCAGAATGGTAATGATAATCCGTCCGAAAATGCAGCAGAAAATCAGCAGGAAAGTGTGCAGACAGCAGATAAAACACATTCCGTATGGTATCTTTTCGGTGCGGCAGTTTCAGCAATGTTTGCAGGATTTGCAGGCAGTAAGCGAAAGAAAAAGTCCGATGAAGAACTTTAAGAGTATTAAGAGCGACTTTAAAACAATAATTTAAAAAAGATAAAAATAACAGAAATCATATACCGCGTGCGGATAGGATTTCTGTTATTTTTTTTCAAAAGATGTATGAAGTCACGGACGGCGGATATCCTATGGATAAAAAGCGCAACCAGCGCAGAAATGAAATGAGGATTTATTTCGATGCAGACAATAAATACAGATAATATCAGGACAGAATTTTCAACCAGTGCGGATGAAAATATCCGCAGTATGAAAAAACAAATCCGCATTGAGGAGAATTTTGATATTTTAACGAGAGAAATTATAATCGGTGGGAAAAAGGCGGGATTTTTCTTTATAGACGGGTTTGTACAGGAAGATATGATAGAAAAACTGATGCAGTTTTTTTATTCACTCAAACCGGAAGATTTATCGGATGTGGATTCCTTTCTTGAAAAAGGCATGCCCTATACAGAAGTCAATAAAATTACTAAGCAGAGTGATGCACTGACGGCATTTTTTTCGGGAGTAACAGTCTGCTTTATTGACGGCTTTTCAGAGTGCCTGTCCTTAGACTGCCGGACGTATCCGATGCGTAGTGTGACAGAGCCGTGGAAGGATAAAGTACTTCGTGGTTCAAGGGACGGTTTTGTGGAAACACTTGTTTTAAACGCGGCACTTCTGCGCAGAAGAATCCGCGATCCCCAATTAAGTCTGGAGCTGATGGGGGTAGGCACACGCTCGCGTTCCGACGTTGCTGTCTGCTATATGGAAGATAAAGTCGACAAAAAGCTGTTAGACAGCATAAAAAAGCGGATTCAGGCAATCCGGGTAGAAGCGTTGACGATGAATATAGAAAGTCTTGCAGAGTGTTTATATGAGCATAAATGGATAAATCCGTTTCCGAAATTTAAGTATTCGGAACGTCCGGATACCGCTGCTGCTGCGGTATTAGACGGAAATATCGTGATTATGGTAGATAATTCTCCGGCGGTCATGATTGTGCCGACTTCGATTTTTGATATTATCGAAGAAGCAGACGATTATAATTTTGCACCGGTCATCGGAACGTATTTAAGAATTTCAAGATTTCTGCTGACACTGGTTACAATGCTTCTGACCCCGACATGGCTGTTACTGATTGACAATCCGCAGTGGCTGCCGGAGTGGATGATGTTTATTACAGTGTCTGATGAGATTACCGTACCGGTGTTTTTCCAGCTGTTACTGCTGGAACTCTCCATTGACGGATTAAAGCTGGCAGCTGTTAATACGCCGACGCTGCTTTCAACACCGCTCAGCGTTGTTGCCGGTATTGTGGTAGGTGAGTATGCAGTCAGCTCCGGGTGGTTTAATGCAGAATCCATGCTGTATATGGCAGTGGTTTCGGTAGGCACGTATTCGCAGGCAAGCTTTGAAATGGGATATGCAATGAAATTTATGCGGATTATTCTGCTGTGTCTGACGGCGGCATTCAACCTGGCAGGATATATTGCGGGAATCCTTTTAATAGCGGCAACGATAGCTTTTAACCGTACCATGACAGGATGCAGCTATATTTATCCGCTGATTCCGTTTGATAAAAAAATGCTGAAACGCAAGCTTTTAAGAGTCCGTCTGCCACATGGAAATGAAAAATAGGTGTGTACAGGGAAGAGATTAAGCCCGCAAAGCGGGCTTGATTATTTTCTGTGCAATTTTGTGAAAATTGTATAGCATTAAAAAAACTTTTTCAAAAATAAATAGCTTTAACTTTGTAAAACACGGTAGTATCTGGAAACGCTAAAGGTAATAAAAATTACAAAAAACAATAGATTATGGAAAATGCACAAAAATGATTTTAAGATGTAAAAAATATGTACAAAATGCATAAATATATTTGTAAAAACTGCCGTTGACTTTTGGTTTGTAAAAAAATACAATGACTGCATTGTGCCGGCAAAGCAAAAATAAAGAGGAAAATCATTTCTCACATGAGATTTTTGCTTCGCAAAAACAAACAGGCAAAAACAAGGAGGTTTCACAAGGTGAAAGCGAAAAAGGGTTTAAAAAAAGTATTGGCATGGGGCATGAGTATTGTCTGTATGCTGGCAATGGTGCTTGCAGGCAGTCCTATGACGGCAAAAGCATCTGCTTCTACATCATGGAATTTTAAAAATACCGGTTTTAAAAATCTGGGGACAATTTCCTCTACGGTAACAGTGGATAACCTGTCGCTGATTGCAACATCGTCAAAGACCATGTCTGTGATTGCAAACAGTCAGACAGTGGATGGAACAGCATATACATATGCACTGGCATTGGGCGGCAGCGGTTCGACAAGTTATCGTGCAGTCAAAGTACCGGTATCGGGAACGGACACCATTAAAGTAACCTGTATGAGTTCCGGCAGTGCGGCAAGAACACTCGTTGTGGCAGACGGTTCTGGAAATAAGCTTGGCACGATGAATGCAGGCACAACGGCTGCAACGGTTTCATATAATTATTCCGGTTCATCAGGATACGTGTACCTGTATTCCTCAAACAGCGGTATTAACATTTACAAGATTCAGGTGGACAGTTCTGCTTCATCCGGTTCTGGAAGTTCATCTTCCGGCAGTTCCACAACTGATACCAGCAATGGAACAGTCGTTACTTCATTTTCAGAACTGACGGCGGCTGTGACAAAGGCTGAAAAAGCGGGCGGCGGCATTGTCTATGTGAAGGGCAGCAGTATCAGCTGTACGACACAGCTTGCATTAAAAGCTTCTAATGCCAATGTATCTATTATTGGTGTAAAAAACAGTGACGGTACCTATCCGGTGTTAGACTTTTCATCATTTCGTTCAGCTTATATCGGAAAAGCAACAACGGATTCAGAAGTCGGCATCCGCATTTCGGGAAGCAATTATACAATCAAGAACCTGATTATCCAGAAAGCACCGGATAACGGCATCCAGATTAAGGGAAGCAGCGCAGGCAACAATACGATTGAAAACTGTATCGTGCGTTACAACAATGATGCCGGTGTGCAGATTACCGGCGGTGCTTACAGCAATATGATACGTTTTGTATACAGCTACAGAAACTGTGATGTCTATACACTCGGCGGCAACGCAGATGGTTTTGCACCGAAGCTTGGCGCAGGCAAGGGAAATGTATTCTACGGCTGTTATTCATGGGAAAATTCAGATGACGGCTGGGATTCTTACGATAAGGACAGCTTAACCTACAACCTGACATATACCAACTGTGCATGCTGGAACAACGGAGACCCGACTATTTTTACCGGTGAATACGATTATAATAACGGAAATGCACTGGATACGGATTTACTTTTAGTTGAATTAATCAGCAAGAAGGATTCTTCTTTTGCAAGCAATTACAAAAATGGAAAGTTTTCTCTGCCGGGCGGCAGCTTTATCAGCACCACACAGGGAACTTTAAGCATTGCAAACTGGAAAAGCAAATATGACGGCAATCCAAACGGATTTAAGTTCGGTTCTGTAAATACCACAAGCAGCTGTGTCAGAACCGTAACCAACTGTTTAGCCTTTGGACATGGCAGTAAAGGCTTTGATAACAATAACAGCTCCTGCACGGCATATTTAAGCAATTGCATTTCTTATGACAACGGCTACAATTATTATATGCCGCCGTTTACACTCAAGAAATTCAGCAATATCCTCAGCTTTTCAGGAGCATCTTCTAACAAGCTGCCAAGCGGATATACGGCTTCCATACCGTCTTCCTCAAAGCAGGCACAGATTAGAAGCACAGTCAATGCAACGGTAAGCAGTATTACAACACAGTGCAAGAACAATGTAATACCGGGAGAAGTATATTTTAATATTTTCAGTTAAGTAAATAGAAATGAAGTTGGGGCGAAAGCTCCCAACGAGGATGCCGGCACAGCAAAAGGCAGAAAATAAGCGTCACGGAAAAGTTTATGTTTCCGTGACGCATTTTTACTTTATAAATGTAGTGACAGTATTTCAGCAATACGCATTTGTAATATTCCCTTTCGTCTGATAATATGATGTAAAATTGATTTTTATATTGGAAAAGGAGAAATGCGAAAATCCATAAATTAAAGATTTTCGCATAACAGAATTGTGCCACAGGCGTCACAATTCTGAATTTATCGCAGAACTGAATAAATTCAGTCCGCGATTCTTCCGGCATTAAAATGCCTACAGAATAGGAGAATGTTATGAAATATATTGACCTGCACTGTGATACGCTCACAGAGTTAAAAGAAGGGGAAACGCTAGTCCGGAATCATAAAAATGTAGATTTAAAATCCTTGAAAAAGGGCGGGTGTGTGATTCAGTGTGCATCCATTTTTATTCCGACAGGGACGTATACGGGAGTGGACAGAAAAGAAGCCATACAGACAGAGTATGACCGTGTAGTTTCCGTTTATAAACGCGAATTAAATGCCAACCCAAAAGAACTGTACAGGGTTCTGACCCGGCGGGATATACCGGATATCCGGCAGAACGATAAAATGCAGGATTTAGGCACGGGTATACTGCTTACGATTGAGGATGGCGGCGTTATGGGCGGAGAAATGCAGAAATTATACCGTGCGTATGAAGACGGTGTACGCCTTGTAACCCTGACATGGAATCATGAAAATGAAATCGGATACCCAAACAGCACAGACCGGGATATCATGCAGAAGGGCTTAAAACCGTTTGGATTTGAAGTGCTTGAAGAAATGAACCGGCTCGGCATGGTAATTGATGTATCGCATTTATCGGACGGCGGATTTTTAAATGTGGCAGAGTTTGCAAAAAAGACAGGCATGCCGTTTGTAGCATCCCATTCCAATGCACGCGCCATAACGGCGCACCCACGCAATCTGCCTGATATGTATATAAGGAAGCTTTCGGAAGCGGGCGGCGTTATGGGCTTGAATTTTGCAGCGCATTTTCTTTCGGATACACAGCCGCCGGACGGTGAAAGCCGTATCTGCGATATGGTTACACACATTCTGCATATCCGCAAAATTGCAGGCAGTGAGGTGCTGGCAATCGGTTCGGATTTTGACGGGGTGGAGAGCCGGATGGAAATTGACAGTCCTGCCAAAATGGTCATGCTGTATGAAACACTTCATCAGACAGGGCTTTCGGAGGATGAACTGGAGAAAATATTTTACAAAAATGCACAAAGAGTATTGACCGCTGTTTTACGATAATCCCGGTTTTATAATTTTTTTTATTTTTTTCCGCTAAATTAATAATTATCCCGGCAGATTTATGGTATGATTATATATATGTGGTATTGGGGTTAAAAGTCCCCAAACGATGATTTTTACGGATTATGTGCTAGAACGAAGATTGGAAAGTGGATGGTCATGAGTAGAGTAATTGGAATTGACTTAGGGACAACAAATAGCTGCGTTGCAGTGCTGGAGGGCGATGTGCCGACAGTAATTGCCAATAAGGAAGGATACCGGACAACACCGTCTGTTGTGGCTTTTGCAAAAGACAAGACGATGCTTGTGGGAGATCCGGCAAGAAGGCAGGCGGCTGTCAATGCAGAGCGGACAATTTTTTCCATTAAACGTCATATGGGATCGGATTACAGAAAAAAGATTGACGGAAAAGCATATTCGCCGCAGGAAATATCTGCTTTTATTTTAATGAAGCTGAAAAAAGACGCAGAAGATTTTCTGGGGGATACGGTCACAGATGCCGTGATTACCGTACCGGCGTATTTTAACGATGCACAGCGGCAGGCGACTAAAGATGCGGGACGGATTGCTGGGTTAAATGTACTGCGTATCATCAATGAGCCGACTTCTGCAGCATTGGCATATGGTCTTGACAACGGACAGGCACAGAAAATTCTTGTCTATGATCTGGGCGGCGGCACATTCGATGTGTCCATTATTGAAATCGGCGACCATGTGATTGAAGTACTTGCAACGTCCGGTGACAATCATCTGGGCGGTGATGATTTTGATGAGCGCATTGTGCAGTATCTTGTGGAGCAGTTTAAAAAGACGGAGGGAATTAACCTGTCTAAGGATACGGCAGCGCTTCAGCGGTTAAAAGAAGAAGCGGAAAAAGCGAAAAAGGAGCTGTCATCCTGTATGACAACGAATATTAACCTGCCGTTTCTTGCGATGGCAAAAGACGGACCACATCATATGGATATCCAGCTTTCCCGCAGTAAATTTGAAGAACTGACCAAAGATTTGATTGAGCGGACAGTGATTCCGGTTGAAAATGCAATCCATGATGCAGGGCTTACAAAGTCACAGATTGATATGGTATTGCTGGTAGGCGGTTCAACAAGAATCCCGGCAGTGCAGGATAAAGTGCGGACCTTGATGGGCAAAGAGCCTTCAAGAAATGTTAATCCGGACGAATGTGTGGCAATCGGTGCGGCAGTCCAGGCAGGAAAGCTGGGCGGACAGCTTATGGCGGGTTCTGCGGCATCTGAGATGATTTTAATGGATGTAACGCCGCTGTCGCTTTCAATTGAAACGGTAGGCGGTGTGTCAAGCCGTCTGATTGAGCGCAATACAACGATTCCTACAAGACACAGCCAGATATTTACGACTGCGGGCAATTTTCAGACAAGTGTAGATATCAAAGTGTTTCAAGGTGAGAGAAAATTTACAAGGGATAATAAACTGCTGGGGAATTTCCGCCTTTCGGGTATTAAGCGGGCGATGGCGGGTACACCGCAGATTGAAGTGACCTTTGATATTGATGCCAACGGCATTGTCAATGTATCGGCAAAGGATTTAGGCACGGGTCATGAACAGTCCATTACGATTACGTCCAGCTCCAATTTGTCCGAGGAGGAGATTGAGCGCGCAAAATGGGAAGCCCAGATGTACGGAAGACAGGATGAAGCAAAGACACAGCTGCTTGCGGTACGTCAGGAGGCAGTGCAGTTTGCAGGACAGGCGCAGGCAGAATTGGACAGCCATAAAAAAGAGTGGGAACGCAGTAAGAAAAAGGCGGTTAAAGAAATCCTCGGTAAGCTGAAACGTACTTTATATAAAGTGCCGCCGGAAAAGATTACGGCGGATTCTGCCGCAGTTATCCGTGATTTGCAGGAAGAGCTGCAGCGGGCATTAAACAGCTAGGACATTCCTGCACGTTCTAAAAATCTATAAAAATGCAGAACCGGGACAAAACAGACAGTTGAAAACATAACCTTGTATATGGTATGATGAAGTGTCAGATAGAAAGTGGAAATGCCGCATTGTGTGGCGGAATGGAGAGAAAATGGCTGGTTCTACATATGGAAACAGATTTAAGATTATGACATGGGGCGAATCCCATGGAGAAGCGTTAGGCGTTGTAGTGGACGGCTGTCCGGCGGGTTTAGAGCTTTGTGAGGAAGATATCCAGAAACTTCTTGACCGAAGAAAACCGGGACAGTCTAAATTTACGACACCCCGCAAAGAAGCTGATAAAGTAAAGATTCTGTCGGGCGTTTTTGAAGGGAAAACGACAGGAACACCGATATCCATGGTAGTATTTAATACCAATCAGCGTTCAGGCGATTATTCGGAGATTGCAGGATACTACAGACCGGGACATGCCGATTATACATTTGATGCAAAATACGGATTCAGGGATTACCGTGGCGGCGGAAGAAGTTCCGCAAGAGAAACGATTGGCAGGGTCGCAGCGGGTGCGATTGCGTTAAAGATACTGGACAGCCTTGGGATTACCCTGCACGCTTACGCAAAGGAAATCGGCGGAATTGCGATTGACTATGAAAAGTTTGATCTGCAGGCAGCACGCGAAAATGCATTTACAATGCCGGATAAGGAAGCAGCAGCAAAGGTTGAAGCGTATGCCACGCAAAAGATACAGGAGGGCGATTCAATCGGCGGTATCATTGAGTGTGTGGTTGAGGGCATGATGCCGGGAATCGGTGAACCGGTATTTGACAAGCTGGACGCTTCTCTTGGAAAAGCAATGCTTTCAATTGGTGCGGTTAAAGGCTTTGAAATCGGAAGTGGCTTTGAAGCGGCAAAGATGACCGGCAGCGAAAATAATGACAGCTTTGTCCTGAAGGACGGAAAACTTACAAAAAAAACCAACCACGCAGGCGGCGTTTTAGGCGGCATGAGTGACGGCAGCAACATTGTATTCCGTGCGGCGGTTAAACCGACACCGTCTATTTCGGCAGTGCAGGATACGGTCAATAAAGATGGTGAAAATATTGAAATTTCCATTAAGGGCAGACATGACCCGATGATTGTGCCGCGTGCCGTAGTCGTTGTGGAAGCGATGACGGCGCTGACACTCGTAGACCTGATTTTTGAAAATATGACGGCAAGATTGGATGGAATCTGTGCCTTTTATAATAGAAGCAAGTAAGAAAGAGGAAAAAGATGTATCGTTTATTAAAAACAGACGGGCGTGCAAAACGCGGTGAATTACAGACCGTGCATGGAACAATCCAGACACCTGTATTTATGAATGTCGGAACAGTAGCAGCCATTAAGGGTGCCGTATCGACAATGGATTTAAAGGAAATCGGAACACAGGTGGAATTGTCAAACACATATCATCTGCATGTACGTACCGGGGACAAACTGATTAAGGAGATGGGCGGTCTGCATAAGTTTATGAACTGGGACAGACCGATTCTGACCGATTCGGGTGGATTTCAGGTGTTCTCCCTTGCAGGGCTTAGAAAGATTAAAGAAGAAGGCGTAACTTTCCAGTCCCACATTGACGGCAGAAAGATTTTTATGGGTCCGGAAGAAAGTATGCAGATTCAGTCTAACTTAGGTTCTACAATTGCCATGGCATTTGATGAATGTGCACCGGCGAAGGCAGAACGCGATTATGTGGAAAAGTCTGTTGCCCGTACAACGCGCTGGCTGGCACGCTGTAAAAAAGAAATGCAACGCTTGAATTCCCTGCCGGATACCGTTAATCCAAACCAGCTTTTATTTGGTATCAATCAGGGTGCAGTTTATGCAGATATCCGTATTGATCATGCAAAACGTATTTCGGAACTGGATTTGCCGGGCTATGCAGTCGGCGGACTTGCAGTTGGTGAAACACATGAGGAAATGTACCATGTGCTTGATGAAACCGTTCCATATCTGCCACAGAACAAGCCGACTTACCTGATGGGTGTGGGTACACCGGCAAATATTTTGGAAGCGGTAGACAGAGGGATTGACTTCTTTGACTGTGTATATCCGTCCAGAAACGGAAGACACGGGCATGTGTATACAAAGTTTGGTAAAATCAACCTTTTTAACGCACAGTACGAAAAGGACGACAGACCGATTGAAGAAGGCTGTCAGTGTCCGGTCTGCAAAAACTATACGAGAGCGTATGTACGCCATCTTTTAAAGGCAAAAGAAATGCTTGGTATGCGTTTCTGCGTACTGCATAATCTGTACTTCTACAATCATTTAATGGAGGATATCCGGGGAGCGATTGAAGAAGGAAGATACAGTGCTTTTAAGAAAGAACGCCTGGAAATGTTAAAGACCTATGATAAAAAGTAAAAAATTATAAACAAAATGTTTTTTAGTGGACAGAAAGAATAAATTCCGCTATTATAGAGTGTATGTGTCAGGGACACGTATGTTATTACATTTGAAAGTATATTTTAGGAGGCAAATTAAAATGGGTTCAATCGGAATTATCGTTATTTATGTCGTTGCATTAGGACTGATGATGTATTTTCTTGCAATTAAGCCACAGAAGAAACAGCAGAAGGCACAGCAGCAGTTAATGGATTCAATCGAAATCGGCGATTATGTATTAACAACAAGCGGTTTCTACGGCGTCATTATGGATATTACAGATGATGATGTTATTGTAGAATTCGGTAATAACAAAAACTGCCGTATCTCCATGCAGAAGAAAGCCATTGCACAGGTAGAAAAGGCAAAGAGTTCAGAAGAATAAGTAACGAAAGTACAGACACCGGAGCGGAAAGCATCAATTCCCGCTTCGGTGTCTTTTGTTATTTATTTATCAGGCATTACATATTGAAAAATACATAAAAATACGTTATGATAATAAACAATAACCTTTTTCATACATAAATATGAAAGTGGAGAAGTATTCAGGGGCGGCAGGTACGGGTAGAACCCTCCGGATTCCTGTAAGAAAAGAGAAAGACAGGTGGTAGTAGCATGGATTGTAAAATAACATTAATTCCGGGAGACGGAATCGGACCGGAAATTGTAAGAGAGGCCGTAAAGGTATTAGATGCTGTGGGAAAGAAGTATGAGCATCATTTTACCTATGAAAAGATTTTAATGGGCGGTTGTTCCATTGATGCATACGGGGTGCCACTTACAGATGAGGCAATTGCTGTAGCAAAGGCATCCGATGCCGTATTACTGGGGGCAGTCGGCGGCAATGTCGGCAACTCCAAGTGGTATGACGTTGCTCCGAATTTAAGACCGGAGGCAGGACTGTTAAAGATTCGTAAGGAACTGGAATTGTTTGCCAATATTCGTCCTGCATATTTATACAATGAATTAAAAGATGCGTGTCCGTTAAAGCAGGAAGTAATCGGGGACGGATTTGACATGGTTATCATGAGAGAATTAACCGGCGGACTGTATTTTGGTGAACGACACACAGAAGAAGTAAACGGTGTCGTAACAGCAACCGATACGCTCACTTATAATGAAGAAGAAATCAGAAGAATCGCCATTAAAGGCTTTGAAATTGCCATGAAGCGCAGAAAGAAGCTGACAAGCGTGGATAAGGCAAATGTTCTTGATTCTTCAAGACTGTGGAGAAAGGTCGTAAAGGAAGTTGCAAAGGATTATCCGGAAGTTGAAGTGAGTGATATGCTTGTAGATAACTGTGCAATGCAGCTGGTTATGAATCCGGGACAGTTTGATGTAATTTTAACAGAAAATATGTTCGGAGATATTTTATCCGATGAAGCCAGCATGATTACCGGTTCAATCGGTATGTTATCCAGTGCCAGCTTAGGAAAGACAAAACTCGGCTTATATGAACCAAGCCACGGTTCCGCACCGGATATTGCAGGCAAAGATATTGCCAATCCGATTGCCACCATTTTAAGTGCGGCAATGATGCTTCGCTATTCACTGGATTTGGATAAGGAAGCAGATGCTATCGAAGCGGCAGTGGCACAGGTATTAAAGGCAGGCTACAGAACAGTGGACATTATGGCAGACGGCATGCAGCAGTGCTCAACAACAAGGATGGGCGATTTAATCGCAGAACGTGTTTAAGATACGGATATAAAAATGTAAAATCTGTTATGAAGCCGGAATCCCGTTTGTGCAGATACAGCGGGATTTCAGGCTTTCATGTTTAGAATAAAAAGAAAAGAAACGGAGAACAGTCATGAAAAGTGATAACGTAAAAAAAGGAATGCAGCAGGCACCACACCGCTCGCTGTTTAACGCATTAGGGTTTACAAAGGAAGAAATGGACAAGCCGCTCGTTGGTATTGTAAGTTCTTACAATGAAATTGTACCGGGACACATGAATCTGGATAAGATTGTAAATGCCGTAAAATTAGGTGTTGCAGAAGCGGGCGGCGTACCGGTTGTATTTCCGGCAATTGCAGTCTGTGACGGTATTGCAATGGGCCATATCGGTATGAAGTATTCTCTTGTAACAAGAGATCTGATTGCGGATTCCACGGAATGTATGGCACTGGCACATCAGTTTGATGCACTTGTTATGGTGCCAAACTGCGATAAGAATGTACCGGGACTTTTAATGGCAGCAGCAAGAGTGAATGTGCCGACTGTATTTGTCAGCGGCGGTCCGATGCTTGCAGGTCATGTAAAGGGCAAAAAGAGAAGTCTTTCATCCATGTTTGAAGCAGTTGGTTCTTATGCAGCCGGTTCAATGACAGAAGACGATGTGCGTGAATTTGAAGAAAAAGTATGTCCGACCTGCGGTTCATGCTCCGGTATGTATACGGCAAACTCCATGAACTGTCTGACAGAAGCACTGGGTATGGGACTTCGCGGCAACGGAACAATTCCAGCTGTTTATTCTGAAAGAATCAAGCTTGCAAAGCACGCAGGCATGGCAGTTATGGAAATGTACCGCAAGAACATCCGTCCAAGAGATATTATGACAAAAGAAGCAATCATGAATGCACTGACAGTTGATATGGCATTAGGCTGTTCTACTAACAGTATGTTACATCTTCCTGCCATTGCACATGAAATCGGCTTTGATTTTGATATTAAATTTGCAAATCCAATCAGCGAAAAGACACCAAACCTTTGTCATTTAGCACCGGCGGGTCCTACTTATATGGAAGATTTAAATGAAGCCGGCGGTGTATACGCGGTTATGAAGGAACTGGCTGATGCAGGACTTCTGAATACTGACTGCATGACCGTAACAGGAAAGACGGTCGGAGAAAATATTAAAAATGCAGTAAACTTAAATCCGGAAGTCATAAGACCGTTAGATAACCCATATAGTAAGACAGGCGGACTTGCGGTATTGAGCGGAAATCTTGCACCGGACGGCAGTGTTGTAAAGCGTTCAGCCGTTGTAGATGAAATGATGGTTCATGAAGGTCCGGCAAGAGTCTTTGACTGTGAAGAAGATGCGATTGCGGCAATTAAGGGCGGCAGGATTGTGGCAGGCGATGTCGTTGTAATCCGCTATGAAGGACCAAAGGGTGGTCCGGGTATGAGAGAAATGTTAAATCCGACTTCTGCAATTGCAGGCATGGGCTTAGGATCAAGTGTTGCACTGATTACAGACGGACGTTTCTCTGGTGCAAGCCGCGGGGCTTCTATCGGACACGTTTCACCGGAAGCAGCAGTCGGCGGACCGATTGCACTCGTAGAAGAAGGCGATATCATCAAGATTAACATTCCGGCATTAACACTGGAACTGGCAGTATCTGATGAAGAACTTGCAGCAAGAAAGGCAAAATGGCAGCCACGTGAACCAAAGGTTACAACAGGCTACTTAAAGAGATATGCTTCCTTAGTAACATCAGGAAACAGAGGGGCTGTTCTGCAGGTACCGGAAAACGAACAGTAATAAAAAGGTGCTTACAGAGGGCTGTTTGTTTTAAAATGCAATTAAACATCCCAGACGGCAGATGGAAAATCTGCGTTAGCGGATTTTTCACCGCCGCTTTGCGGCAAAGCTGTTTCAGAGTGGGTAATAGTATGAAAAATAGAATATAAAGGAAGGAAAGATACATGAAGTTAAATGGCTCAGAAATCATTGTAGAATGTTTAAAAGAACAAAATGTGGATACAATTTTTGGTTATCCGGGCGGCGCAATTCTGAATGTATACGATGCATTATACAAACATTCAGATGAGATTACACATATTCTGACATCTCATGAACAGGGTGCTTCCCATGCAGCAGACGGTTATGCAAGAGCAACGGGAAAGGTTGGCGTATGTTTTGCAACATCCGGTCCGGGTGCGACAAACCTTGTAACGGGAATTGCCACAGCATATATGGATTCGATTCCGGTTGTTGCAATTACCTGCAATGTAACCGTTCCACTGTTAGGTAAGGACAGCTTTCAGGAAATCGATATTGCAGGTGTGACAATGCCGATTACAAAGCATAACTTTATTGTTAAAGACGTAACAAAGCTGGCAGACGTTATCCGTGCGGCGTTCCGGATTGCAAAGGAAGGCAGACCGGGTCCTGTTTTAATTGATGTAACAAAGGATGTAACGGCAGCAGAATGTGATTATATCAAGGAAACACCGAAGACAATTGAACGTCAGACAGATACGATTAAAGAAGAAGATGTGGAACGTGCCGTTGAAATGATTAAGGCATCAAAGCGTCCATACGTTTTTGTCGGCGGTGGTGTCATTGCTTCGGATGCTTCTGATGAGCTGGCGAGATTTGTAAAGAAGATTGATGCGCCGGTTGCAGATTCCCTGATGGGCAAAGGCGCATTTGACGGAACAGACCCGCATTATACAGGGATGCTTGGTATGCATGGTACAAAGACGTCTAACTTCGGAGTATCTGAATGTGACCTGCTGATTGCCATTGGTGCGAGATTCTCAGACCGTGTAACCGGTAATGCAAATAAATTTGCAAAAAATGCAAAGATTCTTCACTTTGATATCGATGCAGCAGAGATTAATAAGAATATCCATTCTGATGCAAGCGTTGTCGGTGATGCCCTTGAAATCTTAAAACGTGTCAATGCAAAGTTAGAACAGCAGGACAGACATGAGTGGCTGGAACATATCCACGATTATGAGAAACAGTATCCGATGGCATATCGTAAGGACTGCTTAAACGGACCACTCATTATGGAAAAAATTTATGAGCTGACAAAGGGTGAAGCGATTATTTCAACTGATGTCGGACAGCATCAGATGTGGGCAGCACAGCATTACAAATATAAAAAGCCAAGAACGCTGCTTACATCAGGCGGTCTTGGTACAATGGGCTACGGACTTGGTGCGGCAATTGGAGCCAAGGTAGGCTGCAAGGATAAAACAGTCATCAACATTGCAGGTGATGGCTGCTTCAGAATGAATATGAACGAAGTGGCAACAGCAACCCGTTATAACATTCCGGTTATCGAGATTATTTTCAATAACCATGTACTCGGTATGGTACGCCAGTGGCAGGATTTATTCTACGGAAAACGCTATTCGGCAACTGTTCTGGATGATTGTGTGGATTTTGTCAAAGTGTCGGAAGGCATGGGGGCAAAGGGCTACCGTGTTCAGACAATTGAGGAATTTGAAGCAGCATTAAAGGATGCAATGGCATTAAATATTCCGTGTGTCATCGACTGTCTTATTGACAGAGAAGATAAAGTATTCCCGATGGTTTCACCGGGTGCGGCAATTTCAGAAGCATTTGACAGAAAAGATTTAGACAGAATGAACTCAGAAAAATAAAGAATTGAGTTGACAGGAACACTTTAATGGAATAAAATGTCAGATAATAGTTTTAAAACTTGTAGGAGGAAAGAAAAGTGGCAAGAGTTTATAATTTTAGTGCAGGTCCGGCAGTATTACCGGAGGAAGTATTGAAGGAAGCAGCAGATGAAATGCTGGATTATCAGGGTTCAGGACAGTCTGTTATGGAGATGAGCCATCGTTCTAAAGTATACGATAACATCATCAAAGAAGCAGAAGCAGATTTAAGAGAACTGATGAATATCCCGGATAATTATAAGGTATTATTCTTACAGGGCGGTGCATCCCAGTTCTTCGCAGAAGTTCCGATGAACCTTATGAAGAATAAGAAAGCAGCTTACATTATCACAGGACAGTGGGCAAAGAAAGCTTACAAAGAAGCTCAGATTTACGGTGAAGCCGTTGCAGTTGCTTCATCTGAGGATAAGACATTCTCGTACATACCGGATTGTTCGGATTTGGATATTCCGGAAGATGCCGATTATGTTTACATCTGTGAAAACAATACAATTTATGGTACAAAATTTAAGACTCTTCCAAACACAAAGGGACATCTGCTTGTATCGGATGTTTCATCCTGTTTCTTATCTGAACCGATTGATGTAACAAAGTACGGCGTTGTATACGGCGGCGTTCAGAAGAACATCGGACCGGCCGGTGTGGTTATTGCAATTATCAGGGAAGACCTGATTACAGATGACGTATTACCGGGAACACCGACCATGTTAAAGTGGAAGACACAGGCAGATGCAGATTCTCTTTACAATACACCTCCTTGCTATAATATTTATATCTGCGGTAAGGTATTTAAGTGGATTAAGAAGATGGGCGGTTTAAGCGCCATGAAGGAACATAACGAAAAGAAAGCAAAGATTCTTTATGATTTCCTTGACGAGAGCAGGTTATTTAAGGGAACTGTTGTAAAAGAAGATCGTTCTTTAATGAATGTTCCTTTTGTAACCGGTGACAAGGAACTGGATGCAAAATTTGTTGAAGAAGCAACAAAAGCAGGCTTTGTAAACTTAAAGGGACACAGAACCGTTGGCGGTATGAGAGCATCTATTTACAATGCAATGCCAATCGAAGGTGTGGAAAAACTGGTTGAGTTTATGAAGAAGTTTGAAAAGGAGAATACAAAATAATGGTAAACGTACATTGCTTAAATAATATTGCCTCTGTAGGTCTTGACCTTTTTTCAGATGACTACAATATGGAGAGTTCTTATGAAGATGCACAGGCAGTTCTTGTAAGAAGTGCCAAAATGCATGATATGGAATTAAATGATCATTTACTTGCAATTGCAAGAGCCGGTGCAGGAGTCAATAATATTCCACTTGATAAATGTGCAGAAGCCGGTATTGTTGTATTTAATACACCGGGTGCGAATGCCAATGCCGTAAAAGAACAGGTGCTAGCAGCAATGCTGTTAGCTTCCCGTGATTTAATCGGCGGTAATCAGTGGGTTGCTGAAAATAAAGACAATGCAGATATTGCAAAAGCAACCGAAAAGGCAAAGAAAGCTTTTGCAGGACAGGAATTAAAGGGTAAGAAGCTTGGCGTTATCGGTCTTGGCGCAATCGGACAGCTTGTTGCCAATGCAGCCATTGCACTGGGTATGGATGTTTACGGTTATGATCCGTATCTTTCAGTCAATGCTGCTTGGAATCTTTCAAGCAAGGTTACGCATATTGTCAATGTAGAAGACATTTATAAAGAATGTAATTATATTACCATTCATGTTCCGGCATTAGACAGTACAAAGGGGATGATTAACAAAGCTGCATTTGATTTAATGCAGGATGGTACAATTATCGTCAACTGTGCAAGAGATGTTCTTGTCGATGAAACAGCAATCGGTGAGGCTTTAAAGTCCGGCAGGGTAAAGAAGTATGTAACAGACTTCCCGAATCCGACAACTGCCGGAATGGAAGGTGCAATTGTACTTCCACACCTTGGGGCTTCTACCGCAGAAGCAGAAGATAACTGTGCAGTGATGGCAGTCAAGGAATTGAGAAATTACATTGAAAACGGTAATATTATAAATTCTGTAAATTATCCTGCCTGTGATATGGGCGTCTGCACGGCTACAGGACGAATTGCAGTCTGCCACAAAAATGTTCCGGCTGTTATCAGCAAGATTACAACGATTCTTGGCGATGCAGGTGTAAACATTGAGGAAATGGCAAATAAATCCAGAGGCGATTATGCATATTCTTTATTTGATGTTGATAAGAATGTAGATGACAGTGTGATTGATAAACTGGCTTCTATTGAAGGAATCATCAAAGTCAGGGTCGTAAAATAATAAATTCAGAGCTGTTTTCCACAATTGGAGGAGAACAGCTCTTTTTTTGCTTTGATTTTAGAAATGTTTGTTTACTTAAACAAATGGGTACGGTATAATAATAAAAAAATACAAATGTGATAGTGGAGGAGTGAAAATGAACAGCGGGATAAATCCAAAAGAAAAAGATTATGAGCTGGCAAGGGAGAATACCGTTGCCATGAATTGCCACTTTTTAGTATGCGGAATCATTTCCATTGCTTATTTTGTGGAATTTTTAAAAGGTGACGGCACCCTGTTGTATGTACTGGCAACCATTATTTTAGCAATGGGACCGGTAGTAGGAGAAATTATCTGCTATAAAAAACAGCATGATACAAAGATGATTAAGCATTTCGTAGGAATTGGCTATGCAATTTTATATACATTTGTAATGTTTACAACCAATAATCACTTTACGTTTGTATATGTTATTCCCATGCTGATTGCCATTACGGTATACAATGATTTTAAGTATTCGCTGCCGATTGAAGTGGGGGTGGTAATTGTCAATGTTATACAGCTGGCATTGTTTTTTAAAAGAGGGATTTATACGAAAGCGGATATGGCATCTGTGGAAATCCAGTTCTTTGTTATTGTACTGATTTGTGGTATTCAGCTGTATGTCTCAATTGTGGCAGAAAAGTTGAATCAGAAGAAGCTTGCAGAGTTGAAGGCAGAACATGAAAAGACAGAAGAATTGCTGACGCGGATTATGGATACATCCGATAAGATGACACAGCAGATTACAGAAAGTGCACAAAAGACGGCATCGCTTGGTGAAAGCATGCAGGCAATGAAAGAATCCATGGAAGAGGTGAATTCAGGCTCTAATGATACGGCAGAAGCAGTGCAGAGCCAGTTAAACCAGACCGAAGAAATTCAGGCAATGGTAGAGCAGGTTGAAAAAGGCACAGAGAATATCATTGACAGTATGAATCAGAATAAAGAAGCCATTGCGCAGGGAAATGCAAATGTCGGTATTCTTGTAAAACAGGCAGAAGAAACGGTTGAATCCGGCAAAAAGGTGACAGAAGAACTTTCACAGCTGGATACATATATGAGCCAGATGAATTCAATTCTGGATATTATTAACAGTATTACGTCACAGACAAGTCTTCTGGCGTTAAATGCAAGCATTGAAGCGGCGAGAGCCGGAGAAGCAGGGCGTGGTTTTGCGGTTGTTGCTTCCGAGATTTCACAAATGGCACAGCAGACGAAAGATTCCACGGTGCAGATTTCGCAGCTGATTGAAAATGTATCTAATGCCATTCAGATGGTGGTTGAGGTCAGCGGCAGTATGATTTCCATGATTGAAAGCCAGAATGAAACCACTGAAAAGACAGCAGAAAGCTTTACGGTTATTGAAAAGAATTCGGACAATGTTTACGGACAATCTAATGAACTGGCAGCCTATGTTACAAAGTTAGCCGATGCGAACAAGAAAATTATTGACAGCATTTCTACCATTTCGGCAATTTCCGAAGAAGTGGCTGCCCATGCAAGCGATACACTTTCCGCAACGGAAAGCAACAATGTGATTGTGGAAGAACTGGCAGCGTTAAGCGGACAGCTTGAAACACTGGCACAGGAATTAAAAGAACAGTAAAAAGGGGCAGGGGATGACCCCGGAAAAGAGGACATATGGCAGTAATCAGACCTTTTGAATGTGTACGTCCGCAGGCAGAAAAAGCAGAGCGGGTGGCAGCACTTCCGTATGATGTATACAACAGAGAAGAAGCGTGCAGGGAAGTTGCCCGCGAGCCGCTTTCATTTTTAAAAATAGACCGTGCGGAAACACAGTTTGACAGTTCGGTCGATACCTACGCACCGGAAGTTTATGCAAAGGCAAAAGAACTTTTGGAAAACGCTATTGCAGACGGTACATTTATCAAAGACAGCGAGCAGGCATATTATATTTATGAACTTACAATGGATGGCAGAGTGCAGACCGGACTTGTGGCATGTGCTTCAATTGATGACTACGAATCCAATGTAATTAAAAAACATGAAAATACAAGAGCTGATAAGGAATTAGACCGCATTACGCATGTGGATACCTGTAATGCGCAGACCGGTCCGATATTTTTAGCATACCGTGCCAATGCCGTGATTAACGGTGAGATTGATAAGGCAAAGAAAAATTCTTCTTTATATAATTTTGTATCGCCGGACGGGGTCCGTCATCAGGTATGGAAAATCAGCGAACCGCAGTCCGTTAAAGCAATCCGCGGTGCATTTGAAGGAATTTCATCTATATATATTGCAGATGGACATCACAGAGCCGCTTCAGCAGTTAAAGTCGGCTTAAAGCGCCGTGCCGAAAACCCACAGTATACGGGAAAAGAAGAATTTAATTATTTCCTGTCTGTGCTGTTTCCGGACGAGCAGTTAAAGATTCTGGACTATAACAGGGTGTTAAAGGATTTAAACGGTTATACCGAACAGGATTTTTTAGAAAAAGTTAAAGAGAAATTTACAGTTAAAGAAAGTGCTGTACAGGTGCATCCGGACAAGCAGGGAACCTTTGGTATGTATCTAGGAAAGAAGTGGTATCGGCTGACGGCAAAGCCGGAAATCTTATCGGATGACCCGGTAGACGGTCTGGATGTGTCTGTTTTGCAAAATGCCCTGTTGTCGCCGGTACTTGGCATTAAAGACCCAAAGACCGATGCACGCATTGATTTTGTAGGTGGTATCCGTGGAATTGGAGAACTGGAAAGACGCTGCGAAACAGATTGTGTACTGGCATTTTCAATGTATCCGACATCAATTGCACAGCTTTTTGCCGTGGCAGATGCAGGACGGTTGATGCCGCCGAAGTCCACATGGTTTGAACCAAAGCTGCGCAGCGGACTGTTTATACATCAGATTTAAAAATATGGAGAAATGTGAAAAATCATAAATTACAATTTTTCACATAGATATTTGTTTTGAGCGAAAACAAATATCATAGATGGCAGATGAGAAATCGCCTGCGCGAATTTCTCATCGCCGCTTCGCGACAAAGTCGCTCAGAAATGAGGAAAATGTGAAAAATCATAAATCATAATTTTTTACATAACTAATTGTGCCGCAGGCATCACAATTAGATTTATCGCAGGACAAAATCAGTCATTTTGTCCGCGGTTCCTCCAGCATTAAAATGCCTGCGGAATTGGAGAAGAATATGATTCATCAGACTATGGAACTGGATATTGATTATGAGCGGGCGGGGATTTTACATAAGGGACAGAAAGCGACACTGACAACTTATATTAAGGAAATGTATCCGGGGATGCAGAAGCCGTTTCACAGACCAATGGTTTTAATCTGTCCGGGCGGCGGCTATGAACATCATTCGCCGCGGGAAGGGGAAGCGGTTGCAGTGAAACTGCTCTCACTTGGCATGAATGCGGCAATTTTAAGATACAGTCTGATTCCCGATGAATTTCCGTGTGCGCTGTACGAAGCGGCGTACGCTGTACGGTATCTGCGGGAACATGCTAAAGAATGGGACTGTGACCCGGATAAAATTATTATCGCCGGTTTTTCGGCGGGGGGACATGTGGCGGCAAGTCTTGGAACAATGTGGAACAGCAAAGAACTGGAAGGGTTTGTCAAAGAGTATCTGCATACAGAGCCGGAAATGATAAGGCCGGATGGCATGCTTCTTGGATATCCGGTGATTACATCCGGGGAGAAAGCCCACAGAAAATCATTTGAAAGACTGCTTGGGACACGTTATGAGCAGCTGCTTGAAAGTGTATCACTGGAAGAACGTGTAACGAAAGACACACCACAGACCTTTTTATGGCATACGGTTACAGACGGTGCTGTACCGGTAGAAAATTCCATGCTGTTTGCACAGGCATTGCAAAAAGAACATATTGGATTTGAATTGCACCTTTTTCCACACGGTAATCACGGACTTGGACTTGGAACGCGGGAAACAGATACCGCAGACGGAACACATTTCCAGCCGGAAGTATCCGTCTGGCCGGAATTATTTGCAACGTGGGTGGAAAATTTATAAAAAAGAATGGAGATTAGTATGAATCGGTTATATCAATTCATGAACTGGCCTGAAATTGAAGGACTGGTATATTCAGAGTGCAGTCATCCGATGGAGCTGCTCGGTGCGCATATGTGCAGGGATGGTATGCTGGTACAGGTTTTCCGTCCCGATGCGGTCGAGGCAGAGATTCATATTGCGGGGAGAAAAAAAGCGTACGCTTGTGAAAAGGTTGACGAATCAGGCTATTTTGCGGTCTGTATTCCGATAAAGAAACAGACTGCCTATACTGTCTGTATTGAAGATATCAAAGGACAGAAAAAAGAATATATAGACCCTTATGCGTGCGGCACGGCTTTAACGGCAGAGCAGCATAAAAAACTTGCGGCAGGCGATGACTGGGAAGCATACCGGCTTTTTGGCGCGCATGAGCGCACTGTGGGCGGAATCCGCGGCGTTTGCTTTGCTGTATGGGCACCCAATGCACAGCGTGTCAGTGTGGTAGGTGATTTTAATCACTGGGACGGACGGATTTTTCCGATGGAAAAACATGAGGACAGTGGTATCTTTGAACTGTTTATACCTGAAATGAAGGCAGGCACAGCCTATAAATATGAAATTAAATTTAAAGGCGGCAATATTGCGGTAAAGACAGACCCGTACTGCAGACAGTGCGACGCCGGTCAGGGCTTTGCATCGGTTGTGTATGCAGATATTCCGTTTGCATGGGAAGATGGTGCATGGCAGAAGGCGGAAGAAAACCGGGATATAGAAAAAGAACCGGCTGCCATTTATGAAATATCACTGGAAACCTGTCGACAGATTAAAGAACCGGAGCAGTTCGCGGCACAGATTGCAAAACTTGGATACACACATATTGAACTGCAGGCGGCAGCGCAGTATGACAGCAGACGCAGAAATCTCCGGGAAACAGCAGGCTATTTCGCACCTGCGGATATTTTTGGTACACCGGATGACTTGAAGCGCCTTGTCAATGCAATGCACAAAGAAAATATCGGTGTTATTGCAGACTGGAATGCTGCATTTATGGGGAATCTTCCATCAGGGCTTACGTGGTTTGACGGAACGAACCTTTATGAGAGCAGTGCATTCTGCCTGACACCGGATGCAGATGTGGCGGTATCCTCATTCCAATATGGAAAGCCACAGGTAAAAATGTTTTTAATTTCCAATGCAATCATGTGGATAAAGGAGTATCATATAGACGGGCTTTTTGTAGATGAAGTGGCAAGTGCGCTGTACTTAGACTATGGCCGCGCACCGGGCGAGTGGATTCCGAATCTTTACGGTGAAAATGAAAATCTCGATGCGGTTGCATTTTTCAAACAGCTAAAAAAAGTGCTGATAAAAGAAAAATGTCCGGCGGTTCTGATTGCGCAGGATTCCAGTACGTGGGGCAGGGTGACCGGCAGCCATGAAGATGCACTGGGGTTTGATTTTAAATGGAACCACGGCTGGAAAAATGATTTTGATAAATTTATGCAGAGTGACCCGCTTTTCAGAAAGGGTGTATATCAGAAACTGACAGATAATATGCTGTATTTTTACAGTGAATTTTTTATACAGGAACTGCATATAACCGAACAGGAACTGCCGGGCAGCAATGATGGGGAAAAACATGCCAATATGCGTCTTGCAACGGCATATCAGTATTGTTATCCAGGTAAAAAGCGGACGGCGGAAAACTGTACCGGCACATTGCCGCAAAGCTTTATGGAAGCATTAAATGCATTTTATAAGGAACATCCTGCATTATATACCGCAGATTATGAACCGGAGGGCTTTGCATGGACAGATACGCAGGATGAACAGGAAACGGTGCTGGCATTTGTGCGCCGGAGTATGGTATCAGACAGTACATCGCAGGATTTGCTGGTAATTGCGAATTTCACACCGGTTGTCCGTAAGGATTTCCGTATGGGTGTTTTAGAGCCGGGTAAATATAAGGAAATTTTTAATACAGATGCAGCACATTTCGGTGGACAAAACATTTTAAATGAACAGCAGCTGTCCTCGGAAAAGGTGGAAAGAAACGGCTATGAAAATTCTATTGTACTGGATTTACCGCCGCTGGCACTAACCGTTTATGCGTATGAGCCGTTTACAAAACTGGAACTGGAAGAAATCCGAATCCGGGAAGAAGCTGAACTTGCGGCAAAGGCAGCACAGGAACAGGCATGGCAGGCAGAACAGCTGAAAGTCAAAGCCGAAGAAGAAGCACAGGCTGCCCTTGAAGCGCAAAAACAGGCTGAACTTGCGGCAAAGGCGGCACAGCAGGCGTGCGAAGAAGCCGAAAAACAGGCACAGGAGGCAGAAGCTGCCAAGTTAAAAATCGAGCAGGAAACCAAAAAGAAGCTTGCGGCTTTAAAGAGCCGGAAATAAGTAGCCCGGGATAAAATGCCCCAACAGGCGCAAAAGCTGAAAAACACAAAAAAGAAAACAAAAAACGGAGGAAATCATGAATTATTTTGTCGCACTTAGTTCGGCGCAGGATACGGCAGAACAAATTGAGTTTTTCTTTTCAAAAGCAAATCTGATTGCACTGTTTAATAAATTGTGCAACTGGAGTGTCAGTCTGGCAGGAAAAATCATTATGGCACTGATTGTCTGGCAGATTGGAAAACGTCTGATTATCTGGCTGGTTAAGATTATTGTAAAAGCACTCGGAAAAAGTGATCTGGATGTCGGCGTAGCCAGATTTATCGGTTCAATTACAAAGTTTGCAGGATATGCCATTTTAATACTAATCGTAGTGGGAATACTGGGAATTCCTACAGCCTCGCTGATTACGGTATTCGGTTCGGCGGCACTGGCAGTCGGTATGTCCTTACAGGGCAGTCTGTCAAACTTTGCGGGTGGAATTTTACTTTTGATATTTAAGCCGTTTAAAATCGGCGATTATATCATATCGGGAAGCTGTGAAGGAACGGTTGTGTCCATTGAGCTTTTATACACCAAACTGCATACAATTGATAACAAGATTATCATGATGCCAAATGGCACCTTGTCCAACTCGAATATTATCAATGTTGGTGCGGAAGAAGTGCGAAGACTGGATATCCAGATTGGCGTGGGATATCAGACGGATTTATCCAAGGCAAAGGCGCTGCTGATGGAATGCTTAAACCGCAAGGAAGAAATCATCAAAGACAAAGATGTCCGCGTTATTGTAAAGAGTCTGGACGAGAGCTGTATTACACTCGAAACCAGAGCGTGGGTTGCCAATGACAAATACTGGGATACCCGCTTTGAACTGTTAGAAGAATACAAAAAGATATTTGATGAAAACGGCATTGAAATTCCGTTTAACCAGTTAGACGTACATATTACAAAGTAAATATAAAAAGATACAGACTAAAAGAGCTGTCACATGAAAATGTGGCGGCTCTTTTTAGTGCGCCTTGCGGCGCACGCCGCTAATGTGAATTTCTTTCATATTTTTTACGCAGATTTTACAAACTTTGGACACATTTAATGGATAAACTATCCAACATAAGGAAATGCATTTTTGAAAAAACAAAGGGAGGGATGCACATGGCAATCGAAGTATTTAACCGATATGAGAAAAAATACATGTTAAATGCCATACAGTACGAAAAACTGACACAGGCAATCAGTGAATATATGGTTGTGGATGCGTATAACCGCGATAAGCCGTTCTATGAAATCAGCAACATTTATTATGATACACCGGATAATACATTAATCCGGGCATCGATTGAAGGACCGGTGTATAAAGAAAAGCTCCGCATGAGAAGCTATGGAACACCAAAGGAAACAGATCATGTTTTTGTTGAAATTAAAAAGAAGTACAAAGGCATTGTCAACAAGCGGCGTACGATTATGCCGTTAAATGAAGCCTATGACTATTTAAACCATCATCGGGTGCCGGATATGGAAAATCCGCAGATGAACCGGCAGGTATTCCGGGAAATCGATTATTTCTGCCATACCTATAATTTAGTGCCGAAGGTTTATTTATCCTATGAACGGCGGGCATATTTTGAAAAAAACGATGGGGATTTCCGTGTTACATTTGACAAAAATATCACAACCCGCAGGGAAGATGTCCGGTTAGAGAGCGGAAGCTATGGTCAGCAGCTTTTACCGGAAAATACGTATCTGATGGAAATTAAAATCAACAGGGCAGTGCCGCTGTGGTTTACAAGGATTTTATCGGAACTGGAAATTTATCCCGTATCTTTTTCAAAATACGGAACAGAATATAAAAAATATGTTATGGAAAATCAAAGAATGAATGGAGGAGAAACATTATGTTTGAATCAATATTTACAAGTACAGCGCAGGATACAATTAGCATTGGTCCAGCCATGTTAGGGCTTCTTACGGCACTCGTGTTAGGACTTTTAATTGGCATCGCTTATATGATTGCCTGCAAAAAAGACGGTTACAACAAAAACTTTATCATCGGTCTGGTACTGCTTCCGGCGATTGTGTCTGTTGTTATCTTATTAATCGGCAGTAACGTAGCAAGAGCATTTTCAATGGCAGGCGCATTTGCACTGGTTCGCTTCAGAAGTGCACCGGGTAATGCAAAAGATATTGCAGTTGTATTTTTTACGATGGCAGCAGGACTTGCCTGTGGACTCGGATATGTCGCATTTGCAGCCATATTTGCAGTTGTGATTATACTTGTTTTAATCGTACTTTCTGTATCAAACTTCGGCGATATGGCATCCGGAAACCGCCAGTTAAAGATTACAATCCCGGAAAATTTAAACTATACCGATGCGTTTAACGAAGTTTTTGACAGCTATACCACAAACAGCCAGCTTCGCAAAGTAAAGACAACCAACATGGGAACCCTGTTTGAACTTACATACACGGTCGCATTAAAAAAAGATGTCAATGAAAAGAACTTTATTGACGCACTGCGTGTAAAAAACGGCAACTTAAATATTGTGCTTGGCATTCCTGAAACGGAAAGCACGAATTTAAACTAAGCTGTGAAGATATTGCCACGAAAGTCTGGCAGAAGTATTTAAGTCAAGTCAGAAGAAATTCAAATCACAAAAATAATAAAACAAAAAGGATATAAAGCAGTCCCACAAATGCCGCTATAGGCAGGGCTGTCTTTGTATCCTTATTTTTATGGAAAATGTGGACACCACTAAGCGATGTGATACGCACGGCAAAGGGCATATCAATCGAGAAATTTTCAAAAAACACTTGTATTATTGGCTCAATTATTATATTATAAACACATATACGAAAGGGACGTGAGGAAAATGATAGATAATAACACACAATTTTTTAAAACACAGCCAGACAAGGCAATTTCAGTAGAAGGAATTTTAGAGCAGGTATATCGTGCTTTGAAGGAAAAGGGTTACAATCCGGTGAATCAGATTGTGGGATACATTATGTCAGGAGATCCTACCTATATTACAAGCCATAACAATGCAAGAAGCCTGATTATGAAGGTAGAACGCGATGAGCTTGTTGAAGAAGTGATTAAATATTTCATCGAAGGAAAAGGCTTATAATATGAGAATCATCGGACTGGATTATGGTACGAAGACAGTAGGTGTTGCAATCAGTGATGCACTCGGCATTACAGCACAGGGATTAGAAACCATTACGCGTAAAGAAGCGAATAAGTTACGAAAGACACTTGCCCGGATAGAGGCAATCATTGAAGAATATGAAGTAGAGCAGATTGTTTTAGGATTCCCAAAGAATATGGATAATTCTGTTGGAGAGCGTGCACAGGATTGTCAGAATTTTGCAGAAATGTTAGAAAGAAGAACGGGACTGCCGGTTGTATTATGGGACGAACGTCTGACTACGGTATCAGCAGATAAAGTATTGATGGAAAGCGGTGTGCGCAGAGAGAACCGCAAAGCTGTAATTGATAAGATTGCGGCAGTATTTATCTTACAGGGATATTTAGATTACAAAGCAAATGGCAACTAAGCGTGTGAGCATGGCAGTTTTGGAAAGTCTTCCGGAACTGCCATCAAAACTATTGGTTTGTCCCTTTTACCCTGTCGTATAGAATCTCAGAATCAGGAATGGAGAAGAACATGGAAAAGCTTACCTTTGTAACGGAAGACCAGGAAAGTGTAGATTTTTACATTATAGAGGAAACGAGAGTCAATGGTATCAATTATCTTTTAGTCACCGAATCTGAAGACGAAGAAGATGAAGAAGCGGAAGCTTATATTTTAAAAGACACATCAAAGGCAGAAGATACAGAAGCGGTTTATGAATTTGTTGAATCGGAAGAAGAACTGGATGCAGTCAGCCGTATTTTTGCCGAGTTACTGGAAGACATGGATTTAGAATAGTTTTAGAGGTGTTAAATGAAGAAAGAATATGTAGGTTCTGTTAAGATTATCCCACTGGGTGGTCTTGACAAGATTGGTATGAACATTACTGCCATACAATACGATGACAGTATTATTGTAGTGGACTGCGGTCTTGCATTCCCGGAAGAAGAAATGTTAGGAATTGATCTGGTTATCCCGGATGTCACCTATTTAAAGGAAAATGCAGATAAAGTCAAAGGTTTTGTAATTACGCATGGACATGAAGACCACATCGGTTCAATTCCGTATGTATTAAAGGAAGTCAATGCGCCGATTTATGCGACAAAGCTCACGATGGGCCTGATTGATTCCAAGTTAAAAGAACACGGCATGCAGCGTCAGGTAAAGCGTAAGGTGGTACGTTACGGACAGTCGATTAATTTAGGTGATTTCAGGGTTGAATTTATCCGTACAAACCACAGTATTGCAGATGCAGCAGCACTGGCAATTTTCTCGCCGGCAGGTGTCATTATCCATACCGGTGACTTTAAAGTGGATTATACACCGGTTTACGGTGAACCGATTGATTTACAGAGAATGGGCGAACTGGGCAAAAAGGGTGTTCTTGCACTGATGTGTGATTCTACGAATGCACTCCGTCCGGGCTTTACAATGTCAGAACGTACCGTTGGTGCAACGTTTGATAAGATTTTCACAGATAATAAAAACAGTCGTTTGATTATTGCAACTTTCGCATCCAATGTAGACCGTGTACAGCAGATTATCAATTCTGCGGTAAAGTACGGCAGAAAAGTCTGTGTTGAAGGACGAAGCATGGTCAATATCATTGAAGTTGCCGAGAATCTGGACTACTTAAAGATTCCGGAAGGCACACTCATTGATACGGAAGAAATGAAAAATTATACACCGGAGCAGATTGTACTGATTACAACGGGCAGTCAGGGTGAGTCTATGGCGGCACTTTCAAGAATGGCAGCTTCCCTGCACAGAAAAGTGTCTATCCAGCCGGGTGACTGTGTTGTCTTTTCATCAACACCGATTCCGGGTAACGAAAAGTCTGTCGCAAAGGTTATTAATGAACTCGGTATGAAAGGGGCTAAGGTTATTTTCCAGGATACCCACGTATCAGGACATGCCTGTCAGGAGGAAATTAAGTTGCTCTACTCCCTGATTAAGCCGAAATATGCAATTCCGGTTCATGGCGAATACAGACATTTAATGGCACAGAAAGAAGTTGTACAGTCTTTAGGTTATGATAAAGAGGATATTTTCATTGCAAAATGTGGTGATGTACTGGAATTAAGCGAAGAAAAAGCAGGCATTGTAGGACATGTACAGACTGGCGAGATTCTTGTTGACGGTTTAGGTGTCGGTGATGTCGGCAATATTGTACTGCGTGATCGTCAGAATCTTGCAGAAAACGGTATTATCATCGTTGTTCTCACACTTGAAAAGTACAGCGGACAGCTGGTAGCAGGTCCGGATATTGTGACAAGAGGTTTTGTCTATGTCCGTGAAGCAGAAGAACTGTTAGATGAAGCAAGAGAAGTGGTATCTGGTTCTGTAGAAACCTGTATGGATAAAAACATTACAGACTGGAGCAAAATTAAGAACATTATCAAGGATGATTTAAGCGAATATCTTTGGAAGAAGATGAAAAGAAACCCAGTTATACTTCCGATTATTATGGAAGCACATATGTAACGTAAAATGGAGATGTAAATGGGAAGAATCGATGAGCTGAAAGCAGAATTAATACAGGCGGTTTTAGACAGTGAAGAATACCGCGAATATAAGAGGCTGGAGGCGGAAGTGTCCAAAAATGCCGATTTAAAAAGGGCAATTGATGAATTTCGGAGACGGAATTTTGAAATACAGTACAACGATGAAATTCAGGAGATTGATGAGAATATTTCGCAGCTGGAAGCGCAATACGCTGATATGAGAAATCAGGGACTGGCAAAAAGTTACTTTTCGGCAGAACTGTGTCTGTGCCGTCTGGTACAGGATGTCTGCGTATCGCTTGTGGATGCGGTAGATTTTGATGTGGACTTTTTAAATGAAAGCGGCAGATAAATGCCGGGCAGTATGGGAGATTGACAAAAAATGAACAAAAAAAGTATCCGGATGATTTTAGGTGTTTCGCTTAATGTAATTGTAATTGCGGTAGGTGTGTTTATCATTTTTACGGCAGGAAGCAAAGCGTATACCTTTGGTCATAATATTTTTGATGAAGAAGCCGTTTCTTCCGAGGCACAGGCAAGGGAAACACAGGTTACGATTTCAGACGGCATTACGTCTAAGCAGCTTGCAAAGCTCCTTTATGACAAAGGACTTGTAAAAGATAAGACCTGTTTTTATTATCAGATTATATTATCCGATTATAAGGATAAATTTGTAGGAGGTACGTATACCTTAAATACGGCGATGACACCGACAGAAATGATGAAAGTGCTGTCGGGTGCAGATACAGGAGAGGATAAATAATGGGAACAATTGTCAATGAACGGATTGTTGATTACATTAATTCTTTAGATAAAGGGAATTCTCCGGTTTGTAATGCAATAGAAAAGGAAGCGTTGGCGGACGGTGTTCCGATTATCAGAAAAGAGATGGGTAATCTGCTCAAGGTGCTGCTTTTGTTAAAGCAGCCGCAAAAAATTCTCGAAGTGGGAACGGCAGTAGGTTACTCATCTATTCTTATGAGTGAAAATATGCCTCAAAACTGCCGCATTACGACAATTGAGAATTATGAAAAACGGATTCCTGTTGCAAAGAACAATTTCAAACGGGCAGGAAAAGAAGAGGTCATCACGCTTTTAGAGGGTGATGCGATGGATATTTTAAAAGAACTTGATGGAACGTATGATTTTATCTTTATGGATGCGGCAAAAGGACAGTATATTAATTTTCTGCCCGAACTGCTGCGGTTAATGCCTGCGGGCGGACTGCTCATTTCAGACAATGTATTACAGGAAGGTGATATTGTAGAGTCCCGTTACGGTGTAACAAGAAGAAACCGGACAATCCACACAAGAATGAGAGAATATATTTATACACTGACCCATGCAGAACAGTTAGAAACGAGTATCGTTCCGATTGGTGACGGTATTACATTAAGTGTTAAGAAAGGATAGTGTGAAAAATAACGCTGATGCGCTTATTCTTCACACGGAGATTTGTTTCTGAGCGAAAACAAATCTCCCTGATAGCAGATGAGAAATCGCCTGCGCGAATTTCTCATCGCTTCTTCGCAACAAGTCGCTCAGAAATGAGGATAAGAGAATGGCTGGACATTTTTATAACGGACGCGAACTGGAACTGCTGATTCCGGCAAGCAGTCTGGAAGTTTTAAAGACAGCGGTAATATTCGGTGCGGACGCAGTATATATTGGTGGTGAAGCCTTTGGACTGCGTGCAAAAGCAAAGAATTTTTCGATGGAAGATATGAAGGAAGGCATTGCATTTGCGCATGCACATGATGTGAAAGTTTACGTGACGGCAAATATTCTGGCACACAATTATGATTTAGAGGGTGCAAGAGCCTATTTTGAAGAATTAAAGACAATCGGACCGGATGCGCTGATTATTTCCGATCCGGGGATGTTTACGATTGCAAAGGAAGTGATGCCGGATACGGATATCCACATCAGCACACAGGCAAACAATACCAATTATATGACGTATCAGTTCTGGTGGAAGCAGGGTGCAAAGCGTGTTGTAACGGCAAGAGAGCTTTCTTTAAATGAAATCAAGGGAATCCGTGCGCATATCCCGGATGATATGGAGATTGAAACGTTTATTCACGGGGCTATGTGTATTTCCTATTCGGGAAGATGTCTGCTCAGCAGCTTTATGGCAGGACGCGATGCAAACCGCGGAGCGTGTACACATCCATGCCGTTGGAAGTATTCTGTTGTGGAAGAATCCAGACCGGGCGAGTATATGCCGGTTTACGAAAATGAACGCGGAACGTATATTTTTAATTCCAAGGATTTATGTATGATTGAACATATTCCCGAATTGATTGAAGCCGGCATTGACAGCTTTAAAATCGAAGGAAGAATGAAGACGGCATTATATGTGGCAACGGTTGCAAGAACGTACCGTCTGGCAATTGATGAATTTTTACAGGACCCTGAATTATATAAGAGCCGGATTCCTTTTTACAAGTCTGAAATCCAGAAATGTACGTACAGACAGTATACAACAGGCTTTTTCTTTGGAAAACCGGATGAAAACACCCAGATTTATGATTCCAATACGTATGTCAAGGAATATACGTACCTCGGCATTGTAGGAGAGTGTAATGACAAGGGATTGTATCATATTGAACAGCGTAACAAATTCTCTGTCGGGGAAACGATAGAAGTTATGCGCCCGGATGGTACGAACATGGAAGTTACCGTCAAGGCAATTTACAACGAAGACGGAGAAGCGATGGAAAGTGCACCGCATCCGAAACAGCAGCTTTATATTGATTTAGGTGTTCCGCTTTGCCAGTATGACATATTAAGAAGAAAAGAAGATTAGATTGGAAAAGCAATAAAAGGCATTCCGGCACATACTATATATAAATATGTGTCAGGGGTGCCTTTCTTTGAAAGCATTTGAAAAGCCGCTATCGGCAAAAGAAGAAAAGGAAATGATAGAACGTTTTCATAATGGGGATATGGAAGCGAGAAATATATTGGTGGAGCGCAATATGAGGCTCGTGGCACACATGGTCAAAAAATATCTTCAGGCAGACCGTGATACAGATGATTTAATCTCTGTCGGCACGATTGGGCTGATTAAGGCGGTCAATTCATTCAAACCGGATAAAAGTATCCGGCTGGCAACCTATGCCGCAAAATGCATTGATAATGAACTGCTGATGATGCTCCGCATGGAAAAGCGCAAATCCAAAGAAGTGTCGATGTATGAGCCGATTGGAAAAGATAAAGAGGGCAACGAAATCAGCCTGATAGATATTGTCGGTGAAGAAAAAGAAGATGTAGTAGAAGATTGTCTTTTTGCACAAAGGGTGTTGTGTCTGTATCAGAATCTTGATAAAGTATTAAATGAAAGAGAAAAAACCATTATTATCCGGCGGTATGGTTTAAACGGCAAAGAACCGATGACCCAGAGTGAACTGGCAGACCGGCTGGGTATCAGCAGAAGTTATATCAGCAGGATTGAAAAAAAGGCACTTTTAAAGCTTAAAAAACTGCTGGAGGATGCCAAACTATAAAAGCAAAAGAAGGGAATTGCCATGCAGGAAAAACATGAAGTCATAAAAGAAAGACTGCGTTTTGTGAGGGAACGCATGAAAGCAGAAAATGTAGACATATTTGTAGTATTTACCGATGATTATCATATGTCTGAGTATTCAGGCGCATATTTTGCAGACCGGGAATACCTGTCCGGGTTTACCGGCTCTGCGGGAACATTGGCAGTGACACAGACAGAAGCAGCACTTTTTACGGACGGCAGATATTTTGTGCAGGCACAGGCACAGCTTGAAGGTACGGGCATTACGCTGATGAAAATGGGCTGTGCAGGCGTGCCGACGCTTACAGAGTATATCCGTGAGCGGCTGGGCGCAGGCGGTGTGCTCGGCATGGATGCAAGAACGTGTGCGGCACAGACAGGAATGGAGTGGATAAAACTTACAGAGGCGTGCGGCGGCAGGATCAAAGGGGATTTTATGCCGGTACAGGAACTGTGGAAAGACAGACCGGCATTTCCGGCTTCCAAAGCGTATGAACTGGAACTTAAATACAGCGGAGAGAGCCGTGAGGATAAAATTCACAGAATTTATCAGGAAATGGAGACGGCACACGCGGCATATCATGCGGTGGCTTCGTTAGACGACATCTGCTGGATTTTAAATCTGCGCGGCGATGATGTGGCATGTAATCCGGTGATTATGGCATATCTGCTGTTTGCACCGAATGCAGTGTATCTGTATACAGAGGAATCCCGTTTTACGCAGGCAATGAAAGCTGATCTGGCACAGGATGGGATACAGTTTCGTCCGTATAATCAAATCTATGCGGATTTACGCAGTCTTGCGGGTAAGAAAACTTCGGTGTGGATGGATATGAAAAGAGTGAATCTGGCGCTTTTCCAGAGTGTGCCGGAAACTGCAGAATGCATTTGTAAGGAAAATCCGTCCGTGCGTATGAAAGCGGTCAAAAATCCGACAGAACTTGCGAATCTGCGGGATGTCCACATTGATGACGGACTTGCCGTGACGAAATTTATGTATTGGCTCAAAAATACAATGAAGCAGTACGAAGCAGGAAAAGAATGGAATGTCACGGAAGTGACGGCAGCAGAGTATCTGGATAATTTAAGAAGCCATATTCCGGATTACAAGGAATTGAGTTTTGATACAATCAGTGCATACGGTGAAAATGCGGCAATGATGCATTATCACGCAGAAAAAGACCACTGTGCGGTGCTGTATCCAAGGGGGATGCTTCTGGTGGATTCGGGCGGACAGTACCTTCGCGGCACGACAGATATTACCCGTACCTTTGCACTGGGTGAAGTGACAGCGGAGATGAAAAAATATTTCACACTCACCTTAAAGGGCATGTTAAATCTTGCCAATGCACGTTTTTTAAAAGGCTGTACGGGCTTTAGTCTGGACATTCTGGCAAGAGGTCCGCTGTGGGAACAGGGCATGGATTACCGGTGCGGCACGGGCCACGGAATCGGGTATCTGCTCAACGTGCATGAGTCGCCCAACGGCTTCCGTTGGAAGCACAATCCGGGCAGAAATGATTTGTGCGTATTTGAAGAAGGCATGGTCACTTCCGATGAGCCGGGTGTATACATTGAAGGCGCTTACGGTATCCGTATTGAAAATGAAATAGAGTGTGTCGGTGACGGTGAAAATGAGTACGGCACCTTTTTAAAATTTAAACCGCTGACCTTTGTTCCGATTGATCTGGACCTGGTAGACACGGCATGGCTGGAGAAAAAAGACATCGAAAGGCTCAATGCGTACCATGCGGCGGTTTACAGCAGATTGTCACCGCATTTATCCGGTGAGGAGCTTGAATTTTTAAAGCAGTATACAAGACCGGTAGAATAAACAGCCGTATCAGGCGGGAAAAGAGGGAAAATGAGTAAACAGCAAATGAGTAAAAATGAACCTGTGGATAAAACAGTCGATTTAAAACTGGGCAAATGGAGAGAAAAATCCATTGCGATGGAAGAAGAACGCAAAAAAGAGGAGGAAGAACGCAGACAGCAGGGGAAATTCAAGTGTTTCATGCAGGATTTTACCGGCTGGGTGCATAAAGAACCAAAGACGGCGGCAGGTGCAGCAATCGGTGTACTGGTGCTGGTGATCCTGCTTGTAAGCCTTATCTGTGCGGTGACGTCAAAGGTAAAGCCGGAAGACTACATTACGGTATCTTACACCGGAGCGGACGGATATGCCGTAGCAGAGTGCAGCGTGGATATGGAAAAGCTCTACCGCAGGCTTGCAGGAAAGACAAAGGATGCAGATAAACAGAGCCGTTACAGAAGTCTTGCAGAATCCGTATCGGCAGCAGTGCATCAGATGAATATTGCAAACGGTCAAAAAGTAAAGATCGAGGTTTTATTTGATAAGGAGCTTGCAAAAGAACTGGGAGTTAAAATCAAAGCAAAAGATTATACCGTGCGTGCCAAAGGTATTGATGCAGGTACAAAGATTGATTTATTCTCCAATGTAGAAGTGACCTTTGCTGGAATCAGCCCGGATGCGTATGCACTGGTTACCAACAAGTGGGGCGATGAGTATCTTGGCAGCCTTATATTTACGGCGGATATGACGGAAAACATTCAAAAAGGTGATGCAGTGACAATCCGCTGTGAAACCGGCAAAGAAGAACTCGGACGGCACGGTTATATCACAGATACATTAGAGGTAACAGTGCGCGCCGAGGGTTTAAGTGAGTATGTACAGACACCGGTTGACATAGACAATGCAGTGCTGTCAGAAATGCAGGGACAGATTGAGGATACGATTTCTGCACAGACAGAGAATACAACCTTCCGTATGTTATATAAAGCCACAGGAAAGACTTCTTATTTAAGAAGCAGCAATATTGAAGAAGCTTCGGATATTGAATGTCTTGGCATATACTTTTTAAAGAAAAAAGAAACAGCAGACGCGGTGGCAGGACCGGACAATTACCTGTATTTTCTTTATCAGGCAGTGATAGAAAATGATGACAATGAAGAAGATGTTTATTTTGCATTTGCTTATTCAGATGGATATGTGACATCACAGGGAATATTTGACATTGTCCATGATGAAAATGAAAAACGCTACAGCTGTTCGGATGATTATGACAGAATTTATGAGGAAGCAATAGAACAAAATGAAACACAGTACCGGATTGAACAGATACAGTAACCGGTTGATGGAATGAGGTGGAAAGATGGTTACAATTGAACAGTTATTCAGACAGGCACAGCAGGCAGGCGCAGCAGAAATATATCTGATGGCGGGCAGAAAACCGGCAGCACGGATTGGTGGAAAGATAAAGAATCTCGATTATCCGGAATTAAGCAGCACAGAAGCAGAAAAAATTCTGCTTGAAATGCTGGATGCAAAACAGGCGGCACAGTACAGGGAAACAAAAAGTGTGGATGAAGTGATTGCATTTCATGGAATCGGCAGATTCCGCGTGCATATTTACCAGAATGACGGTGTGCCGTCAGCCTGTGTAAAAATTATCAATAAGAAAGAGGGACTGCCGGAAGAACTAAAAGCACTGGCAGGGATTACGCAGGGACTGGTACTTGTCTGCGGAAAGCCGCACAGCGGAAAGAGTGCCACACTTGCGGCACTGGCAGAACAGATGCTTGCAGGACGTTTTATGCATCTGGTAACGCTGGAAAGTCCCGTAGAATATCCGATAGAAGCAGGAAAAGGGCTGTTAAGCCGCCGCTGTATCGGAAAAGATACCGGTTCTTATAAGGAAGGAATGGACAATCTGCTGCATGAATCAGCAGATGGTGTTTTAATCGGTGAACTTGAAACACCGGAAGCTGTACAGGCGGCACTGCGTGCGGCAAAGATGGGACTTGTTGTGCTTGGAACGGTAAACAGCGTGGATGCAGATACGGCTGTTGAGCGGATTGCACAGTTATCGGGAATGGAAGCACCGTTGCAAAAGACCCGGGTCTGGAAAATGACAAAGGCAGTAATTCAGCAAAAGTATGAGCTGTGTGAAAGTACAGGCAAATTTGTATATAATTGTGAAATTTTAAAATATAATAGTTGACAAATTAAAAATATATCTGTAATATGAATAGTGAGAAGAACAAAACTATATTATATTACAGAGGTGAGCAATGTTTTCAAAGGTTTACAGTACTACGATTACGGGCATTACAGCCTATGTAGTTACAGTAGAAGTGGATGTGGGGAGAGGGCTGCCGGTATTTGATATGGGCGGTTATCTTTCCACAGAAGTAAAAGAGGCGAAGGAGCGTGTGCGGATTGCCCTGCGTAATTCCGGTTATGAACAGAAACCGCGGCGCATTACGGTCAATATTTCTCCGGCGGACATACACAAATACGGGACAGGATTTGATCTGCCGATTGCCATAGGGATTCTTGGCGCACAGGATGAAGTCAATATGACGGCATTTGAAGATATGGTCATTATTGGGGAGTTAAGCCTTGATGGCACGGTCAACCCGGTAAAAGGAATTCTGCCATCGGTATGTGAAGCATTACAGCAGGGAAAGAAGCGCTGTATTCTGCCGGCAGAGAATATGGCAGAGGGAAGTGTTGTAAAGGGAATGGAACTGATACCGGTACGGACACTGAAAGAAGCGGTGGTATATTTACAGACGGGAAAAAGTCCGGCGCAGGAAAGGAATAGTTCTCTAAAAGGAAACTATGATACGGCAGGGAAAGAAAGTCCACAGGAACAGCTGGACTTCCTGGAGATAAAAGGGCAGGAGAGTGCAAAGCGGGCAACGATGATTGCTGCGGCGGGGATGCACAACATTTTATATGTAGGACCGCCGGGAAGCGGTAAGACGATGCTTGCTAAAAGAATTTCATCGATTATGCCGGAATTATCGTTTGAGGAACAGCTGGAACTGACAAAGATATACAGTATTGCAGGACAGTTAAATCCCAATCATCCGTTGATGACGAAAAGACCGTTCCGGGCGCCGGGGCATGGTGTGACCCAGGCGGCACTTTTGGGCGGAGGCAGAGTGCCAAGACCGGGAGAGGTCACGCTTTCGGGAAAAGGCGTTTTATTTTTAGATGAACTCACAGAGTATCGTCAGACAGTTCTGGAGGGGCTTAGAGAGCCGCTTGAGGAGAAAAAAGTGATTCTTACACGTTTAACGGAAACGTGTGTCTATCCGGCAGATTTTATGCTGGCAGCAGCGATGAATCCATGTCGCTGTGGATATTTTCCAGACAGAAGCAGATGTACCTGCACACAGCAGGATGTTACACGATTTTTGGGCAGAATCAGTCGTCCGTTATGGGACCGCTTTGATATCTGTATACAGGTTACGGATGCAGGTGTCCATAAAATGCAGTATCAAAGCTGTAATAAAAAAGGGTCATCGGCTTACATGAAAGAAAAGGTGGAGTGTGCAAGAGCATGGCAGGCGGAGCGTTTTGCAAAGGAGAATATTTATTTTAATGCGCAGATGAGTGCCATGCAGCTTGAAAAATATTGCAGGCTGGGAGAAAAAGAACAGGAGTTTATGGAAAAAGTCTATGATAAATTCCACCTTACATCAAGAGGATATCACAAGATTTTAAAGACGGCGCGCACGATTGCGGATATTGAAGAGTGTACAGAAATTGAAATTGCCCATTTAAGCGAGGCACTTTCTTACCGCAGCTACCGTTCGGTAATCGAATAAAATGATACCGGGGTTAAATAGCAGTTTATTTACACAGAAGAAATGGAGAATATATGCAGGGGAAAGAAGAATTATACTGGTACTGGCTGTGCAATCTTTCAGGGATAGGCAATAAGCGGATAAAAAGACTGCTGGATGTATTTAAAAGTCCAAAGACGGTTTTTTATGCGGCGCCGGAAGCACTGCACGGCTGTACAGGTCTTACACAGCAAAACATAGAAACGATTATGAAAAACAGAAATATGGAAAAAGTTTATAAAAGTTTTACACAATTACAGCATAAGGGAATATCGTTTATATATAAGGAAGGAAAACAGTATCCCCAAAACCTTCTGCAATTATATGATATGCCTTACGGATTATATAGCAAAGGACAGCTTTTGTGCGCAGATGAACCGGCAGTTGCCATGGTGGGGGCAAGAGGATGTTCCGGCTATGGAAGGTCGGTTGCGTACAGCTTCGCAAAGGCATTTGCACAACTTGGCATTACTGTGGTAAGCGGCATGGCATCGGGTATTGATACTGCGGCACATGAAGGTTGTATTGCGGGCGGGGGAAGAACGGTGGCGGTACTTGGAAACGGCGTGGATATCTGCTATCCGCGTGAAAATATCCGGCTTTATATGCAGATTCAGGAGAAGGGAACAATTCTTTCGGAATATCCGCCGGGGACAGTACCGGCAGCAGGTAGATTTCCGGTTAGAAACCGCATTATCAGCGGGATATCAGATGCGGTGATTGTTGTAGAAGCTAGAAAAAGAAGCGGTTCACTTATAACGGCAGATGCGGCATTGGAGCAGAATAGGGATGTTTATGTTGTGCCAGGGAATATCGGGCAGCCGCTCAGTGAAGGATGTAATGAACTGATAAAACAGGGGGCAATTGTAATTACAAAACCGGAAGATATTTTTCAGACAAAGGCGTTAAAAGATAAAATTTTTATGAATAAAACAGTCGGGAAAGGGGAAGAAAAAGAAAAAATACAAAAAAAATTCCTTGCAACCCCCAAAGATATGGTGTATAGTTGTTTCGATTTGTATCCAAAAAGCCTTGATGAACTTTTAGCAGAAACAGGGCTTGAAATAGCAGATTTAAATCAGATGATTCTGGAAATGCAGCTTGAGGGGCTGATTACGGAAATCTCAAAAAACTGTTATGTAAGGAACGATTTAGAGATTTGAGGAGGAAAAAAAGAGACTATGGCAAAATATCTGGTAATCGTAGAGTCCCCGGCAAAGGTAAAGACGATTAAAAAATTTCTGGGGGCAAATTATGAGGTTATGGCATCTCAGGGGCACATCAGAGATTTACCGAAAAGTCAGATGGGAATTGATATAGAAAACGATTTTGAACCGAAATATATAACAATCCGTGGGAAAGGAGATATTCTTGCTGCTTTAAGAAAAGAAGTCAAAAAAGCAGATAAAGTGTATCTTGCAACCGATCCCGACCGCGAAGGAGAAGCGATTTCATGGCATCTGGCAAAGGCATTGAAGCTGGAGGATAAAGATATTTACCGGATTACATTTAATGAAATTACAAAAAATGCAGTAAAAGCTTCTATTAAAAATGCACGCAAGATTGATATGAATCTTGTGGATGCCCAGCAGTCCAGACGTGTGCTTGACCGGATGGTAGGTTATCAGATTAGTCCACTGTTATGGGCAAAGATTAAAAGAGGCTTAAGTGCCGGCCGTGTACAATCTGTTGCTCTGCGTATCATTTGTGACAGGGAAGATGAGATTAATTCATTTATTCCGCAGGAATACTGGACAATGGAAGCGGTATTAGACGTAAAAGGTGAGAAAAAGCCCCTGACGGCAAAGTTTTACGGAGATGCTGACGGGAAAATCGACATTAAAGATGAAGCACAGATACAGGAAATTACACAGGCGGTAGAAAAAGAAAAATTCTATGTTGAAAGCATTAAAAAAGGTGAAAAGACAAAAAAATGCCCACTGCCGTTTACAACAAGTACCTTACAGCAGGAAGCAGCAAAAACATTGAATTTTTCAACACAAAAAACCATGCGCCTTGCACAGCAGCTCTATGAAGGTGTGGATATTGCAGGTAGAGGAACAATAGGTGTAATTTCGTATCTGCGTACGGATTCCACAAGAGTAGCAGATGAAGCAGTAGTTATGGCAGCAGAATATATTGAAGCTTCTTATGGAAAGGATTATGTAGGAAATACCGGTGTGGATAAAAAAGATGATAAAAAGATTCAGGATGCACACGAAGCAATCCGGCCGACAGATATTGCACTGTCGCCGGTTGTGATTAAAGAATCGTTATCCAGAGATCAGTTCCGTCTTTATCAGCTTATTTGGAAGCGCTTTACGGCAAGTCAGATGAGTCCGGCGGTCTATGAAACCATTTCTGTAAAGATTGCGGCAGGAAAATACCGTTTTACGGTAGCAGCTTCCAAGGTAAAGTTTGAAGGATTCTTATCTGTATATAAGGATAATGAAGAAAAGGAAGCCTCCAATGCACTGGTAAAGGGAATTGATGAGCAGTCAGAACTGACATTAAATGAACTGAATCCACAGCAGCATTTTACACAGCCGCCGGCACATTATACGGAAGCATCGCTTGTAAAGACACTCGAAGAACTGGGAATCGGCCGTCCGAGTACGTATGCGCCGACCATTACAACGATTATCGCAAGACATTACGTTGCAAAGGAAAATAAAAATCTTTATGTGACAGAACTGGGTGAAGCGGTCAATAACATTATGAAGAAAGCATTTCCTTCTATTGTAGATGTGAATTTTACCGCAAACATGGAATCACTGCTCGACGGTGTGGAAGAGGGCTCAGTAAAATGGAAAGAGGTTATCAGAAATTTTTATCCGGACTTAAATGAAGCCGTCAAAGCAGCAGAAAAAGAACTTGAATCGGTAAAGATTGAAGATGAAGTAACGGATGTTGTCTGTGAGAAGTGTGGCAGAAACATGGTTGTAAAATACGGTCCGCACGGTAAGTTTTTAGGCTGCCCTGGTTTCCCGGAATGTAGAAATACCAAACCATATCTTGAAAAAATCGGTGTGGCGTGTCCGAAGTGCGGAAAAGAAGTCGTTATGAGAAAGACCAAGAAGGGCAGAAGATATTTTGGCTGTGAGGATAATCCGGAATGTGATTTTATGACATGGCAGAAGCCTTCTGATAAGAAATGCCCGAAATGCGGCGGCTATATGCTGGAAAAAGGCAATAAGCTGGTGTGCGGTGATGAAAACTGCGGCTATGTAGAAAATCGTGAAAACGATGAAAATAAATAGAAAGCTTTTGAAATAAAGTGAAATTTTGTGAAAAATACAGTAAATTCAGTTGAATTGTAATGAAAAACGTGTTATTATCAATAATAGAGTATGGCAGTTTGCCAAGTAAACATAAGGAGGATAGAAATGAGTGTCCAGTTATTAGATAAAACCAGAAAAATCAATAAATTGCTTCATAACAATCACTCACATCGGGTTGAATTCAATGATATCTGTGCTGTGTTGAGCGGCATTCTCGAATCCAATATCCTTGTGATCAGTAAAAAAGGCAAGGTGCTTGGCACGGGATTTTATAACAGTGAGGAAGTTATTGATGAACTGATTTATGACAAGGTTGGCGGATTTGTGGATAATATGCTGAATGAAAGACTGCTCAGTGTTCTTTCGACAAAAGAAAATGTAAATCTGGCAACTTTGGGATTTACAAATGAGAATGTCAAAAAGTTTCAGGCACTGCTTGCACCGATAGAGATTGCCGGTGAACGGCTTGGAACGCTGTTTATGTACAAGAGCAATAACAGCTATGAAATTGATGACATTATTTTGTGTGAATATGGAACAACTGTTGTCGGACTGGAGATGATGCGTTCCGTAAATGAGGAAAATGCTGAGGAAGTCCGCAAACAGCAGATTGTGAAATCGGCAATCAGTACGCTTTCTTCTTCAGAGCTGGAAGCGATTAAACACATTTTTAAAGAATTGGATGGGACAGAGGGCATTCTTGTTGCGAGTAAGATTGCAGACAGGGTTGGTATTACAAGGTCTGTTATAGTAAATGCATTGAGAAAATTTGAAAGCGCAGGAGTTATTGAGTCCAGATCATCGGGGATGAAGGGAACGTACATCAAAGTCATTAATGAAGTCGTTTTTGAAGAAATAAAAAAACTTGATCAAAACTAATAAAAAGGTCTGATGCGTATATAGGAATTATGATACACAAGTGTAGCGCATCAGTCCTTTTTTTATGGTAAAATCTGTCAAAATTAGAATAATAATGTAAAAAATGCTAAAAAAAACTTGTAATTTTTCATATATAATTTATAATATATCTTAGGTTTTTTATGTGATGAGTACATAGGAACGCATCGAAGAAAGGAGTATAGAATATGAATTCGGGGGCATTTGGATATGTAGATGTTTTAAAGACGGCAGCAGATGCAAGCTGGTTAAGAGAGGAAGTTCTTACCAATAACATTGCAAATGTGGATACACCAAATTATAAAAGACAGGACGTGGAATTTACAACTTATTTAAAGTCTGCGCTTGAGCAGGCAGGTACACCGGCTTCAACGCTGACACAGAAGGTGAATGAAGCTAATTTGAGCGGAATTACAACCAGGACATATACGGAAAATACAACATTGTCATACAGAATGGATGGTAATAACGTGGATTTGTCTACAGAGAATGCTGAACTGGCAGCAGAACAGATTAATTACAATGCGTTAATAGACAGCATGAATAATGAATTTACAAGAATGAAGGCAGTATTAAAATAAATAGGCGTGACAGCTTTTAGCAGAATGTTTGTTATAAATGGGAGGAATGATTAATATGTCGATGTTTACAGCTTTTAATATCAGTGCTTCTGGAATGACGGCACAGCAGTTGCGGACAGATGTGATTTCACAGAATATTGCAAATGTCAATACGACAAGAACGTCCGATGGAACACCTTATGTCAGAAAGGCAGTCGTATTTACGGAAAAGACACTGACAGCTTCAACCGCCGTGACCGGCTCAAGCTCAAACGGTTCATCTTTTGCCAGCGTGTTAAAACAGGCACACAATGGATTGTTAGGCGATGGTGTAAAGGTAACTTCTGTCTATGAAGATAATTCAACAGATATGAATATGGTATATGATCCGTCACATCCGGATGCAGATGAGAATGGATACGTAACCTATCCAAATGTAAACGTTGTACAGGAAATGACAGATTTAATTGATGCTTCCAGATCTTATGAGGCAAACATTTCTGCATTTAATGCAAGCAAAACAATGGCAAATAAAGGACTTACAATTGGAGAACAGTAAGCAGTAAATAAAACCGTAAATAGAGGAATGGAGATTTATTATGGACGTAACATCAGCAATTAACAGCCTTGGAACAGATTATGTATCAAAGGTTTCACAGGCAATGCAGGATTCGGCAACGGGAAGTACAGCAAAGACAGACAGTACATTCGATTCCATTTATAATGCAGTATCCGGACTGTTAGACAGTACTAATACCTATATTCAGCAGGCACAGCAGGCAGAAGTTGATTTTGCACTGGGAAATATGACCAATACTCATGAACTGGGTGTTTATCAGCAGAAAGCTAATATGGCATTACAGTATACGGTGGCAATTCGTGACAAGGCGCTTGAAGCGTATAAAGAAATTATGAATATGTCAATTTAATTGATGGGAGTTAATGGATAGATGGCTGAAAGAATAAAACAGATTCCAAAGAAACTGTTGGAAATCTGGAATAATTGGACGAAAAAACAAAAGACGGTAATTGTAAGTGCAGTGGCTGTGTTTTTGGTGGCGGTTGTAATTCTTGCAGTGGTTTTAAACCAGCCGAATTACCAGGTGCTTACAACCTGTAAGGATTATACCGAATTAAGTGAAGTAACGGCGTTGTTAAAGAGTAACAGCTATGATTATAAGGTGGCAGATAATTCACTGATTGTTCAGGTGCCAAAGGCAAAGCTGACAGATGCTAAAATGTTAATTGCCTCTGAGAATATCCAGTCAGACGGATACAGCTTTGACGATGCAATGAACAGCAGTTTTACAACGACAGAATCGGATAAGACAAAGAAATATGCACATTATCTGGAATCAAAGCTGAAATCAGATTTGGAATCCATGGATGGAATTAAAAATGCAACAGTAAATATCCAGCTTGCAGATTCAACCAATTCCTTTTATACGGCAACCTCTGACGCATCAGTAGGTGTTACGTTAAAATTGTCAAAGACGATGGAAGATGAAAAGGCGGAAAGTATTGCGAATTTCCTTGCAACATCAGTCGGTAATACCAATACAGACAACATTACAATTTTAAGCAGTGATGGTTCAACACTGTACTCCGGTGCAAATAATTCAACGGTTTCCGGTGTCAGCTACAACAGCAAATTAAAGTATAAGGAACGTATTGAAAATACAACCAAGAATTCATTAAGACAGGGACTTCTTGCAACCGGTTTATACGATGATGCTTATATTACAATGAATCTTGTACTCGACTGGGATGCAGTCAATACGATTGCAAAGCAATATACACCGGCAGACGGACAGGAACAGGGACTTTATTCAGAGTCCTATGATGAAACATCTGTTGGAACAAACGGTGCGAGCGGCACGCCGGGTACAACATCAAATGATGATACAACCTATGAAGTGACAGACGGGACTTCTTCTACTTCAACCTATGAAGTACATAAGTATGCTTACCTGCCAAATGAACTGGTAACAACCACAACAAAAGAGCCGGGTTCTATTGTGTATGATTCATCTACGCTTCAGGTTACATTTATTAAGAACCGCATTTACAATGAGGATGAATGTAAGAAGCTTGGCTATCTTGATAACATGACATGGGATGAGTTTAAGGCACAGAATGCAGATTCCGTTGCATTAGACGTTGATAATACATGGCTGGATGCGATTTCAAGAGGTACAGGTGTTGCACAGGGCAATATCAATGTACTGGCTTATGAAACACATTACTTTGAAGATTCGGATTCACCGAGCGTATTCCAGACAGCAAGCTTCTGGATTCAGATTGCACTCGCTGTTGTTATTTTAGGACTGCTTGCATTTGTAGTAATCAGAAGTGCAAGACCATTAACAGTAGAGGAGACAGAACCGGAATTGTCAGTAGAAGAAATGCTTGCAACAACCAAAGAGAACCAGCCTGCTGTTGATGACATTGATATTCAGGAGAAGTCAGAAACGAGAAAGGCAATTGAAAAATTCGTTGATGAGAATCCGGAAGCAGTGGCATTACTGCTGCGTAACTGGTTAAATGACGGATGGGATTAATAAAAGGCAGATAAAGATATAGATGTATATTGGAATGGAGTGAGAGTATGCCAAAGGCAGCAGGGAAAGATAAAGAAATGGACGGTGTTGAAAAAGCAGCGATTCTTTTGATAGCATTAGGACCGGAAAAATCAGCACAAATCTTTAAACATTTAAAAGAAGATGAAATAGAACAGCTTACGCTGGAAATTGCAAACACCAGCAGCGTATCAGCACAGACCAAGGAAATGGTACTGAATGAGTTTTACGAAGTATGTCTGGCACAGCAGTACATTGCCGAAGGCGGTATTTCTTATGCAAAGGAACTGCTCGAAAAGGCGCTTGGCGAAGACAAGGCAAAGGATGTTATCAGCAAGCTGACAGCATCATTACAGGTAAGACCGTTCGAGTTTGTCAGAAAGACAGATCCGAGCCAGCTGTTAAACTTTATTCAGGACGAGCATCCGCAGACCATCGCTTTAATTCTTGCATATCTGCCGGCTTCCATGTCTTCGATGGTAGTGTCATCACTGCCACCGGAGAAACAGGCAGATGTAGCAAGAAGAATTGCACAGATGGACAGAACATCACCGGATGTTATCAAACAGGTCGAAAAAGTGCTTGAAAGAAAGCTTTCTGCACTGGTCAACCAGGATTACACAATTGTCGGCGGTGTCGATGCAATCGTAGAAATCCTCAATTCGGTTGACCGTGGAACAGAAAAACATATTATGGAAACTCTCGAAGTTGAAGAACCTGAACTTGCAGATGAAATCCGTAAGAAGATGTTCGTATTTGAGGATATTCTTTCACTGGACGACAGAGCAATCCAGCGTGTATTACGAGATGTAGACAATGCCGATCTGGCACTTGCATTAAAGGGTGCAACAGAAGAAGTACAGAATGTAATCTTAAACAACCTTTCAAAACGTCTTGCTGTTATGATTCGCGAAGATATGGACTTCATGGGACCTGTTCGTATGAAAGATGTTGAAGAAGCACAGCAGAAGATTGTAAATGTAATCAGAAAGCTTGAAGATTCAGCAGAGATTGTAATTGCAAGAGGCGGAGGTGACGAGATCATTGTCTAATTTGCTAAAGGTTGGAACAACAATCAGTAAAAGTGAAAGAATCATTGATTACAATGATATTATTAAAGACAGAGTAGAAGCAGCAAGAGCGGCAAGCCGTCAGAAGGCAGATTCGGACGGATTTATCAACGGGTTAAATGCAGATGTTGTAGAACGGCTTCCGGAAGATGAAATTGATACAGAAGCAGCGGCATCAGAAGAAATGACACAGGAATCCGCTGAAGCTGCAAGAGCAGAAGCAGAAGAAATCCTTGCACAGGCAAAAGCGGAAGCAGAAGAAATTCTGGCACAGGCGCAGGCACAGGCAGGACAGATTCGTGAAGAGGCAAAGAAGGAAGGATTTAATTCGGGAACGATTGAATCAGAACGCCAGCTCACAGAAAAAAAACAGGAATTAGAACAGCAGCACGCACAGCTGGTAAAACAGCTGGAAGAAGATTATGAACAGCGCAGAAACGATATGGAACCACAGATTGTTGAAGCACTGCTGGCAGTATTTACCGAAGTGACACATACAGTTTCTGAAGACAACAAAGAAATTGTTCTGCATCTGATTAACAATGTTTTGAAGAATGTAGAGAACAGTCACAGCTACAGCATTAAGGTATCACCTGATGATTACAATTTTGTACTCAATAATCAGGGGAAAATCTATTGTGCGATGAACAATGAGGTAAATCTTGATATTGTGCAGGATATGGCGTTAAAGCAGAATGAATGTATGATAGAAACAGATTCAGGAGTTTTTAACTGCAGCCTTGATGTGGAACTGCATAATCTCATTAAACAGATTAAATTATTAAGCTGTATGTAGTAAGTTGGGGGATTTGGATTTGGCAGAATTTAATGTAGCAAAATACTATAATTTAACACAAAAATCCTACTTTGATAAGCTGGGCAAGGTTTCAAAGATTGTCGGATTGACCATTGAATCCATTGGACCGGATGCAAAACTCAATGATTTATGCGTGATTCATTCCGCAGATAATGAGTCCCATCTGTATGCAGAAGTTGTAGGATTTAAAGATTCCAGAGTGCTTTTGATGCCGTTTGATAATGTAGATGGTATCGGACCGGGCTGTATTGTGGAAAATACAGAAAAACCGTTAGCGGTAAAAGTCGGTGATGCCATATTGGGACATACACTTGACGGACTGGGCAATCCAATGAATGGTGAAGAACTGGGGCTCACAGAAGAATATTCCGTTGAGGCACAGCCGCCGGACCCGATGTCAAGGGAAATTATCAGTCAGGTGCTTCCGCTTGGTGTAAAAGCCGTTGACGGTCTGTTGACAGTCGGTAAAGGACAGCGAATCGGCATTTTTGCCGGAAGCGGTGTCGGTAAAAGTACCCTGCTTGGTATGTTTGCAAGAAATACGAAGGCGGATATTAATGTTATCGCACTGATTGGAGAGCGTGGCAGGGAAGTGCGGGAGTTCGTTGAGCGGGATTTAGGTCCTGAGGGAATGAAACGAAGTGTCCTTGTTGTGGCGACCTCTGATAAACCGGCTTTAATCCGTAATAAGGCAGCAAAAACAGCGACAGCCATTGCGGAATATTTCAGGGATCAGGGGAAAGATGTTTTACTCATGATGGATTCGCTGACCCGTTTTTCCATGGCACAAAGGGAAATCGGTCTGGCTTCCGGGGAACCTCCGGTAACAAGAGGATATCCGCCGAGTGTATACAGCGAAATGCCAAAACTTCTGGAACGGGCAGGAATGTCTGCAAAAGGTTCTATTACGGGACTGTATACCGTTCTGGTTGACGGTGATGACTTTAATGAGCCGATTACAGATACAGCGCGAAGCATACTGGATGGTCATATTATGTTATCACGAAAGCTGGGACATAAAAATCATTATCCGGCAATTGATGTTCTTCAGAGTATTTCAAGATGTATGAGTCAGATTACAACGAAGGAACATAAACAGATGGCGGGCAGATTGAAAAATGTACTGGCAACTTACAATGAAGCAGAAGATTTAATTAATATTGGTGCATACAAGAGTGGTTCTAATAAAAATATTGACTATGCGATTTCAAAGATTGATGCAGTAAATGAATTTTTGCGGCAGGCAACGGATGAAAAATTCAGTTTTGAAGAAGAACTGGCAATGCTGTCAGAGATTTTTAAGGACTACGAAGCTTAAAACCATAGAGGGATAGCAGGGCATGGCAAAATTCATTTACAGAATGCAGAATATTTTGAATATTAAGCTGCGACTGGAAACACAGGCAAAGACAGAATATGCAGAAAATGCGGCAAGACTTGCAGCTGAAGAAGAAAAAATGCATCATCTGGCGTCAAGAAGACAACAGTATGAAAATGAAGCCAAGCAGAGTGCAATGAACCGGGTAAATATTGCAAGCATAAAGCAGAGTAATGAATCGATGGCGGTCATGAAAGAACTGATGACACAGCAGGCTGTCCGTATCCGAATTGCACAGAAAAATCTTGACAGGGCAAGGGATAAGCTAAATCTTGCCATGCAGGAGCGCAAGATTTATGAAAAACTGCGCGAGAAAGCATTTGAGGAATTTAAGCAGGAGTTAAATGCACAGGAAAAGAAAGAAATTGATGAACTTGTAAGTTTTAACTACAATGATAATAATATGGAAACAGGTGAATAAATATGGCGAGGAAAAAATCAAAGGAAGAGCTTAATTTAGACAATGTAGAATTAGATGAAAACGGCGAACCTGTGGAAAGCAAAGGGAGTAAGCTTACCAGTTTTCTGGTTGGTCTGGTAGTTGTAATTATATGGCTTGTGATCTTTGCACTGTTGATTAAAATGGATGTCGGCGGTGTAGGAACGATGTTAAGACCGTACTTAAAAAATGTTCCGGTCATCAATCAGATTCTTCCTGATGCAAGCAGTGAAGAAATTGCAGATGAAACCGGTTACAAATTTAACAGTATCGCAGAGGCAGTAGAACGTATCAAAGAACTGGAAAGCCAGCTTTCCGCTTATCAGAATTCCGGGGATGCATCCGCACAGCAGATTGCTGATTTACAGGCAGAGGTTGATCGTTTAAAGGTGTTTGAAGAAAATCAGGAGTACTATGAACAGTTAAAGGATGAGTTCGACAGGGAAGTTGTCTTTACGGATAATGCGCCTGATATTTCAGAATATAAAAAATGGTATGAATCTATTGATGCGGATAATGCAGCCGCACTGTATGCAGAAGTCGTAAGACAGCTGGAACATAAACAGGAAGTACAGGATTGGGCTGCGGCATATGCAAAGATGGATGCAAAGAATGCTGCGGCAATCTTACAGGAAATGACGGGAGATACCAATCTTGTTGCAGAAATTTTAGAGTGCATGACAGCAAAACAGCGTGCAGCAATTCTTGCAGAGATGGATACAGTCTTTGCGGCAAAGATGACAAAGATTATGTATCCGTAGGAATATTAAAAACGGTATAATCTGCCATGACATATGTTGTGGCAGTTTATATAAAAAAGAATTGAAAGGAGGCGTAAAGATGATAAGCACAGCAATTAAAGGCACAGACACAGCTTCAGGCATTGATTTAACACAGCTTTCGTCAGCAGGTAAGTCCGGTGGTGCAAGTTTTCAGAAGATTATGTCAAAGTCCCTGTCTTCTAATGTCAATAATAAGGCATCGCAGAATATGGTACAGACAAAGACTGCATCAGGTATGAAAAGCACTTCCACACAGCAGAATACAAAACAGGTATCCGCACAGGACGATACAGCAGCTTCTACCGCAAAGAAAACGTCTGACAACACCCAGTCTACGTTATCTGACAACAGTGACAAGCTGACAGATGCAGGTGAAAAAATCAAAGACTTTTTAAAGGAAAAGCTGGGTGTGACAGATGAAGAATTTGAAAAGGCTATGGCTGATCTTGGGCTTTGCATGCAGGATTTACTTCAGCCGGCAAATCTTACGGATTTAGTCGTAGAACTGACCGGTGTGGAAGATGCAGTTGCAATTATTACAAATGCAGGATTGTCAGAAACCCTGACTGATGTGATTGATTATGCAAAGCAGCTGGTTTCAGATGTGCAGGCAGGACGCGAACTGACACCGGTTCCGGCAGAAGCAGTACAGACTGTGGATACAGCGCAGGCTGATACGCAGGAAAATACAGTTGCCATGGCAGCACCGGTTGCAAAGGAAATACAGCCGCAGGAAGAAGCACAGGATAATACGGCAGCTGAAAGCACAGCAGTTCTTGAAGATGTATTAAAGTCGAAGCTGACACTGGAAGGAGCAGAGAATAAGACCTCTGATTCCGGTACAGGAAAACAGGAAAATGCACAGACCCAGACAAAGGCAGAAGCGGTGAATGAAATCGCAGGAAACCTTTCGCAGAACATCCAGGATGTTTTTGCCAATGCAGTACAGGAAGCAGCACAGGTAAATCCTGTTGAGGTTGTTCGTCAGGTCGTCGATGCCGTAAAGGTAATTCAGAAAGAATCGTTACAGAGTATTGAAGTTCAGTTAAATCCTGAAAATCTCGGTAAACTTCACATTACGGTTTCAGCAAGAAACGGAGTGCTGACAGCAGAGATTGCAACACAGAACGAGCAGGTAAAACGTGCAGTGGAAAGCCAGATGAGCATGCTAAAAGAAAATCTGGAAAGTCAGGGCATCAAAGTTGATGCAGTTGAAATTACTGTACAGAGCCATGCATTTGAAGGCGGACAGAATCTTCAGGGAAACAATTCCCAGCAGGAAAAAGCCGGTAAAGAAGGAAAACGTCATCTGGATTTAAGTAGCTTAGACGAACTCTCAGATGATGAATTGTCTGAGGACGAAGCGGCAGCAAAAAATGCAGTAATGAATGAAAACAGCAGTGTAGAATACACCGCGTAAAAGAAAGGAGTGTTTCAATGATCTGGTCTAATGTAACAACTACAAACGGAACAACATCATCAACGACAGAGAGTACAACTATCAGTTCAAAGTCAACGAAGGAAAAAGATGCTAAAGAATCCAGCACACTGGACGTCAATGATTTCTTAAGCCTTCTGGTAACGGAAATGCAGTATCAGGATCCGCTTGAACCGACAGACAACTCACAGTATATTGCACAGATGGCAACGTTCTCACAGGTTGAAGCGACCAAAGAAATGTTAGATACGGCAACACGCCAGACAGCTTCAAATCTTGTAGGAAAGACCGTTATTATGACAACGGATTTGAATAAAGACGGTTATATTGCAGGAAAGGTAGATTACTGGGAAGTTATCAGCAATAAGATTTATCTTGGTATTGACGGCAAGCTTTATGACATTGACGACTTAGATACCGTTATGGATGATGACTATTATAAGAAGTGGAATAAGAATGATTCAACAACAGATACTTCGAATAAGTCCGACAGTTCATCATCAGATACATCATCTGATAAAAGTGACACAACGGGTAAGACAGAATAGTTCAAAGAAGAATTAAGGAAGTGAAGATTATGATGAACCATATCGTAACCGGAGGCTTTTCTTCTATTGAACAGGCAACCGGAAAGTTTGGGGGAAAAAGGAGTTTAACCAACAATACGGGGACAGCCGCAACATCTTCTTTTGGTGAAATACTACAGCAGAAAAAAAGTATTGAAGCAGCGGTAGATGAAACTCAGTCCACATCATTACGTTTTTCAAAGCACGCAGGGGAACGGCTCACACAAAGAGATATCCAGCTGACCAGTGAGCAGATGATGCGGTTAGAGGAAGGCACACAGCGCGCCGGAGAAAAGGGAATTAAGGAATCCCTGGTGCTGTTAGACAACATGGCATTCATTGTGAATACACAGAATAAGACAGTGATTACTGCTATGTGTCAGAATTCCGGTGAGGAAAATATCTATACAAATATTGATGGGGCAATTGTTATCTAGCTGGACCGCAAGGAAGCGATTATTCCGGAATGACAGAAGGAATAAAAATAACTGTCTTCATCATCAGATTATGGAGGGCGAAAGCTATGATGAGATCAATGTTCTCTGCTGTGTCAGGTTTAAAGGCACATCAGACAAAAATGGATGTTATCGGTAATAATATTGCCAACGTAAATACGGTAGCATTCAAATCACAGTCTGTTACATTTAGTGATGTATACTATCAGACAACACAGACCGCAACAGGACCAAATACCGAAACAGGAGCAGGCGGTACGAACCCAATGCAGATTGGTACAGGTTCTTCAGTAGCAAGTATTTCTACAGCCATTACAACACAGGGTGCTCCTGAAAGAACAGATAGTCCATACGATTTACAGATTTCAGGAGATGCATTCTTTATTGTAAATAATCAGGGAAACACTTACTTTACAAGAGCCGGAAACTTTAAGCTGGATGAAGAAGGTGCGTTAGTTACAAGCGAAGGCGCCAATGTCATGGGCTGGCAGGTGGATGAAGATGGTGTTGTACAGAAAGACCTTGTTTCTGCATTACACGTTACAAGTTCAAACTTTACATATACAGCACCGGAGCGTACAACCGGCATTACAGCAAAGGGAAATGTAAAGGCTTCTGATACAGGCTTAAATTCATTTACATTTAACTTCTATGATTCATTGGGTAATTCCTACCAGGGAACAATTTCTTTACAGTACAGTGCAGATACCAGTGACGCCTCTATTGCGCGTTATACTGCAACAGGTGGAAGTATTTCTATCAACGGAAAGCCGACAACCCTTACAATGGCATTAGACCCGGCAGAATTCCAGTTTAATGCAACAACGGGTGCTGCAATTACCGATGCCATGCAGGCGATGACAATTACAATTACAGATAATGACGGTACAAACAATATTGCAAATATCGGTGTCAACAACGGTGGTAACTCATCTACACTGACATTAGACGCCTCCTCTCTTACAATGTATGCAGATGATACGGATATCAACTGCAGCCGTGGTCTTGGAACGAATAAGACAGGCGCCGGTAAAGCAGTCGGTACAATGTCTTCTGTTGGTATTGACCAGTACGGAAAGATTGTTGCAAGTTATACCAACGGTGATATAAAGACAATCGGTCAGATTGCCGTTACAACATTTTCTAACCCGGCAGGTCTTGAAAAGGTTGGTGATAACCTGTATGCAGCAACTATGAATTCTGGTTTGTTTAACGGAATCGGACAGGATGTTTCCGAAACAGACGGATCAATTACATCCGGTTATCTGGAAATGTCTAACGTAGATCTTTCACAGGAATTTACCAATATGATTACCACACAGAGAGGTTATCAGGCAAATTCAAGAATTATTACAGTTTCAGATACTTTACTCGAAGAGTTAATTAACTTAAAGAGATAATTAAAAGTTCATATGGAGGAGCGTGATAGAAGGAATTTTATCACGCCTCTCCAAAACATTGGAATCATATTTGAAATGAAAATTAGTTGCAGAAATTTACAAAAAAAGTGGAAAATTTCACTATTTTGTTGCAATCATGCCATAATAGTGTTTTAATATAAATAGTCTGAGTAACAGGGGAATTGTACTCTACTAAAAGAAAAAATGGAGGTATTAGGCTTGGGAGGTGGAAAAGTGTGATTGATGTAACGCGGATTAATAATACCCGGTTTGTTCTGAATTGTGACCTGATTCAGACCGTGGAAGAAACTCCGGATACAGTGATTACCTTGACAACAGGAACGAAGTATGTTGTGAAAGAAAGCTGTGAAGAAATTAAAAAAAAGGTTTTGGAATATAAAAGAAGTATTATTAGTGTACTTAACGAAAATATGTAGAAATGGAAGGTGTTAACTGTGGATTTAGCGACACTTGTAGGACTTGTCCTTGGTTTTGTAATGATTATCTTCGGAATTGTTTCCAGTGCCAGTTTTGCGGCAATTACGGAGAGCTTTATTGATTTACCGTCAATTATTATTACTATTGGTGGTACAATTTCATGTTTGATTACGTCTTATACATTCAAAGACTTAATTACATATTTAAAGGGTGCTGGTATTGCATTTAAGGATCCGAAGCTGGATCATGGCGCAGTAATTTCGAAAATTATTGAATTATCTAATGTGGCCAGAAAAGAAGGTCTTCTTGCACTGGAAGAAGTAGCAAGTAATCTTGAAGATGAATTTATGAAAAAAGGTATTCTTCTGATTGTCGATGGTACGGAACCGGAGCTGGTAAGAGGCATTCTTGAAACAGAGCTTGCAAACATGGATGACCGTCACAGAAAAGTATCCGGATTTTTTGATTACATGGCTGCGATGGGTCCTGCATGGGGTATGATTGGTACACTGATTGGTCTTGTAAACATGCTTGCCAAGCTTGATGATATTTCAACAGTAGGACCAAACATGGCGGTAGCCTTAATTACTACTTTATACGGTTCTATTATTGCAAACTGGTTTGCAACTCCGGTTTCCAATAAATTAAAACTGATTAACAATAATGAATATCAGATGAAAGAAATCGTCATTGAAGGTCTATTATCTATTCAGGCAGGTGAAAACCCTCGTGTTATTGAAGAAAAGTTAAAGTCATTCTTAGCACCGGGCTCAAGACAGCTTCAGGGTGAAGGCGAAGGTGGAAATGCTGGAGGTGAAGCTTAATGGCAAAAAAAAGAGCAGAGGACGCACCACCGTCCTTATTGTGGAAGGATACATTCAGTGATTTAATGAATCTTTTGCTTTGCTTTTTCGTATTGTTGTTCTCTATGTCGACTGTTGATGCGGATAAATTTCAGGAACTTGCGGCTTCTTTAGCTTCTGCATTCAGTGTGCTTCCATCAGGAGGTTCAACGATTAAATCCGACGGCATCTTAGTCGGAAGCGGTGCCAGCCAGTTAAATGAGCTGAGTGATTACTATAATAATATGGGTATGAACAGTGAAGGCGATGTTGAACTGGATAAAGAGAGTAATACAGTAGATGTAGCGTATGAAAAAGTACAGGAAGAAGGGCTTGAACAGTCTGAAAAGATGGCAGATACCATACAGGCAGCATTGGATATGTCTAATGTAGATTCTTCCCAGGTTGAAATTACAACCACCAGTCAGTACGTTATGCTGAGCTTAAGCAGCGGAATTTTGTTTGATTCCGGTAAAGCGGACTTAAAGGCAGAAGCAATTTCGGTTGTAGATAAGGTTGCAGATGCTGTTAAGATTTATGATGACAATACCATTTCAATTGAAGGACATACCGATAATGTTCCGCAGAATACGGCACAGTACCCGGATAATATGGTGCTGTCAATGTACAGGGCATATTCTGTATATACATATTTTGTAGATACAAAGGGATTTAATGTCAACAGTATTTCATCAACAGGACGTGGTGAGGCTGTTCCGGTTGCTTCAAATGCGACAGCAGAAGGAAGGGCACAGAACAGACGCGTTGAGATTAAGATATATAATATGCTCAATAGTTAGTAGCAGCATAATATATAAATGATATTTAGGAGGAAGAGTAATGAAAAAGAGTATGCTGAATGTGATTACATTAGCGTTAGTACTTATTAATCTTATTTTGACAGTGTTGCTGACTTTTTCACTTGTTTCAACAAATAATAAGACCAATAATTTGATAACAAAAGTTGCTCAGATTATCGATTTGGATATTGGTGAAACAACCGTTAAAGATGACACCACTTCTGCGGGTGCAAATATCGCTGATATTGCATATGTAGATGTTAAGAATAATGACAGTACAGATATTACTGTATCATATACAGATGGCGGTAAAACGCATTATGCTGTATTAAATGTTACAGTAGGCTTTAATACAAAGGCAAAAGACTATGAAGAAAAAAAGTCCAGCCTTGAAAACAGCATGAAAGTAGTTGTCAGTCAGGTAAACACAGAAGCATTAAAGTATTCTTACAGTGAATTAAATGCAAATAAGGCAACAGTAGAAAGCAATCTGCTTAGTTATTTAAGAGATTTATTCCAGACAGATTCTATCACATCTGTCACATTAACTAAGATGGTTGTATCGTAATGATAGAAATAAGAAAATAAGACAAAGGAGGTGAGGAAGATGGGAGAGGTCTTATCCCAGGATGAGATTGATAACCTCTTGAAAGCTTTAAGCACAGGTGAGTTAGATGCTGATGAGATGAAAAACACGGATGAACGCCAGGTCAAAGATTATGATTTTGCACGTCCGGCAAAATTCTCGAAAGAACATTTAAGAACACTTGAGATTATATTTGAACATTTTGGAAGACTTTTAGCAACCAATCTTCCTGCATATCTTCGTAAATCTGTTAGTGTAGATGTGGTGAATTCGGAAGTTGTTATTTATTCAGAATTTTCCAATGCATTGTCCAATCCAGTTTTGCTTGGTGTAGTTGGAATGGATCCTTTAATGGGGAACGTTATTATGGAGATGGCATCCAATCTTGGGTTTGCAATTGTAGACAGACTCTTGGGCGGTGTTGGAAATTCTCTGGAAAAAGAAAGGGATTTTTCAGAAATTGAATTATCAATATTAGAGAGAGTATTTACAATCTGTGTGAATCTGCTTCATGAACCGTGGGAAAACGTAGTAGAGATTACACCGCGTCTGAACCGGATTGAAACGAATTCTCAGTTTGCACAGATTATATCGCCAAGTGAAACGATAGCGATTGTTACCATCAATTTAAAGATTGGTGATGTGGAAGGATTGATGAATATCTGTCTTCCATATACAACATTAGAACCGGTTATGGATAAGCTGAATACGAAGTACTGGTTCTCAACAATGAAAGAAAAAGACAGTAACTCCTATGAAGCTGCGATTGAAAATATTATTGATAATGCATTGATTCCAATGAAAGCAGTTCTTGGTACAAGTAAGATTAATGTACAGGACTTTGTAAATCTCCAGCTGGGAGATATTATCAGACTGGATAGAAAGGTCGATGACGAATTGGAAGTTTACGTGGGCAATATTAAAAAATTCAAAGCTTTGCCGGGGTATTCAGATAATAAGTATGCAGTAAGAGTTACAGAAATTTTGAGAGAGGAGAGTGAGTAAGAATGGATGGCATGCTGTCACAAGAAGAAATTAATGCACTGCTCAATGGCATGGGCGGTGAAGATGCAGCACAGGATACAGCAGCAGATACAGCAGCAGATACAGCAGCAGATACAGCAGCACCACAGACGGAGGACTTTACACTTGCTGACTCAGATAAAGATGCAGTTGGTGAAATATCCAATATCAGTATGGGAACTGCAGCAACGACATTGAGTTCCCTGTTAAATCAGAAAGTAAATATTACAACACCGAAGGTTTCTGTTTCTTCATGGGATGATCTTGCAGAAAGATATGACAGACCATGTGTAATGATGCAGATTTCTTATAAAGAAGGTATTGATGGCAATAATGTGCTTATTTTAAAGGAAAACGATGTTAAGATTATTACCGACCTTATGATGGGAGGCGTTGGGGAAGTTGATGACTCCGAGCCGCTCAGCGAACTGCATTTAAGCGCAATTGGTGAGGCGATGAATCAGATGATGGGTTCTGCCGCAACATCAATGTCTTCAATGTTTAACAGAAAGATTGATATCAGTCCGCCAACAGCCAATGTGATTGAAACTTATTCTGACACAAGTATGGATACCATTCCGGACTTTTTGAAAAATAAGTTTGTATTAGTTGCATTCAGAATGCAGATTGGTGATTTGATCGATAGTGAAATTATGCAGCTCTATCCGATTGATTTTGCAAAGGAACTTTTAAAGATGTTTACAGCACCGGACGATGGTACGGTAGCACCACAGGTCGGCGGAGGAACAGCAAGTTCAGCTGCATCAGCAGAAGTACCGTCAGCAGCACAGCAGATGTCAGCACCACAGCCGGCACCTGTACCACAGCCGGCACCTGTACCACAGCCGGCACCTGTACCACAGCAGGCACAGCCGATGGGATATGGACAGCCAATGCAGCAGATGCCGCCGATGGGATACGGACAGCCAATGGGCTATGCCCAGCCTGCCGGATACGCACCACAGCCGAATGTCAATGTACAGCCGGCAACATTCCAACCGTTCTCTGGCGATTTGAATGCAATTACACAGCAGGAAAACATTGATTTGATTAAGGATGTACCATTAGAGGTAACTGTTGAGTTGGGAAGAACGTCAAAATCAATCAAGGATATTCTTGAATTTGCACCGGGTACGATTGTAGAACTGAATAAGATTGCAGGCGAGCCGATAGACATTCTTGTGAATGGTAAAAATGTCGCAAAGGGTGAGGTTGTTGTTATCGAGGAAAGCTTCGGTGTACGTATTACGGAGATTATTAAAGACAGATAAAAACAGATGTTTATAAAATCGACATAAAATTTAAAAAAATAGTATGCAATTTTATGGTGATGATGTATAATAAACATGTTAAAAAGTAAATATCATTATAGTTAGATAGGAGATTATTTATGGCAAAGAATATTTTAATTTGCGATGATGCCGCATTTATGAGAATGATGATCAAAGATATTCTTACAAAGAATGGATATAATATTGTAGGGGAAGCAGAGAATGGTGCTAAAGCAGTGGAAAAGTATGCTGAATTGAAGCCGGATCTTGTTTTAATGGATATTACTATGCCGGAAATGGATGGTATTGAAGCTTTAAAGAAAATTAAAGCGGCAGATGCAAACGCTTCCATTATCATGTGTTCAGCAATGGGTCAGCAGGCAATGGTTATCGAATCCATTCAGTCAGGTGCTAAAGACTTTATTGTAAAGCCTTTCCAGGCAGACCGTGTTCTTGAAGCTGTTCAGAAAGTTGTAGGATAATGCAACAGTTATTGATTGGTAGCACGCTGGAATCATTGGCACAGCTGGTTACATTAATTGTAATTTTTGCTTTGGTGCTTGCTATTACATATTTTGCTACCAGATGGGTTGGGGGTATTCAGAAAGAAAAGATGATTGGCAGCAATGTCAAAGTTTTGGAAACAATGCGTATCTCTAACTCAAAGTATATTCAGATTCTGAAGATAGGTAATAAGTGTTTTGCAATTGCAGTTTGTAAAGACACTGTTACCTATTTATGTGAAGTAAATGAAGAAGAGCTGATATACAGGGAAAATTCAACGGGAGGAATTCACGTTGATAATTTCAAGGCAATATTAGATAAGTATAAAAAGGACAAGCCAGAGGATTAGGCAGGATAAGGCATTATGTTACGATTTTTAAAGAAACACGGGAAAAAATTTGTCAGAGCAGGACTGCTGATAGCAATTGTAGTTGCTGCCAGCACTATGATGACGAGTTCAGTTCCGGCGGCAGAGGACAACACTAATAAGCTGATTAGTGTGGGAATCTCGGCAGGTGATGGTTCAGATATGGCGAGTGTATTACAGATGTTACTGGTGTTGACAGTAATAGCACTGGCACCGTCAATTCTAATTATGCTGACATCATTTACAAGAATAGTTATCGTATTACATTTTACCAGAACTGCGTTAGGAACGCAGACAATCCCGCCAAATCAGATTATTGTGGGCTTGTCTTTATTTTTAACTCTTTTTGTAATGTCGCCGACATTTAACGAAGTTTATCAAAGTGCAGTTGTACCGCTTTCCAACAATGAAATTTCCATGCAGGAAGCCTATGAAACCGGAATTAAACCGCTTCGTACATTTATGCTAAAGCAGACCTCAAACAAGGATTTAGATACATTTTTGAAAATCAAAGGATTTGAGGCCGGTTCTATTGCTTCAGAGGATGATATTCCTACGGAAATACTGATTCCTGCGTTTATTATCAGTGAGTTGAGAATAGCATTTATCATAGGATTTTTGATATATCTTCCGTTCATTGTGATTGATATGGTTGTGTCTTCAACCCTGATGTCCATGGGTATGATGATGCTGCCACCAACGACAATATCAATGCCGTTTAAGATTTTATTATTTGTAATGGCAGATGGATGGAGTTTAATTATCGGCAATCTTATGACAACATTTAAGTAGCAATTCAGTTGGTTTTATGTAAGATTCCCCGCTTTTATAGTCTGGGGAATATCTTACTTTATAGGCAGATATTCTGCTTTGAAATCTAAAAATGGGAGGAAGACTTGTATGGATGCAGGCGATATTATTTCGATTGGAAGACAGACGGTCTGGATTATTATAAAGACATCGGTTCCAATTCTTCTGGTGTCAATGATTGTAGGTCTGATCATCAGTCTTTTGCAGACATTGACGTCAATACAGGAACAGACACTTACATTCGTCCCGAAACTGCTGGCAATTATGCTTGCACTGATGATTATGGGACCGTGGCTGCTGAATGAAATCGTTTCTTATATGAATATTTTATGGGGCAGTTTTGCCCAGTATATTAGCTGATTAAGGAGTTACAGATGATGGATTTCGAGGTTGCGTTAGATCAATTTGAAATTTTTATATTGATATTAATGCGGATGGCTTCTTTTGTCTATACGGCTCCTTTTTTTAATACATCGGGGACACCGCAGAAAACAAAAGTCGGCTTCTCGGTATTTTTATCTATTTTGGTTTACAGCTTACAGGGCAGTGATGTTTCTGTGTCATACAACGGGGTAATCGGATATGCGGCATTGGTGCTTGAAGAAGTGGCAGTAGGGCTTCTGCTGGGAGCGGTTACATCATTTTGCACACAGATTATTCTGTTTTCCGGTAAGATTATTGATATGGATACAGGTATTTCCATGGCACAGATTTATGATCCGACGACACGTATGCAGGTCGGTATCATGGGGAATTTTTATTACTACCTTGTCATGCTTCTGTTGATTGTAAGTGGACTGCACCGGTATCTGGTAGCGGCAATTGTGGAAACTTATAATGCAATTCCGGTAGGTGGCGTAAAGTTTTCCTCTACGATTTATACGGATATTTTGAAATTCGTCAGTGAATATTTCGTGATTGGATTTCGTATTGCGCTTCCGGTATTTGCGGTCATGCTGCTGGTAAACTGTATTCTTGCCATTATGGCGAAGGTTTCACCGCAAATGAATATGTTTGTAGTCGGTATCCAGTTAAAATTATTTGTAGGACTTTTGGTGATTTATTTTACAATTTCCATGCTGCCTGCGGTATCCGGCTACATATTGGAAGAAATAGAAACCATATTTGCAGCACTGGTAAGAGGAATGAGTTAGTGACATGATGGAATTGGAGAATTTGGTATTGGCATACAATCTCCAGTTTTTTGCAAAAGACGGTCCGGGTGGTGAAAAAACAGAACCGGCGACCAGCAAGAAACTGGATGATGTCAGAAAAGAAGGACAGGTAGCGAAAAGCAAGGAACTGATTTCAGCAGTATCTCTGCTTGCACTATTTGTATTGATTAAAGTTTACATTGGGATAGTAGGTGAAAAATTACTGAAAGTATTTCAGGATTTTTACAATACATTTGATAAAATTATATCAAGCAGTGCCACAGGGCTTCCGATGAATCTTTCACTGGAGGCAGTCAAACAGATGCTGATATCAATAGTGCTGATTGCGGCCCCGTTTTTGATTGTGGCAGTTATCATTGCATTTTTATTAAATGTTTTACAGCAGAAATGGATGGTAACGGCAAAGCCGTTACAGCCAAAAGCCAGTAAAATCAGTCCGTTAAGCGGATTTAAGCGGATTTTTTCGGTAAAACAGCTGGTGGAACTGCTAAAGGCTATTGCGATGATGGCGGTTATCGGCATAGTAGCTTATCAGACGATTAAAGATAAACTGCCGTTGATACTGACATTTTACAACATTCCGTTATATACGGCGATTGCGGCAGTCGGGAATATTCTGGTTGACATGGGAATTAGAGTAAGTGCCGTCTTTTTGATCATCGGCTTTGCTGATTTGATTTTCCAGCGGCATAAGTTTAAAACAGACAATATGATGACCAAACAGGAAGTTAAAGATGAATTTAAGAATTCCGAAGGTGATCCGCAGGTAAAAGGTCAGGTCAAGCGGCGTATGATGGAAATTTCAAGACGAAGAATGATGGAAGCACTGCCGGAGGCAGATGTTGTCATTACCAACCCGACACATTTTGCGGTTGCGCTAAAATATGAACCGAACTCGGGCAAAGCACCGGTGGTTATTGCAAAAGGTGCGGATTATCTGGCCTTCCAGATTAAGGATAAGGCAAAAGAATACCATATTGAAATTGTGGAAAATAAACCGCTTGCGAGAATCCTTTATCACAATGTCGATATTGGCATGGAGATTCCACCGGAATTATATCAGGTTGTAGCGGAAATTCTTGCGAGAGTCCTGCAGCCGGGTAAACAAAAAACGATGCTGTTATAAAATGGTATGGGGATCAGATAGAAAAAAAGACAAAATGTTACAAATATTTGAAATGTAAAAAGAAAAATGATAGAATAAATACATATGTGACATTTGAAAAAATATTAAAATAGACGAAAGGAGAATGGAATAATGAGCGTAAAGAAGAATGACTTATTCATGGGTTTGTATCTGCTTGCAGCAGTTATATTCTTCATTATTTCTATTCCTTCATGGTTGTTGGATATTATGCTTGCTATCAATATCGGAATAGCACTGATTATTTTATTTAATACATTATATGCAAAAGAGGTTCTGGATATGGCGGCATATCCGACCATGCTGCTCTTTACGACATTGTTTCGTATTTCGTTAAATGTATCTTCAACAAAACTGATTTTAAAAAATGGTGATGCCGGACATGTTGTTGAAACATTCGGAGAATTTGTGGGCGGCGGTAATTTGATTATTGGTGTTATTATCTTTGTCATCATCATTATTATCCAGTTTATTGTTATCAATAAAGGTACAGAACGAGTTTCAGAAGTAACGGCGCGATTCACACTGGATGCGATGGCAGGTAAACAGATGGCAATCGACTCCGATCTGAATACAGGTGCCATTACGGATAAGGAAGCGGCACTCAGAAGAAAGAAGTTACAGCAGGAAAACAGCTTCTTTGGTTCTATGGATGGTGCGACAAAGTTCGTAAAAGGTGATGCAACGGCAGGTTTAATTATTACCGGTATCAACATTATCGGTGGTATTGCCATGGGTATGCTCTATGGCGGAATGACAATTAATGAGGCATTGTCAAAGTATACCATTCTTACTATCGGTGATGGCCTGTCCAGCCAGATTCCGTCACTGCTCATTTCTCTTGCAACCGGTATTCTTGTAACGAAGGCTTCCAGCGAGGGTGAGCTTGGTGATGAGATGGTAGGACAGCTGTTCTCCATGGACAGGGTTTTGCTGATGGTTGGTGCGGCAATGGCATTTTTAGGAGCATTTACACCACTGCCGTGGTATGTCTTCATTCCGATTGGCGTGGCACTGATTATATACAGCCGTAAAGTGGGGGCAGATGCAGGTGCTGCCAAGATAGAAGAAGAGGTTGAACAGGAAGAAACAGAAGCACAGGAAATCCGTAAACCGGAAAATGTAGTATCACTGCTTAATGTAGACCCAATCGAACTGGAATTTGGTTATGGTATTATTCCGCTTGCAGATGTGAATCAGGGTGGTGACCTGCTTGACCGTGTCGTTATGATTCGTCGTCAGGTAGCCTTGGAGCTGGGTGCGGTTGTGCCGATTATCAGACTGCGTGATAATATCCAGTTAAATCCGAACCAGTATGTTATTAAGATTAAGGGAATCCAGGTCAGCGAAGGAGAAATTTTATTTGACCATTATATGGCGATGAATCCGGGATATGTCGAAGAAGAAATTACCGGTATTCCGACCTTTGAACCGTCTTTCCATCTTCCGGCAATCTGGATTACGGAAAGTCAGAGAGAACGTGCGGAATCCTTAGGCTATACGGTTGTTGATCCGCCGTCTATTATTGCAACGCATCTGACGGAAGTGATTAAGCAGCATCTTTCAGAACTGCTTACAAGACAGGATGTTCAGAATCTTATTAATAATATTAAAGACAATAATACAGCATTAATGGATGAACTTGTACCGAAGCTGATGAGTATCGGTGAAATCCAGAAAGTATTACAGAATCTTCTCTCAGAGGGAATTTCAATCCGTGACCTTGTTACAATTTTTGAAACCCTTGCTGATCATGCAGCAGTTACAAGAGATACGGATATTCTGACAGAATATGTCAGACAGAGTCTGAAACGTGCAATTTCAGGCAAATATTTCCCTGTTGATGAGGTAACAAGTGTTGTTACATTAGACCCGGCAGTGGAACAGGAGATTATGGGTGCTGTAAAGAATACAGAACAGGGGTCTTACCTGACGCTTGATCCGGAACGGACGAAAAAAATCATGCAGTCTTTGGGCGAACAGTTAAAGAAGCTTGAAGATATGGGAAAAAATCCAATTGTGATTACTTCGCCGATTGTCAGGATGTATTTTAAGAAGCTGGCAATGGATTATTATAAGGATATTATTGTAATTTCTTACAATGAAGTAGAATCAAATATTGAATTACAATCAGTTGGGATGGTGACAGCATAAATGATAGTAAAGAAATTTCAGGCACCGACGGAAACAGAAGCAGTATTAAAGGCGAGAGATGAACTGGGCAGTTCAGCCGTCGTATTAAATGTAAAAACATTGAAACAGCGTGGAATTTTCAGGCTGTTTCGGAAAGATATGGTAGAAATTACGGCTGCACAGGAAGAAAACGAAGGTGCAGGTGAAAAAAGCAGGACTTCTTTTGATGAAATTGCAGGGGATGTCCTTGCAGATACAGACATGCCGGCACAGGAAGGTCCGGCAGCGGCATATACACCGTCAGGTTACGCACCGCGCGTGTCAATGCCGGTAAGAAGCCCGCACCCGGCAGGGGTCTATCAGCCGTCCTCACAGGTGTCGGCAGCGGATACTGCGGCAATTGAGCAGAAGTTAGATTCTCTCCAGCAGCTTTTAAAGAACCGCATGGATTATGACTATACGGTATCGAAAGAAAGAACGGCAGACCGGACAGCGCAGGATGTTCAGAACAGCTATGAATTGAATGGTGCAGATGAAGGCAGACGTGTGGTGCAGGAACGTGAAAATACCAATTACAGATTTTTGCAGCTTATATATAAGAAGATGCTTGAAAATGATGTGAATGAAAAATGTGCAGACAGCATTATCGGTGATATTGAAAATTCTTTAAAAAAGGAATCCAATATTGACAGCATTTTGGCAGCAGTATATCAGAAAGTGATTTTAAAACTGGGTGAACCCCATATTATTACATTACAGGAAGATAAGCCAAAGGTTGCCTTTTTTATCGGTCCGACAGGTGTCGGAAAGACAACGACGATTGCAAAGATTGCTTCCAAATTTAAACTGGAAGAACATGCAAGGGTTGCATTTATTACATCAGATACTTATAGAATTGCAGCGGTTGAACAGCTCAATACCTATGCTTCTATTATATCCTGTCCGGTGAGTGTCGTTTATTCGGCAGACGAACTGGAACATTGTCTGGAAGAGTATAAGGATTATGACCTGATTCTGGTAGATACAGCAGGAAGATCCCATAAGGCTGAAGGGCAGATGGATGAGCTGATGGAACTGATTGAAAGAACCAGACAAAAAAGCGATGAATTTGATGTGGATATTTATCTGACATTAAGTGTTACAACCAAAAGTAAGGACCTTGTCAGCATTGTAGAGCGCTATCAGGATATTAAAGACTGGTCGGTTATTTTTACAAAACTGGATGAGACCTGTTCGCTTGGCAATATTCTCAATATCAGAATGATAACAGATGCACCGTTGTCATATACGACACTGGGACAAAATGTGCCGAATGATATTGAAGTGATTGATAAGCAGGCGTTGGCAAAACAACTTCTGGGAGGAGCTGAATAATGGATCAGGCAGAAAATTTAAGGAAAATCATGCAGCAAAAGGAAGAACAGGCAAAAGAAGCAGCACGTGTGATTGCAGTTACCAGTGGAAAGGGAGGCGTTGGAAAATCCAGTGTGTCCGTTAATCTGGCGATTCAGTTTGCGCGAATGGGAAAAAGTGTTGTAATTTTAGATGCCGATTTTGGTCTTGCCAATGTAGAAGTTATGTTTGGTGTGATTCCGAAATATAATCTGAGTGATTTGCTGTATAACGGGCGGGAATTGAAAGAGATCATCTGTGAGGGACCGGAGGGAATCCAGTTTATTTCCGGCGGTTCGGGAATTGCCAATCTTGCAAATTTTGACAAAGAGCAGGTGAAACGGCTGATTAATAAAATGACGGAACTTGAAAAAATAGCAGATATTGTTATTATTGATACAGGCGCCGGTATTAACCCAAGCGTTATGGAATTCCTGATTTCCAGTCCTGAAACGATTCTGGTAACAACACCGGAACCGACTTCTGTAACAGACTCTTATGCGCTGCTAAAGGCTCTGAGCATGACAGAAGGGTTCCAGGGGAAAAATACAACCGTTAAAATGATTGCAAACAGGGTGTCTGATGCAGGTGAAGGAAAGAATCTATATGAAAAGCTGAGTATGGTTGTTTCTAAATTTTTGAATATTAATATTGAATTTCTCGGTGTTATTCCGCAGGATAGTTACATTACAAAGGCAATTATGAAACAGAAGCCGGTTTCCATTATGTATCCGAATGCGGCGGCTTCAAAGCAGTTTGAAGCGATTGCAAAGAAATTGTCCGGCACACAGCAGGATGTTCCGGATTCAAGAAGAGGGATCAGGGGATATTTTAAGAACTTTTTTGCAAAAAAGAATGTGTAAAAGGAGTTGATAAATATGTCGAAAAAAATATTAATTATTGATGACTCTGCACTCATGAGAAGAGTAATATCTGATATAATTAAGTCAGGCAATGAGTACGAGGTTGCGGCAATTGCAAAAGACGGCCTGGAGGGATACGAATATATCCGCCAGAATCCGACACTTTACAGTGCAGTTATTCTTGATATTAATATGCCAAAGATGAATGGATTACAACTCCTGCAGAAGCTTCAGCGTGAGCATATTGAGCAGACCGTTATTGTTGTCAGTACGGTGGCGAAAGAGGGCGCACGGGAAACAATTCAGGCATTGGAATACGGGGCATTCGATTTCGTTACAAAACCGGAAAATTATCTGGAAACGAAAAGCGAAAGCTTTAGAAAACGTATTCATGAGATGCTTAATGTTGCGACCAGCACTAAAAAGACACTTGAAAGAGTCAGTGCTTCTTCCGTATCCAGAGCCGTACCGTCAGGAAGCAGCCGGTTTACACCGGGAAAAACGCAGGATGAAGCTGCAAGAGAACAGCGCCGCATGGCGGGCGCAGAAGCTTTAAAGGCAATCCGTGCCAGAACCGGGACAGCACAAAGTGCGGCACCGGCTAAAAAAGTAGATGGGAAGTTATATAAGGATGTGAAAACGAATTGTAAAAAGGTCGTGGCACTTGCCTGCTCAACAGGCGGACCAAAGTCCTTGCAACAGGTCATCCCGATGCTCCCTAGAAATCTGGATGCAGGTGTTGTGCTGGTACAGCATATGCCGGCAGGTTTTACAGCCTCGCTTGCACAACGGCTGGATGAGATGAGTGACGTACAGGTAAAGGAGGCAGAAGACGGAGATATTATCCGCAGAGGGCATGTCTATATTGCGCCGGGCGGAAAACATTTAAGAATTGTAAAAAATGGTTCAGGACATAAGATACAGTTAAGTGATGAACCGGCAATTGAAGGATTAAGACCTTGTGCCAACATTATGTATGAATCATTAGAACGGTGTGATTACGATGAAATCACCTGTGTAGTGCTTACCGGTATGGGAGCAGATGGAACCAAAGGAATCAAGGGCCTTTCAGACAGACATAAAAAGATTTATGTCATCGCGCAGGATGAAGACACCAGTGTGGTGTATGGAATGCCAAAGGCCATCGCTCAGACGGGACTGGTTAATGAGGTAGTACCGCTTAACCGTGTCGCTGAAGTAATTACGAAGAACGTGGGGGTATCATAAGATGGATGTTAGCCAGTATTTAGAGATTTTTCTTGATGAATCAAATGAACATTTACAGACACTGAGTGACCAGTTAATTATTCTGGAAAAAGAACCGGATAACAGTGATACGATTAATGAAATATTCCGTGCAGCCCATTCTTTAAAAGGTATGGCCGGCACAATGGGATATAAGAGAATGCAGAATCTGACACATGATATGGAAAATGTATTTTCCGAAGTCAGAAACGGCAATATGGAAGTGAATTCAAATCTTGTGGATGTATTATTCCAGTGTCTGGATGCACTGGAAACCTATGTGGACAACATCAGGGAAACACAGGACGAAGGAACAGATGATAATGAACCGATTATCAAAGCACTGAATGCGTTTATCGCATCAGAAGGTAAAGGAAATGCAGCACCGGCGGCAAAGAAGGAAGAAGCATCGGCAGCAACAGCCTCAGCTGCACCGGCAGATGATAAGGATATGCCGCTTGCAGATTTTGAAAAGAATGCAGTTAACGAAGCGCTAAAAAAGAATCTTCATGTATACAAGATTAAGGTCAGCGTAGATGAGAATTGTATTTTAAAGGCTGCCAGAGCGTTTCTTGTATTTAAAAATCTTGAAGGACATGGTGATATCATTAAATCAGAACCGTCTGTACAGGATATTGAAGATGAGAAGTTTGACTTTGATTTCAGCATTATTGTTGTAACAGAAGAAAAATATGATAATATCATTGCATTAATTAAGAATGTATCTGAAATCAAGGATGCGGCAGGCCAGGAAATTACGCAGCCTTTCCCTGAGGAACAGACAGAAGAAGCAAAAGAAGAAAAGAAGGAAACATCAGCAGTATCACAGACTGCAAAACCGGCAGCTGCAAAACCGGCAGCAAAGAAGCCTACTTCTACAGGCAAGACATCCGGTTCAGTCAGCCATACAGTACGAGTAGATATTGAAAAGCTTGATGTTTTAATGAACCTTGTCAGTGAATTAATTATTGCAAAGAACGGTCTTGTATCTGCAAGTCATGTTGAAGGTGATGAAGCAGCTGCACTGAACCAGAGTTTCACAGAACAGATTGAATACCTTGAAAGAGTAACAACGAACCTTCATGAATCCGTTATGAAGGTGCGTATGATGCCAATTGAAAGTGTATTCAGCAGATTCCCACGAATGATTCGTGATCTGAACAAGAAGCTTGGCAAGAAGATGGAGTTATATATGTCAGGTGAAGATACAGAGCTTGACAGAACGGTTATCGATGAAATCGGTGACCCGATTATGCACTTATTAAGAAATTCTGCTGACCACGGTCTTGAAAGCGCTGAAATCAGAAAAGAACGCGGTAAGAGCGAGGTGGGCTCTATTTTCCTTGATGCGTTCCAGGAAGGTAACAATGTTGTTATCGAAGTCCGTGATGATGGTAATGGTATTGATACAGAAAAGGTAAAAGCAAAGGCAGTTGAAAAAGGTACAATTACACAGGAACAGGCTGATGTCATGACAGATAAAGAAGCAATCGATTTATTATTCAGACCAAGCTTTTCAACTGCTGAAAAGGTAACAGATGTATCCGGCCGTGGTGTTGGACTTGACGTTGTAAAATCAAAGATTGAAGCCCTGGGTGGTGATGTTGAAGTTAAGACAAAGTACGGTGAAGGAAGTACATTCAGTATCCGTCTTCCATTAACACTTGCCATTATTCAGGCATTGATGGTTAAGCTCGGAGATGAAAAGTATGCGATTTCACTTGGTTCTATTGAAACCATCGAAGATATTCCTGTAAGTGATATCAAGTATGTACATGCCAAAGAAGTGATTCATTTAAGAGGTAACGTTATTCCGTTAATCCGTTTAAGAGATTTACTGGATGTTCCGGGAGAACCGGAAGAATCAGAAAATATTACAGTCGTTGTCGTAAGAAAAGGCGATAAGCAGGCGGGACTTGTAGTAGACAGTCTGATTGGCCAGATGGAAATCGTTATTAAATCACTTGGTAAGTATATCCGTATCAATAAGATGATTAGTGGCGCAACAATCTTAGGAGATGGTTCTGTAGCCCTGATTATTGATGCAAATACGCTTGTATAGGGGAAGATGCTACAGAAAGGATGGGTATAAATATGGAACAGGTAAAAGCAATTACAACAGAGCAGGAAACAGAAACTGCCGTTCAGTATATCGTGGTAAGAATTGGCAACGAACAGTATGGTATCAATATTAAATATATTGATAATATTGTCAGAAACCAAAAGATTACCCGCGTGCCAAAGACACAGACATATTATAAAGGTGTCATCAATCTGCGCGGTGAAATTATTCCGGTTATGAGCATCCGCTTAAAACTGGGACTTGAAGACGATGAATTTACAGATAAGACCAGAATCATCATTGTAAAAATCGAAGGTGCTACCATTGGTGTTATTGTAGATCAGGTAAGAGAGGTTGTAACACTGGATGATGACAATACAGAAAAAATCACAAGAACCTCAAGAGATGATGCAGCATCAGGTTATATCAGCAGCATCGGAAAGAGCAAGGGTGAACTGATTTCTTTATTAGATATTGTCGGTCTGATCGTAGAGAACTAAAGAAAGCGGTGGGAATATGGCAAAAATAAGTCTTGACGGATTGGACGCCATGCAATATGACGTTTTAAAGGAAATAGGAAATATTGGTGCAGGAAATGCAACAACAGCATTATCAAAGATGTTAAGCATCAAGATGGATATGTCTGTTCCGAATGTTGCATTACTGCCTTTTCAGGATATTTCTTCCGTGATTGGATCAGAAGATCAGACAGTAGTTGGAATCTTACTGGGTATTGAGGGTGACATTGATGGGATGATGATGTTCTTATTTGATATGAAATCAGCACACCATCTTGTAAATTCATTAATGATGAGAGATGTTACAACCGATGAAGATTTAGGCGCGGAAAGCTTTACGGAAATAGAAATGTCAGCATTAAATGAAATTGGAAATATTGTTTCCGGTTCTTATTTAAATGCACTTTCCTCCCTGACAAATTTAAAGATGATATGTACAGTACCGTCACTGACCGTAGATATGGTAGGCGCACTGCTGAGTGTGCCGGCAGCCGAGTTTGGTAAATATGGCGATAAGCTGCTTATGATTCAGTCAGAATTTGGCGAGATGGATTTTGTTACAGGATACTTCCTGTTAATCCCTGAACTTGATTCTTATGACAAAATTTTGGCATCACTTGGTATGTAAGACTTAAAATTTTTTTCAGCTTGCGGGAGAAATTTGTCCCGCAGGCTGTGTTTCTTGAAACTGTAAAGATTAGAAAAAAGAATGGACAGTTGTATATGGGGAATATGATAAAAGTTGGCATGGCGGATCTGAAAGTCTGTAAATGTCCAGATGCGCTTACAACATTAGGTCTTGGTTCCTGTGTGGGCGTTGCATTATACGATCCGGTGACAAAGGTAAGTGGATTGCTGCATTGTATGCTTCCAGACAGTACACAGATTAGAAATAATTCAAATGTTGCAAAATTTGCAGATACAGGAATTGATGAATTAATTCGACAGATGGAAAACCTCGGGGCTTCAAAAAGCCGCCTGGTCGCAAAAATGGCGGGTGGTGCACAGATGTTTGCCATGGCATCGCAGAATGAATCACTGCGGGTAGGTGAACGGAATGCAGCAGCAGCCAGAGCTAAATTAAAAGAATATAGAATCCGTCTTCTCGCAGAAGACTGTGGTTTAAATTATGGACGAACTGTAGAGTTTTACTCAGAGACAGGGGATTATGTTATAAAGTCGGTAGGTAAGCCTCAAAAGACAATTTAATAACAAACAGCAAAAAAGAAAAATAGATTGGGAGGGAATATGCGTAAGTTTAGAAATATTCCTGCGTTGGTTACATTGCTTGCAGGTTTTGTCAGTAGTGTGGTTATGATTATACAAAAGTATTCGCTGGTACATTTTCTGTGGGTATTGGTCGCAGTTATGGCAGGGTTTTATATGGCAGGGCTTCTTTTGAGAGTAATATTAAATAAGGCATTTAAGGATTTAGAAACAGAAGAAGAAAAACCGTCAGAGGATGAAGGTACAGCAGGAGAAGGCGAAGGCACGCCGGAACAGACAGAAGAAGAACAGCAGGAAGAAAAGTAATTTTCCGAAGTAGTTTAATCAAATGATGGGCTGGGGGCGGCAGTAATGGACGAAGTAGGTAGAAATAAACTGTGGCAGGAATATATGCAGACAGGAAAGAGTGAAATCCGGGAACAGCTTATTGCAGAATATGCGCAATTGGTCAAGCTTGTCGCCGGACGACTCAGTATGTATCTGGGCTATAATGTAGAATATGATGATTTGGTAGGCTATGGCATTTTTGGATTAATCGATGCCATAGATAAATTTGATTACAGCAAAAATGTAAAGTTTGAAAGTTATGCTAGTCTTAGAATCCGTGGCGCAATACTGGACCAGATTCGTAAAATGGACTGGCTTCCGCGGTCAATCCGTCAGAAGCAGAAAAAAATAGATGCGGCGATGTCTAAAATTGAAACAGAAAAAGGGCATGTGGCAACCGATGAGGAAATCGCCGAAGAATTAGAAATAACAGTAGACGAATTAAACAGCTGGCAGGGGCAGACCAAAGCCTCTAACCTGATTTCATTGGATGAATATACGGAAACGGGCAGTGAGGCAAAGATAGAGTCAGTAACAAATACGCACTTTGACCAGCCGGAAGAAGTGCTGGAAAAAGAAGAATTGAAAATAAAATTAACAGAAGCAATCAATTCCTTAACAGAAAAAGAAAGAAATGTTATTACATTGTATTATTATGAGGAAATGACATTAAAAGAAATTAGTCTTGTATTAAATGTTTCAGAATCAAGGGTTTCCCAGCTGCATACCAAAGCACTTGGCAGAATGCGTAAAACACTGGGTGAGTATCTGGACATTATATTATAAAGGAACTGCATCAGCCCGGATTTATAATTTAGAAGTGTTGTGCAGGTGTAAATACATCAGATGGGAGAAAGCATATGGTAGAGTGTATTGGCGGGTATTTTCAATTTTCAGTAAAAGCGGACGGGTTGTATTTTACAGTATATCCTCCGAAAAGCGGCGAACAGCCGGCAACAGTGGCAGATGCATTATATTATCTGGATAAAAAGAAAATTATGGATTGTGACACCGTAAAGATGAAAGAAGCTTTTTCAAAAGCGAAAGAAGCACCGTTTACGGTAAAGGTTTCAGATGCAGGAGCGTTGGAGAGCCGGGAGTTCGGCATATATACCATGAGTTCGGATTTAATGGAGATGGAAGCTGTATTTTATCCGCCGTTTGAAGGTGCGGGAATGCTGGATGAAGATGAAATTATCAAAGATATCCAGCATCTGGGCGTGAAAAACGGAATTAAAACAGACGTTGTCAAAGATTTTCTGGCACACCGCCGTTACGGACACCGTTATGTGATTGCGGTGGGAACGGCAGCGACAGAGGGCAGTGACGGTTATATTGAATATAAATTCAATACAGAATTAAAACCGACACCAAAGATGAACGATGATGGTACAGTTGATTTCCATACACTTGAAAATGTGAATCACATCAGAAAGGGTGAGGTTGTTGCCGTGCTTCATCCGGAAGACCGCGGTACACCGGGAGAAGATCTGCTTGGAAGAAAGGTCATGCCGAAAAAGGTAAAACACGTGATTTTCCGCCATGGACGGGATCTGACGGTTTCGGAAGACGGATTACAGCTGATTAGCAGTGTCAGCGGTCATGTAACCCTGGAAAATGACAAAGTATTTGTATCCAATGTACTGGAAATCGTTGATGTAGATAATTCTACCGGTGATATTGATTACCAGGGGAATGTTAATATTAAAGGCAATGTCCTTGCGGGATTCAGTGTAAAAGCGACCGGCGATATTGCAGTAAGTGGTATCGTGGAAGGTGCAACAATTGTCGCAGGCGGCAATATCACCTTCAACCGTGGTGTGCAGGGGATGAACCGTGCAGTCATTAAAGCAGGCGGCAATATCGTTACGAAATTCCTTGAATCTGTAGAACAGGTAGAAGCAGGCGGCAGTATTGAAACAGATTCTATTTTACATAGTAAGGTCAATGCAAAAGGCAGCATTAAGGCGGCAGGCAAAAAAGGACTGATTATCGGTGGGGAAGTCCGTTCCATGACACTGGTTGAAGCAAAAGTGATTGGCAATGAACTTGGTACGGCAACGGTTATCGGTGTCGGTGTTGACCCGGCAGCCAAAAGACGTCTGGACGAATTGCAAAAGAGTCTTCAGACAATGGGTGCAAATAAAATACAGTTGAATCAGATTATAACAGCATTGCGTAAAAAGCAGGATTTAGAAGGTGAACTTTCACAGGATAAAAAAGAAATGCTGCAAAAAACTATGAAAAATATGCTGATAATTGATAAGGAACTGGCAGAACAGAAGAAAGAATTTGAAGATTTACAGTCGGTTGTTTCAGAAGACAGCAATGCCAGAATTAAAGTATACGGAACAGCGTATGCAGGAACGAAGCTTGTATTTGGTGATCAGTTTATGTTTATCAAAGAAAAGTATGACCATTGTCAGTTTATCAAAGAGCGGGCAGACATTAAGAGCGCTTTATTATAAAAGCAGAATGGGAGCGGAAAATGATTGTAAGGCCGGTAGATTTTGCAGTAGTACAGCAGATGAATGAAGTTTCACATATTAAACAGGAAGAAAACCAGAGGCCTGTTGTGGAACAGCAGACGATAACGACACAGGTTCAAAAAGAAACAGATACAAAAGCAGAACAGGTTCAGCATAAAGAGAATGCCGATAACCACCAGAAAAAGTATGATGCCAAGGATAAGAGCCAGAATGAATATCCGGATGGACACCATCAGGGTAAAAAGGGTTCTAAAGACGGAAAGTTCTTTATAAAGGGACAGGAAATCGTAGACATCGATATCAAAATTTGAAAAGACACGGAAAAGAGGAACATATGGTAATACTGGAAGTCATTTTGGCTGTCTGCGGAATTTTGTGTATTGCTGCAAGCTTTCTGCTTACAGAAGATGAACAAAAAACTTCAGAGCAGGCAAAACAACCGGAAAAGACAGTGTTGTCCGACGGACAGAAAGAGGAAATCCGCCGTCAGGTCAATGAACTGGTGACAGAAGAACTCAATGCAATTAATGAACGCACGGAAGCATCTCTTGATAAAATTTCCAATACAAAAATTTTGGAAATGAACGATTATGCAGATACGGTGATGGGTGAGATTAATAAAAGCCACAATGAGGCCGTATTTTTATATGATATGCTCAATGAAAAGGCAAAGGAAGTAAAGAATACAGTTAAAGACGTCAACATTGCAAAGCATGAAGTAAAAAAAATGCAGAACGATATAGCAGCTGAACCGGTATCGTCAGTGCAACAGGCAGCGCCGTCACAGCAGGAACAGACGGACAACGCGGCATATACCGCTACCGTGCGGGATGTTGCAAAAGAACGGTTGTCTGAACTGGTGAAGCAGAGCAACGAAAAGGCAAGAATTTCAGAAGAACAGGGCAAATCCAAAAATCAGGCAGGAAAGTTAAAGTCGATTGTCAGTGGTGAGCCGGAAATTGATGAAATACCGGAAAATCCACAGGACGGCAGTCCGGAAAGCATTGTATACCTTTACAGAAAGGGAATGACGGTGCGGGATATTGCAAAACAGCTTGGTATCGGCGTTGGCGAGGTCAGTCTGATTATCGGGCTGCATGAGAAAGAAAAGCAGAGTGCAGAATGAGGATGGCAATGAAATTAAAATATTATTTAAGAGGAGCCGGTATTGGAATAGTGGCAACAACACTTGTTTTTTCTATTGCCAATGCAGTTTCATCAGCAAATAAGAGGCTGGTAACAGGGACAGAGCAGACATCAACAGAAAGCTCAATACTTGCATATACCCAGAAAGATACACAGGCAGAAACCATAAAACAGGAAGAAGAGACTACAAAAGAACAGACAACTGCTGTACAGGAAGAAACCACTACACAGGAAGAAACGACAATCGGTCAGGAAACAACGGCAGCCACAGAAGCATCAGAACCGGAAACACAAGGCCAGCCGCAGACCCGGGCAGCACTTTATCTGCCGGGAGATGAGGTGCAGATTGAAATCGGAAGCGGATATACGGCGACACAGGTGGCAGATATGTTTCTGTCAGCAGGGATTATCAGTGACAGAGATGGTTTTATCGGTTATATGGCAGCGTCCGGCAACTCAACCAAAATGATTGCAGGAACGCATATTGTAAAGAAAAATGATTCTTTTGAAAATCTGGCGAATGTCATTACAAGCCGTTAGCAGAAGCATTAGCAAAAAAATGGGTAAGTTGTAAAATAAAATGCGACAAGAGATTTAATTCTTAGTTGCATTTTATTTTTTATTTCTAATAAACAATAAATTGTAAAAGCATATTAAGGATTTAATGTCTTTAATATGCTTTTTTTATTTTTACAATGGGAGTGATAGTAGATGAAAGAAATAATTTTTAAAGAATCCAATTATGAAAAGGTACAAAAAGAACTTGATAACGTTCAAAAGTTATCAAAAGTACGTACAGTCAGCGTTAAAGACATCAATGTTTACTTAGAGATAGCAGATGAAAAACTGGGAATACCAAAAAAATATATGAATGGTATATCTGTAACTATTGATGTAAATGCTCAGAATTTTCCGGCAACATATTCTTATACACCGGAAAGCACCATAGTCAAAGCGGTGTATAAAAACTGTAACTGGAAAATAACTGATATATACAGAGGACCTACACGAAGGGCTGGAAAAGAAATCTGTTGTCATTTAACAGATGAAGCAAAAGAAAAGGTGTTAGATAAATATAAGTATTTATAATAGTGATTTAATTAAAATTTTCAAATGGAGGGTGAATTATGGCAGGATATAATGGTTGGTCAATGAGTAATAATGCAGTAGAAGCTTATGCGAATGGAGAAAAGCCATTAAGTAAGTGGTCAAAGGCAGATATTCTTGAAGCAATAGAAGAACAGGAAGTTGAATTAAATTGTACAATAGAAAAGTTAAGAAAAATTCCGGCAAAGGTCTTAAAATTAGTGTGCCTGAGATATTCCTCATGGCATCACACCAGTAATCATTTTAATAAAACGGATTTTTATTCATTGGATGTTAATTCTATTGAAAATCTGACAGATAGAAAAATTGAGGAGTTGATTGAAGAATATAAGGCAGATAAAAAGACAGAAGATAAACCATTAGAAGAAAAATGGAAGTGTGCTTTTTTGGAATGGTCTGGAACAAGAGCGCATCCTAAGGCAACGGAAATAATTGAGGAAGGTGTTGTAAAAGGTGATTGGTTTTATCGTAAAAACGGTTCTAAAAAGAAAACAACGGCAAATGGATTTAGCTTTATTGAAAAATTAAGTTGATATGTTATTTATAAACCAAAAGGAAAGAAGGTAAAAATATTTAATGAATAAGGCATACAAGCCATATAAGCATATTAGTTATGCGGATAGGCAACTGATTGAGATGTATTTATCCGCAGGAATGAGAGTAAGTGAAATTGCAAAGAAAATTGGTGTTCATAGAAATACAATTTATCGGGAATTAACACGATGTGGCATGAATAAAGAAAATTACAATGCTGATAAAGCACAGAAATATGTTTAGCGTTTAAAAGAGCATGAGAGGAAAAATGTACAAAGTAATAACTGAAGAACTAATAACCTCTGTTATTGGAACATCTGAAGAACAGATAATAGAAATAAATAAAAAGATTGAATCTGCATTTGCAAATATGGCAACAGACAGTGACCTGATGGAAGCAGCTTCTATGCCGGGAACGCAATATGGACTACAACGAGGTGGTGGACAACACAGTCTGTCTGACACTTATGAGCAGTATATAAAAATGCGGGAACGACAGCAGATTGAAACAAATGCATATGTAAGAGCATTAACTGAAAAGCAGGAAACGATAAACAGAATTATCAGTTGCTATAATGTTCTTACAACAGATGAACATCAGGCGCTTGAATATTTATATGAAAAGTATGATTTTCAAACCGGAATGATGAAACTAAAAAAAGAGAAAGAAGTTTCAAAATCGACAATTATAAGATGGCGAAAAAATGCACTAATACACATTAAGGAATTGTATGATTCAAGTTTATCCAATATTGATATATATCAGTATTATGGTGATAAAAATACTAAAACAAAATACCGCTAATCGGGAACTTAGCGGTGCGTAGAAAATACTGCGCAGAAAGGAGCTAACAATGATAACAATAACAACATGGAACATGAAGGGTGGAACCGGTAAAACAACCACGACATTTAATCTGGCAGCCAATTATGCCAGAACAGGAAAAAGGGTGCTGTGTATAGATTTGGATATACAGGCAAATCTGACAGCATTCTATGAGAAAGATATGCATAAGAGAAAAGCAGATATTAAACAGGTCCTCGAAAAGAGTGTACCTGTCGACAAAGCAATCTGCCATTCAAGACATCACATCGATTTTATTCCGGGTTGCAATAAAAAAATTAATGTTACCGATGTTTTCCAGCTTAGTAAAGCTTTGGATGTAGTAAAAGACCAGTACGATATATGCTGCATTGATTGTCATCCGGACAACTCATTGCTATCCGAAAATGCATTAGCAATGGCAGACATGGTATTGATTCCAATTTTATTAGACGGTTTTTCTAGGGACAATCTGAATCTTGTCGTTGAAGAAATTATTAATTTGGGAGATTTAACAGGACGGGAGATACCTTATCAAATTGTTGTAAACAGACTTCGCAATTTAAAAAGTCAGAGGACTATTTTTCAGGATTTGATTGAGCATCACGATTATCCATTGATGGGGACAAGCATAAGTGATTATGCCGGGGTGCAGAGCGCCCTGCTTTTGCAAAAGCCGTTATTCAAACACCGCTGTACATCTCAGGCTGCTTATGATTTTACAGACTTAGCAGATGAAATCCTCGAAAGACTGGAGGTGCTGTAAAATGCCTAAATTAGATAATTTTTTTAATCAAACAAAAAATCCGGGAATTGAAAAGAACGGTACAAAGAAAATGCACCCTCAGAATATTAATTATAAAAAGCTTCAGGAATCTTCATATCAGTATCGCCATTTTGAGCCGGGTGATGTAGAGAAGCTTGCGGACTTAATACAGACGGATGGAGAGGTATTGCAACCGTTGTTAGTAAGAAAATCCGGCGGAGATACATATGAAATCCTTGCTGGGCATAAAAGACACGCAGCGTGCAAATACCTTGTCGAACAGCGAAAGCTAGACAAGTTTGCATTCATTCCTTGCTATATAAAGGATATGACAGATGCACAGGCAGAATTTGCTGTATACAGTACCAATGGATATAACAAAAAATCTGACTATGAGATTATGACAGAAATACAAGGAATGGAACGGCTGCTTAAAGAACATCCAGAAGAATTCCCGGAAGCTCCGGCAGGTCGTATGGCAGAACGGCTTGCTGCCATTATGGAGAAATCCAAGACAACCATACAAGAGTATCTTACCATTTCGAAGAAATTGGGAGCTTCTGGCATGGAAAAATTTAAAACTGGAGAAATAAGCAAGGATTCCGCAAAAGTGCTTTCATCTGTCCCGGAAGAAAAACAGGATGAAATCATAACCAAGGGAATCACGAAAGCCAAAGAGATTAAGCAGTATATTAAAGCGGAAGATAATACAAAAGAGGTTGAACAGCCGAAGACAAAGCCCCGACTCGAAGAAGCAGAAGACAGAGAGGAGGTGAAAGAAGTGCAGGAAAATGAAAAGTTAGAAACCGACGACACGACAGATGTTGCCCAGGATGATATTGATGCAAGTTTTCCACCTGAAGTATTTGAGCGGTTCAATGAAGACGTTGAAACAGATGTAAATCGTCCAGAAAATGCGGTTACATATGAAAATCCGGTATATATTGACAAAACGCAGGTTGATTTTATTAAAACTATGGGACGTTGTCCGTATTGCGATGAAAAGATAGCGTATCCGGTAAACCGCTACTTCTGCGGATATTGTGGAAAGTCCGTAAACTGGTATACGGACAGGGTTACTCTGGAAGAACTTGCAAAGCTGCCATTCAATTGATGGCAGCTTTGCAAGGAGAGAAAGCCATGAACAGTAATGAAAGCTGTAATGTAACTGGTGTCAGCAAGAAATTTCTTGCTGACCAGTTATATAAATTATTAGATGAAGAATTATGCGATATGGCGGACGTTTGTGATATTGATGAATTCAGTGGTCTTTTTAACAGGGTATTAAAAGACTATTGTCTAGTTCCGTCTAATAAAATTATTGAATAACAGGAGGAAAGATGTGATATGACAGAAGAAAAGGTGAGGGAATGTTATATTGACAGGAATATGACATTAACAGAAACAGCCAGAGAATTGCATATGAATCTGACGGTTTTACATAATTTTATAGTTGCACATAATCTCGTAAAAGATACAAAAATTATTTACAAATTTGAAGCCGGAGGGGCGGGAAAGTGTATCTAATAGAAGAAAAGCAAATTACAGGAGAATCCATAAATATAGGTTCAATGTTGTTTACAATTGTAGCTGCATTGATTAGCGGTATTCTATTGTTAAAGTAAGATTTTTTGGAGGGAATATGAAAGATAATAATGAAAGACTGAATAAAAAGCAGAAGTTCTATTTAAAAGCAGCTATATCAGTGCTGTTATGTGCAGCACTGGTGATACTGTGTAATATAAGCGGTGGATTTATAAAAACAATAGCAATCATAGGAATTGCGTTATTATTAATTCATATGGTCTTAAATTGAGGGGATGAAAATGGCAAGATATGGGATTGGAAGTAATATACAGATGCCAACGCAACAATGTATTAAATGTAAGTACTGGGAATTTGCAACTAAAACAAATGCATTTGGATTTCATAAATTCGGGCATTGTATAACTGGTTATTGTAAAAAGCAACAAATCGGAAAGTATCGAAAAAAGAGGTAATGAAAATATGAATGCGGTTCTGCTTAGCTCAAAAAATTTTGAAGATAGCGTAGAAAAAGATTGTGATAACTGCGAGTATAACAGGATATTAGGTGATAGATGTATATGTGACTGTGACGTATGTGATTATAAGCCTATGACACAATTAGTTGATGGAATTACAGAGTGCTGCGGCTATAATTTTGGTAAGCAAGTTGTTGAAAACGTAACAGATTTAATTAATTTTTGTCCGGTATGTGGCAAAAAAATCTGGAAATAAAACTATAGTATTAAAGTTTACTCTTTTCCGGAGCATATGCTGATATGCTGCCGTGGCTGCAAAGGCAGGAAAGAGATTCGGCTTATTAAAGCCGGTTATTGTTGTTAGTGCGGGCAGTTCGTTCCCCCTGTAGGGCTGCCCGTAAATATATGTAAATATAAGCAGGGGAGAACAGGGGAGATAAAACCGCAATGAATTTAGATTACTACTATGGAATAGAAGCAGATCAGTTTGCTTTTTTTAGAATACCAAAACTGTTGATGAAGGATGAATCTTTTAAAGGTATATCCAATACGGCAAAACTGGTCTATGGAATGCTTTTAGACAGAATGGCATTATCTATGAAAAATGGATGGTTAGATGACACCGGCAGGGTATACATTTATTATTCCATAGACGAGCTATGCGAAGATTTAAACTGCTCTAAACCGACAGTAGTTAAACTTCTGGCAGAATTAGACAGCGTTAAGGGAATTGGTCTTATAGAAAAGAAAAAGCAAGGGTTCGGAAAACCGGACAGAATTTATGTGAAAAATTTTATTGCACAGAATAAAACTGAAGAACAGGAAAAAGTAAAACCGGAAATTGAAAATAAAGATGAAAAAGAAGAAGTACAAAGCGAAAATCCACAGAGGTTAAAAAATTTTACCACTGTGAATATGGAAGACATTGAAGCTAATAGCACAGAATCAGGCGCAGATGATACAGGCAATGATACACAGAAGTTAAAAAATTTAACCTCTTGTAGTCAAAAATTTTTACCACTGGAGGTTAAAAAATTTAACCCTAATAATACAGAGTATAATAAGACTGATATGAGTAATCATCTTTCAGCTGACTTGTTTGCTCTTAAAGAAAAATACTCGGATGATGTGGATATGCTGAATACTATATCTGCATTGATAACGGATACGTTGAACACAGATAAGGAGTATCTGCGCGTGGGTGGTATAACCTGTGAAGCAACATTAATCAAAGAGCAATTTCATAAATTGAAAGCACAACATATAGAGTATGTGCTTTTGAATATTCAGACATCAAACAAGCCGATACATAATATCCAGGCATATCTGTTAACAGCTTTGTATCATACGTCGCTTTTGACAGATGAATGTATTAATGCGCATATACGCTGCAATAAGCAAAAAGAGCATACACAGCGGCAGAATAAATTTAATCAGTTTCATCAACGTGAGTTTGATGATGATTTTGAAAAAATGCTGATAGCAAATAGTAACATTACGTGACGAACTTCGTCACATTGTGATTTGCTGTTGTAAAATTTAACTGGAGAGAGAAAAATGATTTGAAGTTGAATGGGATTTTTTTGAGAAAATAAGGTGATTGATAGATGTATAAAAAACATAAAATTATGTTGGAAATGATTGTTATATGTTGTGGAATTTTATCTTATACGTTTAAGGTAGAGTATTCAGTTATAGCATCCGATGGAATAACAGTTGTTTTAATTGTCTTGGCAATATATATGACTTCTTTTTCTGGTTTGGTGTCTTCTGATTTAGCAAAAAAAATGCAGAGAAAGGAAGATAAAATACTTAATGGAAAATCTCAATTAGGTGTATTAAAAGGTTATTTGAATGCTGCGGTTGGAATGGGGATTATTAATATAGTAATTTCATGTATATCGCTAATTTTGAAAGATAAAATGATTGAGGTTATTAATAAAAACACAGCTTATTATACAGTTTCTGCAATCGGTATTGGTACATTGGCAGCAAATTTATTTTTAATGTTTTTATTATTTCGATTTATGGTGAATAGACAATTATGGGATAAATAGTTTTATAAACAATTAATATAACATTGATATAAGAATGACAAAATGTTTATAAAAGTAAGTTATTATGCTTAATATTGATGTGGATTCTTCACACACATTTATTTCATTGGAGAAAACAGAAGTTAAAGGAGCAACGAACAATGATAAATGAAGTTTTGAGTGATATACTTTTATGTGCTTTAGTAGGTTTAGTTCTTGCGTATGGACTTAGAGTGGCGATAAACTACATTATAGAAGGAATTACAATGAAGAATTTAAGGGAATTAATAGCAGGTATACTCATTGTACTTATTTGCGTGTGTATGGTACTTGCAATAATATATGCTAAATTTTTACATTAAGCAGGGAGCAGAAGAATGAAAAGAAAAATAAGATTACCGCCTTAACTGATTATTGTAGAATAAAGTAAATGTTATTCATTCAGACGGAAATATATCACATATGGGACAGTGTATATAAAACACTGCCCCATTTTTTGACACTAAATGGAACCAAATGACACTAAATGACACCAAATGGAACTTGAAACCGCTTGAAAATACTCTTATCCTTGAATAAGACGGTAATACGGTTCCGGTGCAGGAATAGTAAATCGCCTGAATAAATTTTTGAGAAAGGAGCAGGAAAAATGTTATCAGTTCTTTTTGAGGACTACGGTCCTGGCATTAAGTATTTAATTGCAACACTTGCGATTATTGCAATCGTTTTGGCAATCTGTGTATGCGATACGAATGGTGTAATCTATTCTGCATTCACAAACCTCATCGAATCTTTCCTTACCAGAGCAAATGCGCTTGCAGGATTCTAGGTAAGAAAAAATTCAGCATTATTTTTTAGGGGTGTGAGTTTATCCGCACCCCTGTTTTATTGGAAATTTATTGGAGGAAATATGGCAGAAAAAAGATTAAAGATAGCAGCCGGGTTGCTGACGGAAGATAAGCTGTATCCGCTTTTATCCTATATAACAGATACAAATATTACAGATATTGACTGGAATGGTACGGCTTTATGGCTGCGTGATATACATAACAGAAGGTGGAAAGAAAATAATCCGGCTGTGACACCGGAATATATCAATTCACTTGTAATGCATATTGCTAATGCAGTATCACAGTCATTTAACGTAGATAATCAGATTCTGGAATGCGAAATGGACAAAATGCGTTTTACGTGTGTTCATGAATCACTTGCTCTGCGTGGAAGAACCATCTGTATCCGAAAAGTACAGGAAAAACCAAGGCTTACTTACAGTGGGCTGAAAGGCATTTATTGCGATGAAGGTATCTTGAACCTGCTCATTAATCATGCTGCAGGAAATTACAACATTGTTATCTGCGGCAATCCGGGTGTCGGCAAAACGGAATTTGCAAAGTTTTTATCATTGTTTATTCCGGATAATGCAAAGGTTATAACGATTGAAGATACGCGTGAGTGGTACTATTCAAAGTTAAAGCCGGAAGCAGATGGAATTGAACTGATTACCTCTGAAAAAAAGGATTATACACAACTCATAAAAACGTCTGTGCGTTTGAATCCGGGCAGAATCATGCTTGCGGAAACACGTTCCGTTGAAGCAGCGGAACTTCTTGAAGCGTGGTCAACCGGAATGAAAGGCATTACGACCCTACACACAGATGATTTAAGAAACGTTCCGGACAGATTTTTAAATATGATGAACTGTGTAGGCAGTAAATCTCATGAGAATAATATATATGATTATCTGGATGCAGCTGTGCTGATAAAAGCAGCGAAAAATGCAGATGGAACATATACAAGGTATATCGACCAGATTGCATATTATGAACGTGATAGAGATGAGAAAAAAATAACTTTCATTGTAGAAGATGGTCAGAGAACAGATGAAGAAATCCCCGATTATATTAGGAAAAAATTCAGTGATGAGCTGATAAGTAATCCTTATGTACTGGACAACGATTTAAAGGAAAAGGTGAAATTCTATGAAGGAAAGAAAGAAAAGAAAGAATAAAGAGAGCAGGCTGTATTACCTGAATCATAAAAATCTGATTGGTGAAATTGAAAACTACGGTTATGTATTCAAATTCAAAAAACTTTTGATTACGTATCTGTGTGTACTGGCAGGATGTATATTGGCAGGCTGGCTGTACAAGCTTCCGTTATACGGTTATGCAGTAATAATTGTATTTGCATTGTTACAGACACCGTTTCTTATACGGAATTATTATAAGAGCCTGTATGAGCAGCGGCGTTTTTCAGACGCTAGCAAATACGTTGAACGTATGCTCTATTATTTTAAAGCAAAAGGAAAAATTCTTGATGCGCTCATCGATGTAGAAAAGGTGTTCCCGGATGGACACATGAAAGACTGTATTCATAATGCAGTCAGGCACATTCAGGACACAGTCGATGAAAATGCTGTTAAGGATGCACTTAGAATCGTAGAACAGGAATATTCCTGCCGCAGAATAAAAAGACTGCATACCTTTCTGTTGCAGATTGAAAAAGACGGCGGTGATATGAATCTGGGAATAGAAACGCTTTTACGTGACCGTCAGATATGGACGGATACTAAAGTGCTATTTCAAAAGCAAAAAAGAAACGTAAAAATAATGGGCATGATTTCAATAGCATTATCGTTTGCAATGTGCCTGATTACATTGTACATTCCAGCGTTATTTAACATAGATATGCTTGATATCAGTACAAATAATCTTGTGCAGATATCAGCAGTTATCATGATTCTGTATTTTTTACGTGCATATTCAAAGCTTGACAAAAAGCTTTGTATAAACTGGCTTGATGAGAAAGAAGCAGAAGCAGATAAAATCAAAAAAATATATCAGACATATATAACATATGATGTCCGCAGACAAGGACGTAAGTTCTTTGTATATAGTGCGGTGCTGGTTGCTGCTGGTCTGAGTTTGTCGGTTATTATTCATACTCCGGCAACATTCATCATCTGCGGCATTGCAGCACTGTTAATTGTAAATTATCCGTCACTTAATTATAAAGTGATGGGAAAGTACTTGAAAAAAGAAATCAAGAATGAGTTTCCGACATGGGTGGTGCAGGTTTCATTACAGATGCAGAACAATAATGTAGTAATGTCTATTGCACGTACACTTGAAACAGCTCCGGCAGTGCTTCAGCCAGCGATTGAAAAATTCATTGAGCAGACAGAAGCTTCTCCGGAAGATGTGGAACCGTTTAATAACTTTCTTTCAGAGTTTAATCTTAATGAAATCAGCGAAGTTATGAGTACACTGTACTCAATCAGTTCAGGCACAGGCGCTGATATGCAGACAGAATTTAAAGAAATCTTAAAACGTAATAATGATATGCTTGAGAAAGCAGAGAACCGCAAGAATGATGACAAAATTGTCGTCATGAAAAATATGAGCGTTTCAAAACCGGCAATCGCTGCAGGATTCAAGCTGCTTGTTGATATGACGGTAATGATGATTTCCTTTTTTGCAAAATCAATGGAAATGTTTTAAAGGAGGGGTATAAGTGAAACAGATTTTTGAAACATATCTGACATTGTTTTTTCTGCTGATGGCAGTTTTTACACTTGAAGGAATCATTGCTGCGGATATTGATACTAAAAATGCGAGGGATTTTAAAGAAAGCATTGTTGATGAGATTGAAAACAGCAATTTTTCTCCGACAGTCATTGCAGCGTGCAGAAATGCCGGAAATAACAAATACACAGTGACGGTGAATGAGTATAAGGATAGTGAGGATAATACTGTTATGGCAGAGGTTACAGTATCTTATAACTACAGCATAGCATTCCTGAATGTAAATAAGCAGCATGAGTTAAAAGATTTTGCAGTTTAGTTTAGAGAGGTGATTTTGATGGAGCAGATTATGGAACAGATTGGTGATTCATTGCTTGCAGCGGTTTTAGGTATCAGTTTTATAGGACTGTTTGGAGCAGTGTTTTATACAGTAACGCTGTTTTGAAGCAGCCCAGAAAGGAGATAATATGGAAGAGATTATTAAAAATTTGGGTGATGGAATTACATCTGCCATTGCTGTGATTGCTGTGATTGCCGTGATGGGCGGTGCAATGTATCTTGCACTGCAAAATGGTGTTACGGCATTTGTGTCAGGCTTGTTTTAAAGGAGCAGATAATGAAAACAATAATGAAAACATTTTCGGGAGATGCAGTAGCGGCAATAACATCATTAGCTATACTTATCATTCTGACGGGTATTACAGTGGCAGGACATACAGGAATATTTGATATCCTGGGAAGCCGTGTGACTGTAAATAATGCAGATTACAGCGGATATAATGCTGCAGCTGTAAAGACACAGGATATATTGGCGGGTGAACCGGTACAGATTCTGTATGCTGATACAGCAGATAGAATATATGCCGGTACTGATGCACAGATATTATCCCGGATTAACATTATCCGGGACGGAAGCACAGAAAATGCACAGAATGCAGAGCGTGTAAAGGTGCTGTATGTAAAGGATAAGGAAGAAAATGAAATAAATTATGATGAAACCAGTAAAACTGTGAGGTTTGAAAATCCGGGTCTGTATGTGGTACGTCTGTCTGTAAGGGATTCTGAAAACAGACAGACTGTGGCAGATATTACACTTCCGGTAGAGGAGCAGTAGATGAAAAAGGTAATACTTGCATTTTCATTATGCATGATGATTCTGACTACAGTCTTAATTGTCATGACGGTTGATGCAAAAGACATACGACAGGACGAGATTAACGGCAGTCTGCCGGAAGCACTGGAAGCGGCAGTTGAAAGTGCAATGGCAGAAACCTATGAAGACAGGGCATACACAGCAGAGAATTCTAATGAATTTGTGACGGATTTTCTTGAAAAGTTCTGTATGCAGATAGACAGTGCAGAAGATATTGAAGTCAAAGTGCTGGATATGGATTACGAACATGGACTGATGTCTGTTGAAGTAACTGCTGCATTTCCGAATGCAGGTGGAAATATAAGCAGAATATCCTGTGTTAAGACGGCTGTATTAGAGAAAGAACAGGATACAGCCAGTCAGGACTATGCGCAGATTACATTCATGACCAATGATGAGGTGTATAAGGTTTACAGTCTGCCGAAAGGCAGCAATATCATTATTCCTGTGAATCCTGAAGATACGGGATTTAGATACTGGTCGGACGTAAGCGGACATCAGATTGATGAAAGCTATGTTATTACAGAAGATATGACTATTATTGCCGTATATTTATAAAACGTGACGAAGTTCGTCACAATTTGTACCTTGAAAACTGAATAAGCCCCGGCATGGAAATTAAAATGTGACGGACTTCGTCACGCAGAAAAAATAGTGCTTGCAATACACACCTAACAGGTGTATACTGTGTATAGGATAAAAGAAAGGAGGTATGCTGCTATATGACAGTAAGGAAGCTGGTAGAAAAAACAGGAATGACACAGAAACAATTTGCTGAATATTTTGGCATTCCGTTCCGGACGTTACAGAACTGGGTACTCGGACAGGAAAAATGCCGGGACTACTGGATAGAACTTATGCAGTATAAACTCCAAAAAGAAGGACTACTTATTGACACTGACGAAGATAAATGTGACGAAGTTCGTCACATTTGAAAGAAAGGGGCTATTGATATGAGTGAAAGAGAACAGGCAAAGCAAATCATTGACAGTCTGCCGGAATATAAGATTGGAAATATCTTGTTATTCTTAAAAGGTGTACAGTTTGATGACGATATGGAAGATGATTTATATTGTGAAAAACTCGTACAGGATTACATGGACAATCCAGACCCGGAAAAGACGGAAACAGTAACACTTGAAGAACTGGCAAAAAGGGAAGGGATAAGCTTATGAAATATCAGATACTTATCGAAAAGCCTGCGGAAAAGTTTATTGTAAAACTTCCAAAGCCGGAAAAAGAAAGGGTGTTAAAAGCCATAAACTGTTTACCGGAGGGAACAGACATTAAGCAGTTAAAAGGCAGGAAAAGCAAAGGAATGTACCGGTTAAGGGTCGGAGAATACCGGATTATATATTCGGTTGATAATGGTAAGTTTATAGTACATGTAATTGATGCCGGAAACAGAGGGCAGATATATAACAAATATTAAGATGATTTGTGACGAACTTCGTCACAGGAAAGGTTGAAAATATGACAAGATTAAAAGAATTATTAAAGGACAAAAAAGTAGTAGCAGGAGTAGCGGCGGTAATCGTTTTAATTGCCGTAGGAATAACGGCGGTGTGTGTATCAGGCGGTAATAAAAATAAGCAGACAGCTGCACAGGAAACACAACAGCAGACAACGGCAGTAGCTACAGCAAAAAAGACAGAACAGACCACAGCAGCGATGGAAATAGCACAGGCACAGACAGGAGCAGGTGAAACCACAGCTGTAGCAGAGGAAACGAAAGTAGAAAATGATTCACAGACAGAAGAAGCCGTAGCAGAAGCTCCACAGCAGGCAAAACCGGTAGTAGAAGAAGCGCAGCCGGAAGAAATTTCTCACGGTGAGGAAGCCGTGTCAGAGAATACAGGGAATAATACAGGAAATGATACAGAAGAAAGTAACGAGCCGGAAGAAGTAGAAGACACCGGAAACAACGAACCAGAAGAAGCCCCGGCACCAGAACCTACTCCAGAGCCTACTCCAGAACCGGCAACCGAAGCAGCACCGTCATTAACAGATGAGGAAAGACTGGTTGCTACTGGGAAGTGGGTATTTAATTATGAATGTGATATGCCGAGAGGTCATAGAGTAGATTATGGATATACAGATTCAATTACTGGATATACTATATATTCTACATTTATTAATGGAAAATATTCTGGTGGTTCATCTAATGGACCAGAAGAAATAAAGGCAATTTTTGATGCTCATGGAATATCTGACGGTGCAAAAATGACTATTGATACAATGTTAATGTTGTAATTAAAAACTAAATATAAAAAAGTTAAATGACACTTTACAGCTTTGTTCTGTAGGGTGTCATTTTGTGTAGAGAGGAGTATATAGATGAATAATAAACAGAAAAAACGGTTATGGTATATTGGCAGTATGATTCTAGCATTTGTACTGGTTTTAATTGGTATTACAAGAAATGTAAAGAATGTAAATGCTGCAAGTTTTGATAACGGATACTATTGTGAAACTGTTCAGGGAACATTAAAAGCAGAATATACAGTTGATGGGGGATTTGGTGAATATAATCAGACAACGAATCCTGACGATAGATGTGATACAGCCTATGTCAATGTTTCTGAATCGTTAGAGTTACCTGTTCAGGTAAATGTACGCAGAAATGTAAACAGTGCAACATATACAATGTCAGTTGATACGACTTCAAAATGGAGTGCGCGTGATTTTTGTCATGGTGATAACTATGAGTATGAGCAAGGCTCGTGGATTAACTGCGGAGGAACAACGTATTTTAATTTTACAGCAGACGGAACGCATGATTTGACAGGAATAAATACAAATGCAGCATCAGAACAGACGGTAGATTTAACATCTAAGGGTTGTACGTACAGCGTAGATGTCGTATTTGATGATAACCCGGACTGGGTTGTAGATTGGTATAATATCAGAGCAACCTTAGACCGAATGACCCTCACATTTACATATCCGCCATTCCCGGAGTACACGGTACAATATGACCCGAATGGTGGAAGCGGATATATGCCGTCAGAAACCGTTAAATATTCAGAGAATTTTGCATTGAAAGCGAACGCATACACAAAGAGCGGATACGTTTTTAAGGGCTGGGCAGTAATCCGTGAAGCAGACGGAGCGGTGTTCTGTGACAACCGTGGGTGGACACCGTTTAACGAGTGCCAGCCGGAAGAATGGCATATATATGGCACAGGAGAACAGTATGCGATGGATACGGCATGGTTTGGCGACCGCGCGGACGGAACGTTTACGTTCTGCGCACAGTGGGAAGCGGCAGACAGGTTTGTAAACTATATGGGCAACGAAGCGGATAACAAAGAAGACTACTACCAGTCCTATTCGGCTGCATCGGAGAACAGGTTTAATAAATTGGATTTCAAAAAGACGGGATACACCGCGGGAAGTAATTGGGTGTATAAAGACCAGTTTATGAACACAGCAGGAAGTTATGCTGGAAATGGAACGGCAGTCATGCCGGGACAGAATGGGCTTACGACAATCCGTACAAAGTGTGGCGGAAGATATGAAAGCGTAGATATTAATGCCGCAAGTACCGAAAATGGAGCAAATGTGCAGTTGTGGGACTGTGTAAATGGAAATGCGCAGATGTTTGCGTTCCAGTATGTAAAAAGTGAAAATGGTGTGCCATACTGGGTAATCAAAAATAACTATTCAGGAAAAGTGCTTGATGTAAGCGGAACATCAGCCGGAGCAAATGTCCAGCAGTATGCATACCATGGCGGCGATAACCAGTTATGGACGTTAAAAATGGCAGGGAACGGATACTTCTACATCTGCTCGAAGCTTGGAAACTGTACTTCACTGGATTCTTCCTCACTGGTGCTTGATCTGTGGGGATATAGCACAGATAACGGAACTAACATTACGATCAGCGGCTATCACG
>ERZ772991.11-NODE-11-length-221410-cov-8.051876_pt1 | contig 221410 bp, 243 predicted proteins | sample MGYA00511128_ERZ772991 | MGnify/ENA primary metagenome ERZ772991 (study PRJEB29015, sample SAMEA2737655) | human gut metagenome | biome: human gut; feature: human-associated habitat; material: faeces | place: China | collected 2012 ... | reverse complement strand
GAAAAAGCAATAAGAGATGAATTAGCTGCAATTGCTCAAGCAAGAGATGAAGGAAGAAATGAAGGAATAAGTTATGAAAAGATAAAATTCGCTAAAAAAATGTTAGAGAAAAAGATGGACATAGCTTTAATAATGGAGATGACAGGACTTACTAAAGAAGAAATTAAAAAGTTATAAATTATAGATAAAGTCAAATTTTTATGCAAAATTAATTTATAATATAAAATATTTGGAATGGTTTCTAGTAAAGCATTGAATTGTCACAATGCTCAATAAAAAAATAAAAAATATCCAATCAAACACTTGCAAACTAAAATCACTTGTGTTAATATATATGTAATAAGAAAAAAGTTAATAAACAAATCCCTGCATAGTACGTGTAGGCTGGAATTTTAGAACCAACAAACGTTAAACGGGAACCTGTCTTTAAATGTGGCGTGTATGCTTAATTTAATTAAGAAACCCATTAGCATTTAACAAGGTACCCACCTGTGAAAGCAGGTCCTTAAAATTTCACTCAATCTTACGGCTAAAGCGGGGGCTTTTTTTGTATATAATAGTTTATAAAAAATAATAAGAGTGTGGTAAATTTATTTTTATTAAATTTGTAAAAATTAATAAATAAAAATACAAAATTAACCACTTTCTTTTTTATAAGGTGGAATTATGAATTTAAAGGAAATATTAAAATATGGAAAAGAAGAATTAATTAAAAACAATATTGAAGATGCATCAATTATAGCAAAAGAGCTGGCTGAACATATTTTTAAAATTACAAGAGCACAAATGATTGCAAATAATGATATGGAATTTAGCAAAGATCAAACTGATAATTATATAAATTCTATTAAAAAAATATCTACAGGAATTCCAATACAATATATAACTAATAATCAAGAATTTATGAATTTAAATTTTTATGTAGATGAAAATGTCTTAATTCCTCAACCAGATACTGAAACACTAGTTGAAGAAGTTATAAATGAGTATAAAGAAAAAAAATGCGAGATATTAGACTTATGTACAGGTAGTGGGGCAATTGCTATATCACTTGCAAAATATATAAATGAATCAAATATTGTTGCATCAGATATAAGTATGAAAGCACTTCAAATTGCCAAATTAAATGCGGAAAAAAATTTAGTAAGAAAAAAAATTGAATTTATAGAATCAGATATGTTTAATAAAATTTACAAAGATGATTTTGATATTATTGTTTCAAATCCACCATATATAAAAACAAAAGTGATTGAAGAATTAGATAAACAAGTAAAAAATGAGCCATATATAGCTCTTGATGGTGGAGCAGATGGGTTAAAATTTTATAAAATAATTATAGAAAATGCATATAAATACATAAAAAATGAAGGAAAAGTTTTTTTGGAAATTGGATATGACCAAAAAAATGAATTAATAAATCTTTTTAAGGAAAATAATCACTATGAAAACATATATTCAAAAAAGGATTTAGGAGGAAATGATAGAATTATTGTAGCAACAGTAAGGAGGTAATTTATGTCTTTTTCATCTCAAGTAAAAATGGAATTAAGTCAAATAAATAATTTAGCAAAAAAAAATCAAGTTGATAGAGAATTGGCAGGGTATTTAATAACTGGTAATGCAGGAAAAAATAATAAAAAGATAAAATTTTCAACAGAAAGTGAATATAATATAAATCGTTTTGCAAAATTATTAAAAAATGTTAATATAGAAAAATATAATATAGAAATTAAAGGAAAGATATATACAATCGAATACTCCTTAAATGATGAGATAGATGGAATAGTATTTGAAAAAGATAAAATACTTTTTTATGGATTTAAAACCAAAGACGAGTACCTTGACAAATCATTTATAAGAGGCGTGTTTTTAGGGAGTGGTTATATAAGTAATCCAGAAAAAAAATATCATCTAGAAATTAAATTCTCTGAAGAAGCAAATATGGAAGGTGTTTATGATTTGTTAAAAGAATATAATATATTTACTAAAAAAATACAAAAAGAAAAATCATATTCATTATACATAAAAGATGGTGAAGAAATTTCAAAATTTTTAGCCTTTATTGGAGCAAATAGTGCGGTATTAAATTTTGAAGAAAATAGGGTTGTGCGAGATACAAGAAACAATGTAAATAGGTTAATAAACTGCGAAACAGCCAATTTAGCTAAAACAATAAAAGCTAGTCAAAAGCAAATAGAAGATATAAAATTAATAAAATCAAAACATAAATTTAGTGAATTACCAGAAAATTTAAAAATAGTAGCAAACATAAGATTAGAACATCCAGATGCATCTTTAACTGATTTAGTAAATTTATTGGGAAATACAATAAGTAAATCTGGAATGTGCCATAGGCTGACTGCATTATCAAAAATAGCAAATGAATTACGAGATAAATAAAATAAAAAGGTAGTGAATTAAGTATTGGAAGAGCTAGGAATATATATACACATTCCATTTTGCAAGCAAAAATGCTTTTACTGTGATTTTTGCTCTTTTGCAAATAAAAATGAAATGCAAGGAAAATATGTTGAAACAGTAATAAATGAAATAAAAAATATAACACATAAGGAAAAATATACAGTAACAACGATATATTTGGGAGGTGGAACACCATCAATTTTAAATCCAGATTATATAAAAAGTATATTACAAGAAATTAAAAGTAGTTTTGAAATATTAGATGATGCAGAAATAACAATTGAAATAAACCCAGGAACTGTAAATGAAGAAAAATTAAAAAAATATAAAGAATATGGAATAAACAGATTAAGTATAGGTTTACAATCAGCAAATGATAAAATACTAAAAAAAATAGGGAGAATTCATGACTATAAACAATTTGAAGAAACATTTTTTTATGCAAGAAAATGTGGATTTAAAAATATAAATGTTGACCTAATGATTGGACTTCCAACACAAGCAGTTGAAGATGTAAAACAAACATTAGAAAAAATAATACAAAAAAATCCAGAGCATATATCAGTATACTCACTAATAATTGAAGAAGGAACTATAATAGAAAAATTAATAAACGAAAACAAATTACAATTACCAGATGAAGAAACAGAAAGAATAATGTACTGGACAGTAGTAAATGAATTAAAAGAAAATGGATATAACCAATACGAAATATCAAATTTCTCAAAAAAAACATACGAATCCAAACACAACACAAATTGCTGGAAACAAAAGCAATACATAGGACTAGGAACATCAGCACATTCATATTTAAATAAAAAAAGATACTCAAACACAAATAATATAGAAGAATATATAAAAAACATACAAGAAAATAATATCAGTAAAAATATAACAATACACGAAGAGCAAACCGAAGAATCAACAATGAACGAATATATGCTACTAGGACTAAGAATGATACAAGGAATAAACATAAATGAATTCAAGCAAAAATTCAAAATAGATCCAACAATAAAATATAAAGAAATTCTAGAAAAATTACAAAAAGAAAATCTAATACAAATAACAAAAACATCAATAAAACTAACAAAACAAGGAATCGATTTTGGAAATATAGTTTGGGAAGAATTTATATAAAAAATAAATTCCAAATATGCTTGTATTATTTTTCATAAATTGGTATACTAATAATGCAAAAATATATCATAGGAGGTATTTTTATGGAAAACGAAGAAAACAACAATAATAACGAAATGGTAACTACAGATGCAAATGAAATCGTAGTTAATGAATGGGAAAATAATAAAATAAAAATAGCAGATGAGGTTATAGCAATAATTGCTGGTAAGGCCGTATCAGAAATAAAGGGTGTATATGAAATGTCTGGAGGCTTTGCAGGAGGAATAAGCGAAGTTTTAAGTGGAAAGAAAAACTTAGCAAAAGGAATAAAAGTTGTTGCAACAGAAAAAGATGCAAAAATTGATGTAAATATTATAGTAGAATATGGAGTAAGAATTCCCGAAATAGCATTTGAAATACAAACTAAAGTTAAAAAAGCTGTAGAAACAATGACTGGACTAAAAGTAACAGAAGTAAATGTACATGTTCAAGGAGTAAATACAAACATAGAAAAGAAAGATAATACAACAGTATCAGAATAATTTTACAAAACTAAATTGAGCTTGTATATAGCTCAATTTAGTTTTCTATAGCAAAAAATAAATATAAAATTGATTAATAATAAAATTTATGATAATATAGTTACATAAAATTAAAATCATGAAAGGAATGGAATTTTATATGAAAATATTAGAAAAATTTGTTTTAATTTTATATTCTTTTCTAGTTTTAGTAATTTCAGTAGTATTATGTTTAGTAATATTTAAAATAATAGATATTGAAACAATTAATAATTGTATAAAATATATGCTAGAAGATTCAACAATACTAATAACGGTATTAGCCTCTTCAATTGTATGCATTTTATTATCTATAAGATGTTTGTTTTTTAGAAAACGTAAAGAAATAAAAAAATCAGATGCAACAGATATATTATTAGAAAATGAATCAGGAAGATTATTAATTTCAAAAAGAGCAATTGAAAATGCAGTAAGAAATGTCGTAAACAATGCTGTAAAAGATACTAAAGATTGCAAAGTTATAGTAGATATTGATCCAGCAAATTACTTAAGTGTATATGTTTCAATTTTACTAAATAATAATTTAAAAATTAGAGATATGACATTAGATTTACAATTAAAAATAAAATCACAAATAAAGGATGATTTTGATTTAGATGTAAAACAAGTTAATATTAAAATTGATAGCGTTGAAGAAAAAGAAAATGAAAAAAAAGAAAGCAAAAAAATTGTTGAAAAAAATGAAACTATTATAGAAAGTCAAAAAAGCTGAATAAATCAGTTATTAAATAAATTTGGAGGTAATTAGACATGGATAATTTTGGAAGCTTTTTTCAAAAATATGGTGGAGCAATTATTGGTGGAGTAATTGCAACAGTGCTAGCTTTTACTAGTTTTTATAAATATATGTTAGCCATTGTTTTTGTAATATTTGGAATATGGGCAGGTAATTACATTCAAAAGAATAAAGAAATGGTAAAAGAAAAACTAAAGAACTTTATAGATAAATTATAAGAAGGGAATGTTGTAATAAATGAATAAATCAAATTTAAGAGAAGAAATATTCAAATTAGTTTATAGTTTAGAAGTTCAAAAAGAGGATGAATCAAGTCAAATAGATCTTTATTTAGAAAATTCTGAGCTTTCAGATAAAGAAAAAGAAAAAATTAAAGAAGAGGTTTGTAAAATTATCGATTTAAAAGAAGATATTGAAAATCAAATTTCTAAAAACTTAAAATCTGGATGGAGTATAGAAAGAATATCAAAAGTTAATATTTCAATTTTAAGAATTGCAATTTATGAAATGATTTATGGAAAATTACCTTATAAAGTTGTAATAAATGAAGCTGTTGAGCTTGCAAAAAAATATGGAGAAGAAGCATCAGCATCTTTTATAAATGGAGTATTAGCAAGTGTTGTTAAAGATAACAATATAACAGAATAGAAAGAGGTTTATAAATGGAATATAATCCAATTACAGTTAGTGAGCTAAATCAATATATAAAAGACAAAATAGGAAGAGATGAATATTTAAATAATGTATTTATTAAAGGTGAAATATCAAATTTCAAACATCATTATACAGGACATATGTATTTTACGTTAAAAGATGATAAATCACTTATAAAATGTATTATGTTCAAATCATATACAGCTAATTTAAATTTTGTTCCAAAAGATGGATTAAAGGTAATGATATTAGGTACAGTATCTGTTTTTGAAAGAGATGGAGTGTACCAAATTTATTGTAAAGCAATGCAAGAAGACGGTTTAGGGAGTTTGCATGTTGCATATGAGGAATTAAAAAAGAAACTAGAGTATGAAGGTTTATTTGATGTGGCACATAAGAAACCAATTCCTAAAATGCCAAAGTGTATAGGTGTTTTAACATCAAATACTGGGTCTGTAATAAGAGATATTATAAATGTTTCAACAAGAAGAAATCCAAATGTGTATATAAAATTATTACCAGTTCCTGTTCAAGGTGAAGGCGCTGCTGTTAAAATTGCAAAAGCTATAAAAATAATGAATGAACAAAAATTGGCAGATGTAATAATTTTAGCAAGAGGAGGAGGTTCGCTTGAAGATTTATGGCCATTTAATGAAGAAATTGTTGCAAGAGCAATATATGATTCTGAACTACCAGTAATTTCTGCAGTAGGTCATGAAACTGATTTTTCAATATCTGATTTTGTTGCAGATTTGAGAGCACCAACTCCATCAGCTGCGGCAGAACTTGCTGTACCAAACATATCTGATATCTTATTAAAATTACAAAATTATAATTTAAGATATAAGAATGCATTAAAGAAAAAAATAGAAATAATGAAATTAAGATATGAAAAATGTATGATGAATAAGGTTTTTAAAGATCCATTACAAAATATTCATGAAAAATATATCAGTTTAGATATGATAAATAAATCATTACAAAATAGTATTAATAACAAAGTGCAAATAAATAAAACAAAAATGGTTGAATTAATTACCAAACTAGATAGCTTAAGTCCATTAAAAACTCTAACAAGAGGATATTCAATTTTAGAAAAAGATAATAAAATTGTAAAATCTGTTAAATCATTAAATATAAATGATGAAATAAGCATAAGATTAATTGATGGAAAAGCAAAAGCAAAAGTTATAGATATAAAGGAGTGATATACATATGAATAAAACAGCAAAAATTATATTAGGAATAGTTATTGCTATAATAGTTGTTGTTGGAGCATATTTTGGTGTTAAATATTTTTTTAATACACAAGAAGCATCTAACAATAATACAAACATAAATAATACAAATGGAAATATGGCATTAGTAGAGAATAATACAGTGGAGAACAATATAATCGAAAATAATACTGTTACTGAAAATAATATTGTAGAAGATAATACAGCAAAAAATGAAGCTAACAATGAAATAAAAAATGAAACAAAAGTAATAGAAGAAAATAAAAATAAAGTTTCTTCAAATAATGATTCTGAAATAGAATCAGATAGTGACGAAGAAAAAGCTTTGGCAATAGTAAAAAAAGATTGGGGAAGCACAGATGGTGTATACTTTAAAGTTCAAGCAATTGATGCAAACGGAAATTATGTTATATCTGTAAATAATGCAGATACAACACAAGTTATGGAATGGTATACAGTAAATCCAAAAACAGGAGAATTTTCAAATTAATTAATATATTCTATGTGAAAGGAATGAATATTTTTATGGAAGAAAAAGAAGAAAATTTAAATTTTGAAACTGCAATGAAACAATTAGAAGAAATTGCAAATCAATTAGAAAAAAATGATTTAGATTTAGATAAAGCAGTTGAAAAATTTGAAGAAGGTATGAAATTGTCAAAAAAATGTAGTGAAATTCTTGAAAATGCAGAAAAGAAAATTACTATTTTAATAAACGATGGAAAAGATAATTTTAGTGAGGAAGAGTTTAATACTAATAAGGAATAATAAAGGGAGATAAAAATGATAAATTTTTTACAACAATACAGGTTTTTAGTTGTTCCAATACTTGTATGGATTGCAATACAATCATTTAAAGTGATGTACGATTTGGCAGTAACTAAAAAATTTAATTTTAAAAGAATAATGGGAGCAGGAGGAATGCCAAGTTCTCATTCTGCAGTTGTAACATCACTTGCAACTATGGTGGGAAAAAACTATGGTACTGATTCTGCAATTTTTGCAATAGCAGTAATTTTTGCATTTATAGTAATGTATGATGCGGCGGGAGTGAGAAGAGCTGCTGGAAAACAAGCTCAGTTATTAAATAAAATAGTAGAAACACCAGGACTAACAGGAGTTCAAGTTACAGAAAAACTAGTGGAAGTTTTGGGACACACACCTACACAAGTAATAGTTGGAGCAACAATTGGAGTAATAGTAGGATTATTAGTTTAAAAAATGATATTTTTAATATCATTTTTTTTGCTTTTACTATAAATCCTAGAAAAATTATGAAATAATAAATATAATATTTAATTTTAATATAGATTGTATAGACTTTTTGTGATATATATATATTAAATTGCTATTAGTAAAAGGAGGAGTTTTTTTGGAAGATATTGAAATTGCTAAAAATGCAAAAATGAAGAATATAAAAGAAATTGCTGAAAAAATAAATATTAATGAAGAATATATAGAGCAATATGGTAAATATAAAGCAAAAATAAATTTGGATATATTTAAAAAATTAGAAAGTGAAAAAAATGGAAAGTTAGTTTTAGTAACATCTATAAATCCTACGCCACTTGGAGAGGGGAAAACAACAGTAAGTATTGGTCTTACTGATGCATTAAATAAGTGTGAAAAAAGTGCAATTGGAACATTAAGAGAGCCTTCTTTAGGACCGGTATTTGGTGTTAAAGGTGGTGCTGCTGGTGGCGGATTTGCACAAGTAGTTCCAATGGAGGATATTAACTTACATTTTACCGGAGATATTCACGCTATTACATCTGCCAACAATTTGTTATCAGCAATGATTGATAATCATATTTATCATGGAAATGAGCTAAATTTCAAAACTGTAACATGGAAAAGATGTATGGATTTAAATGATAGACAACTAAGAAAAATTAATACAGGACTATCTGGTGAAAAAAATACAAGAGAACGTATTGACGGTTTTGATATTTCTGTTGCATCAGAAATTATGGCTATTGTATGTCTATCAAAAGATTTGAATGATTTAAAACAAAGAATATCAAATATTATAATTGGATATGACATTAATGATAATAAAATAACTGCAAAGGATTTGAAAGCGGAAGGGGCTTTAACAGTATTATTAAAAGATGCTATAAAACCTAATTTAGTACAAACTTTAGAAAATAACCCAGTTATAATTCATGGTGGTCCTTTTGCAAATATTGCACATGGATGTAATAGCATAATTGCTACTAAACTTGGTTTAAAACTTTGTGATTATGTGGTTACTGAAGCTGGATTTGGAGCTGATTTAGGAGCTGAAAAATTTATTGATATAAAATCTAGAATTGCGAATATAAAACCAGATGTTGTTGTATGCGTTGCTACAATAAAGGCTTTAAAATACCATGGAGGAATGGATATTAATGAAATAAAAAATGAAAATTTAGAATGTCTAAAAAAAGGCTCTAAAAATTTATTGAAACATATTGATAATATAAGGAATGTATTTGGTTTGAATGCTATTGTGGCAATTAACAAATTTGATAGTGATTCTAAAAATGAAATTGAATTACTAAAACAAATTTTAAAAGAGAATAATATTGAAATGAGTTTAGTTGAATGTTGGGGAAAAGGCGGAGAAGGAGCTATAGACCTTGCAAATAAAGTAATTGAAATATCAAAAAAAGAATCGTATTTTAAATTTGCATATAATTTGAATGAACCAATAAAACAAAAAATAGAAGATATATGTATAAAAATATATGGGGCAACAGATGTAAAATATACAGATATAGCAAATGAAAAAATAGATAAAATTAATAAACTAGGATATGATAATTTACCAATATGTATGTCAAAAACACAATTTTCTTTTTCAGATAATCCTAAAAATCTTGAATGTACAGAGCCTTTTTCAATAACTATAAAGGACATAAATTTAAAAGCAGGTGCTGGATTTATTGTTGCACTTACTGGTAATGTTATAACAATGCCTGGACTTCCAAAAGTTCCATCTGCAGAAAAAATTGATATAGATAAAAATGGACAAATAATTGGTTTATTTTAAAGATGTTGAAAATTGTCATTTAGAAGATATTATAATAAATTAATATGAATAAAAACACCCTGTTTTGGAAATTATATGAACAAACGGGGTGATTTTTTTGAACTTAAAAAAAATAAAAGATAGTTTAACAAAAAGTAAAAAAACAAAAATAATAATTATTACAATAATATGTATTTTTATAATTGTATGTAATTCGATTTTATTTATAAAATATAGTACGGCATTATCTAAATATGGTTCAAGAGGGGAGGAAGTACGTACAATACAAACAAAACTTAAACGATGGGGATATTATTCAGATGGAATAGATGGGATATATGGTACTAAAACAATGAATGCAGTAAAATATTTTCAAAGAAAAAATGGATTAACTGCAGATGGAATAGCTGGAACTCAAACATTAAAAGCAATGGGAATAATGAATAGCTCTTCAACAAGTACAAGCACAAGTGTAAATTCAAGTGACTTAAATTTACTAGCAAGAGTTGTATATGCTGAAGCAAGGGGAGAAGTATATACAGGACAAGTTGCAATTGCTGCAGTTGTATTAAATAGAGTAAAAAGTAGTTCTTTTCCAAACTCAATAGCAGGTGTAATATATCAATCGGGAGCATTTACAGCAGTATCAGATGGCCAAATAAATTTAACACCAAACGAAACAGCAAAAAAAGCAGCACAAGATGCACTAAATGGATGGGATCCAACATATGGATGTATATACTACTTTAATCCAAATACAGCGACTAACGCCTGGATATGGTCAAGGCCACATGTAATAACAATAGGAAAACATCGTTTTTGTAAATAAATATGGAGAGCAAGTCGTAATGGGGATGTGTCAATTAGAACCGTCCCCATTGACACAACATATGCTATTGTAAATTAAATACTCATTTGTTATAATAAAAAATAAATTTAAACTAGATAGGAGGAAAAAGTATGTTAAATCAAATAGAATGTTTAGGACATAGTTCAATTAAAATAATTAATGAAAATCAATATATATACATAGATCCATATGATATTAATCCAAAAAATCAAAAAGCAGATATAATATTTATAACACATAATCACTATGATCATTATTCAGAAGATGATATAATGAAAATAAAAAAAGAAAATACAGTAATTGTTGTGACAAGTGATCTAACAAATGCTGTTAAAAAATTAGGGTTTGATGAAAAAAATATAATAACAGTAATTCCAAATGAACAATATAAAATAAATGATATTAATATAAAAACAATACCTGCATATAACACAAACAAAAAATTTCATCAGAAGTCTAATAAATGGGTAGGATATATTTTGAATATAAATAATTGCAATTACTATATTTCAGGAGATACAGACATTACTGAAGAAAATAAAAAAGTAAAATGCGATATAGCTTTTGTTCCTGTTGGAGGAACATATACCATGACAGCAAAAGAAGCTGCAGAGCTAATGAATATAATAAAACCAAAGATTGCTATACCTATACATTATGGTAAAATTGTTGGTTCAAAAAAAGATGCCGATGAGTTTGTAAATCTATTAAATGTTGAAATAGATGGTAAAATTTTAATAAAAAATTCTAATTAGTATTTGTTGTAATGAAGAAATAATATGAAAGTGTTGAAAAATTGGGAAAAATATGGTAAAATAATAATATTAATTCTTCAAGGAGGAGCTTAGAAAGATGAAAAAAGTCAAAATAGAGGCTGGTATTGCCTACTATTACAACCCTGAAAAGAAAAAAAATGAGGTAATCGGTGTACCACAAGTTGTGGAAAATAAGATTATCGGAATCGTCAATCCGGAGGAAGGACTTGTATACCGGATTGTAGAAATCCAAGGAGAAAAATTCATCCTATAATAACGCAAATTTATTATGGGATACAAAAAGCAGGTGGCATTGAAAAATCAAGGTCACCTGTTCTTTTTATACAAAATAAAAATTGTATTCCTAAAGTTGACAAATACCTAATATATTGATAATATATGTATGAAAAAATGAGGTGATAAAATGGTATTATATCCTAATTTATTTTGCAAGGATGTAACAGAAATAACGATAGAAATATTAAGAAAAAATAACATAAAAGGACTAATATTAGATGTGGATAATACCTTAATAGATTATCATAGAAATTTAGACCAAAAGATAAAAAAATGGGTTGATAATTTAAAAAAGGAAAACATTAAGTTTTGTATAGTATCTAATTCAAATAATCACGAAAAAGTTAAAAAGGTATCTGAAGAATTAGATATTCCATATTTTTATTTTGCAAAAAAGCCATTTAAAAGAGGTTTCTTAAAAGCAAAAAATAAAATGAATTTAAACGAAAAAAATGTTGCTGCAGTAGGTGATCAAATTATGACAGATGTTATTGGAGCAAATAGATGTAATATGTTTTCAATATTAGTTGAACCTATAAACGAAAAAGACATATTTATAACAAAAGTAAAAAGACCTATAGAAAGATGCATTATGAATAGATACTTCAAAAAAATGCAGAAAGAGAAGGAATAAAATGTACATAAATGATATAAATATAATTGCATATGTTATAGTTGCATTATTAGGAGCTGTGGCAGGCCAAATATGTGATTTATTAAATTTTATATTGCCAAAACATAAAAAGATATTATCAATAGAAAATACAAAAAAATATTTAAAATCAACTAAACCAAAATATTTACTAATGGTAATACATATTATTATATATTTAGGTATATTATATAGGTATGGAATAAATGATATAAACACAATAAAATATATGATATTAACCCCAATGATTATATCTGCATTTTACATAGATTATAAAATGCAAATAATTCCAAATAGATTAACTTTAACTATATTTGAAGTTGGATTAATCTTTACATTTATACATGGAATATTTAATTTGAATGTAGCATTAAGTATGTTTCAAGGATTTATAGTTGGAGGGCTAATATTCTTAGCAATAACAATTATTGGAGGATTTATATTTGGTAAAGAAACAATGGGATTTGGAGATGTCAAAATGATTGCTGCATTAGGTTTGTACTTTGGAGTGCAGGGAATTATAGCAATATCAATAATATCGTTTTTAATTGCTGCTTTATTCAGTATAGCTCTATTAATTATTCAAAAAATTAGACATAGAGACTTAATTGAGTATATAGCCTTTGGTCCATTCATTGTAATTTCAGCATTTATTGTTATGTTTGTTCCAATTGAAACTCTAATAATATTACCATTTGTAATTTTATCATTTGGAAAATATAAAGTATAAAAGTAAAAGAGGGATGTGTATGAATTCTAAAATAAAATGGTTACGAAATAAATTAAACGGATTAAATATGCAAGGTATGATAGTAACAAATCCTGTTAATATAAAATATCTAACCAATATTGAAGCAGAAGGAATTTTATTAATTACAAGAAAAGAAAATATATTTTTAACAGATAGTAGATATATAGAGCATGTAAATGCAATTTTAACAATTGAAGATGGAATTGTTGTTTATAATATAAAAGATTTAATGCTTGATGATTATGAAAATTTCTTTTTATTTTGCGAAAATGTTGGATTTGAAGAATCACATTTAACATATTTAAAATATAAAGAATACATGCATAAATTTAGAATAAATAATTTCGAAGAAACAGAAGGAATTATTGAAAAACAAAGAATGATAAAAGAAGAAGAAGAGCTTGAAAAAATAAAAAAAGCTTGTAGTATTACAGATGATTGTTTTGAACATTTAAAAAGTTTTATAAAAGTTGGAATGTCAGAAAAAGAAATTGCAAATGAAATAGAAAACTTTTTCTTAAAAAATGGGGCAGATGAATTAGCCTTTGATACAATAGTAGCATCAGGAAAAAATTCATCAATGCCACATGCAGTACCAACTGATAAATTAATTGAACCTGGTGATCCAATTACAATTGATATGGGATGCAAATATAAGGGATATTGCTCTGATATGACTAGAACAATATTTGCAGGTTTTGTTCCTCAATATGTAAAACCAATATATGACTTAGTACTAAAAAATCAAATACAAGTAGCAGAAAATTTAAAAGAAGGAGCAAATATAAAGCTACTATCAAAATCGGTTGAAAATGACTTTAAATTAAATGGATTTGATATGCTACATAGCATAGGTCATGGAGTTGGATTAGATATTCACGAATATCCTTTTTTCGGAACACGAGTTGACTTTTTATTAAAGGAAAATATGGTTGTAACAGATGAACCAGGAATATATATACCAAATAAATTTGGTGTAAGAATAGAAGATACTTTATTAGTATCAAAATATTCAGCAATAAGCTTAACAAAATCAGATAAAAATTATGTTATAGTGTAACATAAAAGATAACATAAAAAAATCAATGACAGTATTGATTTTTAAGCTAAAATAGTGTATTATATATAAATATGAAAAAAATTTAAGGAGGAAATTATAATGGCAGAAGTATATATGGCAGGAGATTTTAGAAATGGAACAACATTCGAAATGGACGGAAATGTTTTTAAAGTAGTTGAATTCCAACATGTAAAACCAGGAAAGGGTTCTGCATTTGTTAGAACAAAATTAAAAAATGTAATATCAGGAGCAGTTATTGAAAAAACATTCAATCCATCAGAAAAATATCCAGGAGCAGAAATTGAAAAAAGAGAAATGCAATATCTATACAATGATGAAGATTTATACTATTTTATGGATAATGAAACATATGAGCAAATGCCTTTAAATAAAGAACAATTAGGAGATAGCTTAAAATTCATTAAAGAAAATATGAATGTTAAAATATTATCATATAAAGGAAAAGTTTTTGCAGTAGAACCACCAATGTTTGTTGAACTAGAAGTAACATATACAGAACCAGGATTCTCAGGAAATACAACAACAACATCTGGAAAACCAGCAACATTAGAAAATGGTTACGAAATATCAGTTCCACTATTTGTTAACATAGGAGATGTTATAAAAATAGACACAAGAACTGGTGAATACATGGAAAGAGTTTAATCAGAAAGGAATTTAATATGTCTGAATTAAGTGATAAATATCGTCAAATAATGGACGAAATAGATGCAAAAATTACTGATGAAAAGGAGCTTGAATTTGTCAAGAGTAAATTATCAGAAGTATCAATAATATTTATAGATATTATTGATAGACTAAGTGAAGTTATAAATGAACGAGTTACTGATATAGAAAAAGGACAAAAAAACATAGAAAATAAATTAGCAAAAGTTCAAAATGTAATTGATGTAATCGAAAAAGACATTTACGATGATGATTTAGAAATCGAAATCGTATGTCCATATTGTAATAACGAATTCATGGCAGAAATAAATGAAAATGAAGATAACGAAATTGAATGTCCAGAATGTCACAATATAATAGAGCTTGATTTGAATGGCGATATAGAAGATGAAATAGGGAATAATAATGGATGTTTTGGAAATTGCCCATCATGTGGAGGTTGTGGTTTTAAACAAAAACATAATAGTGATGACGATGATGAAGACATATAAAATTAAATTTATACCAAATTGATAGAAATATCAATTTGGATTTTTTTTATTTAAATCTCAATAATTTATAAAGTCCAAAGGATTTTTATACTCATTATTTTCTCTAACTGCTAAATGTAAATGTGGTCCAGTAGTTGCACCATTTGTTGGATTTCCATTAGAATCATAATATTTATTATCTGCAAATCCATAAACATTTTTAGGACCAACTTGAGCTATTAAATCACCCTGAGAAACATATTGTCCAGGACATACAATAAAGTTTGGTGAAACATGACAATAAGAAGTGAAAAGATTTCCATTTTGAATAGTTACAGTACATCCACCACTACCATTAAATTTAGCCATAACAATAGTTCCAGACATAATTGCAAAAATATTAGTTCCTGGACTTGCTGGAATATCAATACCTTTATGAAAAGAAGATGCAAATTTAGTAGGAGAATTTCTTTTTCCAAAAGGAGAGCTAATTTTTGTATTACCAGGAACAGGCCAAATAAAACTGCCATTAGTAGATTTTGAAATTTTTAAAGATGAATCAATATGTTCAAAATCAGAATTAGATGAAATATTTGATGTAGTAAGTGCATCAGAAGATAAAATGGGATAAAAGAATACAATAATAATAATTGAGAAAATAATAATAAAAGAAAAGTAGAATTTTAAAATATTAATATAAATCACGCTCCAATCAAAAAATATATAAAATAAAAGATAGGAAACTTATATTTCCTATCTTTTAATATTTATTAAAAATTATTTTTTAAAAGCAAAAAATTTGCTAATAAAAAAGTTTAATATAATAACTATAACTGTAATTAGAGTTTTGCTTATTAATTTTTGAATTCCTAATATATTAAATAACAAATAAAATCCAATAAGCTCTACGAACATTGTGAAGGCTCTACCTAGCATAAATTTAAAAAATTCAAGTATTTTTTCTTTAAAGCTTTCAGCTTTTGAATTAAATACTAAATCTTTATTAGTAAAATATGCAAATAATACGGCTAAAATAATTGCAATTGCATTAGATATATTTTCTTCCAATTTAAAACATGATGTAATAATAGCAAAAGAGCCAATATTAACAACTGTAGTTAAAACACCAAAAAATATATATAAAACAACTTCTACAGTTAAAAATTTTTTTAATAAATTATTAAATTTTTCAGGGAATATTTTTCCAGATATTTTTAAATTAAAATCAATAAATTTTTGTGTAACATTTTTAATCATTTCCATAAACTCCTTTAAAATACAAATATTTTAACAATATAATAAAAATTATAACATAAAATTTAAAATATAAAATAGTTTTATGGAAAAATAGAATAAAATTTTTGAAAAAAGTTTGGCAGGGGTACTAAGACTCGAACTCAGACCTGTGGTTTTGGAGACCATCATGCTAACCATTGACACCATACCCCTATATGAAACTTTTATAATACTAGCATACATTTAAATAAAAATCAAGTAATTATTTAAAAATTTATAAGTATTTTTTTCAGTCTGGTTGACAAAATTCAGAAATATAGTATAATAGACATATGCTTAATATAAAGGAGAAATGTTATGTTAGCAAAAATATGGAAGAAATTATTAATGTTTATCTTAATCATTGCATGTTTATTTAATGTAATAACAAAGTTTGTAAAAAAATCATCATTAAAAGATGAGTTACTAACTTCAGCACGTTACGTTCAAAGTTTACAACAAAAATAACTATAAAGGTATTGAAAAGTAAAAAAATATGTGATATTATATTAAACAGTTTTATTTTAATAATTAAAGGAGAGGTGAATATACAATGAAAGAAGGAATACATCCAAACTATCAAGAAGCAACAATCACATGTGCTTGTGGTAATGTAATGAAAACAAATTCAACAAAAAAAGAAATGAAAGTTGATGTTTGCTCAAAATGTCATCCATTCTATACAAACAACTTAAAAGTTGAAAAAACAGGTGGAAGAGCAGAAAAATTCAAAAAGAAATTTGGTATCCAATAAAAAGCGAAATAGAAAAAACTATTTCGTTTTTTTGTTGCCCTTTTATTGCAAATATTTGTTGAAAAAAATCAAAAAATGTAGTAAAATAGGCTCGTTAAAGAAAAGGAGAATGAAAGTGAATATAGAAAATCAAAAAGAATATATGGAAAAAATAAAAAAGATAAATGAAGGTAAAAATTTAAAATATTCAATTTTTACAATGGGATGCCAATTAAATGAAAATGATTCAGAAAAACTATGTGGAATGCTAGAGGAAATGAATTATTCTAAAACAGAAAATATAAATGAATCTGATTTTATAATATTCAATACTTGTTGTGTGAGAGAAAATGCAGAAGACAAGCTTTTTGGAAAATTGGGAGAAGTTAAAAAATTAAAAGAGCAAAAAGGTACAATAATAGCAATTTGTGGATGTATGATGCAAGAGCAACATATAGTAGATAAAATTAAAAAAAGTTATCATTTTGTAGATATTCTATTTGGAACACATACAATGCATAAATTACCAGAAGATTTATATAATGTAATTTGTAATAAAGAAAAAATACAAGATATATTAGATATTGATGGTGAAATAATAGAAGGACTACCAATTAAAAGAAATGATAAAATAAAAGCATCTGTAACTATAATGAATGGTTGCAATAATTTTTGTACATATTGCATTGTTCCATATGTACGTGGAAGGGAAAGAAGCAGAGATCCACAAGATATAATAAATGAAGTAGAGGAATTAGCAAAAGAAGGGTATAAGGAAATAACTTTATTGGGACAAAATGTTAATTCATATAAGGGAAATGGTAATTTAGGAATAACAAAATTCTCAGAATTATTGAGAGCTGTAAATAAAATATCAGGAATAGAAAGAATAAGATTTATTTCACCACATCCAAAGGATTTTTCAGATGATGTTATTGAAGCAATTAGAGATTGTGAAAAAGTATGTAAAATAATTCATTTACCACTTCAATCTGGAAGTACAGAGGTCTTGAAAAAAATGAATAGAAAATATACTAAAGAGCAATATCTAAACTTAGTGGAAAAAATGAAATCAAAAATTCCAAACTTAGAGCTATCAACAGACATAATTGTTGGTTTTCCAGGGGAAACAGAAGAGGATTTCGAAGATACTTTAGATGTTGTTGAAAAAGTAAATTTTGAACAAGTATATATGTTCATATATTCAAGAAGAGTAGGAACTCCAGGAGACAAAATGCTAAATCAAATTCCAGATGAAATAAAGCATAAAAGATTTGACAGATTAAAACAATTAGTAGAAATCCAAATAGATCAAAACAACAAAAAATATATAGGAACAAAACAAAAAGTGTTAGTAGAAGGAAAAAGTAAAACAAACGACAAAATACTAACAGGAAGAACAGAAACAAATAAAGTAGTAAATTTCGAAGGATCAGATGAATTAATTGGAAATATAGTAGAATTAAAAATAATATCAGAACATATGTGGTATTTAAAAGGGGAAGTTTTATAAAGTTTATATAAATATACTTTTTTATAAAAATAAACTAAATCGATAAGGAAGGGAAATAAAATGGCAGAATTTTCACCAATGATGCAACATTATTTGGAAACAAAAAAACAATATAAAGATTGCGTATTATTTTACAGACTAGGGGATTTTTACGAGATGTTTTTCGAAGATGCAGAAATTGTATCAAGAGAGCTAGAGCTTACTTTAACTGGGAAAGATTGTGGCCAAGAAAAACGTGCGCCAATGAGTGGAATTCCATATCATGCAGCTGATTCATATATTGCAAAATTAATTGAAAAAGGTTATAAGGTTGCTATATGTGAACAAGTAGAAGACCCAAAACAAGCAAAAGGAATTGTTAAAAGAGAAGTAATAAGAGTTGTAACACCAGGAACAGTTATAGAATCGAATTTATTAGAGGAAAAGAAAAATAATTATATAATGGCAATATATAAAAGCGGACTATATTTTGGAATTAGTGTTTGTGATATTTCAACAGGAGAATTTTTAGCTACTCAAATAGTTGAACATAATAATTTTGCGAGATTATTAGACGAGATTTCAAGATATTCACCAGCAGAAATTATTGTAAGTGATATGATGTTCAATAGTAAAACTGAAATTGAAAAAATTAAAGAGCGTTTTGAAACATATATCTCAAAAGAATCTGAAGAATCATTTGATGGTGAATATGAATTATTATCTGGAATGTATAACATAATTGATGATAAAAATGAAAAGATAAAAAATCTTTCTGATAAAAAATTAGCAATTTATGCAATAAACGCGTTATTAAAATACCTTGAAGATACACAAAAAACAAGCTTAGATCACATAAATACAATAAAAATATATAATACTACACGATATATGGCCCTTGATATTAATGCAAGAAGAAATCTTGAAATTACAGAAAAAATGAGAGATAAAAGCAAAAAAGGAACATTATTATGGGTATTAGATAAAACATCTACATCAATGGGTGGTCGTTTATTAAGAAGATGGTTAAATGATCCGTTAATTGATAGAAAAGAAATTAATGATAGATTAGATGCTGTTGAAGAGCTAAAAGATTCTATAATATTACGTGGTGATGTTGTTGAGGCATTAAAAAAGGTTTATGATATAGAAAGATTAGCTGGAAAAATTTCATATGGAAATGCTAATGGAAGAGATATGATTTCACTAAAAAATTCTGTTAAACAATTACCAGAAATTAAAAAAGTTTTATCCACAACAGGTGCAGGATTATTAAAAGAAATCTATGAAAATATAGATACATTAAATGATATATATGAAATAATTGAAAAATCAATAGTTGATGAACCTCCAATAGGTGTAAAAGATGGCGGAATAATAAAAATAGGTTATGATCCAGAAATTGATAAATTGAAACTAGCAACAACAGAAGGTAAAAAATGGATTTTGGAGCTTGAAGCAAAAGAGCGTGAACAAACTGGTATAAAAGGATTAAAAGTTGGATTTAATAAAGTATTTGGATATTTTATCGAAGTTACAAAATCAAACTTATCTATGGTTCCAGATAGATATGTTCGTAAACAAACATTAACAAATTGTGAAAGATATATAACAGAAGAGCTAAAAAATCTAGAAAATCAAATATTAGGTGCTGAAGAGCGTGTTGTTACATTAGAGTATAATGCATTTTGCGAAATTAGATCATCAATAGAAAAGCAAATACAAAGAATTCAAAAAACAGCAACATTAGTATCAACATTAGATGTATTAGTATCATTTGCAACAGTTGCAGAAGATATGAACTATGTAAAACCAGAAGTTGATAATGGCGGAGTAATTGATATAAAAGAGGGAAGACATCCTGTAATTGAAAAAATGATTTCTAATAGCAATTTTGTTCCAAATGATACATATTTAGATGAAGAGGGGAATAGATTAGCAATTATAACGGGACCAAATATGGCCGGAAAATCAACATATATGAGACAAGTTGCATTAATAACATTAATGGCACAAGTAGGAAGTTTCGTACCAGCTTCATATGCTAAAATAGGTGTAGTAGACAAAATATTCACACGTGTAGGTGCATCTGATGATTTAAGTATGGGACAAAGTACATTTATGGTTGAAATGATGGAAGTAGCAACAATACTAAAAGAAGCAACTAAAAATAGTTTAGTAATATTGGATGAAATAGGAAGAGGAACATCAACATATGATGGACTATCAATTGCATGGGCAGTTGCAGAATTTATTGCAGACAAAGAAAAATGTGGAGCAAAAACATTATTTGCAACACATTATCATGAATTAACAGAGCTAGAAAATAAAGTAGAAGGTGTAAAAAATTACTCAATAGCAGTAAAAGAAAAAGGTGAAGATATAATCTTCTTAAGAAAAATTGTAGACGGGGGAACAGACGAAAGTTATGGTGTGCATGTAGCACGATTAGCTGGTGTTCCACAAGTTGTAACCAAAAAAGCAAATGAAATATTACAATCATTGGAAAGAAGAAATGTATTAAATAATAAAATAATAGAACAAACACCAAAAAAAGAATCTGCAGATCAAATAGATATGTACAACTATAAAATAGCAGAAGTAGCACACGAAATAGATAGAATAGACTTTAATCAATTAACACCAATAGATGCTTTAAATACATTAGTAAAAATAAAAGAAAAATTATCTTAAAGAAAAGAAGAAAAATTAAATTTTAATTTTTCTTCTTTTTTTTATGTTAATAAATCATTGGGGTAATGTGTATGTCAATGAGGGACTGTTAAAAGTGTCAATTAGAACCGTCCCAATTGACAAACTTTTTTCACAAAATTTGAATAAATTTTTTTTATTATCATATACTGATATCAAATTAATTTTTGCATGGAGGTAGGTATATGGAAATAAAGAGAATTTATGAAATTTTAAATAACAAAGAAAAAGTTGAGATCGAATATAATTCGAGACCTGTATGGATTCAAAATTTAGAAGATTCAGATACAGCAAGAGTAGGGTTTATTGATAATTTTGATGAAATGGAAGTTAATATAAGAGATTTAATAGAAAAATAAAAAATCAACTCTTTTTAGAGTTGATTTTTTATTTTAGAACATTGATGATGGAGATGATAGACACCATTTTCCACCAATTTTATAAACATTTATTGTTGTAGAATTAGAGTCTTTATCGTCTTTACCTTTTATAGTAGCTTTTACAGTTAATTTATAACCAGCTGTAACTTTTGTTTCGCCCTTTTTAGCATCATCATATTTTTTTTCTAATGCATCTTGAATTTCTTCTAAGTCATCTTTATCAATTTTTTCTTTGTCTAATATTTTGTATGTAATTTTTATTTTATCACCATATTCTTTTTCTAAAGACTCTTTTAAGTCATCCATAGCCTCATCATCAAATTTATCTTCTAAATCATCTTGCATAACTTTAGGGAAAGCTTTTAAGAAAGTCTTTGAACTTGCTTTTTCCATACCTGTAAACATATAATCAATTGGCTTTTTATAACCACCGCTACATGCTAGAGCGATTATAATAATTACTAATATTACTGCAGCAGCGATTCCACCAATAATAGCAAAAAGTTTTGTATTATTTTTCTTTTCTTTTACTTCATTTTTTGCTGTATTTGAAGTTGTTGTGTTTGCTGTTGTATTAGTATTGTTAACTTCTACATCCTTTTTTGTAGTTTTTTCTACAGCAGCTCCGCAATTAGGACAAGTTGTGTCTGTCTCTTTTAGCTCTGAGCCACAATTTTCACAAAATTTACTCATAATAAAATCCTCCTCCATTTCTAATAAATATATAATATACAAATAAATATTATTTGTCAATTACTTGACTAAAAAAAAATATAGTTATAAAATATGGTTACTAATTTTACACCGAAATTACCAAGAAAAATGAGTGTTATAAAGTATAAAAAAATGTCGAAATTTGTATCTAAAATTTATGTTTTATATTGCTCAAAACAATATATTTGTTTTAGGAGGAACATATGATAGAAATTACTTATAAGGATAAAAAAATAAATACAGAAGAAAAGACTGTATATGAACTATTAAAAAATGAAATAGAAGAAAATAATATAATTGCTTGTAGATTTAATAATGAGGTTAAATCATTAAATTTTGAATTAAAAGAAGACGGAATAATTGAATTAATAGATATTTCAAATAAAGATGGAATGAGAATATATAGAAGAGGTTTAATTTATATTTTATCAAAAGCATTTGAAGAATTATATCCAAATGCAAAAACAGCTATTAATTATCAATTATCAAATTCAATGCTTTGTGAGGTAATTGATGCTGAAGTTTCTGATGAAATGATTACAAAAATAAATGATAAATTTAAAGAAATTGTAGAAAAAGATATTCCAATTATAAAAAAAGTAATGACAAAAAAAGAAGCAAAAGAATTTTATTATAAAGAAAAAAATGAAAAAGGTAGATTACAAATAGAAGATGGATATAAAGATACTGTAAGCTTATACTATTGTGAAGATTATTATAATTACTTCTATGGAATTTTACCAATATCAACTGGATTTGCAAAATTATATGAAATAGTAAAATATCATAATGGAATATTAATAAGATATCCAAATTCAAAAGATATAAATAAATTGCCAGTATTTGAAGAAAATAAAAAATTACTTGAAACTCTAGATGAGTACGAAAGATTACACGAAACACTTCATGTACAAACATTATACAAACTAAATAGAATTATAAAAAGAAAAAAGATAAAAGAATATATATTATTAGATGAAGCATTACATGAAAAGAAAATGGCAAAAATAGCCGATGATATCGTTAATAGAAAAAAAGTAAAAGTTGTTTTAATAGCTGGACCATCATCTTCAGGTAAAACAACATTTGCACATAGATTAGGAATTCAATTACGACTAAATGGATTAAAACCAGTAACAATTTCTGTAGATAATTATTTTGTTGAAAGAGAAAATAACCCTAAAGATGAAAATGGAAATTATGACTTTGAATGTATAGAAGCAATTGATACAAAATTATTTAATGAACATATACTAAAATTATTAAATGGTGAGGAAATAGATGTTCCAACATTTGACTTTGAAGTTGGAACAAAAAGATATAATGGTGAAAAAATGAGATTAAAAGATGATCAAATTTTAGTAATCGAAGGAATTCACTGTTTAAATGATAAATTAACAAGTTTAATACCAAAAGATCAAAAATATAAAATTTATATAAGTTGTTTAACTGTTTTAAATGTAGATTTTAACAACAGAATTTCAACAACAGATTCAAGATTAATAAGAAGAATAGTAAGAGATAATCAATTTAGAGGATATAGTGCATTACATACACTAAGAATGTGGGATTCTGTAAATAGAGGAGAAGAAAAAAATATATTCCCATATCAAGAACAATCAGATAGTATGTTTAATTCATCGTTAATATATGAAATTGCAGTATTAAAAGACTATGCAATTCCACTATTAAAAGAAATAAAAAATACTGAGCCTGAATATTCAGAAGCAAAAAAATTATTATCATTATTAGAATATTTTGAATCAGTTCCATCAGAATACGTACCAACAAATTCATTGTTAAGAGAATTTATAGGTGGAAGTATATTTTATGAAAAATAATAAATTACCGAATTTGTAAAGCTGGGTAGTGCAGAAAATAGTATATTATAAAAACTACATATACTATTTTCAAAACAACTACATCATAAACAAATAATTATAACAAATATGGAAAGGAATAAATGAAACATGGAAGATAGTTTATTTACAAAAATAGATGAAAGCTTTGTTTGCGAAAATTGTGGAAGAAAAGTAGAAAAACTTGGATATACTTGTAGAAATCATTGTCCATATTGTTTACACTCAAAACATGTAGATGTAAACCCAGGTGACAGAAAGGAAACCTGTCATGGAGATTTAGAACCAATAGGTATAGAATTAAATCCTAAAAAAGGATATGTAATAATATTTAAGTGCAAAAAATGTGGAATGATAAGAAAAAATAAAGCTGCCAAAGATGATAATATGGATTTAATTATAAAATTAAGTGCTAATAATGAAATTATTTAGCAGAAAGGAATTGCTTATGAACTTACCAAATAAATTAACTATTTTTAGAATAATATTAGTACCAATAATGGTAATAATACCATTCTTTAATATAGATGGCGAAATGTTTAATATACCAATAACATGGTTATTAATAGATTTAATTTTCATAATAGCTTCAATTACTGATAAACTAGATGGATATTTAGCAAGGTCAAGAAATGAAGTAACAACATTTGGAAAATTCCTAGACCCAATAGCAGATAAAATTCTAGTATTAGCTGCTATGATAATGTTAGTAGAAGCTACAAAATTACCAGCATGGATTCCAATAATTGTTCTATTTAGAGAATTTATAGTATCAGGATACAGACTAATAGCTGTAGAAAAATCAGGAAATGTAATTGCAGCATCTATATGGGGAAAATTAAAAACTGTTACACAAATGTTAGGATTAATTATTGCATTAATTGATGTTAACTCATTTGGAAAATTTTTAGATGGAAGTTTATCTGGAATAAATTTAATCATAAACATTGCAAGTACAATGATGCTATTAATATCAGTGATAGCAACAATCTTTTCAGGCTGGGAATACATAAAAAACGGAAAAGATTTATTATCAGACAAATAGAAAAAAAGAGGGAAAAGGGGATGGCTCTCTTTTCCCATATTTGAGAAAAAGGGACAGATTTTCTTACCCTTTTGTTACCTATTATAATACTAAAATTATTTGAATTGATTATTTTCTTGAGTGAGAATGTGAGAGGAATGAATTTATTATGAATGATATTGAAGCAAAAGAAAGAATTAAAGAGCTTAGAGCTACATTAGAATATCATGCAAAAAAATACTATGATGAAGATAAACCAGAAATAACTGATTATGAATATGACATGATGATGAATGAACTTAAAAGCTTAGAAAAACAATTTCCAGAATTAATTGATAAAGAGTCATTAACTCAAAAAGTTGGTGGACATGTAAAAGAAGGATTTAAACAAGTTGAACACGAAGTTCCTCTTCAAAGCTTGCAAGATGTTTTTTCTTATGATGAATTACGAGATTTTGATGATAGAGTAAAAAAACAATTGCATGATGGTGGGGCAAATTTAAAATATGTTGTAGAAACTAAAATTGATGGTTTATCTATGGCTATTGAATATAAAGATGGAAAATTTGTAAGAGCTGCTACAAGAGGAAATGGTTTAATTGGTGAAGATGTTTCAGCAAATGCTCTAACAATTAAATCTATTCCAAAAGAGCTTAAAGAGCCAATAAATATAATTGTAAGAGGCGAAGTTTTTATAGGTTCAAAAGAATTTGAAAAGTTAAATGAAGAGCGTGAAGTTTTAGGACAATCACTATTTGCAAATGCAAGAAATGCTGCAGCAGGTTCACTTAGACAATTAGATTCAAAAATAACTAAAACAAGACCTTTAGATATATTTATTTTTAATGTTCAAAAACTAGGAAATAATCCATTTAATTCTCATTATGAACAATTGAATTATTTAGATAAACTTGGATTTAATATTAATCCGGTCAGAATTTTATGCAACAATATAGATGAAGCAATTGAAGCAATTACAAAAATAGGAGAAGACAGAGAAAATCTTTCTTTTGGAATAGATGGAGCTGTTATTAAAGTTGATAATTTAGATTATCGTGAAGAGCTTGGAACAACTTTTAAAACACCAAGATGGGCAATTGCATATAAATATCCACCAGAGCAAAAGGAAACCTTGTTAAAAGATATAATATGTCAAGTTGGAAGAACTGGAGCAATAACACCAATGGCAATATTAGAGCCAGTAAAAGTTGCAGGTTCTACAATATCAAAAACAACATTGCATAATGAAGATTTTATAAAGGAAAAAGATTTAAAAATAGGTGATAGAGTAATAATTCAAAAAGCTGGAGATGTTATTCCAGAAGTTGTAGAGGCTGTAAAATCAAAAAGAACTGGAAAAGAAAAAGAGTTTATAATGCCAAAAGTATGCCCAGTATGTGGTGCTCCAACAATAAGAGAAGATGGTGAAGCTGTTACAAGATGTACTGGAATTGAATGTAGTGCAAAGGCCTTAAGAAACATTGTACATTTTGCTTCAAAAGAAGGAATGGAAATTGATGGTCTAGGTTATAGCATAATAGAACAATTGTTAGATAAAAAATTAATAAATAATATTGCAGATATTTATAGTTTGAAATTAGAAGATGTTGCATCATTAAAAAAGAATGGAAAAAAATTCGCACAAAATTTAATTGATGCTATTGAAAAAAGTAAAAGCAATGATTTATTTAAATTAATAACAGGACTAGGAATTCGTCATATTGGAGCAAAATCAGCAAAGAATCTAGCTAGAAAATTTAGAACAATGGACAACCTAATGAATGCATCTATAGAAGAGCTAAGTGTACAAAATGATGTAGGAGAAATTACAGCAAAAAGTATATATGAATTTTTTAGAGAAGAGCAATCAATCGATTTAATAAATAAATTAAAACTAGCGGGAGTAAATATGGAATCGTTGGAAGAGGAAAACACTGATAATAGATTTGAAGGCAAAACTTTTGTATTAACAGGTGCTCTTTCAAAATATTCAAGAGATGAAGCTAGTGATATAATTGAAAAATTGGGAGGAAAAACATCTGGTTCAGTTTCTAAAAAAACATCATATGTATTAGCTGGAGAAGATGCAGGAAGCAAATTAACAAAAGCACAAAATTTAGGAGTAACTGTAATTACAGAAGAAGAATTTGAAGAAATGATAAAATAAAAATAGTACAGGAGCTAATATGAATAAAAAATATACATTTGAAGATTTTGAAAATGATTTAGATAATGGATATCAAATATTTTTTACATATGTAAGAAATAGATATGTTGTATTTAAAACAGCAGAAAACTGCTATACACAAAAATTATTATCAGACCATCCGAAAAATCCACAACCAAGAATGCAAATAGTAACTCACAAAAGAATTTTTGAAATGTTTCCATTTATGGAAGATTTTGAATATAAAGTAGGGGAATAATAGTTACAATTCACTGCTAGATATCAATTATATCCACATATTAAATAAAAAGGGGCGATATTTTATGGAATATGATATTGAAGAAGTAAAATCAAATTCAGAAGATAAACAAAAATTTATGGAATATGTAAAGTCAGATGGTTTATTGCTAGAATGGGCCTCACCAGAATTACAAGATGATAAAGAGCTTGTACTAGAAGCGGTAAGATGTGATGGGGGAGCTTTGGAATTTGCAAGTGACAGATTAAAAAATGACAAAGAGGTTTTACTAGATGCAGTTGAAATAAAAGGTTGGGTATTATGCTATGCAAGTGATGAGCTTAGGGCTGATAAGGATGTAGTGCTTAAAGCAGCTAGTAGAGATGGACAAGTATTATATTATGCTAGTCAAAAACTAAGAGATGATAAAGATGTAGTTCTTGCAGCAGTAACCAATAAGGCAATAATATTAAAATATGCTAGTCAAAGACTAAGAGCAGATAAAGACATAGCATTAGCAGCAGTAAAACAAAACAAAAAATCTTTTAGCTACATAGCTGATGAATTAAAAAATGATGAAGATATACAAAATATAATAAATCCACCACAAGAGGGATAATAGTATAAGTATATTGCAATAAAAATTGTTAAAAGTAGTGTAATTAAATTTAAAAAAATATATAGTTAGGAGGTATTTCTTTTATGGAGCATATTTCAAAAGAATTAAATACAAATAATATAGTTTTAAAAAAAGGGAATATAGATGAATTTTCTTTAGTATATGAATATGACTATAAACATTTAAATTGGAGTTTGGTTTGATAAAGTTGAATTTGTAAGAAATTCTAAAGAAGAAATTAAAAAAATGTATAATGATATATTTAAAGATAACAATGCTTTTCATTGGTTAATTTATAAGGAAAATAATCCGGTAGGTATTATTTGTGCAGATAGGGAGCAAGATGAAATAAATGCAATTGAATTGTCATATAGTATACATCCAAATTATTGGAGAATGGGAATTGCCAGTACAGCAGTTGAACTGGTAATGAAATATTTATTTACAGAATGTGGATATAGAAATATTATAGTGTCATACTGCACTGGAAATGAAAAATCAAGAAAATTAATAGAAAAATTAGGATTTAGTTCATATAAAGTAATTAGAAACGCATATGAGAGATATAATAAAAAAGTGGATGCGTATGTTTTTATTTTATCGAGAGAGGATTGGAAAAATAGAAGAAATGCGTTGGAAAATAATGTATAAAACAAGATAAAGGCTCTTTAGTAGAGCCTCTATTTAATTTAAATTTCAATACTAGGATTATATCTTTCAAGCCACATATTAACTTGGCACAAATAAGCCATAAGCTGTGGACCTGTCATAAGTTGCCCAAACCAAGGACGAGTAAATGCTTTACCATCAGTTTCTAAAATTTCTAAGATATAATTTCTATTAAGCAAATTATTAATTGGAGCATTCGAATCATTCATAATTTTAGTAAGCATATCTTTAACAGTAGCTAAATAAGTTGGATTCCAAGTTTTAGGATATGGGCTCTTTTTTCTATCAACAATTTCTTCAGGTAAAAGGTCTTTCATAATATATCTAAGTAATCCTTTTTCACGACCGTGTAAAGCTTTCATCTCCCAAGGAATATTCCATACATATTCAGCTAAACGGTAATCACAGAAAGGAACTCTAAGTTCAAATCCATTATACATTGCCATTCTATCTGATCTATCTAATAAGGTCTGCATAAACCAATTTAATGTAAGATGTGAAATTCTTCGCTTTTCAGCAGTTTCCATAGAATCTTCATCAAGAATATCAACTTCATTTAAACTTTCTTGATATCTATAGTCAATATAATTTTTTAAATTTACTTTAGAGGCAATTTGTGGATTTAACAAATTTTGTCTTTCTTTAATAGCAATTGACCAAGGAAAAGTATTACTGTTTAAAGCATCAGCTCTAAAGAACCACGGATAACCACCAAAAATTTCATCAGCACATTCACCAGTTAAAGATACTGTTGCCTCTTGTTTTACATTTTTACAAAATAAAAGTAAAGAAGAGTCAACATCAGCCATACCAGGAAAATCGCGGGCAATCATAGCATCTTCAAGAGCAGATGCGAGTTCTGGTGTATCTAAAACAACAGTATGATGATTTGTATTTAGTCTTTCAGTCATTAAATTAATGTAGTAATTATCTGAATTGGGCTGAAAATCAGTTTTCACAAAGTTTTTATCGTTATCTACATAATCAACCGAATACGTATTTAAAGGTGGAAGATTATGCTTTTTACAATATTTTGATGCATATAATGTAATTATACTTGAATCAAGACCACCAGATAAAAATGTACATAAAGGAACATCAGAAACAAGTTGCCTACTTATACTGTCTTCAAGTAAAAAACGCACATTATCACAAGTTTTTTCAAGGTTATCAGTATGAACTTTACTTTCAAGCTTCCAATATCTTTCGATATGTAAACCACTTTCATTAAATATTCCAAAATGAGCAGGTTTAATTTCATAAATGTTTTTAAATATACCAAGACCAGCAGTTCGTGCCGGACCAATTCCAAAAAGTTCAGCAATACTTTGTTCATCTAATTTAGCTTCAATACCCGGGTATTTAAATAAAGCCTTTATTTCTGAGGCAAATACAAGTGTATTATTATATATAGTATAAAATAAAGGTTTAACTCCAAAATGGTCTCTAGCTAAAAAGAGCTCATTTTTTTTACTATTCCAAATTGCAAAAGAAAAAATACCATTCAGTTTTTTTACAACATCATATTTCCAAAAAATAAAACTTTTCAAAAGTACTTCAGTATCTGAATATGAATCAAAAGTAAAACCATTTTCTTCAAGTTCAGATCTAAGATCTTTTGTATTGTATAATTGACCATTATAAACAATAGTGTAAAGATTACCATCTTTCATTGCACTCATAGGCTGTTTACCACCATCAGGGTCAACAACAATTAATCTTTTATGACCAAGACAAATGTGCTCCTCGTAATAATATCCATCTTCATCAGGACCTCTTTTAGAAATTGATTCATTCATATTATAAATATTAGTTTTAGAAGAAATATTTTCTTTTAAATTAGCAAAACCAACAAAACCACACATAAAATTAACCTCCGTTATTGTATTTTATATGAATAGTATATTCAAAAACTTTTAAAAGTTTACGAATATAAAAAAATGGGGTTAAATAACTGTTGACAAAACTGGAAAAAACTAGTATACTTTTAAAGTGATATTTAAACTGTCAAATTATTAGTATACATATACATAGATACTAATTGGCAAAGGAGGGATAATAATGGCACAACCAAAAAGAAGATGGTCAAAAGCAAGAACTCATTTAAAAAGATCAACATGGACTTTAAAAGCAAGAAATTTAGTAGAATGTCCACATTGTCATGAAATGATGCAACAACACAGAATATGCCCAGCTTGCGGATATTATGATGGAGAAAAAGTTGTAAGCGTAAAAAGCGATAATGAAGAATAAAAAAATCAGCATGAACAATGCTGTTTTTTTTGTTCTTCTGAAAGAGCAAACTGTTTTTCTTTTAAATTCTGTCCTCTTGACTAATCATATAAACTGTTATAAAATATTTAAAACAAAATGAAAGGAAAATAAATATGTCAAAACCAGTAGTAGCAATAGTTGGAAGACCTAATGTAGGTAAATCCACTTTTTTTAATTATATAGTTGGCAAAAGAATATCAATAGTAGAAGATACTCCAGGTGTAACAAGAGATAGAATATACGCAGATGCTAATTGGCGTGGTATGGATTTTACTGTTATTGATACAGGAGGAATAGAGCCAGAATCAGAAGATTTAATAGTATCTCAAATGCGTAACCAGGCTGATATTGCAATAAGCATGGCAGATGTTATTGTGTTTGTTACAGATATTAAAAGAGGAATTACAAATGCAGATAACGAAATTGCATTAATGTTAAGAAAGTCTAAAAAGCCAATTGTTTTAGTTTGCAATAAAGCAGATAACTTTGGAAAAACATCAGACGATATATATGAATTTTATAATTTAGGTTTAGGTGATCCTCATCCAGTATCATCAATCAATGCTTTAGGAATTGGTGATGTTTTAGATGCAATTTATGAAAAACTACCAAAAAATGATAATGAGGAAGATGATAGTACAGTTATAAAAGTTGCTTTAATAGGAAAACCAAATGTTGGAAAATCATCTTTAGTAAATAAAATATTAGGCGAAAACAGAGTTATAGTAAGCAATATAGCAGGAACAACTCGTGATGCTATAGATTCTGAGTTCGAAAACTCTTATGGAAAATATGTATTCATAGATACGGCAGGAATTAGAAGAAAAAGTAAAGTAACAGAAAATCTAGAGCGATACAGTGTTATGAGAACAAGTCTTGCAATTGAAAGATCAGATGTTTGTATTTTTATGATTGATGCAAATGAAGGTGTAACAGAGCAAGATGCTAAAATTGCTGGAGAAGCACATGAGGCAGGAAAAGGTATTATAATTGCTGTAAATAAATGGGATGAATATGAAAAAGATAACAATACAGTAGAAAAATATAAAAAGGAGATATACAATAAATTGTCATATTTATCATATGCACCAATAATTTTTATATCTGCAAAAACAGGACAAAGAGTAGAAAAATTATATGAACTTATAAATACTGTAGCAAGTCAAAATGCAATGAGAGTATCAACATCTGTTTTAAATCAAGTATTAAATGAAGCAATAGCAATTGTTCAACCACCAACAGATAAAGGAAAGAGACTAAAAATATTTTATATGACACAAGCATCAACAAAACCGCCAACATTTGTTGTGTTTGTAAATGATAAACAATTATTCCATTTCTCATATGAAAGATATTTGGTAAATCAATTAAGAAAAGAATTTGTTTTAACAGGTACACCAATTAGAATAATTGTAAGAGAAAAAAGAGATAAAGATTAAACAAAAGAAGGAGTGATTTTTTATGGCAGTATATATTTTAGTAGCAATAATTGCATATGCAATAGGAAGTGTTAATTTTTCAATAATTTTTAGTAAAAAATTTGCAGGTTTTGATGTAAGGGAAAAAGGAAGCGGAAATGCTGGTACAACAAATATGCTTCGTAGTGCCGGAAAAGGGTTAGCTGCTCTTACTTTAATATGCGATATTTTAAAAGGTGTAGTAGCAGTTTTAGTAGCTTTTTGGATAGGAAAGATAGCAACAAATGTTAAACCAGAAATATTAGTTCAACTAGCTGGATTATTTGCTGTAGTAGGACATACATTTCCAGTATATTTTGGATTTAAAGGTGGAAAAGGTGTTGCAACATCACTTGGAATTTTATTATTAATAAATTGGCAAATTGGTTTAATATGCTTAGTATTTGCACTTTTAGTAATGGCATTAACAAGAATGGTTTCATTAGGTTCAATAATGGCAGCAGTTTTATTCCCAGTATTAACTATATTTATAACTACAGGAGATAATAGTCATTATTTAGTAAATGAAGGTAATTATATAATATTTGGAATTGCAATGGCAGTTTTTGTGATATTTAATCATAGAGCAAATCTAAAAAGAATATATAAAGGTGAAGAGAATAAATTAAGTTTTAAAAAATAAATATAACTTAATATAACAAATGAAAGGAAGAATTAACATGAAGAATATAGCAATAATAGGAAGCGGAAGTTGGGGAGTAGCATTAGCTATGTACCTTGAAAGTATTGGAAATAAAGTAAAAATTTGGTCATTTGATAAATCAGAAGCAGATTTAATAAATAATGATAGAAAATGCAAATTTTTACCAAATATAACAATTCCAGATGGAGTATCTTGTTCATTAAGTTATGAAGAAGTTATAAAAAATTCAGATTTAATATTACATGTAACACCATCAAAATTTACAAGAGATATTGTAAAACAATATAAGCAATTTGTAGATGTAGAAAAACAACCAATAATAGTATGTTCAAAAGGATTAGAGCAATCAACACTATCAATATTGACAGATGTAATAAAGGAAGAAATACCAGGAGTAAAAGTTGGAGCTTTATCAGGACCAAGTCATGCAGAAGAAGTTTCAATAGGAATTCCAACAGTATTAGTAAGCGCATCTGAGGATGAAGAAGTTAGAAATTATGTTCAAGATATATTTATGAGCAAAAATATGAGAGTATATACTTCAGATGATGTTATAGGTGTCGAATACGGTTCAGCACTAAAAAATATAATAGCATTTTGTGCAGGAATTTCAGTAGAGCTAAATTTTGGCGATAACACATTTGCAGCACTATTAACAAGAGGTCTAGCTGAAATTGCAAGACTTGGAGTAAAAGCAGGAGCAAAAAAAGAGACATTTTATGGATTAACTGGTTTAGGTGATCTAATAGTAACATGTGGCAGTGAACATAGCAGAAACAGAAAAGCAGGAAGATTAATAGGAAGAGGATTATCACTAGATGAAGTAAAAAAAGAAGTAGGAATGGTAATAGAAAGTGTAGACAATATACAAACAGCCTATGAACTAAAGAAAAAATACAATGTAGAAATGCCAATAGTAGAAGAAGTATATAATGTATTATACAATGGTGAAAATCCAAAAGAAGCTGTATATAAATTAATGCAGAGAGAAAAAAAAGCAGAAAATTAAATAAGTTAAAAATTATTCTAATAAATTAACAGTACTTGTTGATTTATTGGAATAATTTTTTTGTAAAAATATTGAATATTTGGATAAATATGCTCCAAAATAAGTTGACATAAGGAAGACACGGTAGTATAATTTTTCTAAGGAGGGATTGTTATGAAAAGGAGAATTTTCAAAATTATAGGAATATCTTTTTTTATCTTTTTAATATATATGATAAATGCGAAAGCTACTAATGCATATAGTTTTGAAAGAGAATTAAAAGATAGTACTGGCTGGTCAACGATTGACCTTAATATAAAAGAAAACACAAATGAAAATTCAAATACAATAGGAAAATTGCCAAATGGAACTGCTTTTTCTATATTAGGCGAATCAGGAGATTATTGGCAAATTGAGTATAATAATGTAAAAGGATATGTAAAACACGAGTATTGTATGATTAATTTACCAGATGTAGAGCCAAGCATTGTATATAATATTACAAACGCGGAGTCAAGTATATATAAATCTTCTGGAATTGAAATACAAGATGTAACAGGAAAAAAATTATATACAACAGGGAAGATAATGAATTCAAAAATTCGGTAGAGAAGAATATCTATGTCCAATATTATATTCAACTGCTAAAAAAATTGCAGATGCACAAAATGCAGCATTAAAAGATGGGTATTGCTTAAAAATTTATGATTCATATAGACCACATGATGTTAGTGTAACAATTGCACAGAAACTAAACATATTATATTATCAAAATAGCGTGGTTAGACAAAATATAAATTACAGTTATGGGAAGAGTGGTAAATGTTATTATTGGGGACAAAGTTGGTTTTTAGCACAAGGTTTGTCATCACATAATACAGGTGCTGCAATAGATGTTACCTTATGTGACAATGCAACAAAGAAAGAATGCAGGATGCCAACTAATATGCATGAATTGAGTACAAAAGCTATAAAATATTATAGATCAAATTGTGCAAAAGTTCCAGATAATTATTCAAAAGAAATGACTGAAGATGCAAAAAGATTAGATCGATATATGACTAATGCTGGAATGACAACACTTGCTTCAGAATGGTGGCATTTCCAAGAGCAAGACGGTTATATAAGAATTGCAAATGCTACAAATTGGAAAGGATGTAATTTCCAAGTTGAAGGAATATCAAATAATGATGATATGGAAAGCAAACTTGATTTTAATAATGATGGAATAGTAGATAGTTTAGATGCACAGATAGTATTACAAGTATATGCAAAAACTGCAAGTGGAAATGGAAAGGCTGATTTAAAATATGATGTTAATAGTGATGGTATAGTAGATGTAAGAGATGCAATATTTATATTATCATATTATGCAAGAAAAGCTGCAAATCAATAATAATAAAAAATGTACTTAACTATAAATGTTAAGTACATTTTTTTAATAATAAATATTATAATCAATATCAGGGAATATACAATCATATTCCTCTAAATATTCAACAAAATTTTCATCAATTTTATCATCTTTAATTTGATTATATAATTTTGTAAATCTACCAATATGATCTTTAATTCTTTTTTTGGCATAATCAACCATAGTTCCATTTGTTATAATAAATAACCAATCACTACTTTGTGCTAATAATAATTCACGTGCACATTGATTAAGAGCTCTTTTTTGCAATTCATCATTTGTATGAGGAAATAAGTGAGCAAGTTCAACCATTCGGTCACCAGCTTTATGCAAATGTCTATGTACATAATCATTAGTAGGGTTAAGCCATACTTCACTATAACCATTAGCACCCCAACTTGATCTACAAGGTGTTGCAACTTGCATTTTTGGATATTTATCAATATATTCGCCAGGTGTTATTAATTTAAAATTACAATTATCATAATAAATCTTTTTAAATAAAATATATAACCAATATGGACCTTCATACCACCAATGACCATAAAGTTCAGCATCATAAGGACATAAAACTATAGGTGGATTTTCTGTATATTTGCTTAATTCACCAATTTGTTTTACACGACTATCTAAAAAGTGACCTGCTTGTTTTTCTGCAGAATCATGAGCCCATTGAACATTATAATAATCTTTATTCTCTGTTTTTCCAGTAATACGATGGTATTTTATTCCAGTATTTACACGAACACCATTTGATGCAATATATGGTTTTATATATTCATAATCAGCATCATAACCAATATCTCTATAAAATTCTCTATAGTTAAAATCTCCGGGATATCCATTAATGGAACTCCACACTTGTCTAGAAGATTCTATATCACGTCCAAAAGCAACAACACCTTCTGGTGAAACTATTGGAGCAAATGTTCCATATAGTGGAGCAGGATTAGAATATAAAATTCCATGAGATTCTGTTATTATATATTCAATTCCAAATTCTTTTAAATATTTATCAGCTTCAGGAACATATCCACATTCTGGAAGCCAAATACCTCTTGGTTTTCTTCCAAGATATTTTTCGTATGTTTGAACTCCAACTGCAATTTGTGCTTTTACTGTTTGTTCTGTTGTGTATAATATAGGGAAATACCCATGTGTAGCACCACAAGTTATAATTTCCAATACACCAATATCTTGAAAGTGTTTAAACCCTTGAATTAAATTACAGTTATATTTTTCTTTGAAAAAGTATAAATCATGTGAATATCTATCATAATAATAATGAGCCAATGAATTAACTCTTTCATCATAAGTTGTTCTCTTTATTTCTTTAGATGCAAGTTCTATATGACTTTTTAAGTATTTTATATAGCGTTCTTGAAGCAATTTATTATCTAACATATTTAAAAGTGGAGGAGTAAGTGACATTGTAATTCTAAAATCAACATGCTCTTCAACTAGTTTTTCAAAATTCATAAGTAAGGGAATATATGTTTCAGATATTGCTTCAAATAGCCATTGCTCTTCCAAATAATCTTCACTTTCTGGATGATGAACAAATGGCAGATGTGCATGTAATACAAAACTTACATATCCTTGTATATTTTTTTCCATTATAAATTCTCCATTAATTAAATTTTAAATCCAGAAGATGGGTTTTGTTCAAATTCATCTTCACCATAAAATTCAAAAATATTGTAAATATTTTGTATAGCATTTAAATTTGAAACTTTTCTTTCTTCTAATTCATTAGTTTTTATATTTTTAAAGTAAACAGGTTTATTTAAAGTATCTTTTAAAACATGATCATTAGGTGATTCTATTGTATTTGATGATGCTATATGTAAAACATGATCATCTGTATCAATATTTATATCATTGCAATTAGAAATTTTCTTTCTTCCAAGCTCTATATTAAATACACAATCACTAGTTGGAGTATGTAGATACCAACTATTTGTAAAGTCATCAATTTCTATTTCAAAAGAATAGTTTAAAGTTTGATTGTGTACTAATAAAATTGGTTTTGTTTCATAAAAAAATCTATTACCATATTTTTGTTCCATTGCATGTCTATCAGCATCAGATATATCCCAATATATAAATATTGAATGAGGTGTTTGAGCTAAGATTTTTATTACAGTTTGATTATATCTATAAGGTAAATCATAATACTCAACAATTTGAGAATATTTATTATTTTTTACAATAGAGTCAAGCTCTTTCTTCATTTCTTCAGGTGATAAAGTAATACATTTTGCAATTTTTTTCACATTTTTATTTTGTTTTTCTGTACTTGACATAGATTTTCTTTTTTTAGAAGTAAATCTTGAAAATAAAGATGTGCTTTTTTTACTTTTTTTCTCATTAGTTTTTTCTAACATTTTTTCCTCCTTAGATTAAAGTTATGCTAATGATATACTATATCAAAATTATAATAAATTCAATAGAATTTGTAACAAAATTAAAAAAAAAGTAAAAATTTATTTACAATTAAATCAAAGTTGTATAAAATGTAAAAGAAAGAAAAAAATAATCAAAGTTTGAATGATTATTTTATACAGAAGATTAGAAAGGAGCCTGAAGTGATATGAAAATTTTAATGTTAACATGGGAATATCCGCCAAGAATTGTAGGAGGAATAGCTCGTGTAGTGCATGATTTATCACATCGATTAATAAAAGATGGGCATGAAGTTACAGTTGTAACATATAAAGATGCAAATATACCAAATTTGACAGATTTTGAAAATGATAAAGGAGTGAAAGTATATAGAGTAGATAACTATATGATTACGCCAAATAATTTTACAGATTGGATTATGCAATTGAATTTTAATTTAATTTCAAAAGCAACGGAAATAATAAATAAAGAAGGCAAATTTGATGTAATACATGCACATGATTGGCTTGTAACATATGCAGCAAAAACATTAAAACAATCTTTTAATATACCGTTAGTAGCAACAATTCATGCAACAGAAGCAGGTAGAAATAGTGGAATTCATGATGATGTTCAAAGATATATAAATGATACAGAATGGCTATTGACATATGAATCTACAGATGTAATTGTTAATAGCAATTATATGAAATGTGAATTACAAAGGCTATTCGGATTACCTTTTGATAAAATAAATGTAATACCAAATGGAATTAACTTGAATAATTTTACCGGAATAGATAGAGATTATGATTTTAGAAGACAGTATGCTATGGATAATGAAAAGATTATCCTATATCTTGGAAGATTAGTATATGAAAAAGGAGTACAGAATCTAATTGCTGCAATGCCTAAAATATTAAACAGTTATCATGATGCTAAACTTGTTATAGCTGGAAAAGGTGGAATGATGGACGAATTAAGAGCAGAAGCACACAATCTAGGTATAGATAATAAAGTATATTTTACAGGATACCTTGATTCCAAAGCAGTACAAAAAATGTATAAGTGTGCAGATGTTGCTGTATTCCCAAGCACATATGAACCTTTTGGAATTGTAGCACTTGAGTCTATGCTTTCAGGAACACCAACTGTTGTATCTGATGTGGGAGGATTAAATGAAATAATTGATCACGGTGTTGATGGAATGAAAAGCTATGCTGGTAATCCAAACTCAATTGCGGATTCAGTATTAGCATTACTATTTGATCCACAATTATGTGCAAATATTTCAAAAAATGCTAAAGCAAAAGTAAAAGCGCAATTTAATTGGAATAAAATAGCACAAGATACACATTATGTTTATGAAAGAGCAATATGTCAAACAGAAGCAGAAAAACAACTAAAACAAATGGAACAAGAAAGACAAAATAAAGCAGTAAAAGCTCAAAACTCAGAAAAAGAAATAACAAAATTACTAAGTTTCAAAAAGAAACATGCATATGCATAATAAAATAAATTCTGTTAAATAAATCACTATCGAATACAAGAGAGGACTGAATTATTTATGAATAATATTTACAATACAGCAAATAAATTGGCAAAAGAAATACAAGAATCTTCTGAATATAAAAATTATAAAAAAGCAAGAGAAGTAGTTTTGTCAAATCCAGATTTAAAAAAGAAAATAGAAGACTTTGAACAAATAAGATATGATGTTCAAGTTTTATCAATGGAAAAGGGAAAAGAAGATCCAGAAAAAATGCAAAAACTTCAAGAAATGTATGCAATATTAGTTGAAAATAAGGACATAAAAGATTACTTTGATTTAGAAGTAAAATTTAATGTAATGGTAGCAGATATAAATAAAATCATAGCAGAATCAATGTCAGATATATTTAAACATTAATTTGAGGACGGAATAAAAATCAAAGTTGTTATAATACAAAAAATTAAAAAGCGTTAATATTACGCTTTTTAATTTTTTTACTATAACCCCTTTTAAAATTAGCGAAAATGATATACAATAAAGAAAATTTGTAGCTTATAAGGAGAAAAGGATGAATAAAAAATGGGAATATTACGATATAAATACTAAAGAAGTAGAAGAGATAAAAAATAAATACAATGTAAGTAGACTTGTTGCAACTGTAATTTCAAATAAAAATTTACAAGATGATATTGATGTATTTTTAAACCCAACAAGAAATGATTTTTATGATCCATTTTTAATGCCAGATATGGAAATTGCTGTAAATAGAATTATAAAAGCAATTGAGAATCAAGAAAAAGTTATAATATATGGAGATTACGATGTAGATGGAATAACAAGTATAACTGTTTTAAAAAAATTTTTACAAGATAGAGGATTAAATGTGGACAGTTATATTCCAAACAGATTAGATGAAGGATATGGGTTAAATAAAAATGCTATTGATAAAATAGTAAGCCAGAATTATACATTAATGATAACTGTAGATTGCGGAATATCTGGAATAGAGGAAGTTGAATATGCAAATAGTTTAGGACTAGAAACTGTAGTAACTGATCATCATGAACCTGCAGAAGTATTACCAAATGCGTTGGCAGTTGTTGATGCAAAAAGAAAAGATAATAAATATCCATTTAATCAATTAGCGGGAGTTGGTGTTGTATTTAAAGTAATACAAGCAATATCAAAAAAATTTAATTTAGAAGAGCGAGAATATTTAAAATTCTTAGATATTGTTTGTGTAGGAACTATATCTGATATAGTTCCATTAGTTGATGAGAATAGAGTTATATCAAAATTAGGATTAAAACTTGTAGCAGTAACAAAAAATGTAGGATTAAAAGCTTTATTACAAGCTGCTGGGTGCAAAAATATTGATTCTACAACAATTTCATTTGGTATTGCTCCAAGAGTAAATGCATGCGGAAGATTGGGATATGAGCAAGAAGCTTTAAATTTATTTTTAACAGATAATATTGTTCAAGCACAAGAAATTGCTAAAAGATTAAATAAGTACAATTATGATAGACAGCAAACAGAAGTAAAAATATTTAATGAAGCAATAGAAATGATTGAAAACGGAGAAAAAGATAAAAATTGTATAATTTTAGGAAAAGAAAATTGGCATCATGGAGTAATTGGAATTGTATCATCAAAAGTAACTGAAATGTATTATAAACCAAGTATATTAATCTGTTTTGAAGGTGATGAAGGAAAAGGTTCTGGTAGAAGTATACAAGGATTCGATTTACATGAAGCTTTAACTAATTGTCCAAATCACATAGAAAGATTTGGTGGACATTCTATGGCAATTGGAATAACAATAAAGAAATCTGAATTTGAAGATTTTAAAAAAGATGTAGAAGAATATACAAAAAATTCTAATATAAATGAGCTATTACCAGTTATAAAAATTGATGAAGAAATTGATAGTAATGATATAGACATAAATACAGTAAAAGATCTAAAAGTATTAGAGCCTTTTGGTGAAGCAAATAAAATGCCTATATTTATATACAAAAACTTAAAAATTGAATCAATAAGAGCATTATCAGAAGGAAAACATATAAAACTAACCTTAAGAGATAAAAACGTAGTGATAGATGCAATAGGATTTAATATGGGAAAATTGGTAAATGATTTCTTATTAGGCGATAGAGTCGATGTAGTTGGTTCATTAGAGTTAAATAAATTTAATGGAAGAGAAACAATTCAAATAAACTTGAAGGATATGAGAAAATCTTATTAAAGTAATAAAAAGGGGGATTTATATATGTCTGAAACAAAAAATGCAACTATAGATGATATTATAGATGTTATGAAAAAGCATAACAAAAAATCTGATGTTAAATATATAAGAAAAACTTATGAATTTGCAAAAGAAAAACACGGAAATCAATTAAGAAAATCTGGAGAGCCATATATAATTCATCCAGTACAAGTAGCATATATTTTAGCAACAATAGGTCTAGATGATAGTACAATATGTGCTGCATTATTACACGACATTGCAGAAGACACAGAAGTAACAATAAAAGACCTAGAAAAAGAATTTTCACCAGAAATTGCTGAAATGGTAGATGGTGTAACAAAATTAGGAAATTTAAAATACACAAGTGCTGAAGAACAACAAGTAGAAAATTACAGAAAAATGTTTTTAGCAATGGGTAAAGATATAAGAGTAATTTTAATTAAATTAGCAGATAGATTGCATAACATGAGAACTTTAAAATATTTAAAAAGAGATAGACAAATTGCAATATCAAAAGAAACTGCTGATTTATATGCACCTCTTGCTAATAGATTAGGTATATATTCATTAAAATGGGAATTAGAGGATTTATCTTTCAAATATTTATATCCAGAAGAATATAGAGAAATTGTAGAAGGCATAGACAAAAAAAGAGAAGAGCGATTAAGCTTTATTCAAATGATAATAGAGCAAATAAATACTGAGCTTAAAAAACAAAAAATTGATGCTGAAATTACAGGAAGAGCAAAACATTTGTATAGTATTTATAGAAAAATGCAAAGGGATAATAAAACATTAGACCAAATTTATGATTTATTTGCATTAAGAATTCTAGTAAATTCTGTAAAAGACTGTTATGCTGCTCTTGGTGTAGTTCACGAATTATATAATCCTATGCCAGGAAGATTTAAAGATTATATTTCAGTACCAAAACCAAATATGTATCAATCATTACACACAACATTAATTGGACCAAAAGGAACTCCATTTGAAGTTCAAATTCGTACTTGGGATATGCATAGAATAGCTGAATTTGGTATTGCTGCGCATTGGGCATATAAAGAAGCAAATAAAAATAAAAAATCAAATGTTATAGTTCAAGATGATAAATTGGCATGGTTAAGAGAATCTCTTGAATGGCAAAAAGATATGCAAGATCCACAAGAGTTTTTAAAAACTTTAAAAACGGAACTTTTTGAAGATGAAGTTTATGTATTTACACCTAAGGGACAGATAAAAGTATTGCCACGAGGAGCTACACCAATTGACTTTGCATATAGTGTACACGCAGAAATTGGCCATCATATGACAGGATGTAAAATAAATAGTAAAATGATGCCAATAGTAACAAAATTAAAAAATGGAGATATTGTTGAAATTATAACATCAGATCAAGCCAAAGGACCAAGTAGAGATTGGTTAAAATTTGTTAAAAGCTCTTCTGCAAAAAATAAAATACAACAGTGGTTTAAAAAAGCAGAAAGAGAAGACAATATAGTAAAAGGAAAAGATTTAATCGAAAAAGAAATAAAAAGAATAGGAATGAATTATAGCACATTATTTAAAAATGAATATGTTCAAGTTGCTTTAAATAGATATAAATTTAACACAATAGATGATATGTATTCAGCAGTTGGATTTGGTGCAATTTCATCATCAAGAATAATAGCTAAAATGTTAGAAGCTTATAAAAAAGATAATCAAGATGAAGAAATAGAAAAAACCATAGAGGAGCTAGCAACAGAAAAGCCAAAAATAAATAGGACATCTAGTAATGGTGTAATAGTAAAAGGTATAGATAATTGTCTAGTTAGATTTTCAAAATGTTGTAATCCTGTTCCAGGAGATGAAATAATAGGATTTATTACAAGAGGAAGAGGAGTTTCAATACATAGAAAAGATTGTCAAAATGTAAAAGATCTAGTTTCTCAAGGAGATAGAATTATAGATGTTATATGGAGTGATAAAGATAAATCATCTTATAATGTAGATATTCAAATACTTGCTAACGATAGAAATGGTTTGCTAGCTGATATAATAAAAGAAATATCAAATAATAAATGTACACTAATTGCAGTAGATTCAAAAGTTCATAGAGATAGAACTGCAGAAACTAATTTGACAATAGAAGTAGAAAATTTAAATGTATTAAATACAGTTGTAAAAGCATTACGAAAAGTAGATAGTGTATACGAAGTAAATAGAAAAAAATAGATATATGAGTAGTATGTGAAGGGAATGAGTATATCAAATGATACTAAAGAGAATAAAAATAAAAACACCGTTAAACGAATTTACTAATTGTTATATAGTACAAGATGAAAACACTAAAGAAACAATGGTAATTGATCCAGGTGGAGAATTTGAAAAAATACAAGAAATGTTACAAACAATAAATGCAAAAGTTAAATATATATATTTAACTCATTGTCATGGAGATCATATAGGAGCAGTTAATCAACTAAAAAATGAGACAGGAGCAATAGTTTTAATTCATAGAGCAGATGCAAAGGGCCTAACTGATGATAAAATTAGTTTAGCAACATATATAGGAATGAATGAGGTAAAAGTAACAGAATTTTCACGAGTTGATGATGGAGATTTAATTCATATTGGAAATTTAGAATTTTTAGTTATTCATACACCACGGACATACTGCAGGAGGTAGTTGTTTATACTGCAAAGAAGAAAAATTACTATTTTCAGGTGATACTATGTTTCGAGGAACATGGGGAAGAGCGGATTTACCAACTGGAAGTTTTGAAGCTATAATCGCATCTATAACAAAAAAATTATTAAAACTACCAGATGAAACTATTGTATATCCTGGTCATGGAAAGTCAACAATGATAAGAGAAGAAAGACCAATATACGAAGAACTAAAACCAAGAATTGATTAAGTGAAGGAGTTGTTTATATATGAAAAAGAAAAAATTGGTTATTATTATATTATTAATTGTTCTTATAATTATATTATTATTTTTTAGTATAAATAAAAAGGATAATAAAAATCAAAATAGTATAAAAACAAATAATATCAGTAATGAAACAAATACATCAGTAAATAATAGTTCAAATAAAATAAGTAGTGGAAATAAAAAAGTAAATGAGAAATTAAGAAAAAATTTTTCTGATTATGATTGGTTACAAAATAATATTTATATAAGAAAAAATTGTTTCGGAAAAGATGTTAATTTAGAAAATCAGCAAGTGTTTAAATATATGAAAGTTTACAAACAAAATAGCGATGAACCTATAATACTAATATATGCGGAGTGTGAGAAGGAGTCAAGTAATCAATTATTTATGGTAACATCTCAAGATGAAGGTTTAAATGTTACAAGTTTGACAGAAACTGCAACTCATTTATCACACAATGTATATAAGTTTAATAGTGAAGAAAAAGTAGTATATCAAAAAATAAATTATGAAAACTCTGAAGAGTATGTAATATATAAGATAACAGATGATAATAAATTTGAAAGATTGTACTATTTAAAAGAAACAAATAGTATTGTAAATTCCAAAATTGAGCATAAATATTATTGCAATAATAGGGATAGCTCTAAAGAAGAGTTTGATAAAATAAAAAGTATATATGTAACTCAAAAGTCAGAGCTAACAAATTTTAAGGAATTGAATTTGAATGAAGTAAATAAAATTTTCTTATAAGAGGGTGAATAAATTGATAAAAATGTATAACACAAATATGACAACAAATATAACAACAGAAGTAAATGAATATAAAAGAGGTAATTGGATAAATATGATTAATCCAACAGAATCAGAAATATTTGAAGTATGTAGAAATTTAAATATAGAGCAAGAATTTATAAAATATTCATTAGATTATGAGGAAAAAGCCAGAATAGATTTAGAAGAGGACGATGGAACAATTCTATTTATAATAGATGTACCAATAATTGAAAGAGAAAATGATGTAGAAATATATACAACAATGCCTGTCGGTGTAATTTTTGTAAGAGACGAATATGTAATAACAGTTTCTTTAAAAGAAAATGATATCATAAAAAAAATGGAAAGAATAGTTGGAAAAAAAGTAATAACATATAAAAAGAGTCAATTTTTATTTCAATTATTTTACGAAAACTCATCAGCATTTTTGAATTTATTAAAAGAAATAAATAAAAAAACAGAGCATATTGAAAGAACATTGAAAAAAGACTTAAAAAATGAAGATCTCTTAAAAATGCTTAATTTAGAAAAAGCATTAGTGTATATTACAACATCATTAAAATCAGATGAAGTTGTAATGGAAAAAACCTTAAGAGGAAAAATAATAAAACTTTATGAAGAAGACGAAGATTTACTAGAAGATGCAATAGTAGAAAATAAACAGGCTATTGAAATGAGTAAAATATACAGTGATATTTTGAATGAGACAATGGATATGTATGCGTCTATAATTTCAAATAATATAAATGATATAATGAAATTTTTAACATCAATAACAATAATACTTGCAATACCAACATTAGTTGCAAGTTTATGGGGAATGAATGTTCCTGTACCATTTCAAAATTATCAATATGGATTTCCAGTGTTATTAGCAGTATCATTTGTTGTTACTTTAACTGTAATGATATGGTTGAAAAAAAGAAATATGTTAAATTAATAAAATAAATCATAAACCTTTAAAATATGTATACAATTAAATAATACATATTTTGGAGGTTTTTTATTATGTTTATAGTATGCAATAAGGATAAAATAGCATCATATATGGTTTCGTTTTTTACTGTTATGATTTTACTTGGAATTGCATTTTATATGAGAAATAATTCAAAAATGCTAGAAGTATCTTCCACATCAAAACAATTACCAATATATAGTGTAAAAACAGATGAAAAAAAGGTTGCATTTACAATGAATTGTGCTTGGAATGCCGACGATATAGACCAAATATTAAAAACACTTGAAGAAAATGATGTAAAAATAACTTTTTTTATGGTTGGTGATTGGGTAGATAAATATCCAGAAGCAGTAAAAAAGATAAGTGATGCAGGCCACGAAATTGGTAATCATTCAAATACACATCCACATGTAAATAATTTGACATATGAAAAAAATATAAGTGAAATTGAAGAATGTAATAAAAAAATAGAAAAAATAACAGGAAAAAAATCTAAAGTATATAGAGGACCATATGGGGAATATAATGACAATGTAATAAATGCGGCAGAAGCGGTAAATAGTAAAACGATTCAGTGGAGCTTAGATACATTGGATTATAAAGATTTAACAGGGGAAGAAATGTGGAAAAGACTTGATAAAAAAATAGAGCCAGGTTCAATTATACTAAGCCATAATGGAACAAAACATACCGCAGATAGTTTAGATTATTTAATAAAAAATATAAAAAAATCCGGATACGAAATTGTTACTGTATCAGATTTAATTTATCAATTAGATTATTACATTGATAACACAGGTAAGCAAATTAAAAAGTAAATGAATACTTTTTTCAAAATTTGATAAAATAATACTATTTAATAAGTATTTTTTCTAGGAGGATGTATGTTTTTTATAGGAATTATAACTGATAAAAATAGTGAAAATAACATAAAAAATAGAATGATTAACAAAATAGATGAAAATGAAATTATATTTTTAAATAAAGAAAACTTGGAAAATTTTAAAAATGTTAAATTTGACTCAATAATTGTAAATGAAGAAGTGGAAAATAAATATATATTAAAAAAAATCTTAGAAAAATCGAAGTATATAGTATGGAATTCTGACATACATTGTAAGAGTGAGAATTTAAAAAATAGTTATTCAAATGTAATAACATATGGATATAATTCAAAAGCTACTGTAACAATATCAAGTGCAACAGAAGAAAACTATTTAATATTTATACAAGAAAATATACCAATGAATGATAAAATAACAGGAATACAAGAAGTAAAATTCGAAAAAAATGAAAATAATATAAATGCTTATGATGGAATGATAATAACAATAATGGATTTAATGTATGATAAAAATAAGTAAATTTAAAGTAGATTTTAATAAAAAAGGAAAAACAATAGACATAAAAAAAAGGAAAATAGCACAAAATTAAAAAATATTGAAAAAAATAACATTTTATGTAGACAAAACCAAAAAAAGATAGTATAATAAAGTTTATAGGGAAAACAGTATTAAGAATACAGTAGATAAACAAGTAAGGGGAGGAAAGTATTTTGAATACAAATTATTTAGAGAATAACCATTTAGTATTGGTTGGAAAGGTCACAAGCGATAAAAAATTTAGTCATGAAATATATGGCGAGAAATTTTACATATTTGATTTAGAGGTACCACGTTTAAGTGGAAATGCTGATATTATACCAATCACAATATCAGAAAGATTATTAGAAAAAGAAGACTTAGAAATTGACAAAAAAATAATAGTAGAAGGACAATTTAGATCATATAATAGCTATCAAAATGAAAGAAACAAATTAGTATTAACAGTGTTTGCTAAAGATGTAAAATTTATTGAAAATCAAGATGAAGAAATTCAAGCAAGCAAAGATTTTGTTTCTAATGAAGTTACATTAAATGGTTACATATGTAAAAAACCTATTTATAGACAAACACCATTTGGTAGAGAAATAGCAGATTTATTATTAGCAGTAAATAGAGCATATAACAAATCTGATTATATTCCTTGTATCGCTTGGGGAAGAAATGCAAGATTTTGTGAAAATATAGAAGTTGGAACAGAAGTAAAAGTTGTTGGTAGAGTTCAATCTAGAACATATGAGAAAAAATATGAAGATGGAACATCTGAAACAAAAGTAGCATATGAAGTTTCAATATCTAGCTTAGAAATAGTTAAACAAGATGATGATGAAAACCAAAATGATATGGTTAATGAAGAAGAGCAAAAAGAAGCTATGTAAAAAATAAAAGACAGTTTTAAACTGTCTTTTATTTTTTCTTATTAGGTATTATAATTTTGTCTTTTTCGATATTTTCGTCATCAGGTTTTTCAATATTTAGGTGTTCTTGAACATCTGATATTTTTATATTTTCTCCTTTTCCAGGAACTATCTTTATTTTTCTTTCTTTAGACATATATTTCACTCCTATATTTTTAATTTTCCATGCTATCAATTACTTTTGAAATGTTATTTAATGGTGCTGATAAATCAGATAATAAATTTGATGAGTTATCAGTATCATATAATTTTGCATAAGCAACTTCAGAATCATTTAAAGGTGTAAATACGCAATATCCATTACCAGTAGTATCAGAAATAGTAAATAAAATAACATTAACATTATTTATATTTCCAGATTTTAAAGTACTCGTTATTTTTAAATTGAATGTTGATTCTAAATAATTTTTTAAGTCAGAATGATTTTTTAAATCGGTAAAGTTTATAGTACTACTTGTATTAAATATCATCTTATAATTATAATCTGGATATACAATTTGAATTGCTGAACTATTATTATTTTGAACTAATGTTGCATCGACATTTTCTTTCATTTTATAAGTATGATTATTTAGAGTAAGACTTTTTTGCTCATTTGTTGTATTAGAAGTGGAAGTATTTTGCAAAGAATTATTTTCTTCAACAGTATTATTTGTGTCAACAGTATTAGTGGTATTTTCAATTGAATTATCTGAAGAAATATCATCAAAGTTATCTACCGAATTAACAGAAAGTTCTACGCTTGAATTAGTATTTTCTTCTGCTAGATTATCACTATTTGATTTTTGCAAAAATTTGGCTATTATTATAACTAAAGTAGCCACAAGTAATATAATAAATATAATTAAAATTAAGCTTATACTTTTTCTTTTTCTTTCATTATTCATAATTTTATCCTCCGTAAAAAATATTTAAATTTATAATAGCACAATTTTTTTTTAAAATCCATTAATTTTTTAAAATAATTAAAAAATTATAGACTAATAAATTATTTTATTATTTTTTTTATAATCTTCAAATAACCTAATACAATCTAATCTATCAAGTGGCTGTAAATTTAATAGATCTAAGTTATTTCCTTTTAAATATTCATAAATTAAATCATCTCTAAATCCAATATTATCAGCATCATTTTTTGTACATCCAAAATATACGTTTTTTATATTTGACCAAATTATCGCAGAAAGACACATGGGGCATGGTTCACAAGATGTATATAGAGTCATATTTGATAAATCATATGAATTTAATTTTTTACAAGCTAATCGTATGGCTACCATTTCCGCATGAGCAGTAGGATCATTATCAATAATAACTCTATTATTTCCTGTAGAAACTAAGTTATTTTGAGAATCAACTATAACTGCACCGAATGGTCCACCTTCATTGTTAGCTACGCCTTTTTCTGCACATTCCTTGGCTAATTTCATAAATGAATTCATAAAATCAAATCCTTTCTTTAATATAGTATTTTTATATATTTTAAATATATCACAAAAATTTTTTTTAGTAAAATTTTAATTAAAATTTCTATTGACAGAATGTTGAATGAATGTTTTAATTATTAATATAAGGAGAGCAAAATGAAAGAAAACGCAAAAAAAATAATAGAGGCAATTTTATTTTCAGCGGGAAGATCTGTTTCTATAAAAGAAATAACTGTTGCACTAGAAATAAGTCCAAATGAAATAATAGAATTAATTGAAGAGCTAAAAAACGAATATGAGAGCCAAAATCGTGGAATGGAAATAATTAAAATTAATGACTCATATCAAATGTGTACTAAAAAAGAGCTTTATGAATATATAGCTCCAATTTTTGACAAAAAATCGAAACCAAATTTATCAAATGCATCACTAGAAATTTTATCTATTATTGCATATAATCCCAATATAACAAGAGCAGAAATAGAAACAATAAGAGGTGTAAATTGTGATGGAACTATATATAAATTATTAGAATACAATTTAATTGAAGAGTCAGGAAAATTAGATGCACCAGGAAGACCAACTACATATGTAACAACAGAAAAATTCTTAAAAATGTTTGGATTAACTAGCTTAGAGGAATTACCAGAATTGCCAAAATATAAGTTAGATCAAAATCAACAAATAGTAATTGATGAAGAATAATTAAAAAAAATTATTTGAATTTGTACATAGGAGGAAAAAAATGAGTGAAGAGAAAAAATTAGAAAAAAATGAAGAGAAGGAAGAAAAAACAATTAAAAGTCCTAGAAAAAAGACAGGAAAATCAGATAAAAGCGTAGAAAAAAAGACTACTAAAAAAGAAAAAAAGGAAGATAAAAAAGAAGAAATAAAAGAAGCTAAAACAGAAAAGAAAGTAAATAAAGAAAAGACGGCTAAAGTAGAAGATGATAAAACAAAAGAAAAAAAAGAAAAAGCAGAAGATAAAAAGAAGGAAGTAAAACCTAAAAAATCTAAAAGTAAAGATAAAGCTACTAAAATAGAAGAAAATAAAGATATTAAAGATGATACAAAAAAAGAAAACATAGATCAAAATGAAAATAAAACTCCAAAAGCTGGAAAAAGACTTTTTGCATTTAGTTTAGTCGGAGGAATAGCTGTAGTATTAATTATAATTTTAGCAATAATTTTTATAAGTATGGCAGGAAAACCAAGTAAAGCTAAATCAGAAGAATTAGTTAAGGATTATTTAAAAGCCGTAAATGACGATGATGCTGATGAGTTTGCAAAACTTATTGATGTAAAAGGTTATATTATATTTAATGAAGAAAGTGAAAAGAAATTTGACAAAAAATATAAAAACAAAAATTATATTAATGATTACTTAAAAGATAATAATTATGATGAGTTATCTGATGTAAAAGATGCAATATCTTCAAAATTTAAAAATAAATATACATATTCATCAAAAGAGTATTCATTAAAAGAAATAACAGAGGTAAAAAAATCAACAAAAAGCAAAAAAGTAAAAATTATAAAAGCAAAAGTAAAAGTAAAAACAAGTTATTCATCTAGTACAGATACAGCAAATTTAAAATTATATGTAATTAAAGTTGATGGAGAATATAAAATTGTAAGCGCAGAGCTTGATTAAAAAAATAAAAAACATTGAAGTAAACTCAATTATTAAACATAAAGTTTTATAATTGAAATTTAATTCAATGTTTTATTTTTTTACAAAATTGCAATACTTTTTTATAGAACAATTTTCGCAATTAGGATTAGGTGCTTTGCAACAATCTCTACCAAGCCACATAAATAAATGATTAACATCTTTCAAATATTCATAAGGAATTATTTTCAGTAAATCTTGTTCAATTTTTAATGGGTCTGAATTATTAGATAGACCAAGTCTATTAGATATACGTTTTGCATGAGTGTCAACAGCAATTCCTTGAGGTTTATTGAAGGCTTCTAGCATAATTACATTGGCAGATTTTCTACCAATTCCTGGTAACTTCATTAAATCATCCATATTTTGAGGAACAGAGCCATTAAATTGCTCTAATAACATTATAGACATATTTTTTATATTTTTTGCTTTATTTTTATAAAATCCGCAAGGATGAATTATTTTTTCAATAATAGAAATATCTAAATTTACGAAATCTTCTGGTTTATTATATTTTAAAAATAAGGCAGGAGTAGTTTTATTTACTCGTTCATCTGTGCATTGTGCAGAAAGCATTACTGCAATTGCCAATTCAAAAGGGGTTTCAAAATTTAAACTGCATTTTGCATCAGGATATGTTTTTTTCAATAATTTTATAATTTTTACAATTTCATCTGTAGACATAAAAACTCCTTTCTGTATTGTAACATAAAATTGATATACATAATATAATAAAATAAAAGGGAGGTAATAAATTATGTTTTGTGCATTAAAGAAAACTTTTGGAGTGTGTTTAATAGGTATAGGGTTAGGTATATTATTAGTTTTATTACTTCCTCTTACAGGTTGGTTATTTTCAATAGGTGTAACATTAACAATATTGGGATTAATATGGCTTGCAAGTTAAAAGAAAAAGGGGGCAAGTATTATGACTATTGTAGTAAAAAAAGTTCCTAAATTTTTAAGAGGTTTTGTAAAATTAATATTTGGAATTAAAAATACATAACCTAAGTAGGATATAATAAAAGAAACTAAAATTAAATTTTAGTTTCTTTTATTAAAAGTCAATGGACGCTTAATATAGAGTTATTTTCATAGCTTTATATTAAACGTCCATTGTAATATTTAAGCATGTTTTAAATTACGTAAGCATTTTGAACATACGCATATTTTTTTAGATTCTCCATTAACATCAACAGTTACTGTTCTAAGATTTGGTTTAAAAGTTCTTCCAGCTCTTCTACTAACATGTGAACGAGCGATTGAAATTTTGTTTCCAAATGATTGTGTTTTTTCACAAATTGCACATTTTGCCATGATAATTGCACCTCCTATATATGCATAATAAAATTGACTAATTCAAAGTTTATCACATTATTTGAAAAAAAACAAGTATTTTTGAATAATTATAAAGAAAAATTCTAAGAATAATAAAAAAAGGGCTTATTTATGAAGAATAATTATCAATAAATTGTAAATTTTTAAATAATTAAGGAGTTGTTTTTATGTTGATAACATTTGTAAGATCTATAATATTATATGTAATAGTGCTTGTTGTAATGCGTCTAATGGGAAAAAGAGAAATTGGTCAGTTACAACCATTTGAACTTGCAATTGCAATAATGATTGCAGATTTGGCATCTGTTCCAATGAGTGAAGTTGGAATTCCAATAATAAATGGTATAATTCCTATTTTAAGTTTATTAGTAATGCATTTAATTATTTCTTTTATAAATTTAAAAAGCATAAAAATGAGACAACTAATATGCGGGAAACCTAGTATTTTAATATATAGAGGAAAAATAAATGAAAAAGTACTAATAAAAGAACGTTTTACTATAAATGAATTACAAGAAAGATTAAGAGCAAATAATATAAATAATCTAGCTGATGTAGAATATGCTATATTAGAAACAAGTGGACAAGTCAGCATAATACAAAAACCAAATAAAAGAACAACAATACCAGAAGATTTTAATATAATGCCAGAATATGAAGGAATATCATATGATTTAGTCGTAGATGGAAAGATAATGAATGACAATTTAAAAATTCTAAATAAGACATATGGGTGGTTAAAAAAAGAAGTAAATAAATTTAACATAGAGCCAGAGGAAGCGCTCTTGGTAACAGTTAATGCTAAGGGGGATATTTTTTGTCAAAAAAAAGAAAAATATAATAAATAAAAAATATAATGAAGGGATGAATGCAAAGAGCTATGAAAAAAGAACTTATAATTTGCCTAGTTATAATATGTTCAATAGTAATTGGTGATATTTGGTTACAAAATTATACATCAAAAACATTAGATACAATAAGTACTAATTTAGAAGCGCTAAAAGAAACATTAGATGATAATAAATATAGTAGGGAAAAAGTAATTCAAGTAAATGATGAATGGGATAAAAGATTTAATATATTAACTTGTTTTTTAGAGCATGATGAATTAGAAAAGGTAAAAACACAATTAGTAGTGATAACAGCAGGTATTGATGTAGAAGATACAGAGTATGTTTATGAAGAGATAAATAAAGCTATATATATATTAGATCATATTAAAGACAAGAACAGTTTAAAGTTAGATAATATTTTTTAAAGAGTTATTTTAAGTAAAAAGGTGTAAATATACTAAAAAATAATATAATATTTTATTATTTTATATTAAAAATAGTAAAATAAATATTGAAAGTAAAAAAATATAATAAAAATAAAAAGGCTGAATATAAGTAATATCAAGCAATGTAACCATATTTGAAAAATAAAATGATAAAAAATAAAAAAAAGTGTTGACATTTTTTAGAAATTCTAGTATACTAAACGAGTCGAAGGGAAATGGGCGCATAGCTCAGCTGGGAGAGCATCTGCCTTACAAGCAGGAGGTCATAGGTTCGAGCCCTATTGCGCCCACCATTTTCTTAAAAGATATTTAGTATAAACTAAATATTTTTTAATTTATGGCCTGGTAGTTCAGTTGGTTAGAACGCTAGCCTGTCACGCTAGAGGTCGACGGTTCGAGCCCGTTCCAGGTCGCCATAAAAATAATAATAGGAAAGGGAACATCTTTCCTATTATTCATATAAGGCTTTATAGCTCAGTTGGTAGAGCAAGGGACTGAAAATCCCTGTGTCCCTGGTTCGATTCCAGGTGAAGCCACCATAATTAAGAATCAGCAGGAATGCTGGTTCTTTTGTTTATATGTATTAAAGAAAAATGGAGGTAAAGATGAAAGAAATATTATTTGCCACAGGAAATACAGCAAAAGTTGATAGATTTTATGAAAAATTATTAAAAAACGGAATATTATTAAAGTCATTGAAGGATATAAATATCAATATTGATATAGAGGAGAATGGAAAGAATGCAATAGAGAATGCAATGATAAAAGCAAAAGCATATTATGATGCCACAAAAATAACCACTATGGCTATGGATGATACAATGTATATAGACGGTATTCCAGAAGAAAAACAACCTGGTGTTTTTGTAAGAAGAGTAAATGGTAAGAGATTAAATGATAAAGAGATGATTGACTATTATACAAATCTTGTAAAAACATATGGTAAAGATGGAAAATTAAATACAAAATGGATATTAAGTATGGTAATTATAAAAGATGATAAAATTTCAACATACACAGGTATTACAAATGAATATTATTTGGTAGACAAGCCAGCAAAAAAATAAAAGAGGGGTATCCATTAAGTTCAATATTAATAAATAAAAAGCTTAATAAGTATGACGTTTACTTAACAGAAGAAGATAAAAAAATTGGACAATCTGATGATAATAATTTTATTAATTTTATTGAAAAGGTTATTAGTAAATAAAAATCTAAAAATATCTTATGTTAGTGTAAAATTTGAAATAAACATAAAATTTTGAATTGTATTGAAAAATTAAAATTGGCTAAACATTTATTGTGCTAATAAAAATATTAAATACAACACATTATAGTTTTAAAATAAATATATAACACATAAATTGACATAATTGTCCAAAAGTTGTAAAATAAAAAAAGAGAGGATGTGATATTATGTCAAAATTGGTATTAAGTAGTTTTAGTTTATTAAGCATAGCAATTATAGTAATATCGTATATAGGAATGTGGAAATGCTTTGAAAAAGCTGGAGAAAAAGGTTGGAAGGCAATTATTCCATTTTATAATTATGTAGTATTATATAAAATAAGTGGAATGAGTCCATATTGGGTTATACTAAATTTTGCAACATGGATAGTTAGTATAGCAAGCGATTTATATGAAAATTATGGTGTGGCAGTAATGTCTTATAATAGTAATTTACTTCTTGGTCTATTTTATTTAATTATGTTAGGTTTATCAATATTTGAACTTGTAATTTCAATATTAATGGTTATAAACTTTTGTCATAGCTTTAATAAAGGAGGAGGATATATTGCAGGTATGATATTAGTATCTCCAATATTTTATATGATAATTGGATTGGGAGATGCTAAGTATATTGGTCCTAAAGGAAAAGAAAATAAAGAATCGGTTGTTATAAATAATAATATTTAAGAATATTACGAGAAGATTAATGATTTTATTTTGAAATTATTAATCTTTTTTTATCAAAAATATAATAAATATTGTGAAAATTTACATAATGTAGTATACTTAATAGGTATTCGACCGAATACAGTTGGTTAAACGTTCTATAACTAGAAAACGGAGGCAAAAATATGAAGAACGAAAATAACTTAGAAGCAGTAAACAAAATAGAGTGGATGTGGGTACCTCGTTCCAGTGATTGGAAATATGAGGAGATCCTTGAACACAAAGTTACATCACGCAGAGAAAAGGTTTTCAAAGAACGACTGATAAAAGCAGTGAGAACAAGAATCAATGGATTTAATGTTCCTGTATATGATCCATCATTAAATGAAGATGGAAAATTGCAGTTTAAATCAGGATGTATGCCAGCAATAAACCATTCTTATAATGAATGGGAGATGATGGCAAGAGATTGCGGTGGGAGACTTGGAAATGGAAATGAATATATCTTATTTTCTGCTACTTTAATTAGTAGACTAATGGAAATTGGATGTTCAGAAGCAAATGCCTGGTATTCTGTTGTAACTGATTCAAGATATATGGGACTATATTCTGGTACAGTTGACTCTAAATTAATAATGGAAAAGACTGGATCTAGAGTTCGTGTTGGAAAATATGATTTGGGTAATGTTGCAAAAATTTTATCAAAAGATAAATATGGATGCATAACAATTGCAAGTGGTGCATACAACGAAAGTTGTTATGATTTTGCGATTGCACAATTTAGAGCAACATATAATAATCTTGAACCTTTTAAAAAGGCTGTTGGTTGGATTGTATTCTAAGTTAAGGAGGTACTTTTTGATAAAAGTACCTCTTCTTTTTTGTGAATTATTAGGAAAAGTATAATGCTTAAGAATTATAAATTGAAATTTTTTTAATATAAAAAAAATTTCAATTGGATAGTTGTATATATTAAAAATATAGAGGAGAATATGTCTAAATATTACAGATGAATTTGAGAATGTGTTTTTCATTATAAATAAAAATCATTAAATATAAGACTTTTACTTGAAAAATGCAAAAAAATATGATAAATTGAAACAAATTTGCACAGCAAAGTGGAGGAAGTTATTGTGAAAGAAAATATAGAAACTACAAAAGAACCATATTTAAGACCAGTTGTAACACTTATCATATACAATAATGGTAAAATATTATTGCAAAAAAGAGAAGACAATGGATGTTGGGCAATTCACGGAGGGGGAATTGAATTAGGAGAACAGTATATAGATACACTTAATCGCGAAATACAAGAAGAGCTAAATATAAAACCAATAAATCCAGAATTAATGGGAATTTATTCTGGAAAAGACTTATTTAATATTTATCCTAAAAGTAAAGATCAAGTGTATATCTTAAATCATGTATTTTTCTGTGAAAACTACGAAGGAAAAATAAAATTCACAGATGGTGAAGTAGAAGATTTGAAGTGGTTTGATTTAGATAATCTTCCAGAAAATATATTTAAAGTAAACAAACCTATCATAAATGATGTAAAAAAATTTGTTTCTGATAGAAGAGTAATTGTAAAATAATTGTTAATTTTCTGCTAAAAGCAGATTATTATATAAATAGCAAAATAATGCTATTACATACGCACAAATCATTGGACAAGATCATAAGGAGGGTTTTTATGATATCATCAAATTTGAGTGATCTTGCAGAAATGGTTGAAAAAAATCGGAATGGTAAGACTGTTGTTTTGGCAACAGGTACATTCGATTTGTTTCACTATGAGCACCTTAAGTATTTAGAGGGAGCTAAGAAAAATGGAGATATTTTGGTTGTTGCTGTAAAAAGCAATAGGTGTGCAGCAATGAAAAATCCAGAAAGACCTGTAATTTCAGAAGAACAAAGAGTGGCTATAGTAGACGCAATAAGATATGTGGATTATACTATTATTGTGGATTATGACCCAAGTACTGTTCTCGAATTTGAATCTGAAAACAAAAAACAGGAGGAATGGCTGATAATTTTTCAGGACTTGTTTAAAACTTTGAGACCTGATATACTGTATTATGAAAATAATCCTGTATTACAGTCTGCAAGAAATAAGGTTTTTGAGAAGTATGGAATTACAGGCGTAATGAAAGAAAGAGGTGAAAAAGCCTCAACAACTGAAATTATCAAAAAAATGAAAAGTTAAAAAAGAGCGCTAGTTTTTCTGCACAAAACTAGCGCTTTTTCATATGTTGGAATTTGTAGTAAAATATAATCAGAATAAGATAAATGTAAAGGAGTGATTTTATTTGAAAAAGACAATTATAGTATTAAGTTGTGTATTAATTGTATTAGTAATATGTTATATTATAAAATTTGGAAAAGTGAAAGTCCCAGATGATGCTGAATGTATAGCTACAATAATTCAATCTAATAAAAGCAATAAATATTATTTATCATATGAATTTTATAAAATTAATGGAAAATGTGTATATAAAAAAATGGAAGAGTATGATGTGGGAATTACTACGCAAGTAGTACATCCAAAATTGATTGATACCAAATATATAAGAAATAAAAAAAGTTTTGAAAAATTAAAACATGAAATTGAAGAAAATAGAAGCCAATATGATGAATTAAAAATTTATTACGGAAAAAAAGATAATTGTACCTTAGATGGATTGGAAGAATATTTGCTAAATGAAGAGTAAACTTATATAAATATAATAAAAAATAAATAATGGAATTTCACACAACGCTCTTGTATATACATAAAATATATGATAAAATAGACTTTACATAATTTAAAAGAGAGGAGTAATATGATGAAATTTTTTGACAGATTTTATTTAGACAAAGAAAAGGATATAATTGTAAATTTATATAAAGAAAATGAAGATGAATTAAAATATATAATAGAAACACCCAACCATAAAACTGGAAATTTAATAACAAATTTAGCCAAAATATGCGGAGTTGAAACAATAAAAAATGATAAAGAGATGAAAATAATTGAAGGCGTAATTCCAGCAAGTATAAATTGCGATAATGAAGAAGTATATATATTCAGATTAGGTGGAATAAAAATTGCAAATATATATTTAAACGGAAAAATAGAAATAAAAGCACAAATACCTGCAATTAATAAAACATTAATGTCACAAACAAAAGAGTATAAATTAGATGTTAAAAAAACATTAATAAAAACATATATCTTAAAAAAATACAAATTTAGAACAGATCTACATACACATATACATGCAAATTTAAATTCAGATGATTTAATAGCACTAGGAATAAAACATCAAATAAAATATTCATTATATTACATAAAAAAGTTAGGATTGAAATTATCTGATAAACAGGCAAATGATTTATTTACAGAAAGATGTAAAATAGAAAAAAAATACGCTTATTGTGATTTACCAGGGAAAAAATTAATAAGAAAAATTGATGACGAGACATATATAAATTTTGCTGACTTAATTTTAAATAATCCAAAAGATATGGAAGAAAACATTGCTAAAATAAGAAACAGCCTAGTATTAATGAAAGATGGGCAAGCAGTATTTACAAACTTAGAAAAATTATATATTTATCGTTACGCTTTTTCAAAAGGAAAAATAAGTGAAAATAAAATAGCAATAAGAAATAGTAAAATAGATAAAATACCTAGCAGAACAATTAAAAATGTTTTATATAAAATGCAAGAAGATTCTGTAAGTGAAAATTATAAAAATAACACTTTATTACAAGACAAATTATTGTGGGTAGCTAGAGAATATCAAAAACAAGGAATTACATATGCAGAAATTTCTGTAACTTGGATTGTAAGAAAAGGTGAGGAAGGTGCTAAAATATTACAAGAGCTACACGAAATATTACCTAAAATAGAAAAAGAAACAGGTGTAAAATTAAGATTTTTAGGATCTTTTAGTAGAACCCTAATGACAGAAGAACAATTAAAAGAAGGTATTGATGTTTTAAAAGTTGCAGCAAAAAGTCCATATATAGTTGGTAGTGATATCATTGGTGAAGAAATAAATGACATTCGTAATTTTAAACAAGTATTAAAAGAGCTTGTTGAATTTGCAATAGAGCAAGATGATGGATTTACAATTCGTGTTCATGCAGGCGAGAATGATAGTTTTAAAGAAAATGTTGAAAGAGCAATTGAATGTATAAAAGAAGCTGTTCCAGAAGGTAAAAAAATGCCAAGATGTAGAATAGGCCATGGATTATATGGTATTGATTTGGAAACAGAAAACGGAAAAAAATTAGTTGAAGACTTAAAAAAAGATGGAGTAATATTAGAATTCCAATTAACATCAAATGTAAGATTAAATAATTTAACAGATTTATCATCACATCCTATAAAAAGATATTTAGCTAATAATGTAAATTGCGTTCAAGGTACAGATGGATGTGGATTCTACGGAACTGATTGTATGGAGGAGCAAATGGCCCTTACAAATTTATTAAATTTAACGGATGAAGATTTAGCAAAGATGAAAAAGGTAGAAGATGACTTGATTGCTAAAAATGATGAATACTTTAAAATTAAAAGCAAAGAATTTGAAGAATGGTTAAATGGAAGAGATATAAAAGATGCTATTTTACAAGAAGAGCTAGCTGAAATTGAAAAAAATAAAAACAGAGCTTTTTCAATAGGAAGAAATACAGATATAGATTCAGCCGAAATTTTTAAAGAAAAAATAGTAAAATTACCACAAGATAAAGTGCCTATTATTATTGCCGGTGGAAGTTTTAATTCAAAAGGAAGAGAAACTGTTATTACAGAAAGAGGAAAAGAATTATTAAAAGAGCTTATTGAAAAATTGGATAGTGAAAAAGCATATTTTGTTATAGGTCATAAAATGCAAGGGTACGAAAAGGCAATTATTGATATAAGTAAAGAAGTAAATAAAAAATTTGAAATAGATGCAATAATTCCGAAAAAAGTAACAAAAGAGCTAGCAGAAATGTTGGTAAAAAATGATTTAAATGGAGTATGCATTTCAACAGAATCTGAAGAGCTTGGAATATATAAAAGCTTTAATTATGAAATTTTTGAAAGAAGACCTTCAGTTGTATTAGCTTTTGACGGAAATTCTCCAGTATCAAATTTAGTGCAAGAAGCAAAAAACGGAAAAGGAAAAGCAAGAATTTACATAAATGATAGTGTTGATGCACTAAAAGAAAAGGCAAAATCATTAGATGGTTATGTAACAAAATTTAGTGAAAAAAATGAAGAAATTATTAATCAATTTGAAAATGATAATCCAGATATAATAATTGCTTAAAGAGATCATGTCAATGGTTGTCAATGGTGGCGGTTTGAAGTGTGTCAATGGGGACGGTTCTTTTTGACAACCTTTAGTAATATTTTTATTTATATTTAGATATGAAAAAAAGGTTGTCAAAAAGAACCGTCCCCATTGACACAAAATAAAATAAGAAAAAAATAATATATGTATTGATTTTTTATTTAATATTAGATATAATAAAAAAACCAACCAAATAGGACTTGAGAATATATCAAGTCCTATTTAATTTAATAAAAGGAGGAATTTTAGAATGGCAAAAGTACTAAAAGATGTATCAAGAACATTTAACGAATACTTATTATTACCAAATTTAACAGATGAAAGATGTATACCAACAAATGTAAGTTTAAAAACACCACTTGTAAAATTTAAAAAAGGAGAAGAACCTAAATATTCAGAGAACATTCCGTTTGTGTCTGCTATAATGCAAGCCGTTTCAGGAGAAAAAATGGCTATTGCTTTGGCGCGCGAAGGTGGATGTTCTTTTATTTTTGGTTCACAATCAATTGAAGCAGAAGCTGAAATGGTAAGACGTGTAAAAAAACATAAAGCTGGATTTATTGATAGTGATTCAAATGTAAAAAGTGGAACAACATTAAAAGATGTAATAGAATTAGTAGAAAGAACAGGTCATTCAACAGTAACAATCACAGAAGATGGAACAAGTAATGGAAAGTTTTTAGGTCTTGTTACAGATAAAGATTATAGAATTTCAAGAGCAAATTTAGATGATCCAATAGATAAATATATGACTCCAAGATCAAAAATAGTTTGTGCTAAAAAAGGTATAAGCTTAGCAGAAGCAAATGATATTATTTGGGAAAATAAAATTAGTTGTTTACCAATATTAGATGAAAATGATAATTTAGAGCATTTAGTATTTAGAAAAGATTATGAAGAAAGAAAAAATAATCCTAATTCTTTATTAGATGAAAATAAAAGATATATAGTAGGTGCAGGAATCAATACAAGAGATTATGAACAAAGAATACCAGCATTAGTTGAAGCTGGAGTGGATTTATTATGTATGGATTCATCAGATGGATATTCAGTTTGGCAAAAAAATACAATAGATTGGGTAAGAGCACATTATGGCGATGATGTAAAAATTGGAGCTGGAAATGTTGTTGATAAAGAGGGATTTTATTACTTAGCAGAAGCTGGAGCTGACTTCATAAAAGTTGGAGTTGGAGGAGGTTCAATTTGTATCACTCGTGAGACAAAAGGAATTGGCCGTGGACAAGCAAGTGCTTTATTAGATGTAGTAGAAGCCAGAGATGAGTATTATGAAAGAACAGGTATATATATTCCAATATGTTCAGATGGTGGAATTGTGCATGATTATCACATAACTTTATCATTAGCAATGGGTGCTGATTTTGTTATGATGGGTAGATATTTTGCTCGTTTCGATGAAAGTCCAACTAGAAAAGTTAAAATAGGTGGAAATATTGTAAAAGAATACTGGGGAGAAGGTTCAAATAGAGCTCGTAATTGGCAAAGATATGATTTAGGTGAAGCAGGAAAAAATAAGTTATCATTTGAAGAAGGTGTAGATTCATATATTCCATATGCAGGATCTTTAAAAGATAATTTGGCAATTACAGTAGCAAAAATAAAATCAACAATGTGTAATTGTGGTTCAATTTCAATACCAGAATTCCACGAAAAAGCAAGATTAACTTTAGTATCTAACATCAGTATAAAAGAGGGAAGTGCACACGATGTAATGCTAAAAGAAGTGGAAACACAAAATTAAATTTATATAAATAATAGATACATATATTTGTTAAAAAAATAGAAAGGAATTTTATAATGGATAAAGAATTAATACTAATAATTGATTTTTACGGTCAATATAATCAGTTAATAGCAAGACGTGTGCGTGAATGCAATGTATATTCAGAAATAGTACCATTTAGTACATCAATTGAAAAAATAAAACAAAAAAATCCAAAGGGAATAATTTTTACAGGTGGACCTGCAAGTGTATATGCAGAAAATGCACCAAAATGTAGTAAAGAAATATTTAATTTAGGAATACCAGTTTTAGGAATCTGCTATGGAATGCAACTTATGACACATATGCTTGGTGGTAAAGTCCAAAAAGCTGATAAAAGAGAATATGGTGTTACATCTGTAAATATAAATAATAGCTCAAAATTATTCAAAGGATTTGAAGATAAAAATGATTGCTTAATGAGTCATACAGATTTTGTAGAAAATCTTCCAGAAGGATTTGAAAATATTGGTTCAACAGACCATTGCCCAAATGCAGCAATGCAAAATACTAAAAAGAATTTTTATGGAATTCAATTTCATCCAGAAGTTAATCATACAAACAATGGAACAGAAATTATAAAAAACTTTGTTTATAATATTTGTGGTTGCTCTGGAAATTGGAAAATGAGCTCTTTTGCAGAGGAAACAGTTACAGCATTAAAACAAAAAATAGGAGATAAAAAGGCATTATGTGCTCTTTCTGGTGGTGTTGATTCATCAGTAGCAGCAGCATTAATAAATAAAGCAATAGGAAAAAATTTAACATGTATATTTGTAGACCATGGATTGTTAAGAAAAAATGAAGCAGAAGAAGTAGAGCAAGTATTTACAAAAAATTTTGATGTTAATTTTATAAAAGTAGATGCTAAAGAGAGATTTTTGAATAAATTAAAAGGAATAACAGATCCAGAGCAAAAAAGAAAAATAATAGGAGAAGAATTTATTAGAGTATTTGAGGAAGAAGCTAAAAAAATAGGAACTGTTGATTACCTTGTACAAGGAACAATATATCCAGATGTAATAGAAAGTGGATTAGGAGCAGGAGCTAAAATAAAAAGCCATCATAATGTAGGAGGATTACCAGACTATGTTGACTTCAAAGAAATAGTAGAGCCTTTAAGAGACTTGTTTAAAGATGAAGTAAGAAAAGTTGGATTAGAGCTAGGATTACCAGAATTTTTAGTATATCGTCAACCATTTCCAGGACCAGGGCTTGCAATTCGTGTAATAGGTGATATAACAGAAAATAAATTAGATATATTAAAAGATGCTGATTCAATATTCAGAGAAGAAGTAGCAAAAGCAGGATGGGACAGAAAAATAAACCAATATTTTGCAGTATTAACAAACATAAAAAGTGTAGGAGTAATGGGAGATGAAAGAACATATGACTACACAATAGCACTAAGAGCAGTAACAACATCAGATTTTATGACTGCAGAATGGACAAAAATACCATACGAAATATTAGAAATAGTATCATCAAGAATAGTAAACGAAGTAAAACATGTAAATCGAGTGGTATACGATATAACCGGAAAACCGCCAGCAACAATAGAATGGGAATAAAAAATTTGAAGATATAAAATTTATTCTTGTTGTATATTGAAAAGTTTATTTTTTGATATATAATATATATGAATTTTGATAAGAGGAGAAATTTTATGAAAAAATCAACTAAAATTAGTTTAATTATAGTAGGAATATTAATTGTGTGTCTTATTGCTTTTGAAGGGTTTTTATTAGTGAAGAACAAACAAGATTCAGATAAGAAAATATCAGAGCTACAAAATGAAGTTACTAATTTAAAGGATGGAAATTATATAGAAAATTCCAATAATGTTTTAGAAAATACAACTAATGAAAAAAATGAAAATAAAAATACGAACACAACAAATAATAGTAAAAGTAATGAAACACAAACTAATACCGCAAAATCTACTGAAAATCAAACAAAAAATGAAGAAGTTAATTATAATAAGTATGATGAAGATGGTTATATAATATTAAAAAATAGTGAAGTGAAAAATAGTGATTATTATAAATTATGGAGCAATGAATCAGATATGACACAAATACAAATAAATGAAGACGGTACATATTTATTTGATCATTATACAGCAAGTAGTGAAGTTAAAGGAACGTATAAAATAAATGGAACTAATATTATATTTACAGATGAAAATGGAACAGAATGGAATGGTACAATGAGGCGAGAAGAAGCTGGAAATTTAGCGTTAAAAATTTCTAAAAACGGTGAAAAAGTAACATTGTATGATGAAGAAGGAGATTAATAAAAATATTAATTAAAAGGAGCCCCTAGTTTTGGCAAATGCAGTATTAAACTGTATGTTTGTAAAGGGGTTTCTTTTTATTTGGATTTATGTGTTAAAAATTTTTTTCAATATTGAAAAAATACTACTTAATGATATAATACAGTCAGATAAAAATATAACTATATTATATCTAACATTAGTACCTTATGAAAGGTGGAAAAAAATATGATAAAATTTACAAAAATGCATGGGCTAGGAAATGATTATGTGTATATTGATGCAACAGCTAAAACTGGGCAAAAAATAGAAAATGAATCAGACCTAGCTAAATTTGTCAGCAACAGACATTTTGGAATTGGTTCAGATGGATTAATTTTAATATGTGACAGTAAAGTTGCAGATTTTAAAATGAGAATGTTTAACTATGATGGTAGTGAAGCGGAAATGTGTGGTAATGGAATACGATGTGTAGGAAAATTTGTATATGACAAAGGTCTTACAAATAAAGAAAGTATTACAGTAGAAACTTTGGCTGGAATAAAAACACTAAAGTTTAATATAGAAAATAGTAAGGTAAAAACTGTTCAAGTTGATATGGGAGAACCAATACTAAATCCACAAAAAATACCTGTCATATCAGAAGAAAAAATAGTAAAAAATTTAAAAATAAAAGCCTATGATAAAGAATTTAAATTTACATGTGTATCAATGGGAAATCCACACGCAGTAACAATTATTGATAACATAGATAATTTTGAAATTGAAAAATATGGACCAATATTAGAACATGATGAGCATTTTCCTAAAAGAGCTAATATTGAATTTATTGAACTTATAGATAAAAATAAAATAAAAATGAGAGTATGGGAAAGAGGTGCTGGTGAAACTTTAGCTTGTGGAACAGGAGCATGTGCGTCTGTTGTTGCTTGTAATTTAAATGATTATATAAATAAAAAATGTACAGTAACATTATTAGGAGGAAATTTATTTATTGAATGGAATGAAAAAGACAATCATATATATATGACAGGACCAGCAACAACAGTATTTGAAGGAATACTTGAATAATATAAATATATAAAAGGAGGGCTCTATGATTAAAATAAATGAAAATTTTTTAAATTTACAAGATAGTTATTTATTTTCAACAATAGCAAAAAAAGTATCAGAATTTCAAAATAATAATCCAGATAAAAAAATAATAAAACTAGGAATTGGAGATGTAACACTTCCTCTTGCACCAGCATGTGTAGAAGCAATGAAAAAAGCTTCAGATGATTTATCAAAAAAAGAAACTTTTATGGGATATGGACCAGAGCAAGGATATGAATTTTTGAGGTCAAAAATAGTTGAGCAAGATTATAAAAAATACGGAATTGATATTCAAACAGATGAAATTTTTGTTTCTGATGGAGCAAAATGTGATACAGGAAATATTGTTGATATTTTTTCAAAAGATAATAAAGTAGCTATAACAGATCCAGTATACCCTGTATATTTGGATACAAATACAATGGCAGGAAGGTCCGGTAAATATAATAAAGAAACAGGAAAATATGAAAATATAATATATATGCCATGTACTTCAGAAAATAATTTTGAACCAAAATTTCCGTCAGAAGTACCTGATATGATATATTTATGTTTTCCAAATAATCCTACAGGAACAGTACTTACAAAAAGTCAATTAACAAAATGGGTAAATTATGCTAAAGAAAACAAATCAATAATTTTGTTTGATAGTGCATATGAAGCTTTTATAACAGAGCAAAATGTTCCACATAGTATATATGAAATTGAAGGAGCAAAAGAAGTTGCAATAGAGTTTAGAAGTTTTTCAAAAACAGCAGGTTTTACAGGTGTAAGATGTGGATATACTGTAATTCCAAAAGCTCTAAAAGGATATACAAATTATGGAGATGCAGTTGAATTAAATAAATTATGGAATAGAAGACAATGTACCAAATTTAATGGTGCATCATACATAACACAAAGAGGTGCTGAAGCAATTTATTCTGAAGAAGGAAGAAAACAAATAATGCAGAATATTAAGTATTATCAAGAAAACGCTAAAATAATTAGAGAAGGGTTACAAAAAGCAGGATATACTGTATATGGGGGAATAAATGCACCATATATATGGTTAAAATTACCAGAAAATGTAAAATCATGGGATTTTTTTGATAAATTATTAAATGAATTGGCAATAGTAGGAACACCCGGAGTAGGGTTTGGTCCAAGTGGAGAAGGATATTTTAGGTTAACAGCATTTGGAAGTAGGTCAAATACAATTGAAGCTATGGAAAGAATAGCATCTAATATATATAAATAAGATAGAAAACAGAGCATATGTAAAAATAGCTCTGTTTTTTGAAAATATATGAAATAAAAAGTCAATTATAGAACTGCAAAAAAATCGCAAAAACATTGAAAAATCAATTGACATAGAGAAATAAATGTTATATAATGGAAAAGCATGTAAGATTAGCGATGAAGTAGGATGTGGCTACAACCTTTGAAATAGCAGGGTTGGAGGGAACTCCTATGGAGTATGTCGTGGCTTAGACCAGGCGGTAAGTTATTAAAATATAAGCACTTATCCCAAGAAAAATCATGCAAAAAACTTGGGTTTATATATTAGGTGCTGATGAAACACCAGGGTGCGTTTATAACTTCCGACTAATAATTTAAAATTTTAAGGAGGGAAAATTTACATGGCAACAGTAACAGGAAATGCGGTAGCAAGCGAAAAAATCAGAATAAGATTAAAAGCTTATGATCATGTAGTTTTAGAACAGTCTGCTGAAAAAATAGTAGATACTGCTAAAAAAACAGGAGCAAAGGTTTCAGGTCCTATTCCACTACCAACAGAAAAGGAAATCATAACAATATTACGTTCTCCACACAAACACAAAGATTCAAGAGAACAATTTGAAATGAGAACACACAAAAGAGTTATCGATATTCTTTATCCAACACAAAAAACTGTAGACAGTCTTATGAAAATAGACTTACCAGCAGGTGTTGATATAGAAATCAAATTATAATTTAAATTATTTAGGAGGTCTCTTATAAGACCAAGCTGATGTACTATTTAAAATAGAAATTAAAATATCAGCCAATAGTATTAGGAGGAAAGAAATGAAAACTTTAATAGGAAAAAAAGTTGGAATGACTCAAATATTTGATGAAAAAGGAAGAGTAATTCCAGTAACAGTTATCGAAGCTGGACCTTGTGTAGTAGCACAAGTTAAATCAGTAGAAACAGATGGATACAATGCTATCCAATTAGGATTTGGAGATGTAAAAGAATCTAAATTAAACAAACCAGAAAAAGGACACTTTGCAAAAGCAAATATAGCTCCAAAAAAACATTTAAGAGAATTTAGATTAGATTCAGTAGAAGGAATTACTGTTGGAACAGAATTAACAGTAACAGAATTTGCTGAAGGAGATAGATTAGACATCCAAGGAACAACAAAAGGAAAAGGATTCCAAGGTGTTATTAAACGTCATGGTCAACACAGAGGACCAATGGGACATGGATCTATGTATCACAGAAGACCAGGTTCAATGGGACCAACATCAACTCCAGGTAGAGTATTCAAAGGTAAAAAATTACCAGGACATATGGGAAGAGTTACTGTAACAATACAAAACTTAGATGTTGTTAAAGTTGATAGCGACAAAAATGTAGTTTTAGTAAAAGGTAGCGTACCTGGACCTAAAGGTGCAATATTAAAATTAAAAACAAGTGTAAAAGCATAGGAAGGAGGAAATGAAATGCCAAGTATAGATGTATACAATATTGAAGGAAAGAAAGTTGACTCAGTTAACTTAAGTGAAGAAATATTTGGAATTGAACCAAATGAAGCTGTTGTACACAGTGTATTAGTTAACTTTTTAGCTAATCAAAGACAAGGTACACAAAGTACAAAAACAAGAGCAGAAGTTCGTGGTGGTGGAAGAAAACCATGGAGACAAAAAGGAACTGGTAGAGCAAGACAAGGAAGTATTAGAGCTCCACAATGGATTAAAGGTGGTATAGCTTTAGGACCAAAACCTCGTACATATGCATACACAGTAAATAAAAAAGAAAGAAGATTAGCTATAAAATCAGTTTTAAGTTCAAAAGTATTAGAAAACGAATTAGTTGTTGTTGACAACTTAAACTTAAAAGAAATTAAAACAAATGCTATGGTTAAAGCTTTAAATAACTTAAAAGTAGAAGGAAAAACTTTAATATTATTACCAGAAAAGAACGAAACAGTTCAAAAATCTGCTAGAAATATAGAAAATGTTAAAACTACTTTAGTTAATACAATAAATGTATATGATTTATTAAAATACAACAAATTAGTTGTTACATTAGATACAGTTAAAAAATTAGAGGAGGTGTACGCATAATGATGCCAGAAGATATAATAATAGAGCCAGTTATTACTGAAAAAAGTAATGATGAACTTCAAGGTGGAAAGTATACTTTCAAAGTTAGCAAAAAAGCTACAAAAGTTGATATAGCAAGAGCTGTAGAAAAATTATTTGATGTTAGAGTATTAAACGTAAATACTGTAACTGTAAGAGGAAAACAAAAAAGAGTTGGAAGATCAGTAGGAATGACTTCTGATTGGAAAAAAGCTGTAGTTACAATAGATACAGATCCTCAAGCTAAAACATATTTAGCAAAAGGTGGAAAATCTAAAAAAGTTTCTAAAACAGTTAAAAACTCAATTGATGCTTACGGAATTTAATTTGTAAGATAAGTATTATCGGGAAAATACCCGGAAAATAAAGAATATCTGTTATACGGAGCAGGAAAAAATCCGTAAATAAAAAATTAGAGGAGAGAATAAAAATGGGAATGAAACATTTTAACCCAACAACTCCATCACTAAGAAACATGACAGTTTCTACATTTGATGAAATTACAAAAAAGACTCCTGAAAAATCTTTATTAGCAACAAAAAAGAAAAATGCAGGAAGAAACTCATATGGAAGAATTACTGTTAGACATCAAGGTGGAGGAAACAGACAAAAATATAGAATAGTAGATTTTAAAAGAAAAAAGGATGATATGACAGCAACTGTAATTGGTATTGAATATGATCCAAACAGAAGTGCTAACATAGCATTAATAGAATATGAAGATGGAGAAAGAGCATACATCTTAGCTCCAATCGGATTAACAGACGGAAATAAAGTTGTATCTGGAGAAAAAGCAGATATCAAACCAGGAAACTGTATGAAAATTGAAAACATACCAGTTGGTACAATGATTCATAATATAGAATTAAATCCTGGTCAAGGTGGAAAATTAGTTAGAGCAGCAGGTCAAGAAGCTCAATTAATGGCTAAAGAAGGAAAATATGCTCACGTAAGACTTCCATCAGGAGAAATGAGATTAGTTATGGCTAGATGTAGAGCAACAATAGGAACTATTGGTAACTCAGATCATGAAAACGTTAAAGTTGGTAAAGCTGGAAAAACAAGACATATGGGAATTAGACCAACAGTTAGAGGATCAGTTATGAACCCATGCGATCACCCTCATGGTGGTGGTGAAGGTAGAGCTCCAGTAGGTCATGCAGGACCAATGACACCTTGGGGTAAACCAGCTCTAGGATACAAGACAAGAAAACGTAACAAAAAATCAAATAAATTTATCGTAAAGAGAAGAAAATAATAAGATAAATAATAAATAAATTATTAAGGAGGGAAATTTTAATATGTCAAGATCAAGCAAAAAAATGCCTTATGTTTCTCAAAAGCTTTTAGCCAGAATCGAGAAAATGAATGAAACTGGAGAAAAAGAAGTTTTAAAGACATGGTCAAGAGCTTCTACAATATACCCACAAATGGTTGGACACACAATAGCTGTTCATGATGGTAGAAAACACGTACCAGTTTATTTAACAGAGGAAATGATAGGACATAAATTAGGAGAATTTGCTCCTACAAGAACATTTAAAGGTCATGCCGGAGATAAGACAACTAAAAAATAAGATATAGTTCTTAAAAAATAAGGAGGTAAATAAAGTGGAAGAAAAGCAAGAAATGATTCCAGAAGCAGTAGCAACTCTTAAAAATGCTAGAATTTCAGCTAGAAAAGTTAAAATAGTAGCAGATTTAATAAGAGGTAAAGATGCAAAAGAAGCTTTAGCAATTGTAAAATTCACACCAAAAGCTTCATCTGAAATAATAGAAAAATTATTAAAATCAGCTATAGCAAATGCTGAAAATAACCATGGTATGAAATCTAATAACTTATATGTTGCTGAAATATATGCAAACCAAGGTCCAACAATGAAAAGAATTAGACCAGCTGCAAAAGGTTCAGCAGTAAGAATTAGAAAGAGAACAAGCCATATAACAATAAAATTAAGAGAAAGAGCATAAGAAAGGAGGAGTTATTAAAATGGGACAAAAAATGGATCCACATGGATTAAGAGTTGGTGTTATCAAAGATTGGAGTTCAAAATGGTACGCTGATTCAAAGAATTTTGGAGAATATCTTGTAGAAGATAATAAAATTCGTAAATATATAAAGAAAAAATTATATGTTAGCGGAATTTCAAAAATAGAAATTGAAAGAACTGCTAAATTTGTTAAAGTTAATGTTTATACAGCTAAACCAGGATTAGTAATCGGAAAAGGTGGAAACTTAGCAGAAACATTAAAAAATGAATTACAAAAAATGATTAACAAAGATGTTAATTTAAATATTGTTGAGGTTAAAAATGCTGATATGGATGCACAATTAGTTGCAGAAAACATAGCAGGACAATTAGAAAGAAGAATTTCATTCAGAAGAGCCATGAAACAATGTATGCAAAAAACTATGAAATCAGGTGCTTTAGGAATTAAAACTTCAGTATCTGGAAGATTAGGTGGAGCTGATATGGCTAGAACTGAATTCTATAAAGATGGTACAATACCACTTCAAACTTTAAGAGCAGATATCGATTACGGTTTTGCTGAAGCAGATACAACTTATGGAAAAATAGGTGTAAAAGTTTGGATATATAAAGGAGAAGTTCTTCCAACCAAAAAAGAGAAAGTGGAAGGAGGAGAAGACTAATGCCATTAATGCCAAAAAGAACAAAATATAGAAAATTACAAAAAGGTAGAATGAGAGGAAAAGCTACTAGAGGTAATAAAGTAACAGATGGAGAATTTGGTCTACAAGCAGTAGATGCAGCATTAATAACATCTAACCAAATAGAAGCAGCTCGTATTGCTATGACTCGTTATACTAAAAGAGGTGGTAAAGTTTGGATTAAAATATTCCCAGACAAACCAATCACAAATAAAGGTATAGGTACTCGTATGGGTAAAGGTAAAGGTGCTGTAACATATTGGGTAGCAGTTGTTAAACCAGGAAGAGTAATGTTCGAAATAGCTGGTGTATCTGAAGATGTTGCAAAAGAAGCTTTAAGATTAGCTGCAAACAAACTATCTGTTAAATGTAAATTTGTAAAAAAAGAAACTGAAATAGGTGGTGATGTAGATGAAGATAAATAAGATTAAAGAAATGTCTTCACCAGATTTAGAAAAAGAATTAGGAGAATTAAAATCAGAACTTTTTAAATTAAGATTTACAAAAAAAGCAAACGGTTTAGATAATCCTATGAAAATTAAAGAAGTGAAAAAAGACATTGCTAGAATAAAAACAATATTAAATGAAAGAAAATTAAATGAAGCAAAATAATTGCATTTCATAAATATTAAAGGAAGGAGATCGTTCGAATGGAAGAAAGAAATCTTCGTAAAGTTATGATTGGTACAGTTGTTTCAAACAAAATGGACAAAACAGTTGTTGTTGCAGTTGAAACAAGTGAAAAACATAAAATTTATGGTAAAGTTCAAAAAAGAACTTATAAATTAAAAGCTCATGATGAAAAAAATGAGTGCCAAGAAGGAGATAAAGTAAAAGTTATGGAAACAAGACCTCTATCAAAAGATAAGAGATGGAGAGTTGTAGAAATAGTAGAAAAAGCTATTATAAAATAATTTTATCTCAAAAAAATAATAAATGTAATAAATAAACAAACTTTGTTTAAAGGAGGGAAATTACAATATGGTACAACAACAAACTATACTAAAAGTTGCTGATAACACAGGAGCAAAAGAAATTATGTGTATTAGATGTTTAGGTGGATCTTACAGAAAATATGCAAAAGTTGGTGATGTAATCGTTGCATCTGTTAAAAGTGCTGCTCCAGGTGGAATGGTAAAAAAAGGTGATGTAGTTAAAGCAGTTGTAGTTAGAACTAAAAAGCCTACAAGAAGAGCTGATGGTTCATACATAAGATTTGATGAAAACGCTGCTGTAATAATAAAAGAAGATGGAAATCCAAAGGGAACTCGTATATTTGGACCTATCGCTAGAGAGTTAAGAGAAAAAAATTATATGAAAATATTATCTTTAGCTCCAGAAGTTTTATAATTAGAAATAATTAAATGAATATTAATAATAAATAATAGAGGAGGCGAAATCCTAAATGTTAAAAGTAAAAAAAGGTGACACAGTTAAAGTTTTATCAGGAAATGATAAAGGTAAAACTGGAGAAGTTTTAGAAGTTATGCCAACAGTAGAAAAAATAATTGTTAAAGGTATAAATATTAAGAAAAAACACATGAAACCAAGAAGACAAGGTGAAGAAGGCGGAATAATATCTAAAGAATTCCCAATTCATATGAGCAAAGTTAGTGTTGTATGCCCAAAATGTGGTAAAGCTGTAAGAATTGGATTTGAAATGGATAAAGATAATAAAGTTCGTGTATGTAAATCATGTGGAGCAAAAATAAAATAATTGTAGAAAGGAGGATAATTTAAAATTATGGAAATTTTAAGAGATCAATACAAAAATGAAGTAATTCCAGCAATGATGAAAAAATTCAATTATAAATCAATAATGGAAGTTCCAAAATTAGATAAAATAGTAATTAATATAGGTTTAGGAGATACAAAAGAAAATCCTAAATCATTAGAAAATGCAATAAAAGATTTAAGCGAAATAACAGGTCAAAAACCAATCGTTACAAAATCTAAAAAAGCTATAGCTGCTTTTAAATTAAGAGCTAATGTTGATGTAGGTTGTAAAGTTACATTAAGAAGTGGAAAAATGTATGATTTTGCATACAAACTATTTAATGTAGCACTACCTAGAGTAAGAGATTTTAGAGGAGTATCTGCTAATTCTTTTGATGGAAGAGGTAACTATTCAATGGGTGTTAAAGAACAATTAATATTCCCTGAAATTGAATATGATAAAATTGATAAAATTAGAGGTATGGATATAATATTTGTAACTACTGCTAAATCAGACGAAGAAGCAAAAGAGTTATTAAAATTATTAGGTATGCCATTTAAGAATTAATTTTCTTAGGTTAGTTAAGAAGAAAGGAGAAATTCATGGCTAAAAAATCTTTAAAAGTTAAACAACAAAAAGCACAAAAATATGCAACAAGAGAATATAACAGATGTAAAATATGTGGAAGACCACATGCTTACATCAGAAAATTTGGAATTTGCCGTGTATGCTTTAGAGAATTAGCACATAAAGGCGAAATACCAGGTGTAAAAAAAGCAAGTTGGTAAAATTTATATATATAACAATTTAAAAGGAGGGATAAAATTGATTACTACTGATCCAATAGCAGATATGCTAACAAGAATTAGAAATGCAAATAGTGCAAAACATAAAACAGTAGATATTCCAGCTTCAAATATGAAATTAGCAATAGCTGATATATTATTTAAAGAAGGATACATAAAATCTTTTGAAGAGATAAAAGTTGAAAATAATCAAGGTATTATAAGAATAACTTTAAAATATGATGAAAAGGGTAGTAGAGTTATCGACGGATTAAAAAGAATCAGTAAACCAGGACTTAGAGTATATGCATCAAAAGATGAATTACCAAAAGTATTAAATGGTTTAGGAATAGCTTTAATATCTACATCTAAAGGAATCAAAACAGATAAAGAAGCAAGAAATGAAGGACTAGGCGGAGAAGTTATCGCTTATGTTTGGTAATATAGCAAAATAAATTATAAGGAGGGAAAATTCACATGTCTAGAATAGGAAATAAACCTATTACAGTTCCAGAAGGTGTTGAAGTAAAATTAGACGGACAACATATTACTGTAAAAGGACCAAAAGGAACATTAGAAAGAGATATTCATAAAAACATGACAGTTACTATGGATGGAAATGTTATAAAAGTAACAAGACCAAACGATGAAGCTGAAAATAGAAGTTTACATGGATTAACAAGAACTTTAATCAGTAACATGATTGAAGGTGTTTTAAATGAATATAAAAGAGAATTAGAAATAAATGGTGTTGGATATAGAGCTCAATTAAAAGGAAAAACATTAGTTTTAACTTTAGGATATTCACATCCAGTTGAAATGGAAGCTCCAGAAGGAATTACTTTCGAAGTACCAGCTCCAAACAAAATCATCGTTAAAGGTGTTGATAAAGAGCAAGTTGGTCAAATCGCAGCTGTAGTTAGAACAAAAAGACCACCAGAAGTATATAGAGGTAAAGGTATCAAATATGTTGAAGAACATATTAGACGTAAAGAAGGAAAAGCTGGTAAAAAATAAAATATTAATAATTAATATAGAATATTTATTAGCAAAAATTTTTTATAAAGCTCATATAAGAAAACTAATGCTGTTACATTAGTTAGAAAGGAGAAATGAAAATGGTTTCTAAAACAGATAGAAAATTTGAAACAAGAAGAAGACATATCAGAGTTCGTAGAAAAATAAGTGGAACTGCAGAACGTCCAAGATTATGTATATATAGAAGTAATAAAAATCTATTTGCTCAATTAATAGATGATGTTACAGGTACTACAATAGTTAGTAGCTCTACTCTTGATAAAGACATAAAAACAAAAGCATCTAACAAAGAAGCAGCTAAAGAAGTTGGTGCTGCTATAGCTAAAAAAGCAATTGAAAAAGGTGCTGAAACTGTTGTTTTTGATAGAAGTGGATATCAATATCACGGAATAATTAAAGAATTTGCAGAAGCTGCAAGAGAAGCAGGATTAAAATTCTAAGATTAATAAAAAGGAGGGAAATTTAAATTCATGGAAAATAATACATCAGAATTAAAAGAAAAAGTTGTATCTATAAGCAGAGTTGCTAAAGTTGTTAAAGGTGGTAGAACTTTCAGATTTAGTGCCGTTGTAGTTGTTGGAGATGGAGCAGGACATGTTGGTGTTGGTAATGGTAAAGCAGCAGAAGTTCCTGATGCAATCAAAAAAGCTATAGAAGAAGCTAAAAAGAATTTAATAACAGTTCCAATAGTTGGAACAAGTATACCACATGAATTTGTTGGTCAATTCGGTAGTGCAAAAGTTATGTTAAAACCAGCTGTAGAAGGTACTGGAATTATAGCAGGAGGAAGCGTTAGACCTGTAATAGAATTAGCAGGATACAGAGACATAAGAACAAAAGTTATAGGAACAAACAATCCTAGAAACGTTGTTTATGCTACACTAGAAGGACTAAAAAATATGCAAACATTAGAGCAAGTTGCTAAAAAAAGAGGTAAAAAAGTAGAAGATATTTTATAAAAAATTAGTTGATTTATAAAATAACATAGTATATACTTAGTATAATAAAAATAAGGAGGTGTAACCACATAATGAAATTAGATGAATTAACACCAGCACAAAGTACAAAATCAAGAACTAGAGTAGGACGTGGAATTGGTTCTGGTCTTGGAAAAACATCTGGTAGAGGTCATAAGGGTCAAAAAGCAAGATCAGGTGGTGGAGTAAGAAGAGGCTTTGAAGGAGGTCAAACACCACTATATAGAAGATTACCAAAAAGAGGATTTACAAATATTCATGCTAAAACTTACACAGAAGTAACTTTAACAATGCTTAACAAGGCTACTACTGAAGAAGTTACAGCAGAAAGCTTAATAGCAGATGGAATAATCAGTAAAGCAAATGATGGAATAGTAATCCTTGCTACTGGAAACTTAGAGAAAAAATTAGCTGTAAAAGCTAACAGATTTACTAAAGCAGCAAAAGAAAAAATTGAAGCTTTAGGTGGAAAGACAGAGGTGATTTAATTGTTTAACACCATAAAAAACGCTTTAAAAACTCCAGATGTTAGAAAAAGATTATGGTATACACTATTATTAATAATCATTTTTAGACTTGGATGTTTTATTTCAGTACCAACTGTAGATTCAACTCTACTAGCAAATATGGGATCAAATGGAATAACACAACTTATAAATACATTAACTGGTGGTGCTTTTTCTAGATTTTCAATATTTGCAATGTCAATTACTCCATATATTACAGCTTCAATTGTTATCCAATTGTTAGGTATGGTAATACCTTCTTTAGAAAGATTAACTAAAGAAGGTGGAGAAACAGAAAGAGCAAAAGTTAATAGATACACAAAAATATTAACTTTATTCTTATCACTAGCAGAAGGTTTAGGAATTTATTTAACATATAAATCTACTGGAATTTTCATAAATCCAGGACCTTTAACAGGATTTTTAGTTGTATTATCTTTTATGGCAGGAACAGCATTACTTATGTGGTTAGGAGAGCAAATTACTACAAAAGGTGTTGGAAATGGAATTTCAATGTTAATATTTGTTGGTATAATCGCAGGATTACCAGAAGGTGTAAAAACACTATATAAATTAGTATTCTCAACAACTTTCTCAACAACAAATTTATTATTAGCATTAGGAATAATATTAGGAACTATTATTTTAATAACAGCAGTTGTATTTGTACAACAAGCTGAAAGAAGAATACCAGTTCAATATTCTAAAAAAGTTGTAGGAAGAAAAATGATGGGAGGACAAAGTACTCATATACCATTGAAATTAGCAATGGCTGGTGTAATGCCAATAATCTTTGCTTCATCATTTATGACATTCCCAGCAATGATAATTCAAATATTTAACAGCAATATAGCTGAGCAATCAGGATTTTTAGCTGGTTTATATAAATTATCAATTGCAACATCAACATCAACATTAACAACATCTGCAGGAGCTACATATCCATTACCAATTGGATATTCAATAGCAAATGCCTTAATATATTTACTATTAATAGTTGGATTTACGTTCTTCTATACATATGCAACATTCAATCCAGCAGAAATATCAAGCAATATTAAGAAAAACGGTGGATTTATACCAGGAATTAGAACTGGTAAATCAACTACAGAATATTTATCATCAGTAATAAGTAAATTAACTATATTTGGTGGATTTTTCTTAGCACTTATAGCTATAATTCCAATGATGGCAAGATTTACAACAGTAGATTTGGCCTTTGGAGGAACATCAATACTTATTATAGTTGGTGTAGCATTAGAAACAATGCAACAATTAGAGTCACAAGTAGTAATGAAACATTATAAAGGTTTTTTAGAATAAAGCAATAAAAGCAATTTAATTATTATAAAAAATATACAAAAGTTGGAAGAATAAATATTAATACTATATTTGGCTTCCAACTTTATATATGATTTTTTAAATAACTAACATATTGTGCAGTAAAATTAGTTATTTAAAAAGTTATATATCAATAATAACTTTATATAAGGAGGAATAATTATGTATATTATAATGTTAGGTGGACCTGGAAGTGGTAAAGGTAGTGTAGGAGGAAAAATTTCTGAAGATTTAAAATTACCACATATAGCAACAGGAGATATTTTTAGAGCTGAGCTTAAAAATGAGACTGAATTAGGCAAAAAAATTAAAAAATATATGGACAATGGTTTACTTGTACCAGACGAAGTAGTTATTGAAATAGTAGAAAATAGATTATCACAAGATGATGCAAAAAATGGTGCTGTACTAGATGGATTCCCAAGAACAAAAGAACAAGCAATAGCTCTAGATAAATTCCTTGCAGGAAGAAATCAAAAAGTTAATGCTGCAATTGAATTAGATGTTTCAGATGAAGATATAGTAAAAAGAATAGTAAAAAGAGTAGTTTGCTCAAATAAAGATTGTGGAGAATCATTTAATACAGAGTTCAAACCACCAAAGGTAGAAGGAATATGCGATAAATGTGGTTCAAAATTAACAAAAAGGGCTGATGATAATGAAGATACAGTTATGCAAAGACTAAAAGTTTATCATGATACATCAAAAGAATTGTTAAAATACTATAAAGAAACAGGAGCTCTATGTACAATACACCCAGATATATACTCAAAAACTGTATTAGAAGACAATGTAGCAGAAGCAGAAGAATATTTAAAAAATAAATAGAAACAATAGTGTGTAGATAAGGAAGTAATGAAAAGTGATAACAATAAAATCAAAAAGTGAAATTGAATTAATGAGAGAAGTATGTAAATTAACAGGTCTTATGTATAAAGAGCTTGAAAAACACATAAAGCCTGGAATTTCAACATATGAATTGGACAAAATAGCAGAAAATTTTATGAGAGCACATGGTGCTTTACCAGCACAAAAAGGATATAATCCAGGAATAAAAGGTGTTCCACCTTTTCCATGCTCTATATGTACATCAATAAATGATGAAGTAATTCATGGAATACCTTCAAAAAGAGCAATATTAAAAGAAGGAGATGTATTAAAAATTGATACAGTTCTTTTAAAAAATGGATTTAATGGTGATGCTGCAAGAACATTTATCGTTGGAAAACCAAAAAGCAAAGAAGATGAAAGATTAGTAGAAATAACTAAGCAAGCATTTTTTGAAGGAATAAAATATGCAAAAAAAGGAAATAGAATTGGAGATATTGGACACGCAATTCAAGAATTTGTAGAAAAAAATGGTTATTCAGTTTTAAGAGAGTTCCAAGGACACGGAATCGGAAGATCAATGCATGAAGATCCGGGTATACCAAATTACGGAAAAGCAGGTAAAGGACCAAGAATAGAACCAGGTATGACTCTTGCAATAGAACCAATGGTAATAATGGGAAAACCTGATATTTTGGAGCTTGATGATGGCTGGACAATTATATCAGAAGATGGAACTCAAACTGCACATTATGAAAATACAATTTTAATTACAGAAAAAGAGCCGGAAATATTGACATTAGTGTAAAAATGGTATATACTATAAAAGCTATTGTTTAATATAGCAAATTTTATTTTATGAAAGAAAAATGGAGGTAGAAATGGCAAAAGAGGATGTTATTGAAGTTGAAGGAACTGTTGTAGAAACATTACCAAATACTAATTTCAAAGTAGAGCTTGAAAATGGACATCAAATTCTAGCACATATTTCTGGAAAATTAAGAATGAACTACATAAAGATTCTTCCAGGAGACAAAGTAAAAGTTGAGCTTTCACCATATGATTTAAATAGAGGAAGAATTACATGGAGAGCAAAATAAATTAGCAAAAATATCTGATTGATACCCAACAATCAATTAATATATTAAAACAATGTTTAGGGAGGTGTTAAAAATGAAGGTAAGACCATCAGTAAAACCAATTTGTGAAAAATGTAAAGTTATCAAAAGAAAAGGTGTAATTAGAGTGATTTGTGAAAATCCTAAACATAAACAAAGACAAGGATAATAAACAAATTTTGGTATTCGCACAAACCTGAAAAGCGGCTGAAAGTTTAGGTTTGTGTTAATATATATAAGTTTTATAAAATATTAAAGACTATAATATAAGTTAAAATCCGATTAACTTATATTTAGTGCATTTCACCTTTAATATTAATTAAAACATCAAACACAAAACATTAAAAATAATATTTATAGAAAATTTTGGAGGTGCAAAAATAATGGCTCGTATATCAGGAGTAGATTTACCTAGAGAAAAAAGAATAGAAATAGGATTAACATACATTTATGGAATAGGTTTATCAAGTTCTCAAAAAATATTAGCAAAAGCTGGTGTAAATCCAGATGTTAGAGTAAAAGATTTAACAGATGAACAAGAACAAGCAATAAGAAATGCTATGGATGGATATGTTGTTGAAGGAGACTTACGTAGAGAAGTAGCTCTAAACATCAAAAGACTTACAGAAATAGGATGCTATAGAGGACTAAGACATAGAAGAGGTCTTCCAGTAAGAGGACAAAGAACAAAAACTAATGCTCGTACTAGAAAAGGACCAAGAAAATTAGTTAGTAAAAGTAAGAAATAATTAAGGAGGTAAAACATAAATGGCTACAAAAAATGTAACAAAAAAAGTAACTAGAAGAAGAGATAGAAAAAATATCGAAAAAGGTATGGCTCATATTCATTCTAGTTTTAATAACACAATAGTTACACTTACAGATGTTCAAGGTAATGTTTTATCTTGGGCAAGTGCTGGTGAATTAGGATTTAAAGGATCTAGAAAAAGTACTCCATTTGCAGCTAGTGAAGCAGCTGAAACAGCAGCTAAAGCAGCTATGGAACACGGATTAAAAACAGTAGAAGTATTTGTAAAAGGACCAGGTTCTGGTCGTGAAGCTGCTATAAGATCATTACAAGCAGCAGGGTTAGAAATAAGCAGTATAAAAGATGTAACACCAATACCACACAATGGTTGCAGACCACCAAAAAGACGTCGTGTATAATTAATATGTAATAAGGAAGGTGAAATTAGAAATGTCAAGATATAGAGAACCTGTTTTGAAAAGATGTAGATATTTAGGTATCAGTCCAACAGTAATAGGAATAGACAAAGAATCTAATCGTAAAAAATCATTAAAAAGACAAAAGAAAGTTTCAGAATATGCTATTCAGTTAAAAGAAAAACAAAAATTAAAATTTATTTATGGAGTTAGCGAAAAACAATTTAGAAAATATTTCGATATGGCTTCTAAAAAGAAAGGTAAGACTGGTGAAGTATTACTACAAATACTAGAAAGCAGATTAGACAACGTTATATTCAGATTAGGATATGCAAAAACAAGAGCTCAAGCTAGATTACAAGTAACACATGGTGCATTCGAAGTTAATGGACAAAAAGTTGATATACCATCTTACTTAGTGAAAGTTGGAGACGTTGTTGCTGTAAGAGAAATCAGAAAAGATAACGGAACAATAAAATTGAGTGCTGAAGAAAATGCATCAAGATTAGTTCCAACTTGGTTAGAAAAAGATGCTGACAAATTATCAGGTAAAGTATTAGCAATTTCTTCAAAAGAAGAAATCGATTATCCTGTTGAAGAGCACTTAATAGTAGAGCTTTACTCAAAATAGTAGTTTAGCTATAAAATATTATATTTGTCGATATATAATGGAATTTATTTTAAAGTGTAGAAATAAAATCTCACTTCTTTATATTAGGAGGTAAAAATGATAGAATTTGAAAAGCCAAATATTAAATGCTTAGAGATAGATAATGACAATAATTATGCTAAATTTGTATGTGAACCATTAGAACGTGGATATGGTATCACAATAGGAAATTCATTAAGAAGAATATTACTTTCTTCATTACCAGGAAGTGCAATAACTGGTGTTAAAATCGAAGGAGTTCAACATGAATTTTCTACAATACCAAACGTAGTAGAAGATGTACCAGAGATAATAGTTAATCTTAAAAATGTAAGATTAAAATTAGATAAGAATGAAGAAAAAACTCTAAGAATTAACTTTAAGGGAGAAGGAGAAGTTAAAGCAGGTGATATAATTACTGATGGAACAGTAGAAATATTAAATCCTGATTTACACATAGCAACTGTTTCTGAAGGTGGTTCACTAGTTATGGAATTAGTTGCCAATATGGGTAGAGGATATAATACTGCTGAAAAAAATAAAAAGGATGATCAACCTTTAGGCTTACTTCCAATAGATTCTATCTACACACCAGTTAAAAAAGTTAATTACGCAGTAGAAAATACTAGAGTTGGACAAATGGTTGATTATGATAAATTAACAATTGAAGTTTGGACAGACGGAAGCTTAAAACCATATGAAGCATTAAGTCTAGCTGCAAAAGTAATGACAGGACATTTAGAATTATTTATAGATTTATCAGAAGCTACTAAGAATACAAAAGTAATGGTAGAAAAAGAAGAATCTAAAAAAGAAAAAGTATTAGAAATGTCAATAGAAGATTTAGAATTATCTGTAAGATCATTCAACTGCTTAAAGAGAGCAAATATAGCAACTGTTGAAGATTTAGCAAATAAAACTGAAGCTGATATGATGAAAGTTAGAAATTTAGGTAAAAAATCTTTAGATGAAGTAACAAATAAGTTACATGCATTAGGATTAGACTTTGCCAGAGAAGATGATTAAAAAGGAGGACTTGTTAAAGTGGCTATAAATAGAAAATTGGGAAAAACAACAGATATAAGATTAGCAATGCTTAAAACTCAAGTAACAGATTTATTATTACATGGTCAAATTGAAACTACTGTAGCAAGAGCTAAAGAAGTTCAACCTATGGCTGAAAAATTAATCGCTTTAGCTATAAGAGAAAAAGATAACTTCGAAGAAGTTGATAGCAAAGTTGTTAAAGCAAAATTAGATAGCAATGGTAATAAAGTTACTGAATTAGTAAAAAGCAAAAATGGAAATGAATATTTAAAAGTAGTTAAAGAAGAAACTACAGAAAAAAGACAAAAAGATATGCCTTCAAGATTAAATGCAAGAAGAACAATGATGAAAAATCTTAACAAAGTAAAAGATACAGAAGGAAATCCTGTAGATTTAGCTACAAAATTATTCAATGAAATAGCTCCAAAATATGTTGGAAGACAAGGTGGTTATACTCGTATAATCAGAAAAGGACAACGTAGAGGAGATGCAGCAGAAGTTGCAATATTAAAATTAGTTTAATATAAATTTTACATATAAAAAAGTTAGATAAAATTAAAACATCTAACTTTTTTTTGCTCTATGAATGATTAATTATAAATGAATTTTATGAAATAATTAAAATAAGTAGATAATAATTATAAATCGGAAGAATAGTAAAATTAGATTTTTATATAATTATTACAAATACATTATTTTAAATTATATGTAAATCACTAAAAGATTATAAAATCATATTATATACAAAAGGGGGCTACAATATGATTGATTTCATATTAAATTGTATATTATGGACATTAGCTCTATATGGTTTTTGGGATATATTAAAAATAATAAAAAGTACATTAAAAAATAGAAGAATAGAATCAAATGGAATATTTGTAATTGTAGCAGTAAAAAATCAAGAGCATCAAATAGAAGGATTTTTACGTTCTGTAATATTTAGAATATTATACGGAAAAGAAGAATATTTAAAGAAAATAATTGTAACAGATTTAGATTCTGTAGACAATACGAAGTCAATATTAGAAAAATTTTCAAATGATTATAGCGAAATAAAATTAGTTGATTGGGAAGCTTGCAAAAAACAACTTGATAGTTTAGAATAGTATTTAGTTAAAGAGAGGAAAGAAAATGAAAAAATTAACTAAGAGTATATTATTTTATGTAGCAATATTAGTAATTATATATGCGATATTTAAGTTTTGTTTGGAGTTTAACAATTACATATTTTTGAAATGGATAGATACTACAGTAATGTTTATAAGTATTATAGGTATTATTTTAGGAACTATACAAATGATATGTCATAGCACCAAAACGAGTAAATGGAAAGTTTTAATAGCAACTTGTGTTTGTACATTTGAGATATTACTTGCTATTGCGGGAGCATGGGCATATTTTAAATTTTCACCAAGAGAAGAATTAGTTGATAGAGACAACAAAAAAATGATAAAAATAACACATTATGAATTATTATCAAATGATATTGAATATTACGACTACATAAATTACTTTATAAGAAATAAAACAATAAGAATAATTGAAGACTATAGCGATGCAATTGGAACAAAATATTATAGAGGTACAATATTTAATGACGAAAACGGAGAACTCTTTGAAGAATATGATTCAGAAGGAAAGCTTATATATAAAAAAGATGGAATACCAAAAGAAAAGAAGAATGACGAAATAAATAACAATGATACTGAGCAAGTGCAATCAGTTATTCCAGGCAATATTATTTATAAAAAAGAATTTGACAGAACAATAATAGAAGTTAATGTAATAGATGTAGCAATGACTGAATGTGGAATTGAGATAAAAAAATCAACAGATGGTGGAGAAACATGGGAATCACATATTCCAGTAGTTGAAGACCATAAAGAAGAAATACTTGTAACTCATTTAGCTGCAGGTTATAGTTTTATAAACGAAAATACAGGTTTTATAAATGATTACATAGAAAATGAAGATCTAAGTGTAGAGGAACAAAAGAATAGACATATGTATGTAACAAATGATGGAGGAAAAACATTTAAAATTGCAACAATAAATATACCAGAGGAAGTTACAGGAATATTATATATTGGTGCAGAAAGTATGCCATACACAGAGAATAATATACTGAAAATGAAAATAAATTCATATAGCACCAAAAACGGAGAAAAAATCAATATGAGTTTCAAAGTATAGATAACGGATTAACTTGGAATTTTTGTAAAAAATTATAGTAAATATATATAATGCAAAATTTTAGAAAAATTATTTAACCAGTATATTTAAAATTTATTGAATTATCTACCTACATATGATAAACTACAAACATATATATAGAAACGAGGAATATAGCATTGGAAATTAAAGGTGAACTAAAAGAAATAATATTCCAAAATGATGTAAACGGATATACAATAGGAGTATTAGATACTGAAGAGGAAGAACTAACAGTAGTGGGATATTTACCATTTATAGCAATAGGAGATAATTTAAAATTAATTGGAAAATATGTAACACATCCTGACTATGGAAGACAATTTAAAATAGAAACATTTGAAAAATTAATGCCAGAAACAGCGGCAAGTTTAGAGCGTTATTTATCAAATGGAATGATAAAAGGAATAGGTCCAGCAATTGCCAAAAGAATAACAAAAATGTTTGGTGAAGAAACATTACATGTATTAAAATTTGAGCCATCAAGACTTGCAGAAGTACGAGGAATATCAAAAGATAAGGCAATTGAAATATCAGATCAATTTAATGAAAATTGGGAGTTATGGCAAATTGTTGGATTTTTAGAAAAATTTGGAATTGGCGTTCAAAATGCACAAAATGTATACAAAACATTAGGTGTAAATGCAATTGAAGAAATAGAAGCAAATCCATATATATTAATAGATGTTGCAAATAATGTAGATTTTAAATTAATTGACAAAATGGCAATGAATTTAGGTTTCGAATATAATAATGAAAAGAGAATTAAAAGTGGAATAAAATATGCTATTTCAAAAGCAACTGCAAATGGTCATTGTGCTGTATTAGAAGATGAATTATATAGATTCATAAAAGTTCTTCTAGGTGTAGAAAATGATGAAATAGAAGATTCTGTAATAGAGCTAAAAGCTAAGGGTGAAATTGTAATTGAAGAGCGAGAAGATAATAATTGGATTTATTTGGATTCATATTACAAAGCAGAAGAAAATGTAGCAAATAAATTAATAACTCTAGATAAAGCAAGGAATATGAAACATATAAATGATTTTGAAGATGAGCTAGAAAAAATAGAACAAAAAACTGATTTAATATTATCAGATAAACAAAAAGAAGCTATTGAAGCTGTAAATGATAACAATGTTTGTATAATTACAGGTGGACCTGGTACAGGTAAAACAACAATTATAAAAGTTATATTAGAGCTATATAAATCAAAAAAAAGAAAAACCGTATTATGCGCACCAACAGGAAGAGCTGCAAAAAGAATGACTGAAACAACAGGTGAAGAAGCAAAAACACTACATAGATTGTTAGAAATAGGTAAAATTGAAGAAGAGCGAACAAGTAAGTATAATGATTTTGATGTAGCACCATTAGATGCAGATGTAATAATTGTTGATGAAATGTCTATGGTTGATTTATTTTTGATGAATTATTTAGTGAAAGCAATATATCAAGGTTCAAAATTAGTCCTTGTTGGAGATGTAGATCAGTTGCCATCTGTAGGACCAGGAAATGTTCTTGCAGATTTAATAAACTCAAAAAGAATAAAGACAATTGTATTAAATAAAATTTTTAGACAAGCAGCAAAAAGTAAGATAATAATAAATTCTCACAGAGTAAACAGTGGAGAGACATTTATAAAACCACAAGAATCTGCAGAAGAGCTAAATCAAGATTTTTTCTACATAAAAGAAAATAATCAAGATAAAATTTTAAATCAAATATTATCTTTATGTAGTGGAAGATTAGAATCATACGGAAATTATGAGTTTTTTAAAAGCATTCAAGTTATAACACCAACCAAAAAAGGAATGCTTGGAACAAAAGAGCTAAATAAGGTATTGCAAGAGTGTTTAAATCCATTGCCAGAAGGTGGATTGGAAAGACAAAATCTAGGTGCAAGTTTTAGAGCAGGGGATAGAGTAATGCAAATAAAAAATAATTACGATATTTTCTGGGAAAGAGAAAAATATGGATATGAAACAGGTAATGGTGTTTTTAATGGTGAATTTGGTACTATATTAAAATTAGATGATATAGAAAAAAGAGTAAAAATAAAATTTGATGATGAAAAATATGCATGGTATCAATATTCAGAGCTAGATCAAATAGAACATGCATATGCAATAACAGTGCATAAAGCACAAGGTAGTGAATTTGATGTAGTAATAATGCCAATAGTACAAGCTGCACCAATGCTATTAACACGAAATTTACTATATACAGGAATGACAAGAGCAAAAAAAATGCTAATAATAGTTGGCAATGCAAATGTAATAGAATACATGATTAATAATGCTGATAATAAAAAAAGAAATACGGGGTTAGAATATAAATTAAAAAATATGTAAAAATATAGGGGGCAATTTTAGGAGGTTTTATGAAAAAAAATCTAATTGAAACTGCTCTTAATTTTATTTTTCCCCAAGCTTGTGGCTTTTGTGGGGAAATAACAAACTCGTATTTATGTGAGTATTGTAATGAGTATTTAAAACAAAGACAAATGAATAAAATACAAAAATATGATGATAAGTTTTTTGATGAGCATTTGTGGATATATGAATATAAAGATGAAGTGAGAGAAAAGATAATTGATTATAAATTTAATAATAAATCATATCTATATAGAACATTTCTTCAAATAATTCTATCAACAGAAAGTGTATGTAATTATATTAAAAAATTTGATATATTAATACCTGTTCCAATACATAAAAAAAGAGCGAAAAAAAGAGGTTATAACCAAAGTGAGTTGATTGCAAAAGGAATAGCTAAAGATATAAAATCTATACAATTGCAAACTAATATAATTGAAAAAATAAAAAATATAAAACCACAAAGTACATTATCAAAAGATATGCGTATAGAAAATGTTAAAAATGCATATAGGCTTAAAAAGTGTGACATATGTTTAAAAAATAAAAATGTATTATTAATAGATGATGTATTTACAACAGGAAGTACAGTAAATGAATGTGCTAAAATTTTGTTACAAACAGAATGCAATAAAGTTAGTATAATAACACTTGCTAAGGATTGACAAATGTACATAAAAGTACTTATAATAATGGTAATAATTTATGATATTTTACAAGATCAACTTAGTGAAATTATTATAAGTTTATGAATGTAATGGGGGGATTTTATATGAAATTTATAGTAGGGATAGTAATTGCTGTTGCTATGGTATGTGGAGTATATACGACAAAGTCTATAACAGAAAGTATTGATAAAACATCAAACAATACAGTATCTACACAAACAGATAATAATTATAATAAAAGAATCTTGGGAGGCTGGGAATCATCTGCATCAGGAGGATCTTATTATGTATTTAATAATGATAATACATACTATTGGTATGAAAGTTCCAGTAATTTAAATGATAATTATTATAAAGGAAATATGGAAATTTTGCATGGAACTGATGCAATGGATGAGCTTGGAATAACATTAGAGCAAGTTACTACAGTGATGTCAAATTCAAATTATAAAGTTGGAATTAATAATATTTATTGTATAAAATTGAATCCTACGTATTTAATCAGTGGTGGCGTTGATAAAACAAATACTTTGACAGATAAATTTAATATGAAATTATTATTTGTATATGTAGATGAAAATAATGCACAAGCATATAATTATACAACGAATGATACATATTACTTAGTTAAAAAATAAGATATAATTAAATAGCAAGAAGGAGTAATAATTATGCAAGAAAAAAGGAAAGATTACATAGGTTGGGATGCTTATTTTATGGGAATAGCAATGTTATCTGCACAAAGGAGTAAAGATCCAAATACACAAGTTGGAGCATGTATAGTAAGTAAAGATAAAAAAATATTATCTGTAGGATATAATGGGGCTCCAAATGGATATGATGATAAACATATGCCTTGGGATAGAGAAGGAGACTTTATGAATACAAAATACGCATATGTATGTCATGCAGAGCTAAATGCTATATTAAACAATAAAGGTTCAAACTTAGAAGGGGCAACAATATATGTAGATTTATTTCCATGCAATGAATGTGCAAAAGCAATAATACAGTGTGGAATAAAAGAAATTGTATATAAGTCAGATAAGTATAATGGAACAGATGGAAATATAGTATCGAAAAAAATGTTAGATTATTGTGGGGTAACATACAGAAAATATGAAGAAAGCCATAAGGAAATAAAACTAGATTTATAAAAAAGAACATTGAATATTTTTCAATGTTCTTTTTACATATTTTTATACTCTTCCGAAAAAAGATGTACATTTTCCTGAGTCATTTGAGAAGTTAGCTTTTATATAACCACCATCTTTATTTACCCACATATATGAAGTACCTGATGATCTTTTTTCTACCATATAGCCATTAGTGCCAAATTTTGAAACCATATCTTCATATTTAACACCATTAGCACTATTAATTTCGCTTTTTAAATTACTTGAGTCTGATAAATCAGTTTTATCATCTTTTAGTAAATCGTCATCGATATCAATAGTAATTGTAGCTGTTTTAGCGCTATAATAAGTTGCTGTTAATGTTGTATCGTCTGTGATTTTCCAAGTATATTTATTATATTTTTCATCAACTAATTCACCATCAGATCCTATAATAGAATTGATTTCTTCAACTGTATTTTCTGGTTTTATTTTATCCATATATTCGAAAACTTTTAAATCTTCTTTGTTTGATTCAGTTGTTGATTCAGTTGAGTTTTCGCTTGAATTACTTTTTGAATCTTTATTAGAATCATTATCTTTTGATCCACATCCTGATAAAGAAAATACTAAACATAAAATTAATGCTAATAAACCAATTTTTGAAATTGTTTTTTTCATAAATACACCTCCCCTCCAAAGCTAACTTTATAATATTTTAAGAAATTTGTCAACTACAAGGACGTTTTTACTTCTATAATCTAGATAGTTATAAGCAAATAATTTTATTTGACAAATTAATATTATAAATGTTAAAATATTAATATTAAGAGTGTACCTAAACATAATATGTGAGCGGTACAGAATAACAACAGTTATTTACACAGAAGTGAGTAAAGTCTTACAGAGGAGTCTTAATAGTTTATTAATGATGTATTATAAACGAATAAGAAACTTTGTAAGGCTTTTTTTTCGAATAATACACATAAAGAAAGGGGATTTTTATGAAGTATTTTAAAAAGTTAGTTGGGGATAGAATATACCTATCACCAAGAAGTACAGAAGATTATGAAATTTTTACAGAATGGATGAATGATTTTGAAACAACAGATTATGTAGGAAGAAGTGGACAAATACAATCAGTATCAGCAGAAAAAGATTTTTTAAATGAGCATGCTAATCAAAGAGCTGCATTTGTAATTGTAACATTAGATGATAATAAAATGATTGGAACTGTTTGCCTAGAAGAATTTAATGATATAGATAGAACTGCAACACTAGGAATTTTCATAGGTGATAAAAATTACAGAAGTAAAGGATATGGAACAGAAGCAATTAGATTAATATTAGAATATGGATTTAAATATTTAAATTTACAAAACATAAAATTAGATTTAATGGAATTTAATGGAAGAGCCCTAAAATGTTATCAAAAATGTGGATTCAAAGAGTATGGAAGAAGAAGAAAATGCAAATATATAAATGGAAAATACTATGATACAATATCAATGGATATATTAGCAGAAGAGTTTGAAGGAGACTACATAAGAAATAAAAATATATAGTTTTATAAATGTTTCTACAGTAGTAAGTGTTGTAATATACTATGCTTTTGATAAATATGAAAAAAATGAAAATGTAATGTGAAAATACTTGACAAATCAGCCGAAAAGGTGTAAAGTATATAAGCATTACATTTTTTTGAGATATATCAAAAAATCTCAAGAAAGGGAGCAAAACGAAAGTATGGAAGAAAAAATAAAAATAGGAATACTATTCGGAATATATGGTAAGTTACTAACAGAAAAGCAATATGAATTATTAAATGATTATTACAACAATGACTTATCACTTTCAGAAATAGCAGAAAATAATAATATAACAAGGCAAGCCGTAAATGATGTAATAAATAAAGGAAAAAATAAACTAATTGAAATAGAAGAAAAATTAGCATTTATGAAAAAAATGTTAAATCAAGAAAAAGAAATAAAGCTAATAATAAATGAACTAAAAAATGCAGAAAATAAAACATTAAAAAAAGAACAAATACAAGACATACAAAAAAGGCTAGAACAATTAATTTAATGTAAGGAGGAACTTCAAATGGCATTTGAGGGATTATCTTCAAAATTTCAAAATATAGCTAGAAAGTTTAAAGGTAAAACACGTATAACAGAATCTGACTTAAAGGAAATGTTAAGAGAAGTTAAATTAGCATTACTAGAAGCAGATGTTAATTATAAAATTGTAAAAGAATTTATTGCCACAATTCAAGAAAAAGCATTAGGGCAAGATGTTCTAAAATCATTAACACCAGGTCAACAAGTAATTAAAATAGTAAAAGATGAACTTGTTGAATTATTAGGAGGAACAGATGCAAGAATAAATATATCACCAAATCCTCCAACAATAATAATGATGGTTGGTTTACAAGGATCTGGTAAAACAACAACAGCAGCAAAGCTTGCAAATATATTAAGAAAAAATGGTAAAAAGCCATTATTAGTAGCTTGCGATGTATACAGACCAGCTGCTATAAAACAATTGCAAGTATTAGGAGCTCAATTAAATATACCAGTATATGCAAATGAAAATTCACAAGATGTTGTAAAAATTTCAAAACAAGCAATTGAGCAAGCAATAAGTAAGCTAAATGATGTAATAATAATAGACACAGCTGGTAGACTTCAAATTGATGAAGTACTTATGGAAGAGCTTAAAAATTTAAAATCAGCAGTAAAACCACACGAAATATTATTAGTTGTAGATAGTATGACAGGTCAAGAAGCCGTAAATGTTGCAGAAAGTTTTAAAGATGCAGTTGGAATTGATGGAATAGTACTTACTAAATTAGATGGTGACACTCGTGGTGGTGCAGCATTATCTGTAAAAAAAGTAACTGGAAGACCAATTAAATATATTGCAACTGGTGAAAAAATGAATGATATAGAGCAATTCCATCCAGATAGAATGGCATCAAGAATTTTAGGAATGGGAGATGTTCTTTCAATAATAGAAAAAGCTGAAGAAGCAATAACAGAAGAAGAAGCTGAAAAGTTAGAAGCTCAATTAAGAAAAAATAGATTTGACATGGATGACTATTTAGCACAATTGAGACAAATAAAAAAGATGGGATCTTTTTCATCTATCCTAAAAATGATACCTGGATTAGGAAGTAAAATGAAGGATATTCAAGTAGATGATAAAGAATTTTTACGAATTGAATCAATGATTTGTTCTATGACCAAAGAGGAAAGAAGAAATCCTAAAATATTAAATGGACAACGTAGATTAAGAATTGCAAAAGGTAGTGGAACAACAGTTGAACAATTAAATAAATTTATGAAGTCATTTGAAATGACACAAAAAATGATGAAACAAATGAAATCTGAAAAAGGTATGAAAAATGTTATGAGAAATCTTAAAGGCATTGATAAAGATGCATTTAAAGATTTGAAATTTTAAGGAGGTGAAAACAAGATGGTAAAAATAAGATTACAAAGACAAGGTGCTAAAAAAGCTCCATTCTATCATATAGTAGTTGCAGATTCAAGATCTCCAAGAGATGGAAGAATCATCGAAAAAATAGGATCATACAATCCAATGACAGACCCAGCAACAATAGTATTAGACAAAGAAAAAGTTGCAGAATGGATCAAAAATGGTGCTAAACCAACAGACACAGTAAAAGCTTTAATAGAAAAAGCTAACTAATTTTAATCCTGGAAAGGAGTAAAAATTATGAAAGAAATTTTAGAACTTATAATTACTAATCTTGTTGACAATAAAGATGAAGTATCAATTGAAGAAATTATAAACAACAAAAATGTTGATTATAAAGTAAAAGTTTCTAAAGAAGATATGGGAAAGGTTATTGGAAAACAAGGAAAAGTAGCAAAATCAATAAGAACTGTTATGAAATCTGTATCTGCCAAAGAAGGCAAGAGAGCAAATATAGAATTCGTAGATTAAGAGGTAAAAATGCAAGAATATTTTGAAATAGGTCAAATTGTAAATACATTTGGTGTAAAGGGATTTGTTAAAGTAAAGCCTTTCACTGATGATTTAGAAAGATTTGAAGAACTAGAATCAATTTTAGTTATTAAAAATAAAGATATGATTGAAATGAAAATTGAAGAAGTAAAATATCAAAAAAATATGGTACTTTTGAAATTGGAAGGCATTGATGATATGACTATGGCAGAAAAATATAAAGGTTGCTATATAAAAATTCATAGAAAAGATGCAAGAGAGCTTGAAGAAGGAACATATTTTATAGCTGATATATTAGGCTCAGATGTGTATACAGATACTGGTGACTATTTAGGGAAAGTTGATGATATATACAATAGTGGAGCACAAGATATATATGTTGTAAAAGATGAACTTGGAAAGCAAATACTTTTACCATCAATCAAAGAAGTTATATTAGATATTGATATTGAAAATCAAAAAGTAACAGTTCATTTATTAAAAGGTTTAATATAATAAATGGAGGAAAAAATGAAATTTGATGTTTTAACACTTTTTCCAGAAATGTTTAATTGTTTAAATGAAAGCATTTTAGGAAGAGCAATTGAAAAAGATTTAATAAATATTAATTTAATAAACATTAGAGATTTTTCAAAAGATAAACATAAAAAAGTAGATGATACTCCATATGGTGGAGGAGCTGGAATGGTTATAAAACCAGATGTTGTATATGATGCATATCAATCTGTAAAAGATGAAAATGCAAAAGTTATATATATGTCTCCACAAGGAAAAGTATTAAATCAAGAAAAAGTAAAAAGCCTTAGTAAAGAGCAGCACTTAATATTGTTATGTGGACATTATGAAGGAATTGATCAACGTGTTATAGATGAAATTGTTGATGAAGAAATTTCTATAGGTGATTATGTTTTGACAGGAGGAGAAATACCTGCAATGGTATTAATTGATTCTGTTAGCAGATATATAGAAGGCGTAATTAGCAGTGAATCTACAAACGAAGAATCATTTTCAAATAATTTATTAGAATACCCACAATATACAAGACCAGAAGTTTTTAATGGTGTGCAAGTTCCAGAAATATTAAAGTCTGGGCATCATGAAAATATAAATAAATGGAGAAGAGCTGAATCTTTAAAAAATACATATAAAAAAAGGCCAGAACTTTTAAAGGATGTTGAATTATCTTATGAAGATAAAAAAAATTTAGGTATTAAATAAAAATTAATATTAAAAAGAAAATAAAGTATTTTTTATAAAATTATAAGACGAAAAGTCAAAATAAAGAAAGGAGAATATCGATGGATATCATAAAATCAATTGAACATGAGCAAATGAAAAATGCGATTCCAGACCTTAAAGTTGGTGATACAATAAGAGTACACCAAAGAATTAAGGAAGGTAATAGAGAAAGAATCCAAGTATTCGAAGGAATAATAATTAAAAAACAAGGTGGAGGATTAAATGCTACATTTACAGTAAGAAGAGTAGCTTACGGATGTGGAGTTGAAAAAACATTCTTAATTCACTCACCAATGGTAGAAAAAATTGAAGTAGTTAGAGTAGGTAAGGCAAGACGTGCTAAATTATACTACCTAAGAGACAGAGTAGGTAAAGCTGCTAAAACTAAGGAAAATATAGGAGCAAGAATTGAAACTAAAGAAATAGTTATCAAAGGTGCAGAAACAGAAGAAGCTCCTGTAGCTGAAGAAGTAGTAACACCAGCTGTTGAAGAAGCAAAAGTTGAAGCTCCAGCTACTGAAGAAGTAAAGGCTGAAGAAGCTCCAAAAGCTGAATAATAAATAAAAAATATACATTCATATTAATGAATGTATATTTTTTTATCTTAAATTCTTAAATATTAGTTTCATATATTTTTTAATTATAAATTATTTTTTGTTAAATATCTTTTTAAAAATAAAGTGAATAAGAAAAATGAATATAATAATAATTTCTAAAATAAGAAAATATGATATCTCCATATCAGATAAAAAAAGACCAAGGCTAAGAGCAATTCCTATAATTCCCATCCATTTGCCTTTGGATTTATTTGAATTAAATTTTATTAATCCAACAATACTGAATACAAATGCTGTTATACAACTGTATGAAATCAAATCAAATCCAAATTTGCTTATTATTATAATACCAAATAAATCAAGTATTTTTAGCAAGGCTATTTCAAGAACTATTATAAAACTTACAGTACATAAAATGTTATATTGTTTTCCTTTATTTTTTTCTTCTTCTTCCATATTTTCCTCCAATAATATATTTTTATATTTATATAGCAAACATACTATGTATTTGTAATTAAATTATAACAAAAAAATTAAAAGATACAATAGTTGTATGTGTAAATTTTCTACATAAAAAATCATCAAACTATTGAGTAAAAAAAATCGGTATGTTATCCTATATAAAAGGAAGGGAGATGTGTTTTATGAAAAAAATTTCTTTAAAAAATAGAGAACTAAGAATTTTGATATATTTTGTATTAATGGCAATAGCATATTATATAGTATTATTTAAAATTGGTGATGTGGGTCTTTCTAATATAGATACTTCAGCGCAAGATCCATTTGTGTGGATTATTTCAAGCTTTGCTAAATTTGTGGAAGATATTATTATTTGGTTTACAGTAATACTTCCAATAGAACTAAGAGCTCTAGTGTCTTTTGTTTGTATTGTTCTTCAAATTACAGCAGTTTTTAGTAAAAAAGGTAAAAGAGCTTTGAATTATATATCAAGTATAATGAATTTATCAAGTAGTGTTATTTTGTTAAGTAGTATTTTACTTGGATTTGGTTATAGATTGTCATCATATATTCCAACATTGTGTGTACTAATTCTAGATATAATAATTTCAATAATAATGATTTGCAGAAATAATGGAAAAAGATATAAAAATGTAGATTTAGATACAGCAGAGCTGTAAATTGGCATAGAAATAATATTAGTAAGAAAGGGGGATGTGATATAAAATATGCAATATATAATACACCTAACAGATGCATGTAATTTAAAATGTAAATATTGTTATGAAAATAAATCTGTAAGAGAAATTTCATTTGACAATATAACAAAAATAATAGACAACGAAATAAAACAAAAAAGTAAATATGCTAGTATATATTTTTATGGTGGAGAACCATTATTAAAAAAGCAGATAATAAAAGACACAATAAAATACATAGAAAGCAAAAAATGTAAAACGAAATTTAAATACGGAATTACCACAAATGGTACATTGCTAGATGACGATATGATAAATTTAATAAAAGAAAATGAATTTACTGTTGCATATAGTATTGATGGAGGTAAATTAGTTCAAAATTTAAATAGAATAACAGCTGATGGTAAAGAAACATTTGATATAGTAGAAAAAAATGCAAAAAAAATGTTAAATGCAGTAAAAACAACAATAGCAATGGCAGTAATTACTAAAAATAATTTAAAGTATTTAACAGAAAGTGTTAAATATTTGTATAATATAGGTTTCAGATACATAAATTTACTATTTGATTATACACAAAATTGGAAAGATGAGGATTTAATTATAATAAAAGATCAATATAGTAAACTAATAAATTTCTATGAAGAAAAAATAATGAATGAAGAAGATATAAACATACCATTAATAGATGAAAAAGTGAACACATATATAAAAGACAATTATAATTGTAACAAAGATTGTCAGCTAGGAATAAGACATGTAAATGTTGGAACAGATGGAAATTTTTATCCATGTGTACAATTTGTTGGAAATGACAAATACATAATAGGAAATTACGAAAAAGGAATTGATTTTGAAGCAAGAGCAAAATTAATTAAAGAATCAAAACAAGAAAATGATATATGCAAAAATTGCGCTATAAATAAACGATGCAAACATACATGTGCATGTAAAAATTACATGATAACAAAAGATATAAACGAAGTATCACCACTTGTTTGTGAAACAGAAAGACTAACAATTGAACTAGTAGACAAAATGGCAGAACGATTATACAAAAACAAATCTAAACTATTTTTGCAAAAATATTACAATAAGAGCTATAATATAATTAATCAATATATTAATGATAGGGGATGATTTTATGGAATTAAGAAGCGTAAAAGAAGAAGTAAAAAAAGAATATCCAAAAATGGGACAAGTTAAAAGCAAAAAATTAAAAAAATGTATACCAAGTAAATGGTCCAAGATAGGGATTACATCATTTGCATTAGGACTAATATTAAAAAATACTGCATATGCAACTGAAAATACAGTAGTAGATAGTAAAGCTGACATTGTTGGAGGACTAACACAAGTATCTCCGAAAGTGCCAGAAGTAAATTATATGTGCATAACAGCTATAGTATTATCAATTGTCTTTGCAATACGGATTTGTAATTAGTTTAGTATTCACTATAAAAAATGCCAAAAATAAAAATAATAACGAAAAAGATAATATCTCCCAAAATGCCAAAAAAGCAAAACCATATATAATAAGTTTAATTATATCTTCTGTATTACTAATAGTATCGGTGATATTGTTAGTAAGTAGCATATACTAATGATATTTGTAATACATAATTTAATTAATAGTAAAACAAACAATAAAAACCATCAAATAACAATATTCAAGTTATTTGGTGGTTTTTATTAGCTATAAAATAAAATTTCTACAAACCAAGCTTAATTTTATCAGCCTCATCTTGAGAAATATATCCATATTTCACCATAGAGCGTATAACTTTAGCCTGTCTCTTCTTACATAAATCCATATTAGCAGTAGGAGCATAAACACTAGGGGCATTAGGAATTCCAGCAAGCATAGTTGCCTCATCCAAAGTCAAATCTTTAGGTTCCTTATTTAAATATCCATTTGACGCCTCCTTAATTCCATAATACCCATTCCCATAATAAATAGTATTAACATACAACTCAAAAATCTCATCTTTAGAATAATTTTTCTCCAAATAATAACTCAAAATTAACTCAGCAGACTTTCTCGAAATATTTTCCTTCTCAGTCATAAAATACAAATTCTTAGCAACCTGCTGAGTAATAGTACTACCACCCTCAACAGCATCTTTAGCCTTAATATTAGCACTCATCGCCCTACCAATAGAAATCAAATCAATCGACCCATGCTCTCTAAATCTATGATCCTCAACCGCAATAGTAGCATTCACCAAATCATCAGGCAAATCAGAAAAACAAACAAAATTCTCATCACCACGAACCTCTTCAACCTTATCCCTCAAAGAAATCCTACTAACAGCACTATTATACAAATTATACCCCATCAATCCAACAAAAACACAACCCACTAAAACAACAATAAAAACGACCAACAAAATCTTCCTCAACAACTTCATACCCACCAAAACCTTTCAAAAAAGTCATTATACTAATTAATAATTCTAAAAACATTATATATATACAAACCAATAAAATCAATAAATAAATTCACTAAATAAAAAAACAAAAAATATAGATAATAAATCATAAAAAAAATCAAAAAATTAGAAATAGTAGAGTAGTGAAGAAGATATTATAGTATAAAAATTCCATGACGCGAGCTTTGCATAAGATATCTGTAACTCACATTCGTTCGAACAGCTATCTTAAGTTTGGAAGCTGTCGAATATTATAAATTTTGTACACCCAATAGCGGGGGTACACAGCAATTCACACTAGTCAAGAAAAGGCGCACCAGTAAGGAATGGAATTTTTATACTATAATATCTTCGGAACGGCCCATAATTGTAACAACAAAAAATACAAGCATAATATTGAAAATATCCCCACAAGGTGATAAAATACAACAATAAAAGGAAACGGAGGAAATTTAAATGTCAAAATTTGTTCATTTACATGTGCACAGCGAATTCAGTTTATTAGATGGCGCAAACAGAATAAAAGATTTACCAGTAAGAGCAAAAGAGCTCGGCATGGATTCAATAGCAATAACAGACCACGGCGTAATGTTTGGTGTTATCGATTTTTATAAAGCATGTAAAGCAAATGGTGTAAAACCAATAATCGGATGCGAAGTATATGTAGCACCACGAACAAGATTTGACAAAGAAGCGGGAATCGACAACAAATACAATCATTTAATACTACTAGCCAAAAATAATAATGGATATAAAAATTTATCAAAACTAGTATCATTAGGATTCATAGATGGATATTACTACAAGCCAAGAATAGATAAAGAAATATTAGAAAAATACCACGAAGATCTAATTTGCTGTAGTGCTTGCTTAGCAGGAGAACTACCACAAGCCATATTGAAAAATGATATGGAAAAAGCAGAAGAAACAGCACTATGGTTTAAAAATCTATTTGGAGAAGATTATTATTTAGAAATACAAGCCAATAGTTTAAGAGAGCAAGCATTAGTTAACCAAAAACTAATAGCATTGTCACGAAAATTAAATATACCAATAGTTGCAACAAATGATGCACATTACTTAAAAAAAGAAGATTACTATAATCATGAAGTATTACTTTGCGTACAAACAGGAAAAAGAATGACAGACAGTGACAGAATGTCTTTTTCAACAAATGATTTTTATATAAAATCTCCAGAAGAAATGGAAGAATATTTTGCAAATGTACCACAAGCACTAGAAAATACAGTAAAAATAGCAGAAAAATGTAATGTAGAATTTGAATTTGGTAATACAATATTGCCAAATTATGATGTACCACCAGAATTTGAAACACATTATGATTATTTAAGAAAATTAAGCAAAGACGGAATGCAAAAGCGATATGGAGATAGCATTCCAAAAGAAATTCAAGAAAGAGAAGAATATGAATTATCTGTAATTAAAACAATGGGATATGTAGATTATTTCTTAATAGTTTGGGACTACATAAACTGGGCAAAATCACAAGGAATTCCAGTTGGTCCAGGCCGTGGATCTGGTGCCGGCTCAATAGTTGCATATGCAATTGGAATAACAGATATAGATCCAATAAAATACAGTTTAATTTTTGAAAGATTTTTAAATCCAGAAAGAATAAGTATGCCTGATTTTGATGTTGATTTTTGTTATGAAAGACGACAAGAAGTTATAGATTATGTTGCAAGAAAATATGGTCATGATCATGTTTCTCAAATTATAACATTTGGAACAATGTCTGCAAGAATGGTTATAAGAGACGTTGGAAGAGCATTAGATGTGTCATATGCTGAAACAGACAAATTGGCTAAAATGATACCAAACGAAGTTCATATTACAATAAAAAAAGCATTAGAGCAAAATAGAGAGCTAAATGACTTATATGAGAATGATGAATCAGTAAAAAAATTGTTAGATATAGCAATGGGACTAGAGGGATTACCTAGACAGGCTTCAACACATGCTTGTGGAATAGTAATAACAAAAGATCCAGTAGATACATATGTTCCACTATATGTTAGAGATAATTTAATTTCAACACAATATATTATGACAACATTAGAAGAGCTTGGACTTTTAAAAATGGACTTTTTGGGTTTAAGAACATTAACTGTAATTCAAGATACTATAAATCTTGTTAAACAAAACAGAGGTATCGATGTTGAATATGATAAAGATATGAGTGATCCAAAAGTTTATAAACTATGGCAAGATGGTGATACAGTTGGAATATTCCAATTTGAAAGCCAAGGAATTACTAACTTTATGAAAGAATTAAAACCAGATTGTTTAGAAGATATAGTAGCTGGTGTTTCGCTGTATCGTCCTGGTCCAATGGATCAAATTCCAAGATATATAGCAAATAAAAAAGATCCTGAACATGCTATATATACACATCCAGCTTTAAAGCCTATACTTAAAGTTACATACGGATGTATGGTTTATCAAGAACAAGTTATGCAAATTGTTAGAGACTTAGCTGGATATTCACTTGGTAGAGCTGATTTAGTTAGACGTGCAATGGGTAAGAAAAAGTTAGATGTAATGGCAAAAGAGCGTGAGTATTTTATACATGGACAAACAGATGAAAATGGAAACATTATAATTCCAGGTTGTGTTAGAAATGGAATTGATGAGCAATCAGCAAATAAAATATTTGATGAAATGGCAGAGTTTGCAAAATATGCATTTAACAAATCACATGCAGCAGCATATGCAGTAGTATCATACAGAACAGCATATTTAAAAGCATATTATCCAGCAGAATTTATGGCTGCAACATTAAATAGCTTTTTAGGAAATTTAGATAAAGTTCCACTATACATTGATGAATGTAAAAGAATGAATATACAAATTTTAAAACCAGAAATAAACAAAAGCTTTACAAAATTCACTGTAGAAGATGGTAAAATAAGATTTGGTTTAGGAAGTATAAAAAATGTTGGAATTCCAGTATTAGAAGCAATTGTAAAAAATAGGGAAGAGCAAGGACCATTTAAAGATTTGGCAGATTTTTGTGAAAGAATGCAAAATGATTCTGTAAATAAAAAATGTATTGAAAGTTTAATAAAATCAGGAGCAATGGATGAGTTTAATCAAACAAGAGCAACTTTACTTGCATCATATGAAGACATAGTTGACAGTATAAATACATCTTCTAAACGTAGTTTAAAAGGACAAATAACTATGTTCGATATGGGTGGAGAAAATGATGATGAACTTGAAAAAATAAAATACAATTATACAATTTTAGATGAATTTTCAGAAAAAGAATTATTAGCAATGGAAAAAGAAATGTTAGGATTATATATAACAGGACATCCATTAGAATCATTAAGACATGAAATAGAAGTTCAAACAAATATAAATACATTGCAAATGAGAGAAGCAAAAGAAGAAGAGCAAGAAACAGGAAAAGTAATATATAAAGATGGACAAAATGTAAAATTTGCCGGAATAATAAGTTCTATAAAGAAAAAGTATACAAAAACAAATAAATTAATGGCTTTTGTAACTATTGAAGATTTGTATGGATCTTGTGAAGTAATAGTTTTTGAAAATTGTTATATGAATAGTTCAGATGTTTTAATAGAAGATAACATCGTTATGTGTGAAGGACGATTAAGCATAAGAGAAGATGAAGATACAAAAATTGTTGCAAATAAAATTACTAAGTTTGGAAGTAAAAGCTCTAGAATTTTAAAAATAGATATTACAGATATATCTGAAGAGCAAAAAGAAAAATTAAGAGGAGCAATAAAATTTTTTGCAGGAGATAGAAATAATATTGCTGTAAAAATAATAAATGGAGATACATCTGTTATGTCTGGCGGAATTTTTATAAATGAACGAATATATAATGAATTTAAGGAAATTGCTGGTAGCGATAGGGTTAGTATAGAGGAATAAAAAGATAATTAATAAAGACTCACGAATAATCGTGAGTCTTTATTAATTAATTTTGATTAAAATTTCTTCTTGCTGCTTTTCTTGCTTTTCTGCAATCTGGGCATCTTTGTGGTTCGTTATCAAAACCTTTTTCAGCATAAAATTGTTGTTCACCTTCTGTGAAAACAAAATCAGCACCACAATCTTTGCATACTAATGTTTTATCTGCCATAGTAGAGTACCTCCTTCTCCAAAAATATCATTTAACAATCTTTTGACACATTGAACCTTTAATAATAAAATAATTTGAAGGAAATAGTCTACTTAATAATTAAATTTGTTTAGCTTTTTCAAAAGCTATGCTTAGTGTAACACATTAAAAGATTGATTACAAGTAGCTAAGTGGTAAAATTTATAAAAAGTGATTTTTATTATTCATATTTATATTAAAAAATTATATAAAAAAACGACTCAGACAGAAGTCCAAGCCGTTTCGAGATAGGAATGCGCAGTGTGATTAGCCTATATCAGACCATGCACATGCAAGGTGATGCATATGATCGTTCCGCAAACAGCCACAACTAATGTAGTCAGTTTGAGGAGCTTTATTACGAGTCTCCATCCCATGATTGACACCTCCTTAGACTAATTTGTCAATAAAAGCATTCAGCCACTCTGGTAAATTGTAACTGTTTTTGGCTCTTTTCAGAATTTGAGGTTGATGCAAGTTCTCTGTCAAGTATTTGAATAGAAGTTCACGTTTGTAACGTCGTCTTCTTTGCCAGCCTTCCATCATTGCATATAATACAAATAATGTTTCAGCAGGTACAACCGGAACAGAAAGATATTCCAGATTTAGGACCTCAATTTCGCTAGGGTTGAAGTCATAATAGAATACTGTTCCAAATGTCTTTATACGAAATCCTGAAATCAAATCAACATCGCATACTCCAAACCTGAAATGACAATAACTGTCGGATTTACAACAATCGTTGCATCCGGTTTCCAGTATATTACCACCAAGAAGTGATAGTAAATTAATCGCACTATCAACTGATGATTTTTCAACTATGATATCATAGTCGTTGAAATCATCTACAATTCCACGGAAAAATAAATTTGATGAGCATCCAAGCGCCCAAACAATTTCATTTTCGTCGAACAGGTCTGCGATCTTGAAGAAAAGATTTCTCCGCTCTTCAAATTCCTTGCATGACATAAAGTCTTGGAGATTATCAATCTCCTGTCTCGTGTAGTTAGAAACGAAAAGTTGCTGTTTTTTCATAGTTGAAACCTCCTGTTTTTTCGCCTAAAAAAAATTAGTGTATAAGTATATGGTAACACAAAAACAACATTATGTCAATCTTACAGCAAATCTGTATTATACATATAAAAAATTATTAATCTTGATAAATTTTAAAACATATAGTAAAATACTAATAAAATCAAAAAGAGGCATTTTGAAATTATAAATTTCAGAAAGGATTTTAGAAATGGAAGAAAAAACATTAACTTTTTTAGGAAAAGATTCTGGGTTTGGAGAGCACAATAACTCAGCATATATAGAAGATAACAATAAATTAATAATAATCGATTGTGGATTCACAGTTTTTGAACAATTAAAAAATAAATTTGATTTTAATAAATATTCAAATATAGAAATAATAATAACACACTTACATAATGATCATGCAGGTTCTTTAAGTCAAATAATATTGTATTTATGGTTCATATATAATAAAAAAGTAACAATATACAGTAAATGTGAAAGAATACGAGATTACTTAGAAATAACAGGAACACCAAAAGAATCATATGAAATAAAAACTGAATCTGAAAATATAACTTTTATAAAAACAAATCATGTGCAGTATTTAGATGCTTATGGATTTAAATTAAAAGTAAAAGATAAAAATATAATTTATACTGGAGATACAAATACATTGAATCCATTTTTACCACATATTGAAAATGAAAAAATAGATGAATTATATGTTGATGTATCAAGATTTGGTGGAGCTCATTTAAAAATAGATGATATAGTAGAAAAACTAGCAAAAATAAACAAATCTGGAACATTAGTGGATTTAATGCATTTAGATGATAAGGAATACATTAATGCAATATGGCAAAGTGAATTATTAAAATAGTTTATAAAGATAACTAAAAAAATTACAATGTAGCCAATGATAAGAAAGGAAGAAGATTAATAATGAGTAGATTGTTACTGATAGATGGAAACAGCATATTAAATAGAGCATTTTATGGAATAATGGGAAGTAAAATGCTTACAACAAAAGATGGAACATATACAAATGCTGTATATGGATTTTTAGCAATAATGTTTAAGGCACAGGAGGATTTATCACCAGATCATATGGCTGTAACATTTGATTTAAAAGCTCCAACAGCAAGACACAAAATGTATGAAGGATATAAAGCTAATCGTAAAGGGATGCCAAATGAACTTGCTGCACAAATGCCAATTATAAAAGATATTCTAAGAAAAATGAATATAACAATAATTGAAAAAGAAGGCTACGAGGGTGATGACATATTAGGAACATTTGCAAGATTAGGAGAAGAAGCTGGACTTGATGTAACAATTCTTTCTGGAGATAGAGATACATTTCAACTTGCAACAGATAAAGTAACAATTCATATTCCACGAACAAAAGGTGGAAAAACAGAAATTGAAGATTTTGATAAAGAAAAAGTAATAAGCACATATGAAGTAGTACCAAAACAATTAATTGAAGTAAAAGGTTTAATGGGAGATTCTTCAGATAATATACCAGGTGTTCCAGGTGTTGGTGAAAAAACAGCATACAAATTAATAAAGGAATATAAAACAATTGATAATTTATATGATTTGCTTGAAAAAGATGAAGCAAAAACAATTAAAGGAAAATTAAAAGAAAATTTAATACAAAATAAAGATTTAGCTCTATTATCAAGAACTTTAGGAACAATAAATGTAAATGTTCCAATTGATGATATTTCAGTTGAAGACTTAAAAATTAAAGAATGGAATAAAGAAGAAGTATATAGTATTTTTAAAGAGCTAAATTTTAAAAGATATATAGATAGATTTGAATTATCAGGAGAGGAAACATCAGTAAAAGATTTAACAGATTTATTTAAAATTGAAGAAAATGTTGATTTAAATAAAATTGCTGATATTATAAAAAAACAAGAAGAATTGATATATTATTTATATAAAAATGATGACAAAGATAGTAAAAATATAATAAAAAAGACTGTAAAATCTATTAGTATATATAATAAAAAAGAAGGAATTGTTTATTATTGTAAAATAAATTCTGAAAATTTGGTTAAGTATTTTAAAAAGATATTTGAAAGTACATCAATAAAAAAATATGGCTATAAATTAGTTGAAGACTATGTTTTACTAAAAGAGCTTGGAATAAATCCAGAAAATATTTATTATGATGCAGAAATTTCTGCATATGATATAAATCCAACAAATAAATATAAATTAAATGATTTGTCAATGGAATATTTAGGAATCGATATTAACGAATTTATTGAAAAAGAAAATGAGAATAAAGATACTGTAAGTGGACAAATGAACTTTTTTGATTCTGTAGAAGAAAATGATAATGAAAAATATGAAATTTCAATGTATGCATATGTAATTGGAAATTTATATGAAAAAACAATGAAAAAACTAGAAGAATACAATAGTGTTGATTTATTTAATAATATAGAAATGCCACTATTACAAGTATTAGCAGAAATGCAATTTAATGGATTATATGCAGATAAAGAGGAACTAATTGAAATTGGAGATAAATTAAAATTAAGATTAAATGAGCTAACAGAAGAAATTCACAGTTTAGCAGGAGAAGATTTCAATATTAATTCTACAAAACAGTTAGGTGTAATTTTGTTTGAAAAGCTACAATTACCAGTGATTAAAAAAACAAAAACTGGATATTCAACAGATGTTGATATATTAGAAAAATTAAAAAACAAACATCCTATAATAGAAAAAATTCTTGAATATAGAAGTTTAACAAAATTAAATTCAACATATGTAGAAGGTTTACTTCCATATATAAATGAAAAAACTGGAAGAATACATTCATATTTTCATCAAACAATAACTGCTACTGGAAGAATAAGTAGTACAGAGCCAAATTTACAAAATATACCAACAAGATTAGATTTGGGAAAACAATTAAGAAAAGTTTTTAAACCAAAACAAGGATATATATATGTAGATGCTGATTATTCTCAAATTGAATTAAGAGTATTAGCACATATTTCTCAAGACGAAAATATGGTTCATGCATTTTTAAATGAGGAAGATATACACAAACAAGCAGCTTCAAAAGTATTAAATATTCCAATAGAAGAGGTAACAAAAGAGCAAAGAAGTTCTGCAAAAGCTGTAAATTTTGGAATCGTTTATGGAATAAGTGATTTTGGATTATCAGAACAATTAGGAATATCAAAAAAAGAAGCTAAAAATTATATAGAGCAATATCTTGAAAAATATAATGGAATAGATAAATTTATGAAAGATATTGTAGAACAAGCAAAAAAAGATGGATATGTAGAAACTTTATTTAATAGAAGAAGATATATACCAGAGCTAAGCTCTAATAATTATATGGTAAGACAATTTGGAGCAAGAGCAGCAATGAATACACCAATACAAGGAACTGCAGCAGATATAATGAAAATTGCAATGGTGAATTTATATAAAGAGCTAAAAAATCAAAAATTAGATGCAAAAATAGTTCTTCAAATACATGACGAATTAATGATAGAATGTAAAGAAGAAGAATGTAAAAAAGTTGAAGAAATATTAAAACAATGCATGGAAAATGCAATAAAATTAAGTGTACCACTAGAAGTAGAAGTATCATGTGCACATAATTGGTACGACTTAAAATAAACAAAAGAAAGGGAAGATAGTATGCCAAAAGCACTTAAAGCAATTATTATTACTATATTAATAATTTTGGTAACATATATAGGTACAGTAAAAATATTTAATGTTCCAGAAAAGATAATGAAAAAAATCTACCCCAAAACATATTCAGAATATGTAACAGACTATTCAAAAGAATATGATGTAGACCCATTATTAGTATATGCAGTAATAAAAGCAGAAAGTAATTTTAAAGAAGATGTAGTGTCAAACAGTAATGCGAAAGGATTAATGCAATTAATGGACTCAACAGCAGACGAAGTTGCAAGCAATATAATAACAGATACAACATTTGAATCAAACATGCTATTTGATGCCAAAACAAATATAAAAATAGGAACAAAATATTTATCAGAATTATTACAAAAATACGATGGAAACTATTACCTAGCAGTAGCAGCATACAATGCAGGAATAGGCACAGTAGATAAATGGATACAAGAAGGCACAATAAAAAAAGACGGCTCAGACATAGAAAATATACCATACAAAGAAACCAATAATTATGTAAGAAAAATAATAAGGGATTATGGAATATATCAGAAGTTATATTAAAAGACATGAATGTGAAAAAAATTAGATAAAATTGTTGGTAAAATTATAAAAAGTGTACTAGAAAAAAGTGTTAAAATTGGAGGTTATTATGGGAAAAAAATTTATGAAAGTTTTTATTGTAGTAATAGTAAGTTTGTTCATTATAATTGGATTATCAATAAAAGTAAATGCAAATATTATAAATGAAGAAGAGCAAGTCCAAAACTTATTAGATATAAAAGAAAAGCAACCTACACCAAAAGAAGATTATGAGAGAAAATATTCAACGGAAAAAAATGGAAGAATAGCATACATCATGCATGAAATAATTGTATATAATATTATTATTGTGTTAATAACATTAATAACAAGTATTATATCTTTAACATTAAATTGCGTAAGAAAAAATGTTGGAAAAGCTATATTTTCTGGAATAGCTATAGTCATTCCAAGTATAGCATATATAATTTTTTTATGTGTATCAGCACTATATGCTATGAACGAAGGTGTAATCAACATAGTTATATTTTTTATGGCATTTTTATTAGAAATAATTGTAGAAATTTTAGCAATAATATTTTGTTTTTCGAAAAAAACAATAAAAGAATAAATATATATTAGTATTTTAAATCAAGTACTTGTAAGAAAAAAAGGAGAGAAAAATTATGAAAAAAGTAGTTGAAGTTGGAGTACAAATTGATTATGTTAAAGAATAAAAAAAGAAACTGATAAAATCAGTTTCTTTTTTTATTATTCAACTGTAACCGACTTAGCTAAATTACGAGGTTTATCAACATCTAATCCTTTATCTTTTGAAATATAATATGCAAGTAATTGCAAAGGTATTACAGAAAGAATAGGGGATAGAAGCGGATTTGTATCTTCTATTTTTACAACATTGTCAAAATTAGAATTTTCTATATCTTGATTTGTTACAATAAATGTTTTAGCACCACGGGTGATAACTTCTTCAATATTGCTTATAGATTTTTCTAACAAATTTTTATCTGTTAAAATACTAATTACAGTAATTCCTTTTTCGATTAAAGCAATAGGTCCGTGCTTTAATTCTCCAGATGCATATGCTTCTGAATGAATATATGAAATTTCTTTTAATTTTAAAGAGCCCTCTAAAGCAACATTGTAATCGCTTCCTCTACCAATGAAAAATACATCTTTTTCTTTTGAAATCTTTTTAGCGAATTTTTTTACTTCATCACTAGTCTTTAAAGATGTTTCAATTTTCTTTGGTAAATCAAATATATCTTTTTTCAAATTTTCCAATGTTTCAGAATCGGTACTTTCTAAAATTTCTGCGAAATATATAGCTAAAATTCCTAAAAGTACAACTTGTGAAGTGTAAGCTTTAGTAGAAGCAACTGCAATTTCTGGACCTGCATGTGTATAAATTGTATAATCGGCCTCTCTTGTTATTGAACTTCCTATAACATTTGATACAGCTAGTGTTTTTGCTCCTTTTGATTTTGATAATTTTAAAGCAGCAATTGTATCTGCAGTTTCTCCAGATTGGCTAATAAAAATACATAAAGTTTTCTCATCTATTATAGGATTTCTATATCTAAATTCAGATGCAATATCAACTTCTACTGGGATATTACAAAGATTTTCGATAAATTTTTTCCCTGTTAAACCAGCGTGCATTGCTGTACCACAAGCTATTATAAAAATTTTGTTTATTGTAGATAAATATTCTTTTGTAATATTTATATCACTAAAATTGCAAGGTTCACCTAATTTTAAACGAGATCCGATTGTTTCTCTTATTGCAGTTGGTTGTTCAAAAATTTCTTTTAACATATAATCTTCATAACCATTTTTTTCGGCTGCAGATGAATCCCATTCAATATTTTTTATTTCTTTAGAGTGTTCTACTAAATCTGAATTATAAAATTTTATAGAATTTTTTTCTATTAAAGCAAATTCATAATCATCTAATAAGTAAAAATCTCTAGTAAATTCTAATAAAGCAGGTATGTCAGATGCAATATGATATCCTGTTATTCCTTTTCCAATAACAAGAGGGCTATCTTTTCTAACAACAACCATTTTATCTGGATATAAATTACATAAAACCTCAATAGCAAAACTACCTTTTAAATCTTTAGTTGCACTTTGTACAGATCTTAAAAATTTATTTTCATCATCATTTGTATCTTTTGAAAAGTGATAATGAATTAAATTTGGAATAACTTCTGTATCTGTTTGAGATAAAAATTTGTATCCATTATCTGTTAAAAATTTTCTTAATTCTGTGTAATTTTCTATTATACCATTATGTACAACAGCAAAAGTCTCACTATTGTCCATATGTGGGTGAGCATTTTCTTTTGATGGCTTTCCATGAGTTGCCCATCTTGTATGAGCTATACCAACTGTTCCAGATAATTTATTTATTCCTCTTATGTTATTTAAATTTGCAACTCTGCCTTTGTCTTTCATTACGCAAATTTTATCGTCTTCGATAGAGGCAATTCCCGCTGAATCGTAACCTCTATATTCTAATGCTGTAAGCCCAGTTAATAAAATAGGGCATGCTTTTTTTTCTCCAATATAACCTACTATTCCACACATATTAATCACAATCCTTTCGTTTTTAATTATTAAATTAATTAAAAGATATACAGGATTATTATGCTATAAATATTATTTTGTAATCAATATTACTATTGATTTTTGTAAATATTTTAATGACTAGCACTTGCCATAGAGCATCCGCCGAATTTTCGATAAACTCTAACCTCGTCAGCAATATATAATATTGCTCTGGCGCTTAAAATGTAACCTCCTTATATATTTTTTTAGTATATCTTTTATGGGGATATAGTACATCAAAAATATTTTAATTGCAAGTGAATTTTTTGTGACTTTTATGTTGGGATTTTATTGTGTTGGTATATGAGCCATTGACATAAAAAAATATTATAGGTATAATATCAATAAATAAAAATGAAAAGGAGATAAAAGATGGAAGTAAGCATTTCATATTTGTATGTATATTTAGCAATTATAGTGTCAATATTTGTATGTTTTTTTATGATACTAGCATTAACAAAAAAAATAGGGCAATGGGGGATATTTTCAAAGGCTGGTGTACCGGAGTGGAAATCAATAATTCCAGTATACAATCAAATACAATTATTGAAGATATGTAAATTATCACCATGGTTTGTGATATTATATTTAGACTTTATTATACCAATTATCGGATTTTTTGCTGATAGAGATGTTAGTTGGATTTTTATAATAATGTTAATTGGATTTATGTGTTATCGTTTTATGATATCTGTTAGATTAGGATATTGTTACAAAAGAGGTACAGTTTTTCCATTTTTTATGGCATTTTTCCCATCAATATTTTTTCCAATAATAGGATGCTCAAAAAAAGAAGAATATACTGAACTTGTTATAGAAAAAAAATCAAAAAGAAAAGATAAATAGGGCAGATGGTTTTACCATTTGTCTTATTTAAATATTTTACGGAGGTAAATTAATGTTCGACATAGAAAAAGAGCTAAAAAAACTACCTGCTAAACCAGGTGTATATATAATGCATGATAAAAATGACAAAATTATATATGTTGGAAAAGCAATATCTTTAAAAAATAGGGTTAGACAGTATTTTAGAAAAAATAATAAAACAAAAAGAATTGAAAATATGGTTTCACTAGTAGATCATTTTGAATATATTGTAACCGAAAATGAGGCTGAAGCTTTAATTTTAGAATGTAATTTAATAAAGAAAAATATGCCAAAATTTAATGTTTTATTAAAAGATGATAAAACATATCCATACATAAAAATTACAGTTCAAACAGATTACCCAGATGTATATATAACAAGGAGAAAATTAAATGATGGTGCAAAATATTTTGGACCATATGCTAATCCAGGTAGTGCAAAAGAAATGGTTGATTTGATAAAAAGTAAGTTTAAAATTAGACAATGCAGAAATTTTAAATATAAAGATAGACCATGTTTAAATTATCATATAAAAAAATGCTTAGCTCCATGTATGGGATATGTTTCAAAAGAAGACTACAAAAAGCAAATTGATGAAATAATCGATTTATTAGAAGGTAAAGTTGATAAAATTTTGAAACAGTTAACAGAAGAAATGGAGGAAGCTTCAAAAAATATGCAATATGAAACAGCAGCATATTTGCGTGACAAAATTATTGCAATTGAAAATGTTTCAAAACGTCAAAAAGTTTCTAATATGGGTGAAAATGATATTGATGTTATAGGTTTGGCAAGAAATGATACAGAAGTTTGTATTGAAATGTTTTTTATAAGAAAAAGTAAAATGATTGGAAGAGAACATTACTTTTTTAAAGGTCTACAGGATGAAGAAAAGTCTGAAATAATGTCAAGCTTTATAAAGCAATATTATTTAGAAAAAGATTTTTTACCAAGTAAAATAATGGTTAAAGAAACAATTGAAGATAAAGAGCTAATAGAGCTATTGTTAACTCAAAAAGCAGAGCATAAAGTAGAAATAAAAATGCCACAAAAAGGTGAAAAGTTAAGATTAGTAGATATGGCAGAAAATAATGCATATATAACTTTAAATAATAAAGAAAAAGACAAGTACAATGTTTTAACAGAGCTAAAAGAAGTACTAAAACTAGACAAATATCCAAGAAAAATTGAATGTTATGATATTTCAAATATTTCAGGTAACTTTATAGTTGCTGGAATGTGTGTTATGGAAAATGGGGTAATAAAAAAGAATTTATCAAGAAGATTTAAAATAAAATCTGTAGTTAATAATCAAGATGACCCTAAGTGTATGAATGAAGTAATATATAGAAGATTGCAACATTCAATTAATGGAAGAAATGATGGTTTTGGGGCTCTACCAGATGTTATTTTTGTAGATGGTGGAATAACACAAATAAGATCTGCAAAACAAGCTTTATATGATTTAAATTTAAGTATTCCTATATTTGGAATGGTTAAAAATGACAAACATCAAACTAGAGCTTTAATGGACGAAAATAGAAATGAACTTACAATATCACAAAGTTTATTAAATGCTATTACAATGTTTCAAGATAGTGTTCATGATACAGCAATTGGTTATCATAGAAAATTAAGAGATGAATCTATGATAAAATCAGCTTTGGATGAAATACCAGGAATAGGAACAGCTAAAAAGGCAATGTTATTAAAAAAGTTTGGTAGTGTAGAAAAAATATCAGAGGCAAGTATTGAAGAGCTAACAAGTGTAAAAGGAATAAATGAAGATTTAGCTAAAAAAATATTAGAAGAATTATCAAAATAAAAATTACATAAAACAAGTCGCAATAGGAGGAAGACAATGATTTTTTCAGAAAAATTCTATATAGGATATAGAGACATAGATTCAAATTTAAAAATAAAAAATAGTGCAATACTAAACATTTTTGAGGATATATCAGGTATGCATGCAACCCAAGCAGGAGAAGGACTTAAAACTTCAGAAACAACGTGGTTACTAACAGGATATAAAGTAAATATAATAAAAAGACCTGAATATGGTGATAAAGTTAATGTATATACATGGGGAACTGAAATAAAAAACATAACTGCTTCAAGAGAATTTGAAATAAAATCAGAAGCGGGTGAGTTATTAATTACAGGAATTTCAAATTGGGTACATATAAATTTAAAAAGTAAAAAAATTGAAAAAGTAACAGACCAGCTTATAGATGCATATCAATTAGAACCTGAAAAAACGAATTTTAATGAACGTAAATTGAAAAAATTAAAAGAGCCAGAAACATATTTAAATTGTATTGATTATAAAATTGATTTGAATTGGATTGATGTTAATAATCATATGAATAATATTTATTACTTAGAATTAGCAGATATGATATTACCAGAAGAAGTAAGAAAAAGTAATAATTGTAGCAATTTTGAAATTATGTATAAGAAAGAAATTAAATATGGAGATATTATAAAATGTTATTATGCAGAGCTAGAAAATACATCATATGTTGTAACTTTAAAAAATGCTGAAACAGGGGAGATCTGTGCAATAATTAAACTATATCTAGAAAAAAATAATAAAAAGACTTGACATAATATATAAGATGTTATATAATTTGCGATACAGCATACATATTTTATATGTAATCCAGATGCTTTCTATACCTTCACGAAGGTTTATTGTGATAAACGTGAGGGTTCTGGATTCCTTCACATGATGTTTCATGAAAGGTTGTTAAAAATGGAAAAGATCGGAAAAAAGGATTTTATGGAAATTGTTGCCGTATGCATTGCTGTAGTAATCGCAATCTGCGCTTTTGTAGCATACGAAGTTCACTCGAACAGGGTTCGTAAGGAGCATGAAGCATGGCTTAGTGCAGAGCGAGCGTATAAATCGGCAGAAAGCGGTTTCAAAACGATGCTGGGATATGGCGAAGATGATACAGGTTTGGTAATAACAAATACCGATTTCGGTAATCATTTTTGTCAGCCATATGGCGATCCATGGGGAGTATATGTAGACACAGTCTATTTTGCTGGTGTTAAAGATACTGAAATTATACTTATACAATATTCTAGATCTGGTACTGGCTCTGATTTTTACGCTGTTTCGAATGTAGATTGCAATGAAAATTGCAATGGCGTGGGAATTAAGAGAACTCCTGGTGATAGTGTTGTGTATTTTGACAGTTCTGATATATCGGTAGAAAGTGTAAACTCATTTGGTGTGTATGATACTGTAACCAAGGAGCTGTATATTCCGAAGTATAATTAATTCCGAATGAGGGGACAAGGCAATTTGAAAAATGCGCCTTGTTCCTTTGTTTTTTATAAAGTATTTTAGAAAAGAGCCTGGTATTTTATAATAAAATGAAAGACGCACCCTAATGGAAGGTGCGTCTTTGGGATGTCTGTATATGACAGAATCATTTCGAGATTAGATGCTTCAGCATAAAAGTCTCTATCTAATCCTAATAAAAACAACAGTTTTAAAAGGAAAATACAAAAAAGTCAAGGAGAATCGTTAGCAACAATATAAAGCGTTCAAAATATTATTATTTCAAAAAAGTGTGATATATGATTGACTAACCTACATATAAAATTATAAAAAAGCAAAAAAACTATTGACAAAGCATATTATCTTGTGATAGTATTTAATAAGTTTCAAAAAACATATGCGGATGTGGCGGAATTGGCAGACGCGCTGGTCTTAGGAACCAGTGTCAACGACGTGGGGGTTCAAGTCCCTTCATCCGCACCAATGATGTATCTGTTTGAAATAAAAAACAGATAGTTATAAAAAAATCAATCAGAAAATAAATCTGGTTGATTTTTTTGTTGCCTAAAACAATAATTCAAATGGCTTGTATATTTCAAACTTATCTAAAAAGAAAAATTATCAAAGTTAGAAGAATATTTGAAAAAAATATAAAAATGAGTCTTTTCGTTAGTTGAAAAGACTCATTTACACATAAAAAAACCACCTCGAAAATTCATTCTCGGTGGTGAGGGCTTTCCCTCGTTTGGTGTTAGACAGCTCTCTTCGGGAGAGCGCGGATCTGGTTGAGAACCTGCTTGACATCCTCTTCAGTCTGCCAACCAAGGACGTCATCTGTAATTGGCGTGTCATAAACAATCACGCCATCATACATAACAGCGATCTCCCACAGTCCCTGAGGACCACCGTAGCTTCTGGAATGTCTTATGACACTTCCGGTATAGCCATTGGGGAAAGTAAACCGCAATGCGCAACCATCCATAAAGGGATGAGCACTGGTCAGATATTGTGCGTTTCCAAAATAATTATTGAACATAATTTTTAAACCCTCCATAAACTTGATCTTAGATTGGACTGCGTACATGTACATTATAGCCTATTTAAGGCTTTTTGTCAACTTTATGTTTACTATATGGATTTACTTTACACAAACAAAGTATTTGGGGTTTTTTTAACTATTGTTTTTATTGGGATTGAATGGTATACTTTTTATATAAATATTGTAATATAGAAGGAGGAGTGATATGAGTAACGTAAATCAATATACTTTTAAAGAGCTACCAGATTCAGAGATTATTATAACAGAGCCTATATATAGAAGATTGCTTGCAATAACTAATATGAGTGGATTAAATATAGAGGAACACATGTGTTGGCTAAGAGGAAGGGAAGTAAAGAAAAATAAAATTTTATTTGATAGCATGAATGAAAATCAAGATTATATAATTAGTGGATCTGGTTCAAGTAATCCTGAAGAACATGGTGTTGAACCAGGAAAAGACACTAAAATAACCAAAGAATTAACAGAATGGATTGATGCAAATTCATCAGAAAATACTGTTATTTGTGATGTTCATACACATCCATCTGGAGTTAGTGAAGGTTATGAGTATAGAATGTATTCTCGGAACAGATTTGAAAAATAATTTAGATTTTACAAAGAAAATGAGTAAAAAGGGAATAACACATATTGCAGGATTAATTTCAGTTGATAATGATAAAGGAAATTCAAGTATATCGTTTGTTTGGTATGATGAAAGTAAAAATATGTTTTATAGAATTTCTAATATAAGTATAGTAAAATACAACGAAGCAGAAAAAAAATTGTCTAAGACAAGATTGCCTAAATTTGGCAAAACAGAATTTTTAGAATTAAAATTTGGTGAAAACGAGTATTATAATAAGGAAGAAGAAATGGAAATTTAATTTTTTTTATTATTTAAATTTTAATAAGGAATACAATAATGAATGATAATAATATAAAAGAAGTCTTATCAGAGAACTTAGGAGAAGGATATCGTATAGTTAGAGATAATGGAGAATTGTCTCCAATAATTGAATGGGTTGATTAGATTAATCAATCAAAAGATTACTACGATGAAGAAAATCTTGTAGTTGAGGTTCATTTTGAGGATGGTTCTGTAGAAACACTTGAAAAAGGAATTAAAGTTCGTCAAATTTCGAATAAAGACTGTTAAAACATTTGAATATAATTTTAAAATAACAGAATAACTAGTTGTTATTTTTTATAAAGATAAAATTTATTTTGCTTATTATTCTTATGAGAATGTGTTTTAAATCATTATTATAATAAATATTTAAAATTCCACTTGCAAAAAAAAGTTATGTCAAATTAACAATAGTAAATTGAGTTTATAAAATGATAAATAAATGTGTGATTTTCGCATACCTGTTGTGGAATTGCACCCAAATTAAAAATATCAAGATTTTAATCTTGATATTTTTTTGTCTACTCAGAAATATTGAATTTTCTAGTAGTAAAAAATAAGTAAAAAGTATACTATCTGCTATAAATTAAAATCAACAATAGACGAACAAGTTCATATATGATATAATTATTCCACAATTAAATAATAGGAGGAAATTTATGAACATAGGAATAGATATAGATGGTGTAATATTAGATAGTGAAAAAGTATTTAGAACAGTAGCTGATTTGTACAACACAATAGAACTAAATGACAGAGCAATAAGAGCATATGATGAACCACGAGTTCAAGAAAAATACAATTGGACTGATGAAGAGATACAAGAATTTGCTGATAAATATTTTATAGAATGTTCAAAAATTTCAAATTTCATGCCATGTGTAAAAGAAGTGTTAAATATGTTAAAACAAGAAGGACATAACCTAATAATAATAACAGCAAGAGGTCGTGACAAAAAAGAAATGAGAGCAATAGCAGAAGAAAAGTTTGAAAAAGAAGGCTTAAAATTTGACAAATATTATTGGGCTCAGAGAGGAAAAGCAGATGTATGTGTAAAAGAAAAAATTGATGTAATGATAGATGACAACTACATGAATTGCTTAGAAATAGCAGAAAAAAATATAAAAACATTATATTTTAGAGATGCAGGAATAAAAGAAATAAAAAATAATCCACACATAACAGAAGTTCACAATTGGGGTGAAATATACAAATATATACATATGTATAATAATGAAATAAATAGCTAAAAATTGCATATGGTGTTAAAAAAAGTAAACAAAAAGATAGGAGAAAATATTATGAGAGAAAAGTATTTTGAAGATCTTGGTTTAGATGATGGACAAGATATATTAAGTAAATTTAAAATAAATATGGATGAGATATTAGAAGAATCAAAAGAGCATGAAGATAAAAAGCAAAAAGATGCTAAAGAAAATGAGAAAAAAGATAATAAATAATAAAGAAGGTGCTTATGATTATGGAAATTCCTATACAAAAAAATAAGAAATATATAGTTGATATAATTGATAATGGATTTGAAGGAGAAGGGATTGCAAAAATAGATAATTTTACAATCTTTATTGATGGTGCAATAAAAGGCGAAAAATGTAAAATATTAATAGTAAAAATAACATCATCACATGCATTTGGAAAATTATTAGAGCTAATAGAGCAATCTCCTGTAAGATGTACTCCAGATTGTGAAACATATAAAAGATGTGGGGGATGCAATTTACGACATATTGATTATGAAGAAACATTAAACATAAAGCAACAAAAAGTCCAAAATTTAATAAACAAAACACTAACTAAAAAAGTAGAAGTAGAAAAAACATTAGGAATGGGAAATCCATATAATTATAGAAATAAAGCTCAATATCCAGTAGGCACAAATAAAAATGGAGAAAAAGTTTTTGGTGTATTTGCTAAAAGAACACATGAAATTATACCAATAAAAGAATGTAAAATTCAAAAAGAAATATCATATGAAATAGCAAACTATATTTTAGACTATATAAAGAAAAATAACATAAGTGTATATAATGAAAAAAAGCAAACAGGATTAGTACGACATATTGTAACAAAAGTAGGGATTCAAACAAATGAAATTATGTGTATTATTGTAATAAACGGCAAAGAGCTACCACATGAACTAACTCTTGCTAATGATATAATTGATAAGTTTCCAATGGTAAAAACAGTTGTAAAAAATATAAACACAAAAAATACAAATGTAATAATGGGTCAAAAAAATGAAGCAATAGTTGGAAGAGGTTACATTACAGATGTATTAGGTGATTATATTTTTAAAATATCGCCAATGTCATTTTATCAAGTTAATCCAATACAAGCAGAGGCTCTTTATAACATTGCAATTGAAAAAGCAAATATTACAAAAGATGATGTGGTATGCGACTTATATTGCGGAATTGGAACAATAGGAATATTTGCATCAAAATTTGCTAAAAAAGTATATGGAATTGAAATAGTAAAACAAGCAATAGAAGATGCACACGGAAATGCAAAATTAAACAATGTAAACAATATTGAATTTATATGCGGAGATGTGGAGCAAGCATTTGATAAACTAATTAAAAAGGAAAAAGTAGAGCCATCAGTAGTAATAGTAGACCCTCCAAGAAAGGGATTAGATAATAATACAATTGAAAATATTATGAAATTGAATGTAGAAAGAGTTGTATACATAAGCTGTAATCCAGCAACTATGGTGAGAGATTTGAAAATGATGGAGGAAAAGTATGAAATAAAGGAAGTTCAGCCAGTGGATATGTTTCCGTTTACATCACACGTGGAGAGTGTAGCGGTGATGGTTATTAAGGATAATTTGTAAACCTTGATACAGTGATCTTTACAGCAAAGTGAAAAAAGTATAAAAAGCTAAAAAGAAGCTAAAAAATGATAAAAAATCAAAAAATATAGTAACAAAAATCAACCTGGTAAATGGTTGATTGGCAAAAAAAATATTTAAAATATGGAGGTAACATAAATAAAGTTAGAAGAATATAAATCAGGTGAATATATATAAATGAATGATTATAAAGTATTTATTCCTAGTAAAATAAACTATAACTGGGGATGGGATGACACAAAATTGGACAAACATTGAAGGAACAAGGACAACTGTAGAGGAAGATTTACTTGATGTAACTGACATTAATCCAGAAAAAAGAGATGACTGGGAAGAAGTACAAAATTATGTTAAAGCTACGAACTATGGAGTTAAAAGAATAAGAGAAGGTTTTCCGGTATGTACTAGATTAATCAGAGAAATCCATAAAATATTGATGAATGGAGTTCGTGGTGAACAAAAGACACCAGGAGAATTTAGAGTTTTGCAAAACTGGATAGGTGGTAGTATGCCAAGTACAGCAGTATATGTTCCACCACCATATACCGAAGTTGCAGAATGATTATCTGATTTTGAAAAATTTATAAATAATGAAGAAATAGATACACTAGACTTAATAAAAATTGCAATTTTATATTATCAATTTGAATCTATACATCCATTTTTAGATGGAAATGGATGTATAGGAAAATTACTTATCCCATTATATATTCAAAGTAAAGGAATGCTTGAAAAATCTTGTTTATATATTTCTGATTATATTGAAAAAAATAAAGATACATATTACGATATGCTTACAAGAGTAAGAACTAATAATGATATGATAGGATGGATTAAGTTTTTCCTAGAAGCGGTTATTGAAACATCAAAAACTGCAAAAGAAAAATTTAGAAATGTAGTTGAATTTACAATGGAAATAGACAAGACTATAATGGAATTACCTGTAAAACCAGAAAATGCTAAAAAAGTAATTGATTTATTATATGATGAACCTATACTTACTAGAAATAAAATGTCTGAAATCACAGGAATAAAATTAACAACGATAAATGGAATAGTTAATGCATTACTATATAAAAAAATTATAATGGAAACAACAGGATATAGCCGAAATCAAATTTTTGCTTTTGAAAAATATATTAATTTATTTTTTAAATAAAATTTCATATCACGAAAAAAGCGAAAAATTTGTGATATAGATTCTTATATCACGAAAAAAGTGAAAAAATTAATTTATGAAATTCAAAATTAAAATACACATCTACAATTAACAAACAAGTCTAGATTAAGGTATCAACAATAGATATACGAAACATGTTGAATGTTGATTGGTGCTATATCTAAAAGATTCGATACAATAGTTGAGTTTACTGCATTTGAGAAATTTTATGGTTTTGATAAAAAGTAAAAACAAGATAAAAAGAGTAGAAAATCATAAAATTAAAGTGACGATAGAAGTTGATCTAGTGTGCGGAGCAGTATAAATTTAATAAGAATATTTAGATGTAAAACTTAATAAGTAATAGAATAAATCTAATATAATAAATAGAATATAAAAAAGGAGAATGAAAGATGTTAAAGGCATGTAGTATATCTAGAAATATAAATAGACAAGCAGTTCAAATTTTAATGCAAAAAGATATAAGTGTAGATGTGTGGAGTGGTGAAAAATCTCCAAATGAAGAAGAATTGCAAGAGTTATTACGAATATATGATATACTAATTATAGGAGTAAAGCAAAAAATAACAAAAGATATGATTAGTAATATAAAGAATCCCAAAATTATTGGTACATTATCAATAGGTCTAAATCATATAGAAAAAGAGTGTTTTGAATCTGACTTTGTTGATATTGTTAATTGTCCAACTGCTAATGTAACATCAGTTGCAGAGCATATTTTTGCTTTGATATTAGATTTAAGTAAAAGAATACAAGAAGCTAATGATTTAGTTATAGATGGAAAAGGAGATAAGAAATTTTTAAGAAGTAAACCCAGTGATATAGGTGGAAAAACAATAGGAATGATAGGTGCGGGGAATATATCTAGTAAAGTGGTTGATATAGCAAATATATTCCAAATGCCAATTCTATGTTATACTGCTCACCCAGATAATCATAAGGATTTAATTAAAAAGGGAGTGAAATTTGTAAATCTTGATGAACTTTTACAATGCTCAGATATTGTAAATGTAAGTGTACCATTAACCGAACAGACCAAAAATTTAATATCTAGAGAAAAAGTAGGGTTATTAAAAGAAAATGCCATATTTATAAATACTTCAAGAGGAGAAGTAACAGATGTACAAGCATTAGTTGAATTTGCTGATAGGAATCCTAATTTCTATCTAGGATTAGATATTGACATAGAGCAAAATGACAAGGTATTATCTAGAAAAAAAAGTAATATTATCACAACACCACATATTGCTGGTTGTACAGATGAAGCTATACAAAGAACTTATATAGAATGTGCAGAAAACATAGTTAAAGTATTAGAAAGAAGAAAAGAAGAGAAAGATATAGAAGAAAGATAGGAGAAAGAAATGAAAAGAAACAATGTATGGAAAAGCTTCTTGATGTCTGATCTGGCAGGTAAAGTCATAAGTGTATTTAAAGATATATTTTTAGGAATTTATTTTTTGAAAATAACACAAGGAAATATAGTTGATGTGTCAATGTATTATATTACTTTCTATTTAACATATTTAATATGCTTATTAATTGTAAATAAATTACAAAAAGTGAATCTGGTTTCTATGTTTAGAGTTGGAATATTTTTTAACTTGATGCAATGTATAATTTTATTGATAGTAGGTGACCAGATTTCAAATTATATAATTCCATTTGCTATATTTGCAAGTATAGGAAATGCTTTTTACTATTATCCAGAACAAATATTAATAAAGAGAGTTAACAAAGAAGGAAACTTTCAAAACTATATTACAAAAGATCAAATTTTAAAATATTCAATAAATATTATATTACCTATAATATTAGGATATTGCATAAGTAAAAATTCTTATGAATTAGCATTTATCGTACTAATAGTATTAATATCCATAAGTTTTGTCTTCTCATTATTTATAAAAGGATTTGACTTAAAACATGGAAAAATAAATTTAAAAAAGTTTTTTGAAAATATTAATAATAATGGAAATAAAAAGTTAATGACATTATTAAGCTTTAGAACATTATTTAGAGGGCTAAGTTCATTTGGGGTTTTATCAACATTAATTACTATAATAACTTTTTTAGTAGTTTCAACAGAACTATCATTAGGAAGTATTAGTAGTTTTATAACTGTTATTTCTATTTTAGTAATATATTGTATCAATAAATATGTAAAAAGAGAAAACTTATCAAAGGTATTTATACCAATGTCAATCGTACAAAGTATAGTAGTTATTATACTTACATTTAGTATGATGTATCTTAATATAAATAATCTATTACATATTGGACCGTTAACTATAAGTACAGGATTCTTATTAGTGCTTTTGTACAATGTAATAAACGGAATAAGCAATCCAATATTTGAGACATCAAATTCAGTTGTATATTATGAATGTATGTGCAAACAAAATATCAATATAGAAGATGAACCAAGTTATATATTTTGGTTTGAAATTATGATAAATATATCAAGAAGTTTTGGATATTTGGTATTGATATTTGTTTCAAAGATTGGATTTAATTTAAATATTATAGCGATTTTAATAGTGGTATTTACTTTAATGTATATAGCTTTTGCATATACATTAAATAAAATAACAAGAAAATATCTAATATCCTAATATTAAATTCTAAGAGGAACGCAGTGAGGTTGGCGTGTTTAGATATGATAATGTATACACATGCAGAATTAATGGCTATAGAAAGTGCTTGTAAAGAACATCTAAATCTATATATTTGTAAAGAAGTAATTTGTGATGTGAATAAACTAGTTAAATGTGCAAAATCAGATATAGAAATAGTGAATGAGTATAAAAGAGAAGATGGATGGTGGGTTAAAAAGTTATTAGAAAATTTAAAATGTATATTTAATTTTTAAATAAAAATGATGGAGTAGGTAAAAAATGATAAATAAAATGAAAATTGACGAGGCGTTTGAATTTTATAATATAGATAAATCATATAAAGAAGAATGCTATAGATGTATTGAAGAAATAAATAGAAGTGAAAATTACAAAAAAGTATTTAAAGATGTATATGAAATTTTGTATTGTAGTGATTTTTTTAGAATAAAGGAATTATGACAAATAAAAGATGTTAATGAATTATTTGTAAATAACATAAATCCATTTGTAACTAATTTAATGATAATATTGGGGTATGAACTTCATGAAAAAAATATGAATAAATACAAACTAGACATGGAACAAGTCAATATCCATAAAAAGAGAATTAAAGAATGTTTTCAAAATGATTTGATATATAGAAAATATAATGGTGTAAGAATATCACAAATGCTATGGGCAGTATATTTTATAAGAGTTAGAATTATAGAAATAGGAAGATTTCAATATGAGTATGAATATACAAAAAACAATGTTTCTATAATAAAGATTCATATACCAAAGGGAAAAAAATTAAATTTAATAGAAGTCAAAGATTCAATAAAAAAATCAGAAACTGAACTAAAACATATATTTAAACTAGATAAAACTAAATATATCTGTAATTCCTGGTTGTTAAGTAATCAAATTTGTAGTATACTTGATAAAAATTCAAATATTTCACTTTTTCATAATTTATTTGATATTAAAGATGGAGAAGACTGTATTAATGATATTATGAATTTTGTGTACAGAATAAATGCGTGTAATGATTATAATACATTATCTGAACAGACAATATTACAAAGAAGAATAAAGGAAAAACTATTAAAAGGAGAAAAGTTTTATTTAGGTTTGGGAGTTTTAAAGAAAATTATTAAAATAAAAATTTATATCACGAAAAAAATCCGTCCTATAAAGTTTGAAAACTAAAATCAGATAACAAATAAAAATTTATATTAAAAGGTGAAAAGTTAATAATGGCTATAGTTAGAATAAATGTGAAAATTTAAAATGACCAGAATTTACTTAGCAATATTATTTTGAGGTAGTATTTATGAACAAAAATATAACAATCGAAACAGAAAGATTAATATTAAGACAATGGAATATGACCAATATAAACGACATTGTAGAAGGTCTAAACAATATAAATGTTACAAAATGGTTAGCAGGAGCACCTTCCCCATATACCGCTGAAGATGCAAAATATTTTATACAGAATACAATAGATAAAGATTTATATAATTTTGCAATAATCTTAAAAAGTGAAAATAAAGCCATAGGTGGAACTCAATTAACAGACATAAGTATGGCAAATGGTGTTGCTGGTGGTGGAATTTGGATAAATGAAAAATATCAAGGATTCGGATATGGAACAGAGGCATTTGGAGCAAGAATAAAATATGCTTTTGAAGTATTAGGATTAAGAAGGCTAGAAAATGGATATTTTAAAAAAAATGAAAAATCACACAAAATGCAATTAAAATTTGGTTATAAAGATGAAGGAATAAAAAGACAAAGATTCATATCAAAAGCAACAGGCAAAGTTGAAGACGAATATATAACAGGATTATTAAAAGAAGAATGGAAAAAAACATTAGAAAAATAACTTAGACTGTAAAAAATAAGAATTATAATAAATAGTTGGAGAAATTTAATTATATGGATAATAAAGATTTAGAAAACGAAATAGCAAAAATAAAAGAAAGAAATAAAAGAGTAGAATTAGACAAAGCATGGGAAACAAGCTGGACTCGAAAGATATGTATTTGTATATTAACATATATAGTTGTGGTTATATATTCTTATTTAATAAATAAAAACAATAATATATGGTTAAGTTCATTAGTTCCAGTAATAGGATTTACATTATCAACAGTTTCTTTAAATTAGTAAGAACTGTTTGGGAGAAGAATAGAAAATAGTATATCAAAACCTGAGGAGATATTAAAATAAGAAAGATAATAAATGTAGTTACACTATAAGGGGTTATTGTCAGTAAATAAAAAATATATGGAAAAGAAAAAATTATGTTAATATTGAAAAATTTTAAAAATGGAAAAATATAAGCTTACTAAAGGAGCTTGAAAAAAGAAAAACGAATGTAACTTTATTACAGATTTAGTAGGAACAGAAAATGAAGGAATGCAGATAGCATTAGAAAAAATGAATTTTGAGTTGTCAGATTTGATAACTTATTACAGAATTATAGAAAAATAATGAGGAAAGTTATATGATTTTATATGCAACAAAACAAACAATAAAAGATTTAAATATTCCAATGGTAGATGAACTGTCTCAATTTAATAGAATGTTGGCTCAAAAGATAATAGAAGAGCAAACTAATGATAGATTATTAGAATGGGGATTAAAGATCTTTTACTTTGATGATAGAAAATGTGTACAAGCAGTAAATTACGCAAGTAAATTAACTATATTTCTATTTGACATTAAAGAAGAGGAGATAGCATATATAGCCAATGGAATTGCTATATATTTGATGGATATATATCGAAAAGATAAGACAATGACTAAAATATTAGAAAAATTTTTTGAAGACTATCCAGCTTGTACCTTTTCAAAAATAACAGATAGAAGTATAATTGCGTCCTTAAATCATAATCAATTTGAATTTGCAGATGATGGCTATGCTTTTTATGATTATATTGAAAATGGAATTTTAAAGTCTAAGGAGATTAATAGAAAGATTAATTGGAAGTTTTTATCTACCCAAATAATAAATGGAAAGAAAGAATATATATATCCTGCTGAATATTTTAGAGAGTTATTAATGGATAGATATAAAAATAAAATATGAATAATATAAATATGGGAGGTAAACATGGATAAATTAAAGGTGTTAGAGTATGAAATAAATACAAAAATTATAATGGAAAATATTGTAGATGATAAAAAATTATATTTAGGACAATAAGAGATAAGGAGGCATAATATATGGAAACAACACTATGTCTATTAAAAAAAGATAATTCAATTTTGTTAGCAATGAAAAAAAGAGGTTTTGGCTCTGGAAAATACAATGGTATTGGAGGAAAAATAGAAAAGGGAGAAACACCAGACGAAGCAATGATTCGTGAGACCAAAGAAGAAATAAAAGTAACTCCAATAAAATACGAAAAGGTTGGAATTATTAATTTCGACGAGTACTACAAAGGCAATAAAGAGCATGTAACACTACACTTGTATATGGTTTATGAATGGAAAGGAAATCCAAGTGAAAGTGAGGAAATGAATCCAAAGTGGTTTGATATAAAAAAATTACCATTCAATCAAATGCTACCAGACGATAAATATTGGCTTCCGTTAGTACTTGATGGTAAAAAAATAAAAGCATACTTTAAGTTTGATGAAGAGTGGAATTTATTATCAAAAGAGATAGAAAACGTGCAAATAATATCATAGAAGTATTTTTTGCAGGATTTATTTTTATTTGAAGGAGTGATAGAAGTGCAATATGTTATAGAGTTATTAAGAAAAGAAGGAAAAACGTGATATTAGGTTGTTTAAAAGAAAACTATCCATCAAGAGCATTTTATGAAAAAATGGGCGGAAAGATTATAAATCATGATGAAATTGATTTGGAAAATAAAAGTCACGGATTAGTAATTTATGAATATGATATTTTATGTAAAAATAAAAGAATAATTTGAGCCAAATGTCAACAATTTTCCAACTAAAAAATGATAGAAATAATGTCTAAAAGAAAGTGTTTTAAAAACACTTTCTTTTTTTAGCTCTTTATGGTAAGATATTGTCAAAATAATATATGGAGATGAAATTAATGGAAAGTCAAATATCTTTAGAACAAATAAATGAATTTAGAAACGCTTACAACAATGATAAAACAAATAAAATAATAGAAAATGCAATAACAAAAAATGGGCTAGAAAATACTTGTATTAGAAGAGAGATTATAATAGAAAATCAGCCTGTATTTAATATAGAATTACCAGAAAGCAAAAGATATCACCAAAAAGATAGTTGGAAATGTTGGATATTTGCTGGATTAAATTTAATAAAACACAATATTGCAAAAAATTTAAATATGAATGTAATGGATTTAGAATTATCTAATAATTATATAGCATTTTTTGATAAATTAGAAAAGTCAAATAATGTTTATGAAAATATTTTAAAAATAGAAAACAATAATTATGATTATTTACACAAAGAACATTTTGTTGAGGAGTGCGTTTCAGAAGGAGGAAATTGGGAACTTTTTTTAGCTATTATAAATAAATATGGAATAGTTCCATATTCATATATGCCAAATGCTATAGAAAGTGAAAACTATGATAAAATAAGTAATATATATCATGAAAAAGTAAAAAAAGATATTGTAGAATTGATAGAATTAAAAAGAAAAAAAACGGATCTAAAAGCATTAAGAACATTGAAAAATAAATTATTACAAGAAAATTATATACTATTATGTAAAATACTAGGAGAACCTGTAACAAATTTTACTTATGAATATAAAGATAAAAACGGAGACTATAAAAAATATGAAAATTTAACACCATTAGAGTTTAAGAACAAATTTCTATCTTTAAAATTAGATGACTTTGTAACAATAGGTAATATGCCAATGTACAATAAAGAATATTATAAGGTATATAAGAGAAAATATTATGGAAACATATATAATGAAAGTAATGTTACATATCTTAATTTACCAATTGAAGATTTGAAGGAATTAGCAATAAAACAATTAAAAGACAATACGCCTGTATATATGGGTGGTCATTTTAGAAAATTCAGAGATACCAAAACAGGAGTATTAGATACTAGATTATATAATTATGAGGAAACATTAAATATAAATAGATTAACAAAAGAAGAAAATTTAAATTTATATAATATAAGCATGCATCACATAATGGTATTTACTGGAGTTAATCTAGTAAATGATAAACCACAAAGATGGAAAGTAGAAGATAGTTATGGTGATAAAGAAAAAGTAAATGGGTATTATGTAATGAATGACAATTTTTTTGATGAATTTGTATTAAGCGTAGTTATAGATAAAAAATATTTGTCTGCTAAACAATTAGAATTATTAAAACAAAAGCCTATTGAATTTGAAATTACAGAACCATTTTAGGATAGAAATTTGTGGTATAAAGTAAAAGAAAAAATAATAATTAATAAAAATGTAATTTCAATTATCATAAAGAAAGAAGGTTCTCATGAAAATATTAATAATAGGAGCAGGTGTGCTTGGCTCAAATTTAGCACATTCATTGAAAAAAAATAATGAAATAACAATTTTAGCAAGAAATAAAACATACGAAAATTTAAAAAATAACGGGCTTATTATAAAGCATAAATTAAAAGGAAAAACTGTAGATCATTTTAATGTAATAAATAAACTAAATAATGATGATATTTATGATGTAATATTCGTAGTCTCAAGATGCTCATCATTAAATACAATTATACCTATTATTGAAAATAATAATAGTAAAAATATAGTTTTTGTTGGTAATAATTTTACTGCAGAAAAATATATGAATATAAAAAATAAAAATGTATTATTTGCGTTTTTCTCAGCAGCTGGTAAAAAATATGATGGTTATATTGATTCTGTTTGCTTAAATAAAATAACAATAGGAAGAACAGATGGTAAAAGTGATGATGATGAATTTATAAAATCGATATTTGAAAAAACGAAAGTAAAAGTTGAAATAGAAAATAAAATGAATGATTATTTAAAAACACATGGATGTGCAATACTTCCTTTAGTTTTTGCTTGTTATAAAGTGGATGGAAATTTAAAATTATTAAAAAAGGATAAAGAGTATTCATTATTAATAATGGATGCAATAATAGAAGGGTATGATGTACTTAAAAAGTTAGGATATGAAATACTTCCTAAGGGAGAGTACGAAAATTGTACAAATAAAAAGAATTTTTGTGCTTTTATATATAGATTTTTATTTTCAAATTTCCTAGGAAAAATGTGTTTATCAGATCATGCAATGAGTGCAAAAGAAGAGTTTATTCTTATGGAAAATGAGTTTGAACAATTGAAAAAGAAAGCTGGAATTGAAACAAAAGTGTATGATGAATTAAAATTATCATTATTAAATTATGAAAAATAATGTAAATAAATGGCGCTCTTTTCTCTAAAAGGGAAAAGAGCGCTATATTGTTTTTTGAGCTCATATATGAAAAATTCCCAAGATGTCAGCTCCATAACCATCTTGTACTCGAATAGATGTAGGTGTAATCCACATATTTCTGTGATATGGAAATAAGCAATTTTTCACACCAACTAAATCGGCAACACCTAGTAAAATATAACATGGTGAAGTATCGCAAGAAAGATAAACTGCTGATGTGCGTGAAAGCTCTAAGTCGATTTGTTTTGAAAGCTCATCACAAAAATCTTTCAACAATTCCTTGGTTGCAAGATGAGATTTTGCGTTGGATAAGCTTGCCAAAGTCATAAGGTATCCAGATGTGGAATTATTACATATTTTAAAACTGTTCAATGTAGGTTTTGCCAACTGATTTGTCCACCAGTTGGCAGCAGCAATTGCTGCTTGTTGTATTTCTGCCATTGTTGTTAACCTCCTTTAAGTTTTTTCTAGGCATACTTATACTAAGTGCTTTATTTGTATTCGTGCACATCGAATATTGTATGAATTTTAACACGATTTCGTGGTAAAAACAATATTAATTTAAATATTATAATAAATAATTTAAATTAAAGATAAGACCTATTTTATAAAATATTTTCTGTTTATTTATTTTATTCGAAAGATATGATAAAATTACAAAAAAATAAAATTAATACTAAAATAAATGGAAAATGGAGGAAGAAAAATGTCAAATATATTAGATTACATTAAGTGGAGAGGTGATTTAACAATACAAAATGATCCTTTTAATGAAATAGATAGTTTAATTTTATCTAGATTTTCATATTTACCATTTGATGGAATAATAGAAGAAAATGAAGTTGTCACAATAAAAGAGCTAAATGAAAGATTTCAAAAACAAGATAAAAACAATATAAATATTTTATGGGATGATGATATAAATTTATTTCCATTAATGGGAAATTCAAAAAGATTTGGCGAAATGAAAGCAACAAAATATTCAAATAAATTAAATGTAGAAGAAGAGCTTCAGTTTTCTGCAATAACAATATTAGTTCCAGATGATACGATATTTATATCATATAGAGGAACTGATAACACAATTGTTGGATGGAAAGAAGACTTTAATATGGGCTTTAAAAGTCATGTTGGAGCACAAATTGATTCTGTAAAATATTTAGAAGAAATAGCTGATAAATATCCAAAAAATAATATACGAATTGGAGGTCATTCAAAAGGGGGAAATTTAGCTGTATATTCTGCGGTTTTTGCAACAGAAAAAACTAAAAATAGAATTATAAAAATATACAATAACGATGGACCAGGATTTGATGATGAAATATCAGAATCAGATAATTACAAAGAAATGATAACAAAAGTAAATACATATATTCCTCAAGAATCTATATTTGGAATGTTACTAAATCATAAAGAAAAATATATAGTAGTAAGAAGTACACAAAAAGGCGTTATGCAACATGATGTGTATTCGTGGCAGTTACTAGGAAAAAATTTTGAATGTTTAAAAGAAGTAACAAATGGTAGTAAATTTATAGATAAATCAATAAAAGATTGGTTTAAACAAATAGATATAAAACAAAGAGAGCAAATGATTGATATAATATTTGAAGTAATAAATTCAACACAAATGGATACAATGAGTGATATAAAAGCAGGTGGAATATCAAGTATAACAACAATTTTAAAATCATATAAAATGATAGATGCAGAAGACAAAAAAATGCTTTTAAAAACAGTATCAGCATTACTAAAAACAGCAAAAGATAATTTTTTAGAGCTTAATAAATTTAAAAATTAAAATTTGTTACAAGCTATAGCTAAAATGAATAAAATTTGATATAATAAAGCTCAATTAAAAAGATATGGAGGAAAAAATGAAAGAAGAAAATATTGTTATGCCAGACTATAAACATTGTATTTTAGGAACAATTACTTCTATTTTAAAGCATTACAATGTTGATAGTAAACATAAAAGCTCTGAAAAAATAGATAAAATACTAAATGAAAAAAATTATAAAAATGTAGTGTTACTAATATTAGATGGAATGGGTGACATTGTATTAAAAAATATTGACGAAAATGGATATTTTAGAAAAAATCAAATTGATGTGGTTACAAGTGTATATCCATCAACTACAACAGCAGCATTAACAACATATTATGCAGGAAAACCACCATTTGAAACTGGTTGGATTGCATGGTCTCAGTATTTTAAAGAATATGGAAAAAATATTGATATGTTATCTCATATGCAATCATTAACAGGATTAAATATAAAAAATGCTAAATTAGATGTTTTTAAAGAAATAGTAAATTATAAAACAATTTTTAATCAAATTGAGGAATCATCAAAAGATGTAAAAGCATATGAAATAATGCCATCATATTCTGATAGAAGATCAAAGAGAACAATTAAAGCAGATTCCATAGATGAAATTACAGAAAACATAAAGCTTCTTTGTGAAAATGATGATAAGAAATTCATAATGGCATATAGTGATAATCCTGATGGATTACTACATAAATATGGAACAAAATCTGATGAAGTAAAAGAATTTGTAATTGAAACAGAGAAGAAAATAAAGAATATGTGTGATAATTTAAATGATGATACTATCATAATTATATCAGCAGATCATGGACATAAGGATATTGAAAAATCATATTCAATATTGGATTATCCAGTATTACAAAAATGCTTATTAATGCCACCTTCATTAGAATCAAGATGTATAACATTTTGGGTAAAAGAAAATATGAAGGAAGAATTTGAAAGAGAGTTTAATAAAGAATTCAAAGAGGAATTTATGTTAATGTCAAAAGAAGAATTTTTAAGTAAAAATATGTTAGGATTTGGAGACATGCATAATAAAATTGATGACTTTTTAGGAAACTATATAGCAGTTTCAATATCAGGAAGTATAATAGTTTTAGAAAACTATTTAGAAAAAGGCAAAGGGGTTAAAAAGTCAACTCATTGTGGACTAACAAGAGATGAAATGGAAGTTCCTATTATAGTATTAAAAAAATAGTAATGTTTATAAAAGAAAAAACGCCGAGATAATCTCGGCGTTTTTTGAGGACAGTTAAAATTATTATTAGTCACTGAAGCGTATTGACATTTTGTCAAATTGGCTTAAGCTCTCATAATAATTTTTACAGAATGAACGGAAATCTTTTGCAATTTCATCCATTCTTTCGCGCATTGGGAAATTTCTCCAATTGTAAAAAAGCTCAGTGTCAAAGAATGTGTCACATTCATTTGATGACATATGTGCAATTAGAGATTTGCAGGTTTTACTGAGGGTTGACCTCTCATGTTCCTGCATCCAATGAGCCAGAACTTGTCTCGGATGTTGTCTGGGGTAATAATCTCTGGTGTCACAAGAAATGTAATAGTTATTGTCCTGATCTACATATAACATATACGGGTTCTCGTAAAAGTCCAAAAGATTTTCCTTGGAAATGAGCTGAGGAGTAAGTCCACTAGCTTGTACTTCCTTTAAGACAGGCATATTTGTACAGGCCATATGGAAATGAGCATGTACAATACTTGTCTTGTGTTTCCCAGCACCAGTTTTTCCAGAGCCACATTCAAATCCAAAAATCGGCTTGTTGTAAATACTAGACAGAATTGCCGATAGGTTTGAATATACCATGAAGAATTCATCCAATTCGGATTCATTAAGATTGGCAAAAGACATAACATGTCTCTTGGGTACAATCATAATATAACCCTCATAGAATGCTCCCGTTCCAGGTACTACAAAGAAATTGTCCGTTTCATACAATATATGTTCCGGATAATCCGATTGTCTGTTTAATATTTTGCAAATCAAACAGTCAGATTGGGGTTGAACATAGTCTCTGTCAGTTGAAGCACTGATATGATCACCAGTGTCAACACCGCAAGTCGAAAGTAACTTAGGAAAATCCTCCAGAATGTTATCAACAGATAAGACCATTTTTTCAACAGAAGTGGAATATGATGACAATTGAATAACTATTGGAGAATAGTTGCTCATCAACTTGAAATCATAAGTCTCGGTAAAGTACACAGCATTCTTGTTGAAATGATACACATTTCTCAATGTGTAGGGGGTTAAACTCCGGATAACAGTAACAGCCTTAAAACCGGCAATTACATTTCTGGCTTGGGCAATATTAGTATAATTGCCTAGAATTACGATCAATTTTTGTGTGGTTAGCATGATATTATGCCCTCCTAAAAATTAGTAATAATGTTAGTATAGCATTTTATAGGACTTATGTAAATAGTAATTGAAAATTTATAGTAAAAATTTTTTCGGATATATTAATGAAAGTATAATAAACAAAATATAGTGTAATTCTTTGACTTATTGAATAAAATTATATATAATTACTCAAAATTAAAAATAAAAAGTTAAAAGAGTATAGACTTTTATAACAAAGAAAGGAAAATTTTATTATGAAAAATTTTTTCAAAGGAATAATAGTTGGAATTGGAGGAATAGCACCAGGACTAAGTGGTAGTGTTTTACTTGTAATATTTGGATTATATCAAAAAACAATAAATGCTATTGGAACATTATTTAAAAATTTCAAAAAGAATATAATGTTCTTAGTACCGTTGTTCTTAGGATTTGGAGTAGGTGTATTATTATTTAGCAAAGTAGTAGATTATTTATTAAACACATTTGAAATGCAAACAAGATTTGCATTCTTGGGGTTAGTAATAGGAACAATACCATTATTTTATAAAGAAGTAAAAAAAGAAGGATTCTCAAAAAAATATTATATTTTAATTGTTATATCTGCAATTGCCGGATTACTATTATTTTCACTAAATAAAGGAGCATTTCCACAAATAGAAAATCCAAATTTAATACAATCTATTGTGCTAGGAGTAGCTGTAGCTGGATCTTCAATAATACCAGGTGTTGATAGTGCTGTAATTTTATCTTCACTAGGTTTATATGAATTGTATGTAAGTTCATTAGCTAATTTTAATTTAAGTGTATTAATACCAGCAGGATGTGGCCTAGTAATAGGTGCTCTTGTGATTTCATTTATAATAAACAAATTAATAAAAAGATTTTATACAGCAACATTTTCAATTATATTTGGGTTATTTATATCAATAATTCCAAATGTATTAAATGAAAGTTGTAAAATGATGTTAGATATAAAAACTGCGGTATCAATTTTAACCTGTTTAGTAGGCTTTTGCTTATCTTATTATTTAGGGGATATTGAAGGAAATAATGCTAAGATAAAAAATATAATAAAATATTCATCGAGAAAAAGAATTGGAGCTGAAAGCAGTGAGTAATTGTTGTTAAATATTTTATACTATTGCAATGTCAAAATAAAGTTATAAATTATTATTAAAAGTAAAAATATCAAGATTTTTGAAGTATGAAAAAGGAGTAAGAAAAATGATATATCCAGATTTTTTAAAGCAAGGAAGTTGTATAGGGGTTCCAGCACCTTCAAGTGGAGCATATAACAATTTATATAATAATAGATATAATAATGCAAAGAAAAAACTAGAAGAAAAAGGCTATAAAGTTGTATTATCAAAAAATATATTTAATTCATATAAGATGCGTAGTGCACCTGCAAAAGAAAGGGCAGAAGAGCTAAATAAAATGATAGAAAATAAAAATATTAATTTTATTATTTGTGCAGCAGGTGGAGAATTTTTAGTAGAAATGCTACCATATGTGAATTTGCAAAAAATACAAACAAACCCAAAATTCATACAAGGATTTTCAGATCCAACAGGTATACTATTTCCAGTAACCACAAAATATGATATAGCAACAATATATGGAAATAATTTTGGTGATTATGGTGCAGAATGCGATGATAAAAGCATACTTGATAATATTCAAATAATTACAGGCAATATAATAGAACAAAAAAATTACGAATTATACGAGGATGAAAGAGCAGAAAGAATAACTGGATTAGAAGGCTATAATTTAACTAAAAAGGTCGAATGGAAAAGCTTAAATAATAGCGAAATAACTGTAACAGGAAGAATAATTGGTGGTTGTTTAGATATAATATCAGAAATAGCAGGAACAAAATATGATGGTACAAATGAATTTAACGAAAAATATAAAAATGACGGAATTATTTGGTATTTTGATAATTGTGAATTATCAAAAGAAGAGCTAATTCGTACGATATGGAAATTAAATGAACTCGATTATTTTAAATATGCAAAAGCAATTATATTTGGAAGAAACGGAGAAGAAACATCGTGTATAGGATATACAATGAAAGAAGCATTACAAGATAGTGTTATATCAAATTTAAATATTCCAATTATATATGATACCGATATATCACATAAAGGACCATGTTTGACAATAATAAATGGTGCAATTGCAACAATAAAATATGCGAATGAAAGAGGAAGTATAGATTTTGAATTAAAATAATAGAATTATGTTTGAAAATCGTAAGCTATAAAGAAATATAGTATATAGTGATATAGTGTTTAAAGATGGAGAAGCTGTAAATAGCTTGTCCATCTTTTGCTCTCATATTAGAATAAATTCTTTGAAGTATTATTATTTAATATGTTTTATATAAAAAATAGTAAATATATTGTTTTTTTAGAATATTATGTTAGAATATAATGGAAAACAAAAGAAAGAGGAGGAACAAATGAATAGTAAGGGGAAAAATTTAAAAAATGAAGAAAAAACATGGAATAGTACGTGGAAATATTCAAAAGTTGTATTAAGAATTTTTATATGTATGATTTTTAGTATTTTATTTATTTTTGGAGGGAATGTAAAAGCTGATACTATTGAAGATTCAAATAAAAATGAAAATTTTATTGTAATGAATAAGAATAATTCAGCTAATACAGTATGTAATTATATAACTGTATTAAATAAAGGAGATAAAGCAGGAATAGAAATCTGGGATTTTTATTCTGCAAAAAATGACTTTAAATTAGAAAATTTTGAAATTTTTCTGGATTCTAAAGAAGTTATTGAAATTTCAGATGTGTCAAGTGAATATGAATATTCAGGTAAAATAAGTTTTTATGTATCTGCTAAAAGTAATGGAATTGCAAATATTGTAATTAAAAAAGGTGATAAGAAAACTTTATATACAATTATTGTTGAAGATAATAAAAATACAGTGTTTAATGGATATGTAATTCAAAAAGATAATACATTTTATGTCTATGATGGCAGTTATGGGGATAAAATTAAAAATGAGACAACCGGACAAATATGGAAAATATCAGTAAGTTCAAATGAATATAAATCAGAATTCTACGGAACAGGTACTGGACAAGATGATGGAAAAGACGACGGAAAAGATGACGGAAAAGATGACGGAAAAGATGATGGAAAAGACGACGGAAAAGATGACGGAAAAGATGACGGAAAAGACGACGGAAAAGATGACGGACAAGATGATGGAAAAGATGATGGAAAAGACGACGGAAAAGATGATGGAAAAGATGACGGAGATGTAACTCCAGGTGAAGATGATAGAGGAAAAGATTATGATGAATTGAGTCCGGGGGATAACTTAAAATATAATGAATCAATTCCTGAAAACGAACAAGAAAATAGTAATGCTCTAAAAACAGATAAAACAATGGCTCAAAAGGGACTTCCACAAACTGGAGAACAGGTAATAATTTTATTAATAATTCCAATTCTTATTTTAATTGTATATTTAGCAATTAGATTGAAAAGAAAAAAATATATGAAGTAGGAGGAGGAAAAAATGAGAAAAAATATGAAAAAAATAAGTATAGTATTAAGTATATTAATTATAAGTATATTATTATTATTTAGTAAAAAAGTGCATGCTGCAACTGAAGATTATGGTCCATTTGAACATTCGATAGTTGGTGCAAGAGCATGGTCAACATATAGTGGAAAATTAAATTTGAGAGAAGACCATTCTAAAGATTCAAAACTTATTGCTGAATTATCTCAAGGTCAAAAAATGCAAATAATTGGTGGAATAGTAGATAATTATGTAAAAGTTAAAGTAAATCAAAATGATAAGATATATTATGGATATGTATTTGTCGAATATATAATGATTAATTTACCAGATATAATGCCTTCGTTGGAATATAATATTACTAATGCAACATCTTCAATATATACCTGTGATAAATACGATATTCCTGACGTTACAGGAGTAAAATTATATCCAAATGCAAAATATATAAAAAAATCGATTTTTTATAATGTAGATACATTAGAAAATAAGGTACATTTTAAAGATCCCGCTGAAAAAGATGTGAACGAATGTTATGCACCATTAAAATATGATGCAGCTTTAAAACTAAATAAAGCATATCAAAGTGTAAAGAATGATGGATATAATATAAAAATTTATGATTCATACAGACCATATTCTGTAACCAAAAGTATATATAATAAATTTAAAACTGTAGCAGAGGCAAATGATAAACGTGGTAAAGATATGAGAAATGCAATGAATAAAGATGGTCTTAATATTGATTGGTTTTTAGCAGCTAATAAGTCAGCACATAATTATGGAATTGCATTGGATTTAACGTTAACAAAAAATGGTGAAGAAATAAAGGCACAGACAAAAATGCATCAGTTAGATGCAAGTGCAGCAATTAGTAATAACAATGATGAAACTAATAAATTACAAGAGTATATGACATCAGCTGGATTTATAACATTGAAATCAGAGTGGTGGCATTTCCAAGATGGTCGTACAAAAGATCAATATGTAAGTGGAAATTATTGTGATTTCCAAGTTGAGTAGATAGATAAATAAAAAGGTATTATCAATAAATTTGATAATACCTTTTTGTGCTAACTTGAATTTTCAATAAGGATATGCTAAAATTGCCTATATAAGGCTAAAACTACATCCACATCGCATATGGAGGAAAGCATGAAAAAGAAGGTTTATTCAAAAATTCGCTATATTATTGTAGTATCGATGGCAATGTTAATTGCATGTATGACGACTAGTTGTGCTTGGTTCGACAATGAAATGAAAAATATAAAAGGCGAGTTAATTGGAAACAAGTTCAACATCGATTTTTATGATAATTATGGGGATAATATCCTCACAATTCACGGAAAAAAAGTTGGTATAGAGGCAAATTATGTGAAAACAAAATCTGTTAACTCAGACGGAGAATCATCAACCAATTATGAGCTTTCAAGTGTTGTTACAATTACTGTAGACGGAAACCAGGTAAATCAAACTGGCAATACAGTTATTTTTGCTGAGGAAGGTCTTGAAAAGGTTGAAGATTTTGAGTTACCAGATGATGTAACTGGAAGTGGAGGAACGATTAATGCTATTGACAGGAATATTAATAAAATAAAAAATGTTCTTGGAACATCAAAGGTAGTTGTAATCTGCTCACAACTCGGTGTGCCTCTTGCTGTTTATGGCGGAGAAGAGGTATACTGGGAAATTCCAGATGATTTGCCAAAAACGACAAAACTCAACATTGATGGTAAAGCTTTGTATATTCATAGAGCAAACTATATAATGTTGGACAATGATTTGATCGATTAAAATAAGGAAGTAGTTTTAGTTTTTGTTATAAAGGAGAGGACCATGCATATGGTCCTTTTTATAATTCTCAAATAAATATTTTTATATAAAATTGTTTAATATCATAAACAATTATTCAATTTTTAATTTTTTACATTACATTGATTGTAATACTACATAAATATTCAAAAAAAGCAATTATTTCCCTTGCAATGACTAAAATTATATGATAAAATATCAAGGTATTAAAAATACAAAACCTTATACTTAGTTCAAGGATAATTAACACCACTTAAACTCAGTTTAAGGATAAAAATAATAATGGAGGTGCATTGTAAAATGACAAAGGAAAGAAAACAAGAAATAATCGCTACTTATAAAAGAGATGAAAACGATACTGGTTCACCAGAAGTTCAAATAGCTCTTTTAACAGAAAGAATCAATGAATTAACAGAACATCTAAAAGTTCACAAAAAAGACAATCATTCAAGAAGAGGTCTTTTAAAAATGGTAGGAAGCAGAAGAAACTTACTTAACTACTTAGCAAAAAAAGATGTTCAAAGATACAGAGATATCGTAGAAAAACTTGGATTAAGAAAATAATAACTTTTGGACGTTTTGCATAAATAAATTGCTAAACGTCCATTTTAATTAAATGGTGTTAAAAATGCTTAAAAATTAGTAAGTAGCTTGGATAAAGTACTTTAAAAAATTATATTAAATAAAAGTAAATTAAAGTAATTTATCGAGGTTACAGCTAATTTTAAGCAAATAATAATTTATAAAGGAGAGAAGTATATGTTTAAATGTTATGAAACAGAATTAGCTGGAAGAAAATTAACAATTGAAACTGGAAAAATTGCAGAGCTTGCAAATGGAAGTGTTATGGTAAGATATGGAGATACTGTAGTAATGGTAAATGTTACAGCATCAAAAGAGCCAAGAGAAGGAATTGACTTTTTCCCATTATCAGTAGATTATGAAGAAAAACTATATGCTGTAGGAAAAATACCAGGAAGTTTTACAAAAAGAGAAGGAAAACCTGCAGATAAAGCTATATTAACATCAAGAGCAATAGATAGACCAATAAGACCATTATTCCCAAAAGATTTCAGAAATGATGTATGTGTAGTGGCAACAGTATTATCTGTAGAGCAAGATAACTCACCAGAGGTTTGTGCAATGATAGGAACAGCAGCAGCACTTGCAATATCAGATATTCCATTTGGAGGACCAACAGCAGCTGTTAATGTAGGATATGTAGATGATAAAATAGTAATAAATCCAACAGCAGAGCAAAGAGAGCACAGTAGATTACGTTTAACTGTAGCTGGAACACAAGAAAAAATAACAATGATTGAAGCAGGAGCAGATGAAATACCAAACAGCACAATGTTACAAGCAATAAAAGATGCTCATGTTGAAATAAAAAAATTATGTGATTTTATATCAAAAATACAAGCAGAAATAGGAAAGCCAAAATTTGAATATCAATCATTTGCAACAGATAAAGATGTATATGAAGAAATAAAATCAAACTTCAAAGAAAGAATGTACAAAGATGTTCAAGAAGTTGATAAAACTGTAAGAGATACAAATATAGAAAAAATAACTGAAGATATAACAAATTATTTTATAGAGAAATATGGAGAAGAATCAGCAGAAGAAAAGAAAGCTGATATTGCAAATAGTGTTCATGATCTAGAAAAAGAATGTGTAAGAGAAATGATACTAGAAGAGCATAAAAGACCAGATGGTAGAAAAATAGATGAAATAAGACCACTATCTTGTGAAGTTGGAGTATTACCACGAGTACACGGAAGTGCTATCTTTACAAGAGGTCAAACACAAGTAATGTCAATAGTAACTTTAGGAATGAAAAGTGAAGAGCAATTATTAGATGGATTAGATGAAGAAACAGGAAAAAGATATATGCATCAATATAACTTCCCATCATACAGTGTTGGAGAAGCAAGACCATCAAGAGGACCAGGAAGAAGAGAAATTGGCCATGGAGCATTAGCTGAAAAAGCATTAGTTCCAGTAATTCCATCAGAAGAAGAATTCCCATATGCAATAAGAGTTGTATCAGAAGTATTAAGCTCAAATGGTTCAACATCACAAGCTAGTATATGTGGAAGTACATTAGCTTTAATGGATGCAGGTGTTCCAATTAAAAAGCCAGTAGCTGGAATATCAACAGGATTAGTAACAGACAAAAATGATCCAAATAGATATGTAATGTTAACAGATATTCAAGGTATTGAAGATTTCTTTGGAGATATGGACTTTAAAGTAGGTGGAACAAAAGATGGTATAACTGCTATACAAGTTGACATTAAAATAGATGGATTAACATATGATATAATAGAACAAGCTTTTGAAAGAACAGAAAAAGCAAGAATGTATATATTAAATGACATAATGTTACCACAAATAGCAGAGCCACGTGCAGAAATTTCAAAATATGCTCCAAAAATAATAACAACCAAAATTAGTGTAGACAAAATAAAAGATGTAATTGGAACAGGTGGAAAAGTTATAAACAAAATAATTGCTGAAACAAATGTAAAAATAGATATTGAAGAAGATGGTTCTGTATGTGTATATTCTAATGATTCAAAAAATGCAGAAGTTGCAATGAAAATGATAAAAGATATAGCAAGAGAAATAGAAGCAGGGGAAATTTATGATGGTGTCGTAACAAAAATAATGCCATTCGGAGCATTTGTTGATTTAGGTGGAGGAAAAGAAGGATTACTTCATATTTCAAAAATATCAAGTAAAAGAGTAGAAAAAGTAGAAGATGTATTAGCAATTGGAGACGAAATAAGAGTAAAAGTATCTGAAATTGATTCTCAAGGAAGAGTAAATTTAACAATGAAAGACCTAGAATCTACAGCTCAAAATAAAGACGAAAACAAAGAAGAAAAATAATAAAATAAAAGCAAAAACAATAGTATATTTTAGTATACTATTGTTTTTGAAAATAACCAAAAAATAAGGGGCTTTTTTGTGAACTATTTGTGAAAATATAAAAAAAAGTAACAAAATGTTGAAAAAAAGAATATAAGTAAGTATAATATATATGAATTTAAAATTAAGGAGTAAAAGATGGAATATTTATATATAATACAACAGGCACTTATTTGGATTGTAACTATATATTGGTTATATCAATTCATAATTAGTTTGTGCTCTTTTGTTAAAATTAAAGAAAAACCTTTAAAAGAAGATAAACAACACAGATTCATGACAATAATACCAGCTCATAATGAAGAAAAAGTTGTAGTAAATTTAATAGAGAGTTTAAAAAAATTAGACTATCCAAAAGATTTATACGACATATATGTAATTGCAGATAACTGCACAGACAAAACAGCAGAAGTTGCAAAAAAAGCAGGAGCAATAGTATATGAAAGATTTGATGAAGCTCATAAAACAAAAGGTCATGCTCTTCAATGGTTTTTAGCTCAAAAAATTGAAGAAGATGCACCATATGATGCATTTTGTATATTTGATGCTGATAATATAGTAGATGAAAATTTCTTAAAAGTAATGAATAAAAAATTGTGTCAAGGAGAAGAAGTTGTTCAAGGATATAAAGACATAAAAAATCCATCAGACAGTTGGGTATCTGCAGGATATGCAATATTCTATTGGACAATGCATAGATTTTACCATTTAGCAAGATATAATATAGGTCTTTCACCTTTAATGAATGGAACAGGTTTTATGGTAAAATTTGATGTAATAAAACCTCAAGGATGGAACACAAAAACATTAACAGAAGATATAGAGTTTTCGTTAAAAAGAATTATAGAAGGTAAAAAATTGGGTTGGGCAAGAGATGCAATAGTATATGATGAGCAACCAGTAGGATTTAAACAATCATGGACACAAAGATCAAGATGGACAGTAGGACATATGCAATGTTTAAAAGAATATACAAAACCATTAGCTGAAGCTGTAGTAAAAAATAAAACAGTAATGAATTTTGACGGTTTATTATATATGTTAGGAACAACACCAATGTTAATATTAACGATGGTACTAGTAATAGTAAATACTGTTTTATTTGCAACCGGAGCAATGAGTGGATTGGATTTTACAATACAAATGTTAAAATATATTATACCAACATTATTAGTATTACCATTTATGGGATTAGTAGTGTTATATTTAGAAAAAAAACCAATAAAACCAATGATAAAAGGACTGTTAACATATCCAATTTTCATGGGATCATGGTTATTGATAAATATAAAATGTTTATTCAAAAGAGACACAGAATGGAAGAAAATAGACCATGTTAATGATAAAAAAATAGAAGATTTATAAAAAAAGAAAATCAGTATTTTTATTACTGATTTTCTTTTTTTATATTTTGTCGAAATTTGGTATACGGTTTTTATTGCAAACTCAAGAAAATTGCAATAAAATATAAGAACTATGTAAAACTGTACACAAAAGTTTTAGAAATTTATTTAAAATTAAATTTCAAAAATTCAAATTATTTTTTTCAAAAAATTGGCATCTAAAAAAATCCAAACAAAACATATATAAATGAAAATAATTAAAAAAAATAAATTATATATTTGAATTTCCACAAAAAATATATAAAACATAGGAGGGTTGTAATATAGAAGAACTTGAATATTGGATTTGGATTTCACAAATAAAAAATATGACTTTTGAAGTATTTGACTTATTATTAAAAAAGTACGAAAATACAAGAAATATATGGAATCTTAATGAAAAAGAGCTTAAATCAAATGGGTTTTTATCTGAAATATTATTATTAGAGCTATGCAATAAATCATATAAAAGCAATTTAACTAAATATTTAAGATATATAAATAAAAATGATATAAAAATTATAAAATGTACTGATAATAATTATCCGCAAAAATTAAATAATATACAAAATAAACCAATAGTGTTATATTCCAAAGGAAATCTAAAAAACATAAATAATGAATCTGTTGCAATTGTAGGCTCAAGAATGGCATCAATATATGGAAAAAAGAATGCGTATTATTTTTCATATGAATTAGCTAAACGAAATGTCAATATTGTTAGTGGTTTGGCAAAAGGAATAGATTCATATTCACATATAGGTGCATTAAAAGCCAAGGGAAAAACAATAGCTGTTATAGGATGTGGAATGGATAAAATATATCCAAAAGAAAACGAAAAATTATATTATGAAATTTTAAAAAATGATGGACTTATAATATCCGAATATATAGTTGGAACAAAACCAGAAAAAACAAATTTTCCAAGAAGAAATAGAATAATAAGTGGTATTTCAGATGCTGTAATTGTTGTAGAAGCAGGTGCCAAAAGTGGGTCATTAATAACAGCAAACCATGCAATAAACCAAGGCAAAGAAGTATGGGCAATACCTGGAAACATTAACTTAGCAAATTCGGTGGGAACTAACGAGTTAATAAAAGATGGTGCAAATGTTTTAACTAAATTAGGCGATATAATATGGTAGTTCTGGAAAAGGTTGATAGTTAAGTTAAAAAAAGAAAATCGTAAATGAAAATGGTGATGGGTGTTATCAATCTATGACAGAGATTAGTGTGTGATGTCAAAAGAACCGTCCCAATTGACAACTTGTCGAATTATGTAGAAATTTGCAGATGAAAAAAGATTGACTTTGTATGAATTTGATATTAAAATTAGTACATAATAAAATTTTATTCAAAAAATTTAATTCTAAAAAATTTCCAAAGAAATTTAAAAAATGTAATAGGAGGTGACTTATTGAAACGAAAAACATTGAAGTCTTTGTTCAGTGTTATTATTAGTGTTATTGTAGTATGTTGTTTATTCATTTTTTTATATCTAAAAAATAAAAATTCCATTATTCAATCAAATCTAATAAAAGAGGCAGATAGTATTGTAAACGAAAATATTATTAATTGTGATGCTATTAAAAAAAGTGAAGAGCAAAAACAAATTGAGGAGTGTGAGGCTTTTTCAATTGAAAAAATATCTAGTGATAATAATGTTTTAGGAAAAATAAAAATTCCAGCAATAAATGTTGAAGCACCAATTAAAGAAGGCGTAACACAAGATGTATTAAAAGAATCTGTTGGACATTTTTGTGATAGTAGTTATTGGAATGGAAATGTTGCTCTTGCTTCTCATAACAGGGGGACATATGCACATTATTTTGAAAAGATAAATAAATTACAAATTAATGATGAAATCATTTATCAAACTAAATTAGGGACAAGAGTTTATATTGTAACTGAAATAAATCAAATATCTGAAAATGATTTGTCTGTTTTAGAAAAATCAAATAAAAATATTTTAACATTAATAACCTGTGTAAAAGATAAGAAAAATTTAAGATTATGTGTACAAGCATCAGAAAAAGTTTAATTTTTATTAAAATAATATACTAAAGAGCATTTTAATTACAAAAGAATTTTTGAAAAAAATTATAAAAAAGTAATGTCGTAAATAGATGTTTACGAAATCCAAATATATAAATAGAAGAAAGAAGGAATGAGTTTATTTATGAAAAAAGTAAGGAAAATGTTGTTTAGTATAGTATTATTGGTATTGGCTATATTTCAAATATCTACACAAATGAAAAAAACAGAAGCTGCAACAGCAGGCGAAATACAGTATTTACAAAGAGATAACAAAGGTTTTTATTCAATACAAAAATGGAATGGGTCTGAATGGATATATGTTACATATAGTATAACATATTATACAGATAGCAATGGAGTAAAAAGAATAGCATATTGTATAGATCCAGATTTAAAAGGAATAGGTTGGATTAAAGGTGAGTATGCAGGATATGATGTAAAATTAAAAGAGCTATTATCAAATGAAAAATTATGGCGTGTATATACAAATGGATATCCATATAAAACACCAAGTCAAATGGGAGTTGAAACAGAAGATGATGCATACCTGGCAACAAAAATGGCGTCATATGCAGTTATTAGAGGTAATTCAATTGAAGAAATAAGACAACAATATAGAGCTGGAACAACAAAAGTCGAAAATGAAAATTTAGAAGATATACAAAGAAGAGGCACAAAAGTAATTGATGCAATATGTAAATTAATTGATATTGGCTACAATGGAAGCGAAACAATAAAAAATAATAATATATTACAAATATCAAAACAAAGTGAGTTATCAAAAGATTTAAATAAAGATGGTTATTATTCTGCAATTTTTAAAGTAAATTCAAAAGTAGAATGCAGTCAATATAATGTTTCTGAAATTACAGGGTTCCCAGAAGGAACATATATAGCAGATAAAACTGGTACTAATAAAACAGAATTTTATGGAAATGAAAGTTTTAAATTAATGATTCCAAAAGATAAAATAACAAATAGTATAGATGGCAATATAAAAATTGTAGGAAAGTGCAAAAATTACCCAATATATTATGCTGAATGTAATGTTGGAAACTATCAAAACTATATGCTATGTTGTGATATGTATAGCGACGATGTACAAGCAAGCTCTAATATAAATATTAATGCCAATAAATGTGGAATTCAAATAGAAAAAATAGATAAAGACACTAAATACCCTATAAAGGGTGTAAAGTTTTTAATTAAATATGAAAGCGGAGAAGAAATAGGAATATATGAAACAGATGAAAATGGAAAAATAAATATAGCTAATTTAAAACCAGGGAATATATCAATTAAAGAAATAGAAACAAATAAAAATTATATATTATCACCAAATGAAACAAATATAAAATTAGAATATGACGAAATAAAAAATGTAAAAATAGAAAACGAAAAGAAAAAAGGTTCAATAAAAATAATAAAGGTTGACTCGAAAAACAATGAAATAAAATTAAAAGGTGTAAAGTTCGAAATATACAATGAGCAAAATGAATTAATATCTTCATTAATAACAGATGAAAACGGCGAAGCAAAAATTGAAAATTTACCAATAGACACAAAATATACAATAAAAGAAATTGAAACAGCAAAAGATTATATATTGTCAGAAGATCCTATAACAATAGAGCTAGAAGAAAATGAAATAAAAACAATTACATTTAAGAACAAAAAAATTGAGCAAGACAAAAAAGAAACATTACCAAGAACAGGTCAAATAGACACAAGCAATTATTTATTAGGAATTTCAATAGCTGGAACAATTTTAAATACACAAATATTAAGAAAAAAGAATACAAAAAATAAAAAGGATAATAATAAATAAAAAGAAGGTGAAAATATGTTTTTGGCAGGTTTAATGATTGGGTCTATAGTCGGCGGAGTATTTGCAATAATATTGCATTGTTTAGTAATAATGAGTAAGACAGAATAAAATTCAGAAGTCCAGGCACACAAACAAAAATATTAACATATATTTAAAATATAGGAAAGAAATATGGAGGTAAATGTATGTTAGTATTTTCTATCTCGGGATTTTTAACATTTTTACAAACCTCACTTTTTGTGATTGGATACATATCTAAAAATAGTTTATTTCCAGAGCCATTAAATGCAGAAGAAGAAAAGATGTATTTACAAATGTTAGAAAACGGAGATAAAGAGGCAAGAACTATATTAATAGAGCGAAATTTAAGACTTGTAGCTCATGTATGCAAAAAATATAGCAATAACAATACAGACTTAGATGACTTAATATCAATAGGAACAATAGGCTTAATAAAGGGAATAGATAGTTTTAATTATAAAAAAGGTGTAAGACTTGCAACATATGTTTCTAGATGTATAGATAATGAAATATTAATGCATTTTAGAAGTGCAAAAAAATTAAATGCAGAAGTATATTTAGAAGACACTGTAGGAAAAGATAAAGATGATAATACTGTAAGTTTACAAGAAGTTTTAGAAAATAATGAAAGAAGTGTTGATGAAGAAGTTGATTTAAAATTTAAAATAAAAAAATTATATGCAAAAATGAAAACAGTTTTAAAAGATAGAGAATTCGGAATAATAACAATGCGATTTGGATTAGATGGAAAAAAGCCACGAACTCAAGAACAAATAGCAAAAATGCTAGGAATATCTCGTTCATATGTCTCAAGAATAGAAACAAAAGCGATAGGAAAACTGGCGAAAGAATTTAAAGAGTGAATTAATTGAAAAAGAAAAGATGCAAAAGGGAAAATTTGAATCAACTCAAATTTTCTCTTTTTTTCAATTTGTGTCAATGGTTGTCAATGGGGACGGTTCTTTTTGACAACCATTGAAAGAGTTGATTTTGTTGAATTTGTTGGTGCTACAAATAATGAATTATTAGCACTTAAAAATAAAGAATTAGATGTAAAAACTTTATATAGTAAAATAGGCAGTGCTGTAACGGATTATAATAGAGAATCAGTTATATAAATAGTAATAATATAAACAAACCAGATTCTCTTTTTGAGAATCTGGTTGTTGCATGAGAAATAACATGAGAATTAATGAGTAAGATATTTCAACGGAACACTAAAGCAATTGTAATCGAAAGAAATACTTCCTTCAAATAATTCCGCATGTTTCGAGAATCTTTCAAACCAGTTACAAAATCCCATAGAATCATCATCCATAGAGATACGAAATGTTTTGTTAACCAAATCAACCTCACACAAGAAGATAAATGGATGTTTACCAAACAAAGAAATCTCAGTAATTCTCTTGTCAGGGGCTATTTCTACTCCATTGTAGTTAGAGAATGTAATGGTGGTCTGTGTAACATCAATTAATGCTAACCCCGCATTAATCATATCATTAATTTCTTTTTCGGGGATAGTATCCAATAATGTTTGCACGTTATTGAAAATTTCTTGTATTTTCTCTTCAGTTAAATTCACTCTTTTCTCATACTTTTTAGTGATTTCTGTAATAGTCATAAAAGCCTCCTGAAAATAAATATACTTTTGATTGTGGATATTCGGACAGGTGAAAACAACAAGAGGACTTGCAAAAAAGTTCTCACTATACATAGTATAACATATTTTATGTAAAATTGCAAATACTGACAATTTACATAAACAATATTATAATAATGCTACAATCTTTTTGAAACCGAAAAGAATTAAAAACTTGGAGGTCGTAATACCTCTAGTTAAAGAACATTTCAAAATTGCTTCAAAAACACTTTATTGTTTTTTGACCACCTGCTCCAAGTTACGTTTTACTGGAATCACACAAAACAGCCTTTTTTGCTCTTGATAAAATCCCACGAATTTGATAATATATAGCAAATGGAGGATTTATTATGGAAGAAAAAACAAATGTGATGAGAATTTTAGAGCAGAAAAAAATAAAATATAATAGTTATTCATATGCAAGTACACAAGCCATAAGTGGAATGGAGGTAGCGACAGCTTTAAATCAAGACCCTAATTGTGTATTTAAAACACTAGTTACAGTTGGAACATCAAGAAACAATTATGTTTTTTTGGTTCCAGTAAATAAAGAACTTAATTTAAAAAAAGCTGCTAAAAGTGTTAATGAAAAAAAAGTCGAAATGATTAAATCAAAAGAGCTATTACCACTTACAGGATATATACATGGTGGATGCTCTCCAATAGGTATGAAAAAGCAGTTTAAAACAGTTATTAATATTACTGCACAAAATTTTGAAAAAATAATTTTTAGTGCTGGTAAAATAGGATATCAAGTTGAAATGAGTTTAGAAAACCTGCAAAAAGTAATAAATTTTACATTGGCAGATATAGTTGATTAAGAAAAGGTGATAAAAATGATATTAGTAAGTGGTTGTTTAGTAGGAATAAATTGTAAATACAGCGGTGGTAATAATTATGATGAAAGAATATTCAATTTAGTTAAAGAAGGAAAGGCAATTCCAGTATGTCCAGAACAATTAGGAGGCCTACCAACTCCAAGATTTGCATCAGAAATAAATGATGAAAAAGTAATAAACAAGAACAACGAAGATGTAACAGTACAATATAAAAAGGGAGCTGAAGAAACATTAAATTTAGCAAAAAAGTTAGGTATAAAGCAAGCAATATTACAACCAAGAAGTCCGTCATGCGGAAAAGGAAAAATATATAGCGGAAAATTTGATGGAACATTAATAAATGGAAATGGTATAACAGCAGAATTGTTAATGAAAAATGGAATAGAAGTATTAATGCCAGATGAATATTTTAATTAAGATAAAAAAAGAAACAATTGTTAAATTTTATAACAATTGTTTCTTTTTTTATATGGTGACCCCTACGGGAATCGAACCCATGATTCGGCCTTGAGAGGGCCGCGTCTTAACCGCTTGACCAAGGGGCCATATATAATACTTTATATTTATAACATAAATAAATTACTTAGTCAAGAAATAAAAACAAAAAATTAAATAAAAAAATCCAAAAATATAGCTTTAATTATTTAAATGTGATATAAATATAAAGTATAAATTGGAGTGGTATCGAAGTGGTCATAACGAGGCGCACTCGAAATGCGTTAGCTCTGAATAAGGGCCCGTGGGTTCGAATCCCACTCACTCCGCCAAAATAATATTAGGAGGAAAAGTATGAGGTGTCCAAACTGTGGTAGTGAAAGTATATCTAGTATAGTTGATACAAAAACAAAAACCAAAGGATTTGACGGAAGTAATGCATGTTGTGGATATTTGTTATTCGGATGGCCAGGTGTTTTATGCGGATTATGTAATACAGGAGATACTGTAACAAGAACTAAAACAACTAATATCTGTAACAATTGTGGACATAGATTTTAAAAATGAAAAAGGAAACAAAAATAAAAACATGGGCATTTTTTATGAGGTTAGGCAATAAATGTGGATGCCACCAAATGGAAGAGCGCAGTTTTAAAATAAAAGGTTATCAATTTCCTGTATGTAGTAGATGTACAGGAATATTAACAGGTCAAATAATTGGAATAATAATATATTTATTAAAATTTAGAGTACCGTTATATATAAGTATTATATTTTTATTAATTATGTTTATAGATTGGTACATACAATACAAGAAAATAAAGGAATCAACAAATATAAGAAGATTTGTAACTCGGAAATTTAGCAGGAATAGCACAAACAAGTATATTGATAGAGTTAATAATATTTATATGTAATATATTTAAATAAAAACAAAGGTCGAGGAAAAAGGGAAGATGGAAAAGTCAAGAAGGATAAAATTAACTGCTCCACAAATTTTAGTATTAGGAGTAATTGCAAGTATTTTTATAGGAGCAATTTTATTAAAATTACCAATAAGCAATGTTTCTGGAAAACACATAAAGTTTGTAGATAGCCTATTTACAGCAACATCAGCTGTATGTGTAACAGGTTTAAATACAATAATACCAGCAGAACAATTTACAATATTTGGAAAAGTAGTCTTAATGTGTTTAATAGAAATAGGTGGAATAGGATTCATGAGCTTCATAGCACTATTACTATTATTAATGCGAAAAAAAATAGGACTATCCGAGCGTAATTTAATAAAAGAATCTTTAAATCAAAATTATAATAAAGGAATAATTAAATTAATAAAAAAGATATTTATTTATCTTGGAGTAATAGAAATTATAGGAGCTATTTTTTTATCAATAAGATTTATCCCACAATATGGAACAAAAATGGGAATATTTTATTCGATATTTCTTTCAATATCTGCAGTATGTAATGCTGGTTTTGATATTATGGGAAGTAATAGTTTAATAAATTATCAATATGATTGGCTAGTTTCTATATCTATTATGGTTTTAATTATAGTAGGAGGACTAGGATTTACTGTTTGGGACGATATAATTGATGCAATAAAAAAAATATGTGCTAAAAAAATACCTGCTAGAAAATTTGGTAGAGAAATTTCAACACATACAAGAATAGTATTGATAACAACATTTATATTGTTAGTATCAGGAGCAGTATTTACATTTATATTAGAAAAAGATAATGTTCAAATAATGAAAGATGACAATGTAGCTCAAAAAATACTAAAATCAAGTTTTTATTCAACAACCCTTAGAACAGCAGGTTTTGAATCAATTGATTCAACAGAGCTAACAACAGCTACAAAATTTATATCATTAATATATATGTTTATAGGTGGTTCGTCGGGAAGTACTGCAGGAGGAATAAAAACAACAACTTTTGCAATAATTATTTTAATGGTTATAAGTTATCTAAAAGGAAATGAAAACACAATTATAAATAAAAGAAAGGTACCTCAAAGATTGCTAAAAAGAGCAATAGTAGTTATGTTTGTTAGTGTTTTTATAATAATTGTTTCAATAGTTGGTTTATCAATAACAGAAGATATTAAAGCAGAACATACTTTACCGGAAGCGGAAACATCTGTAAGAGATGTAAGCTTTTTAGATATATTTTATGAAGTATTTTCAGCATTTGGAACAGTAGGATTAACACTTGGAATAACACCAAAACTAAGTGTGGCAGGGAAAATAATAATTATGTTTGTAATGTTTATAGGAAGATTAGGTCCAATAACAATTTCATATGCTGTGCTGAAAAAGGACAAACGAAATAAAGGAATAAAGTATCCTGAATGTGATGATTTAATAGTTGGATAATAAATTTTATATGATATATGCAAGTAAAAAAATGTTTTGAGCAGAGAAAAATATATATTTTTCTATTTTTTATATTGAAAAAAAAATTAAAAAAGGGAATGTGAAATATTATGAAAAATAATAATACAACAAAAGAAAGTAAAGAGCTTGTTACTAAAACTAAAATGAAATTATGGAAAAAAATAGTAATAACAATACTAATATTTATATTATTAGCAATAATAGCTTTTGTTACATATGAAAAGTCAACAGTAAACAATACATATTATATTGGTGAAAAAAATCTCCAAATTCCAGTATTTGTTTATCATGATATTGTAGGGGATGAATCACAAATACAATATGATTATATGCAAACAACATATGATACATTTAAAAAGCAAATAACAGGACTAATGAAATTGGGATATAAGCCAATAAGTTATCAAGATTTAGAAGATTATAAAAATGGTAAAAAAGCAATTCCAAAATGGAGCTTTGTAATAACTTTTGATGATGGATATACTGGAGTATATACATACGCGTATCAATTTGCAAAAGAACAAAATATTCCAATGACGTCTTTTATAAATAACAATACCATAGGAACTGAAGATGTTTTTTATAATTGGAATCAAGCCAAAGAAATGGAGGAAAGTGGTCTTATTTCAATTTATTCACATGGATTAACTCATGCAAGATATAATGAAGAAACGCCACAAAAACTTGTTGAAGATACAAATAAATCATATGAAGAGCTTGATGAAAAATTGGGAAATAATAGATTAAAAGTATTTACATATCCATATGGATTACATACACAAGAAGAGCGTGTAGCTCTTTGGAATAATGGGTATATACAAAATTTAACTGATAACAGAATAAATTTAAGTAATGAATTAGATTTATCTGGAATTCATAGGTCATATCCATTAAGTGATTCTGTTTTTAAAATGTTAGTAAAAATACAATATAGAGTTTTTAGATATGAAATATTACGGAATTTTTTAAATTATAAAATTAATTTTAATGTGCATCTGTTATTTTTCTAAAAAAGAAAGGGTTGTAAAAATGAGAAAGTTAAATATATTAGTTATAGGATTAAAAACGTTTGGTCAAAGTGTTGTAAGACAATTATATGATTATAATTGCGATGTTTTGGCTATTGATAGAGATATGGAAAGAGTAGAAGAAATTGCAGATTATGCAACAGAAGCAATTCAATTAGATATAAAAGATTCAACTGAGCTAAAAAAATTATCTTTAGATAACTTTGATGTTGCAGTAATTACAATGCGAGATATAGGAACAAATATAATGGCTGCAATGTTATGCGAAGAAGCTGGAATACCTAAAATAATAGCAAGATCAGCAAGCAATTTACATAAAAAAATATTAGAAAAAATAGGAGTAAACACAATAATATCACCAGAGCAGGAAATGGGAATAAGAATAGCAAAAGGAATAATGGATATAAATGTAATGGAAGCAATAAAAATATCTGAAAATTATGATATAGTAGAGCTAAAAGCACAGGAAAAATGGATAGGAAAAACATTAAGAGATTTAAAATTTAGAAATCACTTTGGAATGAATGTACTATTAGTAAAAAAAGAAAATACCAAATTAACAATTTCTCCAAGCGGTGATTATGAAATTGAAAAAGGTGATAGATTGGTTGCTATTGACGATAAAAATATAGGAGAAGAATAATTTTATACAAATGTGTAAACATACAGTATATTGCAAATAAAGTTAAATAAAGTTTTGCAGTATACTGTGTTTTTATATAAAAAATAAAATGTTCACTATAGAGAACAATAAAAGAAAAAGTCCACTATAGTGAACAAAAGCAAACAACGATAAAAATTACAATAAATAATTTATAAATTACAAATAGAAAATGCAAAACAATAGGCATTATGTAAAAAAGATTGTTTACAAAAAAAGGGATTTATGCAATAATAGAGAGGATTAAATAGAGTTTAAATATATATCAGCTAAAGAAAGGATATAAACTATGTGGGGAGATATAATAATAGCTTTTTTACTAGCATTTATAACAGCATATGTAATAACACCATATACAATGAGGTTAGCTAAAAAAGTTGGTGCAATAGATATGCCAAGTGATAGAAGAATAAATAAAAGACCAATGCCAAGATTAGGTGGAATTGCTGTAATATCAGGATTTGTGGTATCTGTAATATATCTATTAACATCTATGGTAATAGAAGGCGGATTTGGATTAATGGAACATGTTACCGAAATTATAGGATTTTTTTGTGGTATTGCCGTGTTAGGGGTTGTATGCTTTATAGATGATTGTAAAGATATACATCCATTATTAAAACTACTAGCTCAAACAATTTCTGCAATAATTGTTGTAGCTTGTGGAATAAATATAGAAAATATGGATTCTCCAGTAATAAATAATATAATACAAGCTCACCCATGGTTTTCATATATATTAACTGTATTTTGGATAGTTGGTATAACAAATGCAATAAATTTAATAGATGGATTAGATGGTCTATCATCAGGAATAACACTAATATCATGTATATCATTAATGATAGTGTTTACAATAAATGAATCACCATTATTATCAATAATATTAATAACAGCATTGGCAGGAGCAATAAGCGGATTTTTACCATATAATTTTAATCCAGCCAAAACCTTTATAGGTGATGTAGGTTCAAACTTTTTAGGATTTTCATTAGCAGTAATTTCAATATTAGGTGTAGCAAAAACATATACTGCAATAGTTATAGTAGCACCAATAATAGTATTAGGATTACCAATATTTGATACATTATTTGCAATAGTAAGAAGAATTTACCAAAGAAAATCTCTAAAAGGAGTATTTATGCCAGATAAAGGACATTTACATCATAGATTAATGGCAAGAGGGTATACTCAAAAAGAAGCAGTATTTATATTATATGGATTTAGTGCAATATTAGGAGTATTTGCAATTGTTTTACTAGAAAGTGGTGTATGGAAAGCAGTATCATTTGCAATGGTTGTATCTGCAATAATTGCAGTTGGATATAAAGATATAACAAGAAAAGCAGACCTAAATAAAGCAAAAATGAAAAGAATGGAAGAGCGAAATAAGAAAGATAGTAATTAATATATTAAGATGGAGGCTGAAATATAGTGAAAAAAATATTATTTGCCGCATATTCTTTAGATCTTGGTGGAATTGAAACAGCATTAGTAACATTAATAAATTACTTAGCAAAAAAACAGTACGATATAACATTAGTACTTGAAAAAAAAGAAGGAATATTTTTAGACACAATAGATAAAAATATAAAAATTATAGAATATTCACCAAGCTATAATAAAAATAGAATACTAGCAAAAATAAAAAATGCATTAAATAGATTAAAATTTATATTAAAATATAAAAACAAATTTGATTGTGCTATATCATTTGCAACATATTCTTTATCATCATCATTTATAGCAAGAACATCATCAAAAAATAGTGTATTATGGGTACATAATAATTATTTAAATTTCTTTGAAAATGATGAAAGAAAATATTTAGAATTTTTCAATAATGTAAATGCAGAAAAGTTTACTAAAATAGTATTTGTGTCAGAAGAATCTAAAAAAGATTTTGAAAATAGATATAAAAATTTAAAAGACAAATTAATAGTATGTAATAATTTAATCGACTATAATAAGATAATAAAAAAATCAGAAGAAGTTATAACAGATTTTAAAAAAGATAAAAATGAAATAACTTTTTTGAATATAGGAAGACATGACGAAAAACAAAAACAGTTAACAAGACTAATAAAGTCAGCTGAGGTATTAAAAAAAGAAAACTATAAATTTAAAATAATATTAGTTGGAGTTGGTCCAGATACACGAAATTACAAAAAAAAGGTAAAAGACTTAAATTTAGAAAAAGAAATTATATTTTTGGGACCAAAAAAGAATCCATATCCGTATTTTAAAAAATGTGATAGTGTAATTTTAACGTCGAATTTTGAAGGATATCCAGTTGTATATATAGAATCATTGGTGTTTAATAAACCAATAATAACAACAGATGTATCAGATAGTAAAAAAGATATAGAAGGAAAATATGGCATAGTTTGTTCAAAAGATGTTAAACAAATAAGCAAAGCAATGGAAGAATTTATAAACAACGGCTATGAAATAAAAAATAAATTTGACCCAGAAAAATATAATAACGAAATAATAAAAAAAATAGAGGATATTATATTGAAGTAAAACTACACAAGAAAACTACACAAGAAACTACACAAGAAAACTACACAAGAAATTTGAAGTGGTATGTAGCAATTCAAAAACTAGGAGGCTGAAATGAAATTAATAAGCGTAATAATTCCGATATATAACACACAAAAATATTTAAAAAAATGTATTGATTCGGTAGAAAGTCAAAGTTACAACAATGTAGAAATAATACTGGTAAATGATGGCTCTACAGATAGTTCAGAAAAAATAATACAACCATATTTACAAAGATATGAAAATATTAAATATTACAAAAAAGAAAATGGTGGATTATCAGATGCAAGAAATTATGGAATACAAAAGGCAACCGGTGATTATATATGCTTTTTAGATTCTGACGATTACATAGATGTAAATTTGTTTTCAAAATTACAAAAATACTTAGATTTAGATTACGATATGATAAAATACAAACTAGTAAGAGTAGACGAAAACTATAATGAAACGGAAAAAGTAGATGGTCCAATATTTGAAGAAAAAACAGGAGAAGAAGCATTTAATACATTATATTATCAAGATGTAATGTTACAACCAGCGTGGTTATACTTATATAAAACCGAGTTCTGGAAAGAAAATAATTTTGAATATCCAGTAGGAAAATTACATGAAGATTTTGCATTAACATCACTAATAATGTTAAAGGCAAAAAAAGTAGCATCAACAAATGTATATGGATATTATTATTATCAATCAAATTCAAGTATAACACGAGGAAATGACCAACAAAAAATAATGAAAAGAGCATTAGATATGCTATACCATTATGATTATATGGATGAAAAAATAAAAGAATACAATATATCTAAACAAACATTAGAAAATTTAAAAATATATTATACAAACAATATAATTTTAAAAATAGAAGATTTAAACAAAATAAATCAAAAATACTATATAAAAGAAATTAAAAAGCGAAAAATATTAAAAAATATAAAAGCAAGAAATTTTAAACAATTACTAAAGAAAATAATTTTAAATATAAACATAAGATGGTATTTAAAATTAAGATAATAGGAGGGAATATGCCTAAAGTTAGTATTATAGTACCAGTATATAATGTAGAAAGATATATAGTAAGGTCAATGGATTCATTAGTAAATCAAACTTTAAAAGATATAGAAATAATAGTTGTAAATGACGGTTCTACAGACAATTCAAAAAAATTAATTGAAATATATCAAAAAAAATATCCAAATAAAATAAAATTAGTAGATAAAAAAAATGGTGGATTATCTGATGCAAGAAATTACGGAATACCATATGCAACAGGAGAATATATTGCATTCTTAGATTCAGATGATTATGTAGAGTTAGATACATATGAAAAAATGTACAACAAGGCAAAAGAAGATGACAGTGATTTGGTAGAATGCGATTTTATATGGGAATATCCAGATAGAAAAAAGATTGATACAGGAAAAATATATAATAACAAAAAAGAAATGTTAACATATGCAAGAGTTGTTGCTTGGAATAAATTAATAAAAAGAAGCTTAATAGAAGAGCACAAAATGGAGTTCCCAAAAGGATTAAGATATGAAGATGTAGAATTCTTTTACAAAATGGTTCCATATTACAATAAAGTATCATTTGTAAAAGAGCCATTAATACACTATATTCAAAGAAGTTCATCAATATCAAATACACAAAATGAAAGAACAAAAGAAATATTCACAATAATGGACAATGTAATAAAATACTACAAAGAAAATAATTTATATGAAGAATATAAAACAGAGCTAGAATATACATACGCACGATTGCTATTATGTAGTTCGTTATTTAGAATTACAAAAATAGAAGATGCCAAAATAAGAAAGCAATTATTAAATGAAACGTGGACAAGACTAAATAACGAATTTCCAAATTGGAAGAAAAATGAAATACTAAAAAAAGATAAATCAGCAAAAAATTTTTATATGAAAACAGTAAATAAATTTACATATAAAATATATTGTGCTATTTTTAGTGCTTAAAGAGGTGATAACAATTAAAAAAATTTTATTTGGAATAACAAGCCTAACACTAGGTGGAGCAGAGCGAGTATTAGTAGATATATCAAATAAGCTATCAGAAAAATACGATATAACAATATTTTCAATATATGACAATGGAGAGCTAAAAAATGATTTAAACAAAAATGTAAAATTTAAAGCTTTATATAATTGCAGATATGATGAATTAACAAAATTACAAAAAATGTGGATTCCAATAAAAATATTGTTATTCAGCAAAATAATTTATAATAAAAAAATAAAACAAAATTATGACACAGAAATAGCATTTTTAGAAGGACCAATAACGAGATTATTTAGTACAAAAAATAAAGATGTTCACAAAATAGCGTGGATTCATAATGACATAGAAAAAGTATTTGGCAATGATTTAAAATCAAAAATAAAAAAATATATAGATAAAAAAATATACAAGAAGTACAATGATTTAGTATTTGTAAGTCAAGATAATATGGAAAAATTTCAAAACATATATAATGATTTAAATACAGAAAATATGCATGTTATTTATAATTATATAGATAAAGATTTAGTAATAAAAAAATCAAATTATAATATAAAAGTTGAATTTGACTATAATTCAATAAATTTTTTAACAGTATGTAGATTAGTAAAGCAAAAGGCAATAGATAGATTTATACGAGTTCATAGTAAATTAATAAAGCGAGGTTTAAAACACAAAGTATATATAATTGGAGATGGACCAGAAAAAGAAAATCTTCAAAAACTAATAAAGCAAGAAAATGTAGAAGATACATTCATTTTATTAGGTAAAAAAGAAAATCCATATCCATATATAAAAAATGCAAACTATTTTTGCTTATTATCTGAATTTGAAGGATATGGAATGGTATTAGAAGAAGCAAAAATATTAAACAAACCAATAATAATAACAAATACAGCAGCACGAGAGTGCATAGAAAATTATCCAAAGGCATTGATATTAGAAAATAGTGAAGACGAAATTTATGATGGATTGTATAAGCTATTAAATGATAATGATGACAAAATATTTAATAATACACAAACAAGTACTGAATATGACAATACAGAAAAGTTGCAAAAAATTATAGAATTAGTAGGTGATTAAATGAAATTTTCCATATTAACAGCAACATATAACAGAGCAAAATGTTTACCTAAATTATATGAAAGCTTAATAAAAAATAAATCTAGTAATTATGAAATAGAATGGTTAATAATGGATGATGGCTCTAAAGATGAAACAGAAAATTTGATAAAAGATTATATTGCTAAAAATGAAATTGAAATAAAATTTTTCAAACAACAAAATCAAGGCAAAATGACAGCAATAAATAATTTAGCGCAATATGTAACAGGTGAAATATGGATAGAATGTGATTCAGATGATTATTTTACAGATGGAGCATTTGATAAAATTAAGGATTTATATGAAAAGAACAAAAAAAGAAAAGATATTTATGCATTTGCTTTTTTAAAAATTGATCAAAATGGAAATAATATGGGAAATACATTTAAAAAAGAAGAAACAACAATGTTTGATTTATATTTTAAAGAAGGCGGAACAGGCGAAAAAGCATTAGCTTTTATTACTGAAGTTAGAAAAAAGTATAGATATGAATTAGAGCATAATGAAAGATTTGTTACAGAATCTAGAATGTATCATAAAATGGATAAGGATTACAAGATGATTTGTAATAATGAGTATATGATGGTATGTGAGTATCAAGAGGAAGGATATACGAAGAATATTAATAAGGAATTTGTAAATAATCCATTTGGGTATTATATGTATTTTTATGAGATTCTGAATGATATGGATATGAAAGGGGTTTCTTTTGGTAAGAGGTTGTATGTTATTAAGCATTTTATTTTGTTTGGGTATTTGACTGGGCAGAAATGTAAAATAATGAATAGAACCTTGCTTAATAAAATATTAATAGCTATGATGTATATACCAGGGTGTATAAAAACTAATATATATTTGAAAAAAATAGTAAATCAAGTTACAGAGTTAAAGTGAACTTTAATAAATTTATGTTAAGCTATGTATTTACAAATTAGAGATTTTGTGAAATAATTAAAAAAATTTTAGGGGATTTAATAAATTTAGAAAGAGGTATAGTATGCAAGAAGAAAGTAGTAAGAGTATTATTGTGGATCATGTATATAAAAGCTTTGAAGTATATTTTGATAAAGCAAATAGTTTAAAAGAAAAAATATTATTCTGGAATAGAAACAAAAAAGAAGAAAGACAAGTATTAGAGGATATTAACATAGAAATTAATAAAGGTGAAGCAGTAGCTTTGATAGGTGTTAATGGTGGAGGAAAATCGACATTATTAAAACTTATGACTAAAATCATATATCCAGATAAAGGGAAAATAACAACAAATGGTAAGTTAACATCTTTACTTGAATTAGGAGCTGGTTTTCACCCTGATTTTTCTGGTAGAGAAAATATATATTTTAATGCATCTATATTTGGTCTAACAGAAGATGAGATAAATAAAAGATTGGATAAGATAATAGAATTTTCAGAGTTAGGGACATATATTGATAATCCAGTAAGAACATATTCTTCTGGAATGTATATGAGACTTGCTTTTTCTGTTGCCATAAATGTAGATGCAGAAATATTGCTAGTTGATGAAATCTTATCAGTTGGAGATCAACATTTTCAAGAAAAATGTTTAAAAAAGATGAAAGAATTAAAAGCGGAAGGAAAAACGATGGTTTTTGTAACACATAGTTTGGATTCAGCAAAGGAACTTTGTGATAGAGCAATATGGATTCATAAAGGAAAAGTAAAAATGGATGGAGATACTAGTGAAGTAATTAAAGAATATATAAAAGAAACAACTTAAAGAATATAGCAAATTAGGAAGGAAATGTGGTTAAATGAAGTGTTTAAATGTTTTTAAAAATTTATATAATTATAGAGAATTGCTGAGAACATCAGTAAAAAAAGATGTAGGAGGAAAATATAAAAATTCTTTTTTAGGTGTATTGTGGTCTTTTGTAAATCCACTATTGCAGATTGCAGTTTATGCAATAATATTTCCATTAATAATGAGAAATGGACAACCACATTACACATTATTTCTATGTTCAGCGTTAATACCATGGACATTTTTTTCAACAGTAATTATAAGATCGTCAAGTACAATGATTGAAAACGGAAATATAATAAAGAAAGTATACTTTCCAAGAGAAATATTACCAATATCAGTTGTTACTAGTGAGGCAGTTAATTTTGTAATTTCAACAATATTAATTGTAGGATTTGCCATATTTGAAGGAGTTGGTTTAAGTAGATTTTTAATATTTTATCCAATTGTAATGCTTGTACAGTATGTATTACTAATAGGCATTTCATTAATTGTATCAAGTATTACAGTATATGTTAGAGATATGCAACATATTATAGGAGTTTTAATGCAACTATTATTTTACACAACACCAATTGTTTATAATCCAGAGTCAATACCAGCTGATTTCAGTTGGATATTAAGATATAATCCGATGACATATTTAATAAGTGCATATAGATCGATGTTTTATTTACATCAAATGCCTAATCTGAAACCTTTAGGAATTTTGCTAATAATCGGTATTATTATTTGTGTGATTGGATATGCTATATTTAGTAAATTACAAAGAAAATTTGCAGAAGAGTTATAATTAATATAAAAAGAGAGGATGTACTATGAAATTTGATTTTGATAAAAAACCTGGAAAACTACTAAATACTAAAGAATACGAGGAGGTAGTACCAATTATATCTATTATATTTCCCATAATAAATAATGATAAAATGAATATTAATTCTATTAATTCTATATTGAATCAGACATATCCTAATTTTGAATTAATAATTATTGGAAATTATAATGAATACAAACTAAATGATAAAAGAATAAAATTAATTGATAAAGTATATGATAACATTTTCGATGCATATAATTATGGAGAGAAGAATGTTAACCAAGAGTCAAAATATTTGGTTTTCTTTAAAGAAGGGGATTTAATGGAAACTACATATTTAGAAACTACATATTGGTCTTTAATTACGCATTCTAAAGCATCATGGGCTTATTCGAATGCTGTTGTATATGGCGAAAAAAGTATAGAAAATAAATTGTTTGATGAATATTATTCTCCACAAAAACTAAATTCAAATTTATTATTTATGATTAGAAGAGAAGCTTTTGAAGAAATCAATGGTTTTCAAAGCAATGCCGACTATGCAGTTGGGTTCTCAATATTTTGGAAAAATTTGATAAAAAAAGGGATGGCACCAGTACATTCTACATGGTATTTGAATTGGATGTCATATCAAAATTATAATTCATATTATAATGTTAAAAAGCATATTAATGTGGAGTATGAGGAAAGCAGAAATAAAGGAGTACAATTTCCATTTTTTAAATATAATTATGAAGAAATAGATTTTGAAAATGAAAATCTTGTGAAAGTAAAGCAGAAAAAAAATAATAAGATAAATATTCTCATGATTGTTCCATGGATTATTATTGGTGGAGCAGATATATTTAATTTGGAATTGATAAAAAGATTGGATAAAAATAAGTATACGTTTACTTTAATTTCTACGGAGCCAGCAATAAATAATTTAAGACAAAAAATTGAAAATATAGCTGATGTATATGATATTACTTCTTTTATTGAATGTAAAGATTACATATCATTTATAAAATATATTATGGAAAAAAACAATATAAATATGATATTTAATACAAGTAGTTTCTTTGGTTATTCAATTTTACCATATTTAAAGGGAATGTATCCACAAATTCCAATTGTTGATTATATTCATATGGAAGAATGGTATAACAGAAATGGTGGATACGCTCGTAGTTCTAGTATGTTAGAAGGAATAATTGACAAAACATTGGTTTGCAATTCGGTTACTGAAGAAATATTAGTAAATTATTTTAAAAGAAAAGATAATGAAGTTGAAACTGTTTATATAGGTGTTGATACTGAAAAATTCAACCCTGATAAATATGATAAAATGCAATTAAGAAAAAAATATGGACTGGAAAACAATAACAAAATTATAATCGGATATATATGTAGAATATCAGAGCAAAAAAGACCAATGCTATTAGCGGAAATCATTAAAAAAACTATTAGTAGAAGAAAAGATGTATTGTTTTTAATTGTTGGTGATGGCTCTATGTTAAAAAATTTAAAAGAGGCTTTAAAAATGAAAAAATTGCAAGAAAATATAAAATTTTTACCAAGCACGAATAAAACACCAGAAATGTATAGAATATCGGATATAACAATTAATTGTTCAATTAAGGAAGGTCTAGCTCTAACAGCGTATGAATCTTTATCAATGGGGGTACCGGTAATATCAGCAGATGTTGGAGGTCAAAGAGAACTGGTTGGTGACGATGTTGGAAAGCTAGTGCCAAGTTATCAAAATGAAAAAGAGATATATAAATTCAATTATACAGATAAAGAAATTAATAATTATGTTGAAGCAATAGATGATGTAATTTCAAGATTAGATAAAGTAAAATTAAATTGTAGAAAAAAAATATTAAATAGATTTACACTAGAACAGATGGCTCAAAACATGGATAAACAATTTGATTATATATATAATAATCCTAATAAAGATAAGATCAAAATGGGACTAGCATTGAATAAATCCATTGGAATTACAAAAGAATTAATAATAGCTAGTATGTTTGAGGATAAAGACAAAACAATATATCAAAGTAGTAATTTTTTTGAAAAAGTGTATAGCAAAGATGTTAAAAAAGTAAAAAAATTAAAAGTAGCAAAAAAATTGAAAGAAAAATTGTGGAATTTTAAATTATGGAGAAAATTTACACAGTCGAAGGTTTGGAAATTTTTTAGGAAGATAGTAAGGAGAGGATAGTTTATATGGAAAAATTTGATTATTTAATAGTTGGTAGTGGTTTATTCGGAAGTACTTGTGCGAATTTACTAAAAAATAATGGAAAAAAAGTTTTAGTAATAGATAAAAGAAATAATGTTGCTGGAAATGTATATACTCAAGAAATAGAAGGAATACAGGTACATAAGTATGGTGCACATATATTTCATACAGATTATAAAGATGTTTGGAACTATGTTAATTCATTTGTTGAATTTAATAGATATACAAATTCTCCAGTTGCAAGATATAAAGACGAAATTTATAATATGCCTTTCAATATGAATACATTTTCAAAAATATGGAATGATGTTATTACTCCAGAGGATGCTTTGAAACATATAAATGAAGAAAAGAAAGAAATGGAAGGAAAAAATATAAGCAATTTAGAAGAACAGGCAATTTCATTAGTTGGAAGAACTATATATGAAAAGTTAATAAAGGGATATACAGAAAAACAATGGAATAGAAATTGCAAAGAATTGCCAGCATTTATAATTAAAAGATTACCAGTCAGATTAATATATGATAATAATTACTTTAACGACAAATATCAGGGAATACCAATTGGGGGGTATACAAAACTGGTTGAAAAAATGCTTGAGGGAATAGAAGTAAGATTAAATACGAATTATTTTGATAACAGAAAAGAATGGAACGAAATTGCCGAAAAGGTGATATATACTGGAATGTTGGATGAATACTTTGAATATAAACTAGGCAGACTTGAATATAGATCATTAAAATTTGATACAAAAATTATAGAAAAAGAAAATTATCAAGGAAATGCTGTTGTTAATTATACAGGCAAAGAAGTTGCATATACACGAGTTATAGAGCATAAGCATTTTGATACAACACAATCAAGTAAAAAAACTGTAATAACATATGAATATCCTGATGACTGGACTCCAGAAAAAGAAGCTTATTATGTAATAAATGATGAAAAAAATAATGAGCTTGCTGAAAAATATAGAGCTTTAGCTAATAAAGAGAAAAATGTTATTTTCGGAGGTAGATTGGCTTCATATAAATATTATGATATGGATGATGTAATAAAAGAGGCAATGAATATTGTTAGTAATGAGTTAAAGTAAAAATTTTAGGAGGAATTTAGTATGATTAATAAATTTAAAAAATTGATAAAAAAAGAAATAAAGAGTAAAAGCGATGAAGATTTAAATAAGGAAATATATAATTTTGCTAAAAATGATATTTTAGTGCTTGTACCAGATTTCCCTTCAAACGAGTTTAAAAATATAAATATAGAAATATATAGGAGAGTAAAAGAATATTTAAAAGAAGGATTAAAAATAGATGTTGTTGTTGCAAATGATTATTTTATAGCAGATACTTATTCTTATCAATTTGATAATATTAACATACTAAGAACAGGATATAATCAAGTTAGAAATTTATTACTAAAGAAGAAATATAAGAAAATTTTGATTCATAAACCAGTGTTAACATATTATAAGATTTTGAATGCTGTTGATATTAAGGATACTCAAATAATATTATATTCATATGGCGATGATTTAAACTGTGATATAAAAGGTGTTACTGATAAATATCATATTCAAGAAAATTCTGATATAGAATCATATAACACAAGAGAAAATTTTAAATTTATATTTATGAACTTAAAACAGAAAGAAATATTTGAAAAAGTAAATAATATAAAATTAAACAATGTAGATATAATTTCTGATGGTAAGAGCGATGTGAAATTGATAAAAGAATTTAACAAAGTTGAAAAGATAGAAATTCCAGAGATGAGTAACAAACCATTATTGTCGATTAGTATAGCTTCATATAATGTATCAAGTTTTATCATTCAAATATTATGTAATCTACTAAGATCTAAATATGCAAATAAACTTGAAGTTTTAGTTATAAACGATGGATCAAAAGATAATACTGTAGAAGTTGTAGAAGAATTTATAAATAAATATTATAAAGGAAAAAATCAAAGTATTATTAGAATGATAGATAAACCAAATGGAGGTCATGGCTCTACAATTAATAAAGGTATAGAATTAGCAACAGGAAAATATTTTAGATTACTTGATGGAGATGATTATTACGTAATTAATCAATTAGATAAATTTATGGAATTTATTGAAAATGAAGACTCAGATATGATTTTTACTGAATATTATGAAGATTTTGCTGTTAATGGCGAGTATAAAAAAACTGATTTATATAAAAAAATGATACCAGGGTATCAATATAAATTTGATGAAATATGTGTACCAGGAAATGAAAAAATAGATTGGGGACCACTTCTTCATACTACAACATATAAGACAAATTTATTGCAAAATTTAAAGTTTAAAATTGATGAACATTGCTTTTATGTAGACAATGAATTTAATTTAATGGGAACATTTGTAAGCAATACAGTAACTTTTTATCCGTTGTATATTTATAGCTATTATTTAGGAAGAGCAGGACAATCTGTGTCACCAGAGTCTTATAAGAAAAATGTAAAACAATTAGAAAAAGTGTGTATGAGAATTATTGAAGAGTATAATGCTAGAAAAGATAGCTTGTCAAAGGAAAAACAAAATTATATTGAAAAACATATGGTAATAAACCTATGTTATACAATGTATTGGATTGTAACTGAACTATATAAAGAAAAAAATCCTTTTATAGAATTTGATGATAAGTTAAAGAAATATCCTGAATATTATAATAGTGAAAAAATTATTAATAAAAGAATAATTGCACTAAGAAAAACCAAAGGAAATTTTATGTTACTTAATAAAATAAAATAAAAGTGAAAATAAGGAGTTTTATTGTGGGAAAGATAAAAAATTATTTTACAAAATTAAGTAATCTTCTAAATTATGATTTTAGTAAATATGAGAATAACAGTAATGATGTGTGATATTCTGAAATTGATATAACACAATATGGAAAAAAAGTAATAGATATAGCACAAATGAGGAGATAGAGAAAATAAGTAAAAAAGCATATACTGAGTTAGAAAGTGCAATAAATATATTTTTTTAATAGATATAAGAATAAAAGAGAAAGGTGAATTATAGCAATGCATAAAAAAGTAAAGAAATATACAAGTATTATTTCATTGTTTTCGACCATGCTAATAGTACTATTAGCATATATAATATTTAAATATGCACCATTTGGAGATAAATCGTTTGCTGTAATGGATGCGCAAATACAATATTTAGACTTCTTTTCATTTTTACAAAATATTTTATGTGGAAAAGATAGTATGTTTTATAGCTTTAATACAGCAATAGGAGGATCTGCAATAGGAATTTTTGGATATTATTTGGCATCACCTATAAATTTGTTGTTAAAATTTATAAATGATAAAAATGTATTTCTAAATATTGCGATTTTATTAAAATTATCAATTGCATCATTTACATTTTCTTATTTCTTAAAGAAAAGATTTTATGAAAAAATAAATCCATTAATTAATATAGTTTTATCTGTATCTTATTCTTTAATGCAATATAGTATAGCGCAGGCATCCAATGTTATGTGGTTAGATGGAATATATATGTTACCATTAATATGTTGGGGAATTGATAAAGTAATAAGAGAGAAAAAAATACATTTTTTAAGCATTTCTATTGGCTTATCTATAATCTTTAATTGGTATACTGGAGGAATAAATTGTGTATTTTCAGCATTTTATTTTATATTTGAATTAATCATTAAAAATATAGAAATAAAACAAAAAATTAAAGAAAATCTTAAAACTTGTGTTATTTATGCATTAGCTATGTTTGTAGGAGTATTGATATCAGGAGCTTTATTTGTCCCTGTAGTATTTTCTCTAATGGGTGGAAAAGGCGGTACATTTGATATAGCAATGATAAAAAATGAATTTTACGGAAATATAATAAGTACAATTGCTAATTATCATATAGGTTCGGTTAGCACATCACAATCACTTTCAATATATTGTGGAGCTTTTCCTGTAATTGGATTTTTATGTATGATTACTTCAAAAAATATATCTATGAAAAAGAAGATTATATCTTGTTTAATGCTAATAGTTATGATTACAACATGTTATTATACACCACTATTTATATTGTTTTCATTATTTAAAAATTCGACAAGTTATTATTTTAGATACTCATATGTAATAATATTTACATTTATATATATAAGTTCATTTGGATTTATAAATATTGAAAAAGAACAGAAAGTTAAAGTATATAAATATTTATTATATTTTTCAGTACTTATATTGATTTTGCAATTGGTTTCAAAATCGGCGGATATAAAATATATATATGCAACTATCTTTTTCTTAATGATTGATGTATGTGTATTATTTAAAATAAATAAAGAAAGAAAAAGATTATTAAATATATTTTTAGTTGGATTATTTTTTTTAGAAACATTTCTAAATATAAAGGTAATGTTTAGAGAGGGTAGTAGTGATATCCTATATAAAGATTATTCAGTGAATCAACAAAAACAAATAGATGAAATAAAGGAGTATGATAATTCAAATTATAGAATTAGTCAAACTATGTTTAGAAACTACCAAAACGAGAGTGAGTTACCAGCCTATTATAATGATGCACTTGCATATAATTATATGTCAATTTCTGGGTACACATCTTCGCCAGATAATAATGCTCTTGAATTGTTGTCAAATTTGGGTTATAGAACGGAAGGTGAATGTATTACTATAGTAAATACATCAATATTGCCAGTTGATTCGTTATTAGGGGTAAAATATATTTTATCAAACTATCAAATAAATGGATTAGAAAAGATCAAAGAGATAGGAACTTATAATGGAAAAGACGTATATCATAATAAATATTCATTAGGTATGGCTTTTAGTACTAGAGATTTACAAAATGTTGAAGAAAATGGTAATTCTTTTGAGTATGTTAATAATTTGTATTCTAGTATATTAGGAGAAAAAGTTGAAGTATATAAAAAAGCAAAATATAAAATGGAAGATAATGTAAATATTCAAACATACACAGTAGAAAATATGGGAAATAACAACGATAAATATTCGTTATATGCATATTTTCCTTGGAAAAACCAATATGATGGAGAAATATATTCAAATGGAAAATGTATAACACAGTATGCAAAATGGCTATCACCTAAAATTGTATATATTCCTATTGAAAATGCTGATAATACAGAGATTGAAATTAAGGCCAAGGAAGAAATTAAAACAGATGAGGCACAAATATATTTTGTCGATTTAGAAAAGCTAGAATATGCTACTAAAAAGATAAATGAAAATGAAATAGAACAAATTGACTTTTCAAAAAATAAGATAAATATTAATTATAATAATGAAAAAAGCATGAAAAATCTTCTTATTACAATTCCATACACTAAAGGGTGGATTTTGAAAATAAATGGAGAAGAATGTCAGTTAAATGAATACAATAAAATTATGAAAATTGAATTATTAGAAGGTGTAAACAATATTGAATTAACATATAAAGCCCCTGGTTATAAATTGGGAATTATTGCTTCAAGTATAGGTATAATAATATTAGTGTTTGAATTTATATATGTAAGAAAGAGAGGACAAAAAGTTGAATGAAGAAAATATTGAAGTAAGTTTAATAGTTCCTTGCTTCAATGAGGAGAAAAATATAAAAAACTTCGTAGAAAGTGTAAAAAAGAATTTTAAAGGAAAAATATCTGACTACGAAATAATTTTTGTAAATGATGGAAGCAAAGATAATACTTTAATAGAAATTGAAAAAAGCATGGAAAATAGTAGTAATATAAAGTTAGTTAACTTTTCGCGAAATTTTGGTAAAGAAGCTGCAATGTATGCGGGATTAGAACAATGTAATGGAAAATATTCTGTAATTATAGATGCAGATTTACAACAAGATCCAAAATATATTGTAGAAATGAAAGAAATCCTTGATAGTAATAAAGAATATGATGAAATTGCAGCTTACCAAGATAAAAGAAAGGAAGGTAAATTCGTAACAATTCTAAAAGATAGATTCTATGAGGTTATGTCGAAAGAAACTGGATTAAATATGAAGAATGCAGCCAGCGACTTTAGAATGTTTAGAAAAGATGTTGTGAATGCAATTTTAATGTTAAGCGAAAAAAGCAGATTTTCTAAAGGAATATTTTCATATGTAGGATTTAATATTTATTATATTCCATATGAAGTTAAAGAACGAGAATTTGGAGAAACAAAATGGAACCTAAAAAAATTGTTAAAGTATGCACTTAATGGAATTACAGATTTTTCAGTTAGTCCTTTATATATACAATTAAAATTTGGCTTATTGACATTTGTCATATCTATAATTATGTTGATAATAACATGTATTAATAATGGTGACTTGTACTGGAAAATTACTGAAACTGTGTTGTTAATTATTTCCATTGAAAATATATTATTTGGAGTTACTAATTTTTATATAGGAAAAATATTCACAGAAATAAAGAATAGACCAATATATATAGAAAGAAAAGGAAAAAATAAATGAAGAAAAATCTAATTGAATTTATAAAAGAAAAGTATACAAAATATAAAGAAATTTTAAATTATTTGATAGTTGGTGTGCTAACTACAGTTATTAGTTTAGGCTCTTATTATGCGCTTGTATTTACAATATTAAATCCAAAAAACGGAATACAACTGCAAATTGCAAATATAACATCGTGGATTTTATCAGTTACATTTGCATATATTTCAAATAGAATATTTGTATTTAAAAGTAAAGGAAAAAATATTTTTAAAGAAGCTACTAAGTTTTATATGGCACGTGTTAGTACTTTGTTAATTGATATGCTTTTTATGTTTTTATTTGTTAGTATAGCAAATATGAATGATAAAGTTGCAAAAATAATAGTACAGATAGTAATTTTGGTTTTAAATTATGTGTTTAGCAAGTTATTTGTTTTTAATGGAAAAACAAAAGAATTAGAATAACATAAAAAAAGTATAAATTATGTTTAGCTATAAAAATAAATTAAATATATCATAGATGTGTTAAATCAGTTTTGAGTTCATAAAATATAAGGAGTATAAATATTGAAATGTCATATGAAGAAAATAAAAGTAAGAGATTTGATTACATTGATCTCATAAAAGCTATTGCTATATTTTTTGTAATTATGATTCATAATTACAAAGCATCTGTTGATTTTGTTGTATCTCCAAGTTTAAAAACATATATTAGTTTTATTGTAAGGCTTATGATTGAAGGAGTACCACTGTTTGTTACTGTTAATGGTTTTTTAATAATAAATAAAAGATTAGATCTAAGAAAGCATATTAAAAAAATAATGAAAATATTATTAATAATATTTATATGGAGTTTAATATATATAATAATTTTTTCTAAGGGAAATATAAGTGCTAAAGAAATAATTCATAATATTCTTACAGTAGATATTAATAATGAATATTCTGGCATATTATGGTTTTTGCAAAATTTGATTACATTGTATTTGTTATATCCAATATTAAATATAGTTCATGACAATAATAAAAAAGTATATAATTATTTTTTTATTGTTGTAGTATTTTTTACAATAGGTACTAAATCTTTAGATATGATATTTAATTTATTAAATTTATATAATATAAATGATTACACATATTGGCTTAGTGATTGTATTCAGCATTATAATCCAATTTCAAATGGAGCATTTATTTTATATTTTATGTTAGGTGGATATATTTATGAGAATAAAGAGCTTTTATTAAAAAACAAAAATAAAATATTTATTATTACATTATTGATTACAATAGTGAGTATAAGCTACGGAATTTTTGTATCAGATATTAATAAATCTTTTTATAGTAGCAATTATCTATATTGCTCTTTAGCAATGGTAATGTATATATTAAGTATTTTTATTGTGAGCTTTAAATTTAAAAATAATAATTTTTTTACAAGGATAATATGCTCAATTGGTAAAAACTCAATGGGAATATATCTTGTACATATAATCGTAGTAAAGTTAGTTTCAGAATATATTACATTTGTATCTTTGGGGAAAACAATTATTTCTTCAATTATAATAGTATTCATTTGTTTGTGTATAACAATTGTTTTAAGAAAAATTCCATATGTTAATAAGATAATAACAATTTGAAAATATTGTTTTATTAAGAAGATAAGTTGCAAAATACTTATCTTTTTTGTTTGAAAAAATTACTATAAATTTTATATTGAAATACAGTAAGTATTTGGTTTATAATAAGAAATATGGAGGGGAAAGATATGAAAAAAAAAGTTCTTTTTATAATGGTTATAATAATGTTATTTTGTATAAAATTTGTTGGTGCAGAGAAAGTTACCATAAAAAATGATAATGATGAAGTAATTGATGAAAATAAAACGGAAGTGAATTATGAAATAGATGGAAAAGATGAAAAAAATATAGTAAATAATATAAAGACAATAGAAAATGGCGAATATAAGATACGAATTGAAGAAGATGATAATAAAATTTTTGATATAAAAGGTGGAAGTAATGAATCACGAGCAAAATTGCAAATATGGAATGATTGTAATGTAAAACAGCAACGATATATAGTTAATTATATAGGAGATGGATATTATAAAATTACAGCAAGAAATTCAAATAAAGTATTAGATGTTGAAAATGGAGGATTATATGAAGGAACAAAAGTACAACAATATGATTGGAATAATACAGATGCCCAAAAGTGGATTATAAAGAAAAACGAGGATGATACATATAGTATAATATCAAAATGTAATGGTTTATATATAACGGTTCCAAATTCAAATACAGCATGTGGAACAGAGCTTTTATTAAATAAAGAAAAAAACGATAAATCGCAAAGACTTAAATTCGAAAAAGTAAATGAAGAAATAGGAAAAAAAACAATAGAAGATGGAACATATGAAATAAAATCAGTAATGAATAATAATAAAGTTTTTGATATTGTTTCAGGAAGTACAGAATCAGGTGCAAAGCTTCAAATGTGGGAAGATGCCAATGTACCACAACAGAGGTTTAATATAAAATATATAGAAAATGGATTATATTCATTAACAGTAAAAAGATCAGGAAAAGTATTGGATGTTGTAAATGGAGTAATGGAAAATGGAAATAGGATACAACAGTATGATTGGAATAATACAGATGCACAGAAGTGGATTATAAGAGAAACAGAGAATGGGAGATATAATATAATTTCTAGAGGAACGGGATTATATTTAACTGTAGAAAATGGAGAAGTAAAAAATGGAACAAAAGTATCAACATATGGTAAAAGCAATAAATCAAATCAAGAATTTGTTTTTGAAAAAATTAAAATAGAAAAAGGTGTACAATCAATTGATGATGATGATTATGAGATTAGAACAGCGACAGATGATGAAAAAATCTTTGATATAGAAGGAGGAAGTAGTCAATCAAAAGCAAAGTTGCAAATATGGAATGATTGTGATGTATTACAGCAAAGATATAATATAAAGTATATAGGCAATGGATATTATAAAATTATAGCCAAAATTTCAAATAAAGTATTAGATGTTGAGAATGGAGGTCTATATGAAGGAACAAAAGTACAACAGTATGATTGGAATAATACAGATGCACAAAAATGGATTATTAAAAAAAATGAAGACAGTACATATAGCATAATATCCAAATGTAATAATTTAGCCTTAACAATTGAAGGTAATGATGTAACATGTGGGACTAAAATAGTATTATGTGAGTCTAATGATAATAATTTAAAACAAAAATTTATATTTGATAAAGTTGTGAAAGAAAATAGAACAAAAACAATAGAAAATGGCGAATATAAGATACGAATTGAAGAAGATAATAATAAAATTTTTGATATAAAAGGTGGAAGTAATGAATTACGAGCAAAATTGCAAATATGGAATGATTGTAATGTAAAACAGCAACGATATATAGTTAATTATATAGGAGATGGATATTATAAAATTACAGCAAGAAATTCAAATAAAGTATTAGATGTTGAAAATGGAGGATTATATGAAGGAACAAAAGTACAACAATATGATTGGAATAATACAGATGCCCAAAAGTGGATTATAAAGAAAAACGAGGATGATACATATAGTATAATATCAAAATGTAATGGTTTATATATAACGGTTCCAAATTCAAATACAGCATGTGGAACAGAGCTTTTATTAAATAAAGAAAAAAACGATAAATCGCAAAGACTTAAATTCGAAAAAGTAAATGAAGAAATAGGAAAAAAAACAATAGAAGATGGAACATATGAAATAAAATCAGTAATGAATAATAATAAAGTTTTTGATATTGTTTCAGGAAGTACAGAATCAGGTGCAAAGCTTCAAATGTGGGAAGATGCCAATGTACCACAACAGAGGTTTAATATAAAATATATAGAAAATGGATTATATTCATTAACAGTAAAAAGATCAGGAAAAGTATTGGATGTTGTAAATGGAGTAATGGAAAATGGAAATAGGATACAACAGTATGATTGGAATAATACAGATGCACAGAAGTGGATTATAAGAGAAACAGAGAATGGGAGATATAATATAATTTCTAGAGGAACGGGATTATATTTAACTGTAGAAAATGGAGAAGTAAAAAATGGAACAAAAGTATCAACATATGGTAAAAGCAATAAATCAAATCAAGAATTTATTTTTGAAAAAATTACTGAATTAAATGGAATTGATGTATCTTCATATCAAAATAACATTGATTGGAAACAGGTAAAAGAATCAGGAATCGATTTTGCAATGATAAGAGTTGGATATAGAGGTTGGGGTACCGGAAAAATTGTATATGATAATAGCTATAGTTATAATTTAGAAAATGCATTAAAAAATAATATTAAATGCGGAGTATACTTTTATTCACAAGCTGTAAACGAATCAGAAGCAATAGAAGAAGCAGATTTTGTAATTAATGCAATAAAAAATTATAACATTACTTATCCAATAGTAATTGACTCTGAATATGCAACAACATCACGAGTTGGTAGAGCTGATAACCTTTCAACAGAAGAAAGAACTAAGGTATGCAAGGCCTTTTGTGAAAGAGTACAACAAAAAGGATATTCTGGTATGATATATGCGAGTAAATTTTGGTTTTATAATAACTTAGATATGAGTAAATTATCGAACTATAAAGTATGGGTAGCACATTATACTAATTCTATAAATAATAAAACTGACTATAAGGGAAAATATGATATTTGGCAATATACTAGCAAGGGAAATATAGCTGGAATAAATGGAAATGTTGATTTAAATATAATATTTCAGTAAATAAAAAATTAACAATATAAAAATACAATAATTGAGAAGGTATAAAAATAGTTTATGGTTGAAAAGTAATACGAATAAAATTAATAGTTATGTTGATATTAATTATTAAATTTTGATTTGAAAATAATCAACAGACAAAGAGAACTAAAAATGTCCTTTGTCTGTCTTTATTTTGTGTTATATCAAAAATATATTGTTATTAAAATAAAAAAATTATATAATATCAAAAAGTAAAGGAGACCAACTATGAAAAATAATATAAAAAAAATCTTTCCAATCATACTCTCGTCAATTCTTTTCTGGATTATCCAAAACGCAATACTAAACTACGACCCAATAATATATCAATTTAATCCAATCTACCTTATAATAGGTATAGCAATATATTTAGCTCTATTAATATTTACAAGTAAAAAAATAATTCCAAAAATAGAGCACATAAAATACATACATATAGTGTTATTTTCAATATTTGGAATATTATCAATAGTATTAGGACAGCTACTAAAGGTAAATCCATCGTGGGATATGGGAGATGTATTTAATATAGCCAAAAACTATACAATAGGAAGTGAAGATATAGGAGCAGGATATCTATTACAATATCCAAATAACCAAATGATTACAGTCATATATATAGTTGTATTTAAAATATCATATATATTCAAATGTAGTGATTTTATAACTATAGCAACATTATTTAATTCATTAATAATAACAGCCACTGTAATTTTGCTATATTATTGTATAAATAAAATTTATAATAAATCCAAGGCACTATTAGCATTAATAATATGTTTATTTACAACACCATTATATATGCATTGTGCAATATATTATACAGATTCTTTATCAATGTTTTTTTCAACATTAATATTATTCTTATTTTTAATTTTAAAAGAAAATGAAAATAAAACAACATTGAAAAATATTTTATTAATTATAATGGGAATAACTTTAGCTATAGCTTGGAAAGTAAAGATTACAAGCATTTTTATAGCTATAGCAATAGTTGTATATCAAATTCTTACCAAAATAGATAAAAAAACATTAAAAAATTATTGTATTATTGGTATAACATCTATAGTTGTATTATTAGGATTTTCAATTAATATGAATAAACAATTGAATAAGTCATCTAACATAGAAAACTATAAAATGCCTATAGAACATTGGATAATGATAGGATTAGTTGATAATGGAAGTTATAACGAAGACCTTTTAAATTATACGCTTTCTTATAATAGTTATTCAGAAAAAAGAGAAGCGGATAGGTTAAAAATAAATGAAATTATGAGAAATTATACTTGCAATGATTTTATTAAACATCTAACTGTAAAATTAAAATATGCATGGACTGATGGAACATATTATGCACCAGCAAAATTAAGTAGAAACCCAGTAAATAAAAATATAATTCATGAATGCATATTAAATGATGGAAAATATTCAAATATTTATAAATATTTTCCACAAGTAATGCATTTAACATTGTTAATTTTAATAATCTTTAGTTGCATTAAATTAATAAAAGAAAAAGATTATACAAGTTATAAATATATATTATCAATTTCAATGGTAGGAATCATAGTATTTTTACTAATATGGGAAAATAGATCAAGATATATACTAACAATGTTTCCAATATATTTAGCTTTAGCTATAGATGGAATAGATTATATTGATAAGAAAATAAAAAGATACAGAAAATGTTAAAGAGTTCTACTGGCAATTTATAACTCTGTTATCCACTATAGTGAACGATAAGAAATACAGAATGATATAGTAAAATAATTAATTCATTTTTTGTTCACTATAGTGAACAAAAAGCAAAACAATAATAAAATTATCTCTCCACAAATATAACAAAAAAATACCAAAATACTTGCCATTAAATAAAAATTGCTATATAATGCAAAAAAACAAGGAGGTATGAATTATGGCAATTTTATTACCAGGCGGAGCTGGTTACATTGGTAGCCACACAGCAGTCGAATTATTAAACGCAGGAAAGGAAATCGTTATTATAGATAACTTTTCAAATAGCAAACCAGAAGTACTAGACAAAATAAAACAAATAACAGGAAAAGATTTTAAGTTTTACGAAATGGATTACTCAAATAAAGAAGAGCTAAACAAAGTATTCACAGAAAATAAAATAGATGCAGTTTTAAATTTTGCAGGATACAAAGCAGTTGGAGAATCAGTAAAAAAACCAATAGAATATTATATGAACAACATTTCAGGAGCTCTAGTTTTATTAGATGTAATGAGAGCACACAATTGTAAAAAATTTATATTTAGTTCATCAGCAACAGTATATGGAGATCCAGCAACAGTACCAATAACAGAGGATTTTCCAACAGGAGGAACAACAAATCCATATGGAACAACAAAACTATTTATAGAGCAAATTTTAAAGGATATATACAATTCAGATAACTCATGGGATATTTGCATACTAAGATACTTCAATCCAGTAGGAGCACACGAAAGTGGATTAATAGGTGAAGAGCCACAAGGAATTCCAAATAACTTAATGCCATATGTAGCAAGAGTTGCAGCCGGAATTTTACCAGAGCTATCAGTATTCGGAAACGACTACGATACTCCAGATGGAACAGGTGTAAGAGACTACATACATGTAGTAGACTTAGCAAAAGGACATGTAAAAGCACTTGAAAAACTTGACAAAGAGCACGAAGGTTTATTTATATATAATCTAGGAACAGGAACAGGTTATAGTGTTTTAGATATGGTAAAAGCATTTGAAAAAGCAACAGGTAAAGAAGTAAAATATAAAATAGCACCTCGTAGATCAGGTGATATAGCAAAATGCTATGCAGACCCAGCAAAAGCCAAAATAGAGCTAGGATGGGTTGCTGAAAAAAATCTAGATGATATGTGTAAAGACTCATGGCATTATATTGAAATGAGTCAAAATCAATAAAAATAATAAAAACTAATATAAAATTTAAACAAAATTGCTTTTGATTAAATTTATATTAGTTTTTTTATTTAATTAATCCCACAATAGTATCAACAACCAAATCAATCATAACATCATAATTCATACATTTATGCTTATGGTAAACAATTTCATGACATAAATCATCAATTAAATTAATAGAAATATGTACTTTTTCAGGCAAATTTTCACTGCAAATACCATGACTTTGAAGTAATTTTACAATTGTATCTGTCATATATATTTCGTGTTCCTGAAAAAAATGAGCAATATCCTCATCAGAATGTGTCATAGCCATAATTTCTTGATGTGCAGATTGTGATAATTTATGATTTTCAATAAAACGATTAATCATATTTTTTAAAACATCACGAAAATTTTGTGGACTTAAATCAACTTTTGTCGTTACAGTATTAAGCATAGGATAGAAAATATCACTAGCATACTTTTGAATACCGGCAATTAAAATATCATGTTTATCTTTAAAATATTGATACACAATACCTGTAGAAACTCCAGCTTTTTTAGCTATTTCAGCAGTATTTGTATTATAATATCCTTTTTCACAAATAAGATCAAATCCAGCTTTTATTATTTTTTCTTTTTTTTCAATAGAGCGCTTTTGAACAGGCTCTCTTATTTCGTTGTCACTCATATAGTATACACCTTTCCTTTTCAATACTATAAAATATAAATTAATTATTTTTTATTATATAAAATAATTTCCATAAAGTCAAATAATATGAAAAAAGTTTCATATTATATTGACTTTATTTTTATGAATGAGTATAATATACAAGAAAAAAATATGAAATTAATTTCACATAAGGAGGATAATAGTGGAAAAAATAGTAGAATTAAAAAATGTAAGTAAAACTTACAAAACAGGAGAAAAAGAATTTAAAGCATTAGATTCAATTGATTTATCAATAAACAAAGGTGAATTAGTAGTAGTTTTAGGACCTTCAGGAGCAGGTAAATCTACATTATTAAATTTAATTGGAGGAATGGATATTCCAACAAAAGGTGATGTTATAATAGATGGAGAAGATATTTCTAATTATAACGAAGACCAATTAAGTACATACAGAGCTGAAAATATAGGTTTTATATTCCAATTTTATAATATATTACCAACATTAACAGTACTAGAAAATGTAGATATAGTAAAAGAAATAGTAAAAAATCCTATAGATAGCAAAGAAGCTATAAAAGATGTTGGATTAATAGAACATATAAATAAATTTCCAAATCAATTATCAGGTGGTGAACAACAAAGAGTTTCAATAGCAAGAGCTATTGCAAAAAATCCTAAATTATTATTATGTGATGAGCCAACAGGAGCATTAGATTCAAAAACAGGTGTAGAAGTTTTAAAATTATTAAAAAAACAATGTGATAGAAATAATGGTTCAAATACAGTAATAATTGTTACTCATAATGCGTTATTTGCAGATATTGCAGATACAATAATTAGAGTAAAAAATGGTAAAATAGAAAGCGTAACACCAAATTCAAATCCTAAAAAGATTGATGAGGTGAAGTGGTAATGTTAAGAAAGAAAACTTTAAGAGATATAAAATATAACAAATCTCAATTTTTTACAATATTTTTAATGGTATTTTTAGGTGTATTTGTGTTTGCTGGAGTTCATGCGTATATGGATGGAATGCAAGTAAGTGCAGATAATTATTACGAAAAAAATAATCTTCAAGATTTATGGTTATCAGGTTTAAATTTTTCAAAAGATGATTTAAAACAAGTAAAAGAGCTTGATAATATTAAAGATGCAGAAAGAGCATTAACATTAACAACAACATTAGATAATTATGATGATATTACAATAGAAGCAAATTTTATTGAATCAAATAATATTTCAAAAATGTATGTTGTGGATGGAGAAGGATTTGATAAAGAAAAGTCTGGCCTTTGGTTTGATAGTTATTTAGCTAAAACATTAAATTTAAAAGTTGGAGATGAAATAACTCTTACATATCAAAAATATAAAATAAAAGAAAAAATAGTAGGATTAATAAATACACCAGACCATGTATATGCAGTAAAAGATGAGTCTGAAATATTTCCAAATCATAAAGATTTTGGATATGTATATATGTCAATAAACGAATTTCCAAAAGATTATATATATGATAATTTAAAACAAAAAATGATGGAAACAAATCCAATGTTAGCTCAAAGTGGAGTTAATATAGATAACCAAATGATAGAAAATAGTATTCCAAATTTTAATATAGAAGATTATTATGTTTTCAATTCAATGATTGTAGATGTTGATAATACAGATAAATTAAGCGAAACAAAAGCTGATATTGAAAACAACATAAAGTCTGCAATTGCTGTAACAGACAGAGAGGCAAGTGCATCATATGTAACATATAATTCAGAAATTGAAGAAGGTCAAACATATTCTAGTGTATTTACATTACTATTCTTATTTATAGCTGTATTATCAGTTGTAACAACTATGAATAGGTTTGTAAAAAAACAAAGAACACAAATAGGAACATTAAAAGCTTTAGGCTTTAAAAATAATAAAATTATTAGACATTATATTAGTTACGGATTTTATATAAGCATAGTAGCAAGTATAGTAGCCGTTGTGGTTGGGGATTTATCACTTGGAAAGTTTTTCTTAAATATGGAAGTTTCATATTTTGAAATGCCAGTATACCATACTGTAATTTTACCAATTGTATATATTTTAGCAATTGCAGTTATACTACTTATAACATTTGTAACATATTTATCGTGTAGAAAAGTGCTAAAAGAACCTGCTAGTGAAGCTTTAAGATTAGAAATTCCAAAAGTTAAACAAACTAAATTCGATTTAACAACAAAAGGAATATTTAAAAAATCATCATTATCAACAAGATGGAATTTAAGAGATATTGCTAGAAATAAAGGTAGAACAATAATGGGAATTGTTGGTGTAATAGGATGTACAATGCTTATCGTTTGTGCATTTGGAATGCTAGATACAATGAATTCATATTTAGATTGGCAATTTGATGATCTTTATAAATTTAAATATAAACTTACACTTGAAGATGATTATACTAATGAACAATATGATAAAATAATTAATGAATATGGAAATCAAACAAGTCAAACTTTAGGAATTGAAATTAAAAAAAGTGATGATTCTAAAGAAGCTAATTCAATTACAATAAATGATGCAAAAGAAGTTTTAAAGACAACTGGACATAAAAAAGAAATAATTGAATTAAAAGATGGAGGAGTATATGTTACAGAAAAATTAGCCAATAAATTAAATTTAAATGTTGACGATGAAATAACATGGCATGTATTTGGTAATGATAAATGGTATACAACCAAAATTGTTGGATTAAACCGTGACCCACAAAGTCAATCTCTTACTATGACAAGAAAATATGCAGAAGAATTAGGTTTAACATATAAGGCTGATTCAGTATATACGAATTATGATTTAAGTAACACTACAGAAATTGAAGGTGTAAAAACAATTCAAGGTATTGAAACATTAAAACAAGGAATGCAAAGTATGTTACAAACAATGAAGATGATGATTGTTATATTAATACTTGTTTCAGCAATACTAGGTTTTGTTATTATATATAATTTAGGAATATTATCCTTTAGTGAAAAACAATATCAATTTGCAACATTAAAGGTATTAGGTTTTAAAGATAAACAAATAAAAAAGATATTTATAAAACAAAATATTTGGATTACAATTGTTGCAATAATACTAGGTTTACCACTAGGATTTATGATGACAGATTATATTTTCAAAGCAGCACTTGGAGATAATTATGACTTTAGTGCAAAAATAAATTTTGTGTCGTATCTATATGCAATACTAGGAACATACATAGTATCATGGGTAGTAAACAAAGTGCTATCAAAAAAAGTAAAAAGTATAGACATGGTCACAAGCTTAAAAGCAAACGAATAACAACCAAAAAATGGGGACGGTCCTTGAAAAATAATGGAACGGTCCTCAAAAAAAAAGGGAAAATGGCTCTTGAAAAGAATAGGCCAAGGACCGTCCCAGAAAATTGGAGGTATTTTATGATAAAATTAGTATTAGTTAGACACGGACAAAGTGAGTGGAATTTAGAAAATAGATTTACAGGATGGACAGATGTAGAATTATCACCAAAAGGAATTCAAGAAGCTAAAGAAGCAGGAATTGCATTAAAAAATAAAGGATATCATTTTGATTTGGCATATTCTTCAGTCTTAAAAAGAGCAGAAGATACATTGGATTTTATTCTTAAAGAGATGGGTGAAGAGAATATACCAATTAAAAGAAGTTGGAAATTAAATGAAAGACATTATGGTGCACTACAAGGTTTAAATAAAGATGAAACAAGAAAAAAATATGGCGATGAGCAAGTTTTACTTTGGAGAAGAAGTACAGATGTAAGACCACCTGAATTAGATGAAAATGACGAAAGATATCCTGGAAATGATCCAAAATATACAGATTTAACAAAAGATGAATTACCTAAAACAGAAAATTTAATTGACACAATAAAAAGAGTAACAGAATATTGGAAATCAGATATTGAACCAGATATAAAAAATGGAAAAAATGTTATTATAGTTGCACATGGAAATAGTTTAAGAGGTTTGATGAAGTATTTAGATAACATAAGTGATGAAGATGTAATTAAATTAGAAATTCAAACTGGAAATCCTATTTGTTATGAATTAGATGATAATTTAAAACCTATAAGACATTATTATGTAAAAGAAAATAAATAGTTATAATTTAAGTTTTTAGTAGCAGTTCCTGAGATATTGTATTATAAATATTGTGTTTTACATAATTTTATAATATAATATTCAAAAAATAAATAAGAGGAATATGTAATGATTAAAATAACAAATATTAAAATAAGAGCAGATTTATCTGATGACGAATTATTTGAAAAGATTTATAAAAAATATAAAATCAATAAAAACGATGTAACTGAAAGAAGAATAATAAAAAAATCAATTGATGCACGAAATAAAGCTGATATATTTTATAATTATTCGGTAGAGCTTGAATGTAAAAATGAAAATAAAATAAAAAATGTTCAAATTGTAAAAAAAGAAGAACCTTTTAAAATTATTGTAAATAGAAAATCTTCAAAAAGACCAGTTATAATTGGAGCTGGACCTGCAGGTCTATTTTCAGCATTAACATTAGCTCAAAATGGTATAAAACCAATAATAATTGAGCAAGGAAAAACTGTAGACGAACGAAAAAAAGATGTTGAAGAATTTCAAAAAACAGGAAAACTAAATACATTATCAAATGTTCAATTTGGAGAAGGAGGAGCAGGTACATTTTCTGATGGTAAATTGACAAGCGGAATTCATAATCCTTTATGCAAAATTGTTTTAAAAGAGTTTTATAATTTTGGAGCACCAGAGCAAATCTTATATATAAATAAACCACATATAGGAACAGATAACTTAATAAATATCATACGAAATATGCGAAATGAAATAATAAAGCTAGGTGGAGAATTTTTATTTAATGAAAAAGTAACAGACTTTGAGTTTGAAAATTCAAAAGTAACAGCTGTTATATGTGGCAAAAGAATAGAAACAGATACGGTAATTTTAGCAATAGGACATAGCGCAAGATCGACATTTGAAAAATTATACGAAAAAGGCGTAAAAATGGAAAAGAAAAACTTTTCTATTGGAGTTAGAATAGAGCATAAACAAAGCATGATTAATAAATCACAATATGGAGAAATTACGAAATTAAAACTACCACCAGCAGAATATAAAATGGCATATCATGGAGAAAATCGTTCATGCTACACATTTTGTATGTGCCCAGGAGGAACAGTAATTGCATCATCAAGTGAACCGGAAACTATTGTAACAAACGGAATGAGCGTATATGCACGTAATGGTGAAAATGCTAATAGTGCAGTTCTAGTTAATGTAACACCAAATGATTTTAAAGGTGAATCACCACTAGAAGGAATGTACTTCCAAAAAGACTTGGAGCAAAAAGCATTTAAGTTAGGAGGAAGTAATTATAATGCACCAATACAAAGATTTGAAGACTTTGAAAACAACGTAAAATCTACACATATAGGTGAAATAAAACCAACATATAAGCCAGGAGTAACGCTTTCAAATTTAAATGAAATATTGCCAGACTTTATATCAAAAACTCTAATTGAAGGTATAAAATATTTTGATAAATCAATAAAAGGATTCGCACATCCAGATGCAATATTAACAGGAGTAGAAACAAGAAGCTCATCACCAGTGCAAATAACAAGAAACGAAAATAAACAATCAAACATAAAAGGATTATATCCATGTGGAGAAGGAGCTGGATACGCAGGAGGAATAATGTCTGCTGCTGTTGATGGCATAAAATGCGCTATAGCAGTTCTAACTCAAGAATAAATTTTAAATAATAAAAAAGCATAATTGTCCATAAATCTCATACATAATAAAGAGGTGATTTATGTGGGCGAGTATGCTTTTTTAGTTTATATTGGATGTATAATATTAATCTTAATTATAGGAAAGCTCTTTTTATTTCCAATAAAAAAAATCTTTAAATTAGTAATAAATTCCATTATAGGAGGAATATTAATATATGTAATAAATATTATTGGAAGCGGATTTAATTTTCACATAGGACTTAACTGGTTGACGATATTATGTTCTGGATTTTTAGGAATTCCAGGAGTGATATTACTTATAATTTTAAAAATTTTTATGTAAAAACTTTAAATATTCCAAAATAAGGTATATAATTAAGACTGCAAAAATAATATGCAAGGAGGAATAAATATGAAAAAAGGAAAAGTTGTTTTAGTAGGAACTGGATTTGTAGGAATGAGTATGGCATATGCTATGCTAAATAGAGGAGGAGTAAACGAACTAATATTAATAGATATAGATAAAGACAAAACAATCGGAGAAGAAATGGATTTATCTCATGGATTACCATTTGCACCACAAAAAATGGTCATAAAAGCTGGAGATTATGATGAATGCAAAGATGCAGAAGTTGTTGTAATAACAGCAGGAATTGCACAAAAACCAGGTCAAACAAGATTAGAGCTTACAGAAACAAATACAAAAATTATGAAAAGTATAACAAAAAGCATTATGGCAAGTGGATTTAATGGCGTAATTGTTGTAGCAAGTAACCCTGTTGATATAATGACATATGTTGTAGCTAAAGTTTCAGGACTACCAAAGAACAAAGTAATTGGTTCAGGAACAGTATTAGATACAGCAAGATTACGTTATATAATGGCAGAATACTTAAATGTATCAAGCAAAAATATTCATGCATATGTAATGGGAGAGCATGGAGATTCATCATTTGTTCCATGGAATCATGCATATGTAGGATGCAAAAAAATATCTGATGTAATGAAAGATAATAATCACCCAATGGACGATTTAGAAAAAATTCACAAAGATGTTGTAAACGCAGCATATGAAATAATTAACAAAAAGAAAGCAACATACTATGGAATTGGTGTAGCATTAAGCAGATTAGTAAAAGCAATTTTAGAAGATGAACATGGAATATTAACTGTATCAGCATATTTAAAAGATGGAGAATACGGACAAGATGATATATACATTGGAGTTCCAGCGATTATTTGTTCAGAAGGTATAAGAGAAGTTGTTAACTTAGATTTAACAGATGAAGAGCAAGCAAAACTTGATGAAAGTTGCAAAATTATAAAAGAAATGAGAGCAAATTCAATAGAAAAAATAATTAATGAATAAAAATTAATAATCACTAAAAATCGATTATAATATAAAGACTCCCAAATATCGTTAGTTAAATAGTAAATATTTTAGAATTAAAAAATAGCATAAAAGTAATATATTTTATTTGCTTTTATGCTATTTTCTTGTTATAATATGAAATGCACGTTATAAACCAAGAATCCAAGAGAGGAGTTTTTGATGGAACAACAAATTGTTCAAATTCCAAGTGGAAAGGCAATAATAATAATTTGTGGCCCAACCACTTGCGGAAAATCTTCTATTGCTCGCAGATTGTTAAAAGTGTGCAATGGAAAGTACATTTCCTATGAAAGAATCGGAAATTCAATTCCCACAAAAATGGGAAAAGAGAAGTATGTTCTTGCAACTACCAAAATGTTTGCTCAGGAAATTGAAAAAGCAGTTATGAGTGAACAATATGTAGTAATTGAAACGCCCTTTGTTGAGGAATGTCAGCTGTCAGGATTGATAGTTAGCCTTAGAATCTACGGGTACAATGGTGATATTACACTTATTGAAGTGAATTTACCAAAGAACATTCATCTTGATTATTGGCAGAGGAAACACAATCCAAAGCCAAATAAGAAAGTTCTTTTGCAAGAAAGAGCAATCTTTGAAAAAGAAATTCTTGCCACTGACCACAGCAAAGATGGAGGAGTTAATGAGATTAGAATTACTAATCCAAATGCTGTGAAGTATAAAAAAGCTTGAATAATCAATTGAATTTCTAAATGGTGGCCCTATGCACTTTGTGCGTAGGGCTTTTTTTCTTGTAGAAAAATATAAAACAATAAAAAAAATTGAAAAAATAAATCTTAATAACAAATTTTTTGAAAGACGAAAATTATCATAATAACATAAGCAACTGAATATAATATTAGCAAATACATAAATATGGAGGACGAGTCTATGAAAGCACAATACGAAAAGGAAACAATAATAGAAGAAAAAACAGAGGCTGAAAAAGATAAAGAGCTAATGTTAACAATATTACAAACAAAAAAAAGCATCCAAGAAGCATCAATAAATTATGAATATGCTGACGGAAAATTAATAGATTATTTTTTATACACAGTAAAAGCAGAACAAGCAAAATTAGATTATTTAATTGAACAAGCAAAATCAAAAGGATTAACTTTAGAAATTACCGAAAATGCAAATTTAAAAAAAGGATAAAAGTTGGGATGGCTCTGCAAAGGTGTCAAAAAGGACTGTCCCAATTGACACAAATCATAAAAAATTTTCAATCAACTATTGAAAGAAATCAAAAGATATGATAATATAGTTAACATATTAAGCCAATTAAAAAGCAAAGTAGTACATAATAAAAATATTTTACAGAGAATTGAGCACAAGCTGAGAGCTCAAAAATAAAAATGTACGAAATTTCACTTTTTAGGTTATATGCTGAAACAACAGTAGGCATATGCGGTTGAACCGTTAAAACTATAACAAGGTATATAATAAAATTATATATAAATTTAGGTGGTACCACGAAACTATTCGTCCTATTAAGGATTGAATAGTTTTTTTGTGTCATGTCAATAGTTGTCAAAAAGAACCGTCCCCATTGACAACACTGGTACCAAAAATAAAAAGGAGGAAAATTTTTATGAAAGATCAAATCGAACAAATTAAGCAAACAGCAATTGAAGAAATAAAAAAATCTTCAGATTTAAAAACACTAGGCGAAACTAAAGTAAAATTTTTAGGAAAAAAAGGTGAATTAACATCTGTATTAAGAGGTATGGGAGCACTATCACCAGAAGAAAGACCAGTAATAGGAAGCTTAGTAAATGAAGTAAGAGACGAATTAGAAAAATTAATATCAGAAAAAGAATCAGAATTTAAACAAATAGAATTAAATAAAAAATTATCAGCAGAAACAATAGATATAACACTTCCAGGGAAAAAAGTAAAAAAAGGAAGCAAAAACCCAATGAATATAGTAATAGAAGAAATAGAAGATCTATTCGTATCAATGGGGTATGATGTAATATCAGGACCAGAGCTAGAAACAGACGAATTCTGTTTTGCAAGACTAAACTTACCAGAAGGACATCCAGCAAGAGACATGCAAGACAGCTTTTATATAACAGACAACTACTTATTAAGAACACAAACATCAGCAGTACAAGCAAGAACAATGCTAGAATATGGTGGAAACAAACCAATAAGAATGATATGCACAGGAAAAACATACAGAAGAGAAGATGATGCAACACATTCACACCAATTCAACCAAGTAGAAGGACTAGTAATAGACAAAAAAGAAAACAATGTATCACTAGCAAATCTAAAAGGAACACTAGAAGTATTCATGAAAAAAATGTTAGGAGAAAAAACAGAGCTACGATTCAGACCAAGTTACTTCCCATTCACAGAGCCATCATACGAAGTAGATGTAACATGCTTCAAATGCGGAGGAAAAGGATGCCCACTATGCAAAAAAACAGGCTGGATAGAAGTACTAGGAGCAGGAATGGTACATCCAAATGTACTAAAAATGAACGGCTATGACCCAGACCAATACAGCGGATTTGCCTTTGGAACAGGAATAGACAGACTAGCAATGTTCAAATTCGGAATACCAGACATGAGACTACTATACTCAAACGACATAAAATTCTTAAACCAATTCGCAAGAAGATAATTAAAAAAGAAAGGAAGAAAAATTATGAAACTAAGTACAAACTTTGTAAAAGATTACATAGACATAAATGACATAGATTTAAAAAACATAGCAGAAGACATGACACGAGTAGGAAACGAATATGACTCAGCAGAAAAATTCCTAGGAGGAACAAACCTAATCATAGGCCAAGTACTAACATGCGAAAATCACCCAGATTCAGATCACCTACATATATGCACCGTAAACATAGGAACTGAAGTACTAAACATAGTATGTGGAGCACCAAATGTAAGAGCAGGACTAAAAGTAATAGTAGCAAAAGTAGGAGCAGAGCTACCAGGAGATGTAACAATAAAAAGAGGTATGATTCGTGGACAAGAATCTAACGGAATGATGTGTTCACTAGCAGAGCTAGGAATAGATGGAAAGTTCCTAACACAAGCAGACAAAGAAGGAATATGTGAGCTAGGCGATGATGCAGTAGTTGGTGAAGACCCAGCCAAATATTTACAAATGGATGATGGAGTAATAGATTTTGAACTAACAGCAAACCGTGGAGACTTATTAAGCATATTAGGAATGGCATATGAATTAGGAGCAATATATGACAAAAAAGTAAAACCAGTAGATTTATCACATTCAGAATCAGGAGAAGACATAAACAATAATTTCAAAATCGATATAAAAACAGAAAACTGTAAATTATTCCTAGCAAAAAAAGCATTAAATGTAACAATAAAAGAAAGTCCAGCATTTATAAAAAATAGATTAATGGCTTGTGGAATAAGACCAATAAATAATGTTGTAGATATAAGCAACTATGTAATGCTTGAACTAGGACAACCACTACATTTTTATGATGCAGATAGATTAGGAAATTGTCTACAGGTAAGAATGGCTGAAAATGGAGAAAAACTAACAACATTAGATGATACAGAAAGAACTTTAGATGAAAACGATATAGTAATTTCAAATGGAGAAAAAGCAATAGGTCTTGCAGGTGTAATGGGTGGACTTTCAACAGAAGTTGAAAATACAACAAAAAATGTAGTAATAGAATCAGCAATATTTGATTCTGTTAAAGTAAGAAAAACATCTAAAAAAATATTAAGAAGTGAAGCAAGCAATAGATTTGAAAAAGGTATAGATCCAAATAGAACATACATGGCAATAGAAAGAGCCTGCAAATTATTAGAGCAATATGCAGATGCAACAATTGAATCAGGTATGTGCAAATATGATAAAACAGAAAAAGAAGAAAAAGTAATTGACTTAAAATATAAAGATGTTTGCGATTTATTAGGAACAGAAATTTCAAAAGAAGATATAGTTGATGTATTTAGAAAATTAGATTTCAAATATATTCAAAATGATGAATCTGTAACTGTTACAGTTCCATCAAGAAGATTAGATATTTCAATTAAAGAAGATTTAATTGAAGAAGTTAGCCGTATATATGGTGTTGATAATATTGAAGGAATTTTACCTGTTGTAAATATGAAATCTGGAACATATGATAAAACAACAAGAGATATAAGAGCAAAAATGGTTTCTTTAGGTTTAAATGAAACATTATCATATATTTTAATTCCACAATCAGAAGTTCACAAATACGTGGCAGACGAATTTGAAGAATTAAAATTATTAGATCCACTAACACCAGAAAGAGACACATTAAGATATAGTGTAATTCCATCTATGGTAAGAACTTACGAATATAATAAAGCTCATTACAATAAAGATGTGTCTATATTTGAAATTGGAAAAGGTTTCTTCAAAAAAGGTGAACAATACGGAGAAAATCAAAAATTAGCAGGTTTAATGACAGGTGAGTATTATTTAGGATTAGGAAATAAAGCAAATGTAGATTTTTATATCGTAAAAGGAATAATAGAAGATTTATTAGATTATTTAGGATATGAAAATAGATACAGCTTCATACTTCCAAAAAATATTCCAGCAGAATTCCACCCAGGACAAACAGCCGAAATATCAGTAAATGCAGATACAGTTGGAATTATAGGCAAACTACATCCTTCAATATGCAAAGAAGCGGTATATGTATTTGAAATAAACTTAGATAAATTATTATCAAAAAGAGTAGGAAATTTAAAATACAAAGAAATATCAAAATTCCCAAATATCAAAAAAGATGTAGCTTTTGTAATGAATAAAGATGTTCAATCAAAACAAATAGAAACAACAATAAAAAAAGCTGGAGGAAACTTATTAACAAATATAGAAGTTTTTGATATATACACAGGTGAAAATGTTGGAGAAAACGAAAAATCAATAGCATATGCACTAACATTCAACGATAGCAAAAAAACACTAACAGATGAAGAAGTAAATAGTATATTTGAAAAAATAATAACAACAGTTGAAAGTAAATGTGGAGTAAAATTAAGAAAATAAAATTAGCAAAATAAATAAAATAAAGCTCACATAATACACTTAATAAAAAATTTATTGATTAGGATTTTAAAGATTTATAGCAAAGATTATACTTTACTATAAATCTTTAAAATTTTGTTGAAAAATGTATTTTTTTGTGATAACATAATATTAGTTATGAAATTTAACTAAGGAGGAGTTAAGTATGAAAGAAAAAGTAGAAAAAACAAGACAACATAATTCAGGAAATGGAATAGGCGTAAGAATTGTAGCTGGAATACTAGCATTTTTAATGGTAGCATCTTTAGCATTTACAGTAGTAGCTTATTTAATAAAATAGAAATTTATAGGCAATTTTTATAATAAATTAAATAAAAAGCAGTCTTTAAATTTTACTAATTTAAATTAATAAAAACAATTTAAATTAGATTTCTAAAGGACTGCTTTTTAATTATTTATAAAATAAGCTATAATTTTGAAAATGGAGGGATGGTATGTTTGATAATTTAAAAATAAATTTTAATACATATTATCAAGAGCACATATTAAATTATATGGGTGAATTATATAAATATCCAATTAAGTTAATACCTATGATATTAGATATTGCAATTGTGATATTTTTAGTATACAAATTTATAAAGTTTTCAAAAGACTCAAGAGTTAGACAATTGTTAAAAGGAATTTTATTATATATTCTTTTAACAGCACTAAGCTCTGTCTTACAATTGACGATTATTAATTATATACTAACATCATTCTTATCATATGGAGTGATTGCTTTAATTGTCATTTTCCAACCAGAACTTAGAAGAGCTTTAGAGCAACTTGGTTCAAATAAATTAACTAGATTTATAGGAATAGAAAAAGATAAATATGTTCAAACAAAAGAAGATATTTATAAAATAGTCATTGCCGTAAACGAACTTGCTAAATCTCAAACTGGTGCATTAATTGTATTAGAAAAAGACATAAAATTAACGGAAATAATAGATTCCGGTGTTATGATTAATTCTGAAATATCACCACAATTATTAGTTAATATTTTCGTTCCAAATACACCATTACATGACGGAGCAGTTGTAATTAGAGCAAACAGAATTACTGCAGCAGCATGTATATTACCACTTGCAAGTGACCAAGATATAGCAAAAGAACTAGGAACAAGGCACAGAGCTGCACTCGGAATTTCAAAAGAATCCGACAGTGTTGCAATAGTAGTATCAGAAGAAACCGGTAAAATTTCTCTTGCAAGAAATGGAGTTTTATTAGTAGATATAAAAGAAGAAACTTTAAAACAAATCCTAATAAAAGACTTCGCAGAAAAATATAACACCAAACAAAATAAAGTAAAAAAAATAACACAAAAAATAAAAAGCAAAAAATAATAGGAAATGGGAAAAGGGGACGGTTCTCTTTTCCCATTTTTTGGAAAAAGGTGCCAATAGGTTGTCAATGGGGACGGTTCTTTTTGACACATATTGTGGTGAACATTTAAAATAATATATTTGTGACATTGGAAAACGAATAAATGTTGTCAAAAGCTTTGTCTTTAACGACAATAAAGTTGTCAAAAAGAACCGTCCCCATTGACACCCATTGACAACCCTATTGACACAGGAAATGGAGTATAAAAGATGAGAAATATAAGATTAACAATAGAATATGACGGAAAAGATTTTAATGGTTGGCAAAAACAGCCTAATAAATTAAATATACAAGGTGAAATTGAAAGAGCAATTGAGTTAATTACTGGTGAAGAAAATATAGATTTAATTGCATCTGGTAGAACAGATGCAGGAGTTCACGCTTTAGGTCAAGTTGCTAATTTTAAAACAAATAATATGAGCATTCCTATTGAAAAATTTGCTTTGGCGATTAATACAAAATTAAAAAGATCTGTTAGAATAAAAAAGGCAGAAGAGGTTGATGAGAGATTTCATAGTAGGTATACATGTAAAAGAAAAACTTACAGATATGTTATAAATAATAATCAATGTGAAAGTGCAATTTACAGAAATTTCGAATATCATATGCCTGTAAAATTAGATATAAAAGCAATGCAAAAAGCAGTTAAATATTTTGAAGGTGAACATGATTTTAAAGCTTTCAAAGCAAGTGGTACGAGTAGTAAAAGTAGTGTAAGAAAAATATATTTAGCAGAGGTTCTACAGGGGCCAGAAAATAGAATTTATATTGAATTAACAGGAAATGGCTTTTTATATAATATGGTTAGAATAATTGCTGGAACATTAGTTGATGTTGGATTAGGCAAAATAAAACCAGAAAAAATACCAGAAATAATAAAAGATGGAGATAGAAAAAAATCGGGAAAAACACTACCACCAAGTGGTTTGTTTTTAATGAAAGTAATGTACTAAAAGAATTTTTTCTTAAAAATGAAAACAGCCGGCTATAAATAGCCAGCTGTTTTTGTTACATGAATGAGAAAACTGTTTATTCAATACGACAAAGGAGAAAATCCATAATTCTTATACGAATCAGTGATATCGATTTTTTCGTAATAAACTGCAGCATTTTCATTCAAATCTGACGCAATACAGAGCAGAGTAGTAAGCAAATAATTAATTTCATGCAAAGAAAGGTCGCTAATACTGGAAAATATACCATTTTGAAAGGTACGCTCATTACCATGAACGAATTTTAATCCAATATAGGTTTCCTTAGAGAATTTCTCAGCAAAAGATTTCTCTTCGCCCCGCAATTCGTTAGCAGATTTCTTATTGTACTGTACTATAAGCTTGTATTGATTGTTAATTGGTGTAACAATTATATCAATCATACAATGATTGATACCTCCTTTACAAGAATTTACCAATTGGTAAGGTTTCATATATTAGCTAAAAAATTTTTTAATTTCCAAAGCGGAATAACGTAAGCAATAATGAAACCATAACGGTATGCTAAAATTATAACAAAAAAACACACAAATTACAATAAAATTATAATTAAATTTTATGAATAAATAGAAAAAATATACACATACTAATTTTAAAATAATAATCAGGAGGAATAGTATGGATAATAATGTAAATGTCTTAGATGAAATCAACAAAGGTGCAACAATGGGAATGGATGCAATAATGTTCGTATATGACAAAGTAGAAGACCAAACATTCAAAAAAGTTTTAGATGGAGAATATAAAAAATACAAAGATATATCACAAAGGGTTGGTCAAGAATATGAAAACTTTTCAATAAAAGCTCCACATACAACAAATGCAATGAACAAAGCAATGACATGGTATGGAATACAAATGAAAACAATGACAGACCAAAGCAATGAAAAAATATCAGAACTATTAATGCAAGGAACAAACATGGGGATAATAGAAGGTGTAAGATTGCAAAATCAAAATCAGGAAAACGGAATGCTAAACCAAAATGTAAGACAAATATTAAATGATTTTATAGCAATGCAAGAAGATAGTGTAGAAACTTTAAAAAAATATTTATAAAAAACTATCATAAAAACTGAAAATAATAATCGGTTTTTATGATAGTTTTTCTATAATTGACAATTAGTTACATAATTGTTAGAATAATTTTAAACTTAATTTAGGAGATGAAGAAATGTTTAACAATACTATAAAATTTAAATATCCATGGAGGCCATATCAGGATAGAGTATTAAAAGAATCCAATAAATTTTTAAGTGATGGAAAAATAAATATTGTAGCAGCACCAGGTTCAGGAAAAACAATATTAGGTCTTGAGCTAGCAAGAAGACTTGGAAATCCAGTAATAATTTTTGCACCAACAGTAACAATAAAAAAACAATGGATAACAAAATTTATATCAAGTTTTACTGATTTAAAGGAAATACCAGATTGGATAAGTACAGACATCTATAATCTAAAATTTTTTAATGTAGTTACATATCAAGCATTACATTACGCTTATAAAAGAAAGAAAATTAGAGCAACAACTGATGATACTGATGATGTGATAGACAAAGAAGAAGAATCTGCAACATCAGAAGAAATTGCCTCATATGATATTATAAATGAGTTAAAAAAGAAAAAAATAACAACATTAGTTTTAGACGAAGCACATCACTTAAAAAGTGAGTGGTGGAAAAGTTTGAATGATGTCGTCACAGCTTTAAATGACATTAAATTAATAGCACTAACAGCAACACCACCATATGATGTAGAGCCAAATATTTGGGCAAATTATGTATCATTATGTGGTGAAATTGATGCAGAAATATCTGTACCAGAGCTAGTAAAAGCAAAGAATTTATGTCCACATCAAGATTATATATATTTCAATTATCCAACAGAAGACGAAATCACTAAAATAAAGAATTATGATATGAGATTGAAAACTTTAGTTGATGAAATGAAAAATGATGAAAATTTTATAAATGCGATATATAATCACAAATTTATAAGAACACCATACGAATGTGATGAAGAAATATTAGAAAATCCAGAGTATTATAGTAGTATGTTAGTATTTTTAAATGCTTCAAATAAACCATTAACAAATGCAAATGTGAAAGTATTGGGTCATAATGACAAAATACCTAAATTCGATTTATCATGGTTCGAAATATTATTAAAAAATGTTTTCGTTGTTGATAGAAAAAGCTATGAACAATTTGAAGAGATCTTATCAGAATATGAACAAAAATTAAATCAAATTGGTGCAATAGAAAAAAGAAATGTTTCATTAATTGATAATAAAAATATCCAAAAATATTTTGTTAATAGTTTAGGAAAGTTAAATAGTATTTCAAAAATTGTAGATGTTGAGTTAAATAATCTAAAAAATGATATGAGAATGGTTGTTTTAACTGATTATATACGAAAAGAATACATAACAACAGAGGATATTGAAATTGATAAAATTGGTGTATTACCTATATTCAAAATATTAACAAAAGAGCATCCAAATTTAAATATAGCTATTCTTACTGGTAGTTTATTTGTAATACCTAAATCTAAAGCAGAAAATTTATATGGTCTTTGCTATTCAAGAGAGCTTAATGCTGATAAATTAAAATTTAAACCATTTGAAATGAATGAAAACTATATAGAAGTGTCTATGCCGGAAAAGATGAGAAATGATGTAATGAATTGTATTTCTAAATTATTTGAAGTTGGAGAAATTAACTTGATAGTTGGAACAAAATCGTTATTAGGAGAAGGTTGGGATGAGCCTAGTATAAATAGTTTAATTTTAGCTACTTTTGTAGGTTCATATATGCTTTCAAATCAAATGAGAGGAAGAGCTATAAGAGTAAATTCAAATCCACATAAAACTGCAAATATTTGGCATCTGGTATGTGTTTGTGACAATATTAATGGTGATTCTTCAATTGAAAATGCAGATTTAAACTTATTAAAAAGAAGGTTTGAATCTTTTACTGGAATTGGCTATAACAATTCATATGTATCAAGTGGATTAGATCGATTAGGAAATTTTGATGGTCCATATACACAGGAAAAGGTTCAAAATTTGAATAATTATATAATAACCAATTCTAATGAGAGAGCAAAAATGTTTAATAATTGGCAAAATGCTGTTGAAAATAAAACTGATAATATGCAAATGACAGAAGAGCTAGAAATTGAAGAAGTAGAGCCTTTTACATCAGACTGGCTTGTATCTAAGGCATTTATTAGAGCTATTATAATAGCAATTGTATTATTATTAATTTTAATAATAGGTATTATTCCGAGAATACTAACATTTTTAGTTGAATTAGGATTTGTTATTTATATAGCATGCAAAGCTAAAAAAATAAAACAATTATCAACTCCAGAATCTACTGTAAAAGCAATATCAGAAATTTTATTAAATCAACTTATACGAACTAAAAATGTGAAAACATCAGCATCAAAAATTAAAATTAAAACTCAAAACAACAATGGAAGAGTATCTGCTTGGATAGAAGGGGCATCATTGCAAGAAAGCAATTTATTTATAACTTGTTTAACAGAAATTTTTTCAAAAACAGAAAGTCAAAGATACATAATATCTACTAAAAGAAATAATTTAACAAGATATTATAATATACCAAAAATATTTTCTAACAATAAAGAAAATGCACAAAGTTTTGCAGATTTATGGTCAAAAGCAATAGGTAAAGTAGAGCTAATATATACAAAAAGTGCAGAAGGAAGAAAAGAACTTTTAAAAGCTAGAATGCAAAACATGAATTTAAAAGATAAAATGTCAAGAAAACAAAAAATGACAGATTGGAAATAATATAGACAAAATAATTATAAAGCTGTATAATAAAAAGCATCGAATAATAATACGGAGGAAAATAATGAAAGTTGGAGTTGCCTTAGCAGGCGGAGGATTAAAAGGAGTAGCATACATTGGAGCATTAAAAGCTTTTGAAGAGCTAGGAATACAAATTGATTATATTTCTGGTACAAGCTCTGGAAGTATGGCAGCAGTCTTATATTCAATTGGCTGTGCACCGGAGGAAATGAAAAAAATTATATATGAATCATACAAGGAATTAGTTAAAATACCAAAAAAGCCAATAATATCTTCAGTTGGAACATATATAACAAAAAAGCAATTAAAATTGGAAGGCTTAATTTCTGGAGAGCGAGTTGAAAATTTAATACAAACCTCAGCAGAAGAAAAAAATTATAAAAATATAAATGAAATTAAAATACCACTTGCAATAGCAACAGTGGATACAATATCTACAAAAGAATGTATTTTTATGTCAAAAAATTATAATTTAAAAAATGAAAAAATTGATTATATATATGATATACCATTAGGAAAAGCTGTAAGATCAAGTATGGCGTTTCCTGGAATTTTTACAACTAGCAAATTTGGCAAATATAATTTTATAGATGGAGGAACAAAAGATAATCTTCCAGTAAAGGTTCTAAAAGATATGGGGGCAGATGTTACAATAGGTCTAAGTTTTAAACTTGATGATTATGATGTAGAAAATCAAAATATATTAAGTATAATACTAAGGACTGTAGATATATTCTCACTAAAAGATGTAATAGAAGCACAAAAAGAAGCAACTATAGCAATCGAAATAGATGCAAAAGGAACAAGTCTAATGGAAATTGACGATATTGATAAATGCATAGATATTGGATACAAGGCAATAATGGAAAATAAAGAGCAATTGTTAAATATAATAAAAGAAAAATAAAAAATAGAATTCAGTTAAAACATATAACTGAATTCTATTTTTATTGTTAAATTTTAATTACAACATTATTTGTTGTTAAAAAATTAATCAAATTGTTTATTGTATTAGTTAAATCAGATATTGAAAGTGATTTTATTGTTTTTATAATATTATTAATATATTTGCTTCTTGTTTTTTCAGGATAAATTTTTCCCTGATTTCTAAAAGATTCTAATTGATAAATTAATCCCTTTGTTGTTTTTACAGATGAAAGTAAATTTAGCGAAGCTATTAATAAAATTTGTTTCATTGTTTTATTAATATTAAGTTTATTAATTTCCACAATCAATTTATTTATAGTTTCTTTATTAATCATTTGTGAAGGATTATTTAAAAGAACAAGTTGTCTATCCATAATTACAACCTCCTTTAGTTTACATATTATATCATATAATTCATACAAATGCAAAACAAAATTGCGATATTTTACAATTTAATGAAATAAATTGGAATTTACTTGAAATATTTTATAAAAAAATATATAATGAACTTACAGCAATTACAAAACAAAAGATACTATGGAAGGAGTGGTTTTATGAACATTAAAATAACAGGAAAAGACTTAAAAGCAACAGAGGCAATCAAAGAGTATGTCGAAAAAAAGTGTGAAAGACTACAAAAATATACAGAAGATGAATTAGATGTTAAAGCAACAATTAGAACTGAAGGAAACACACAAGTTGCCGAAATTTCTACAAATATAAATGGTAATATTTATAGAGCAGTATCAGAGCAAAAAGATTTATATGCATCTATAGATAAAGATATTGATATTGTAGAAGGTCAAATAAGAAAAATGAAAACTAAAAAAGAAAAACAAATGACTTCAGAATCAATTAAAGATTATGAAATTATAAGCTTTAATGAAGATAGTCACCAAGTAGAAAAAGAGGTATTAAAAACTCAATACTACGAAGTAAGACCAATGAGTGTTGAAGATGCAAAATTAAAATTGCAAGATTCAAAAAATATGTTTTTAACATTTGTAAATGCTGATACAGAAGAAGTTAATGTAATTTTTAAATTAAAAGATGGAGTTAACTTTGGTTTAGTAGAACCAGAATAATAAAATATTTTATATGAATACAGTATATTTTATAATATACTGTATTTTTTATTGCACTAAATTTGTAAATATGATAGCATAATACATGAGGAGATGATTATACAAATGAAAAAGAAAGAAATACTAATACCAAAAACTGTAATATTGTTAATATTTATAATATTAGTTGTAACATTAACTTTATTATTTAAATCGATTGCTTTTAGCAAAAAGACTATTGATAGTGGATTTGAAGGATTAGACATTTCAAAAAGTAAAAATTATGAAATACCAATATCATATTATTATTATGGAATACAAAATAAAAATTTAGATGCTTTTCTAAAAGCATATCCTGAATTTATGAATGTAAAAAATCGATTTTCACAAAATGATTTTGATAAATTTTATGATGTATTTAAAGATGAATGTGGAGAAAATATAAATTTAACATATAAAATAACAAATGTAACACAATGTTCCGAAAGTCAGTTAGCAGAGCTAGAAAACTATTTTAAAGAGAATTATATGGTTGATGTAAAACCAGATTCAGCATATGCAGTAAATATAACTGAAACTTTTAGTGGAGACAAAAAAGAAGTTGAAACCCTAAAGACTCAAACTATATTTCAATATAATGGAAACTGGTATATCAAGTAAAAAAGACAGTTTATATATAACTGCCTTTTTATAATATATTTTAAATATTTTCTTGTCTTTCAAAAATAAAAATGATATAATCGCAAAACAACAAAGAAAAGAGGTATTTTATGACAAATTCACAAAATTTATTAAAAAAGTTTTTTGGATATGACAATTTTAGACCTGGTCAAGAAGAAATTATAAATAATATTTTAAATCAAAATGACTGTTTAGGAATTATGCCAACAGGTGCTGGTAAATCTATTTGTTATCAAATTCCAGCAATGCTTCTTCCTGGTGTTACAATTGTTATTTCACCACTTATTTCTCTTATGAAAGATCAAGTTGATAATTTAAATCAAATTGGAATTCCTGCTACATTTATAAATAGCAGTTTATCTCATTCAGAATATTCCCAAACAATAAATAATATAATGCACAATGTATATAAAATAATTTATGTTGCGCCAGAAAGATTAACATCAGAAGCGTTTTTAAATTTACTAAATAATCTACAAATATCAATGTTTACAATAGATGAAGCTCATTGTGTATCTCAATGGGGACATGATTTTAGACCAAGCTACAGAGAAATTGCAAATGTAATTGTAAATTTAAAAACAAGGCCAGTAGTTTCTGCATTTACTGCAACAGCAACAAATATTGTAAAAAAAGATATTATTAATTTATTACATCTACAAAATCCATTCACATTAACAACAGGATTTGATAGAGCAAACTTAAAATTTTCAGTACAAATTCCGGAAAATAAAAATAAGTATATTTTGAATTTCTTGCAAAATCAAAATGATATTCCAGGAATTATTTATTGTGCCACAAGAAAATTGGTAGACAATTTATTTGAAAAATTAACTGAATGTGGTTACAAAGTATCAAAATATCATGGTGGAATGAATGAATCTGCAAGAGCAAAAAGTCAAGATGATTTTGTATTTGATCGAACTAATATAATGATAGCAACAAATGCGTTCGGAATGGGAATTGATAAATCAAATATTAGGTATGTAATTCATTACAATATGCCAAAAGATCTAGAAAGTTATTACCAAGAGGCAGGTCGTGCAGGGCGTGATGGAGATAATTCTGAATGTATTTTATTATTTAGTAGAAGTGATATTGTTACAAATAAATTTTTAATTGAGCAAACACCATCTGAAAATGGACACAAGGTTGAATACGATAAATTAAATGATATAATAGATTATTGCAATACAGATAGATGTTTAAGGAAGTATATATTAGAATATTTTGGAGAGATTCCACTGTTTGAAAATTGTAATAATTGCAGTAATTGTTTAACTAAAACAGAAACAACAGATATTACAGTAGATTCTAAAAAAATTTTGTCTTGTATAAAAAGAATGAATGAAAGATTTGGCTCTGGTTTAGTAACAGATGTATTAAAAGGCTCTAAATCATCAAAAATAAAAGCAATGGGATTTGATAACTTATCTACATATGGAATTATGAGTGATTATTCAAAAGATACTATTAAAGATTTAATATATTTTTTAATAACAGAAGGTTATATAGAATGTGTTGGAAATAAATATCCAATTTTAGTTTTAAATAAATCTGCAAATGAAGTATTATTTAAAAATAAACAAGTTTTAATAAAGAGAAAAATAGAAAAAATTGAAAAAGAAAAAAATAATAATCAAAAAGACGAAATAAATTATGATGCTAGTTTATTTGAAATATTAAGAGCGCTCAGGAAAAAAGTTGCTGAAAAAAATAATATAGCTCCATTTATAGTATTTACAGACTTATCACTAAAACAAATGGCAGAAAAATATCCAACATCAAAAGAAGAAATGCTTAAAATAAGTGGTGTAGGGATAAATAAATACGAAAATTATGGAGAAGATTTTATTTTAGCAATTAATAATTATGTATTAGAAAATAATATAAATAAAGAAATTAATAATGAAGAAAAAAGTAAAAAATCAAGTTCAAAAAAATCAGACAAAATAGATACAAAAATTATTACATACAATATGTATAAAGAAGGAAAATCTATTGAGGAAATAGCAAAAGAAAGAGGCTTTACAAAGCAAACGATAGAGCATCATTTATTAGCAAATTTTGAAAATGGTTTGGATATAGATTTAGAAAAAAATATTAATATGAAATATAAAAGTCAAGTTTTTAAAGCAATTGACGAAATAGGATATGATAAACTAAGACCAATAAAAGATATGGTACCAGCAGATGTCACATATTTAGATATTGGATATTTTGTAATTTTATATAAAAAAGAAAAGAACAGCTAAATTTAATATTATAGCTGTTCTTTTTTCAAATTTTGGTGGAGGTGAGGAGAATCGAACTCCTGTCCAATAGCTCTTCCATATAAACTTCTCCGAGTGCAGTTTGTTATTATTTATTCCTCTAAAAATAAGTTAACAAACAAACTCATTTTTAAAGTAGCTATAAAAATCCCGCTATTTTTCTAGCAAAAAATAGTTTCGTTTCCCACTAATTCGTCGCCTTATTCTATACCGTGGGTATTATAGACAAGACGTCACTGCAATTAGGCAGCGAATGCTAATTCTTCGTTATCAGCGTTTATATTTAATTTTGCTTTTTTATAGTGGCCAAAGCAACCATCCACTACTCGCTATTTATATTTCTAAACTACTGTCGAAACCGTTACACCCCCATAGTTAGTGTACTTTACTATTATATATTATTTTTATGTTTTATTCAATGGATTTACTTAAAAAAATGAAAGTAGGTGCTAAAATCTACTTTTATTTTTTTACATTAATATATCTGTATTAACCTTAAATTTTATTTGAAACATAATTTTAGTAAATTTGTTGAATAAAATATAAAGGTAATATATAATGTAATTAATCAAAAACATATAACGGTTCTATCAGATGTTATATGTAATAACAAAAGAAGGGATGATTAAATGGAAAAAAAATTAGAAGAAAAAACAAAAAATAAAAATAGTAATAAAATAAAAATAGCTCTTATAATTATTATTGTTTTATTATTAATAACAGCAATTGGAATAATATTTTATCAAAGACTGAAAAGTGCAAGGAACAATTATAATCGCAGTCTTTACGACGGTTGTGATGTTTGTGATAAACCAATAATATACTTATATCCAAAGGAAGAAGCAAAAGTTTCTGTTAATTTGGAATACTCAAATAAAATAACATGTTCTTATCCAAAATATGTAGATGGATGGAATGTACTTGCTAAACCTAATGGTGATTTAGTTGATTTAAAAAGCAATAGAAATTTGTATGCACTATATTATGAAAGTGAAAATGTAAGCAATTTTAAAGTACAGCAGGATGGATTTATAGTAAAGAGCGAGGATACAGCACAATTTTTAGAAGAGAAACTTGCTATATTGGGCTTAACTGAAAGAGAATCAGAAGAGTTTATTGTTTATTGGTTACCAAAATTGGAAAAAAATAAATATAATTATATAAGATTTGCAACTATGGATGAAATAAATAAAAATATGCCATTAGAAATAAATCCAAGTCCAGATTCAGTAATAAGAGTGTTAATGACATTTAAAAAATTAGAAAATCCTATTGATGTTCAAGAGCAAAAATTACAGACACCAAATAGAACAGGATTTGTGGCAGTTGAATGGGGCGGAACGGAAATTAAATAAAAAGTAGGTTGTAACAAAAAAGGACTAATTATAAAGTAATTTATAATTGGTCTTTTTTACATATGAAGTCATAAAACATCGAATTTTGACGAACGAATTTTCTTGAAAATTTACAAAAGTTATAGTATGATAAATTCACTCAATAAAATTTTATTCTATGTATTTTATTCAAAAAAGAAAAAAATTAAAGTCATGAAAAAATTCCAACAAAAATTATAAAAAATCCCCAAAGCTTTTTTATTAAATTATACCATTTCCACCATAGTGGATATTATGTATGTTATTTTAAAAGCAAGAGATACTATAGATGGTGGTTATATGTATATAATAATAAAACTAAAAGAAATAAGAGAGCAAAAAAATCTCAGTTTAGGAGATTTAGCCAAAAAAACTGGCATTTCAAAATCTCATCTTAATTACATAGAGAAAGGTGAAAAAGAGCCTAGCTTATCAATGATTATAAGGATAGCTATAGCTCTAAATATTGACGAAAAAGAACTATACAAGGTGGTAAAATGATTTATAAAGACATTTCGGAGCAAATCGAAGAATTAAGATGTAAATTGCATAAAGAATTAGAAAAAAGTGGTTTTGATACAAAAAAAGCACTTAAAATTAGTGAGGAGTTAGATGAATTAATAGAAAATTTTTATGTAGAAAAGAACATGAAAAAAACAAATGATAATAATAGCTTATACAAAGAATACATGATAGCATACAATAGATTAAAAGAATTATTAAAAAAGAATGGTATTTTTCCAACAGAAAAAGAATGGAATAATATTGCAAAATATGAAAAATACCTAAATAGTAGATCAATAAAATATGTATCAGGAATAAGTTGGGGAAATTTAAAGAAGAAAATAAAGCTAGAAATAAAAAGTGAAAGTTAAAATCATAAAGAATAAGAGCATAAAATATTCAAATTAGTAAATAATACATAAAACGAAAGGAGTAAATTTTATGGAAAATTTAATTAATAATTTGAATATTTATTTAAGTAATTTAAATGTTTTTTACAGAAAGTTACAAAATTATCATTGGAATATAAAAGGAAAAAGTTTTTTTGTAGTTCATGCAAAACTAGAAGAATATTATAATGAAATAAATGAACAAATTGACGAAGTTGCAGAGCACATATTAGCAATAGGGGGCGTTCCATTAGCAACTTTAAAGGATTATTTAAATACAACAAAAATAACAGAAGCAAAAAATGAAAAAGTAACATGTGAAGTTGTATTTAGTGAAATTGTAAAGGACTATAATGAACTTTTACAAGATTCTAAAAATATAAAAGTATTGGCTGATGAAAATAATGAATATAAAACATCAGCATTAATGGATGATATAATTAAAGATTATAGCAAAAAAATATGGATGATAAAACAAAGTATGGAATAAAAATATATAATAAAGTCAGGGGGCGAAAAGTTATCTTGACTTTATTTTTTTTGGAGGTTTATTTGAAGTTTTTATATAATGCAAGCATAAATAATAAAATTAAAGATCTAAGTGAGATAAAAGAGCATGAGAATAACGAAGATTATATAAATTTATTTGTATATGAAGAAGGTACAAAATATAACTATTATAAAATAGGTGATCTTGTTTTTGTACATCATTATAAATACAATAATGGAAATAAAGGAATAAATCATATATTTTTAATTGTAGATATATATCAAAATAAAAATTTTATATGTTATTTTGGAATGCTTATTTCATCTAAAATAGAAAAGTTAAAATATAAATTCAATAAATACATAAAAAAAGATAATAAAAATAATCTAAAAACAGATAGCATAGTAAAAACAGATGTAATTTACAAAATTTTTACAAAAAATATATTGCTAAAAATAGGAAATATTGATAAAACTAAAGTAGATATTTATAAAAATTATCTTATAAATAATAACTAAGGAGGAATCATTATGAAAATAACAAGTGTACAGGCTTTAGAGAATATTTCTAAAGAAATAAGAAGAAGCACAATAGAACAAATTTATAATGCACAATCAGGACATCCAGGAGGATCTTTATCATGTGCAGATATATTAACTGTATTATATTTTAATCAAATGAATATAAATCCAAAAGATCCAAATGCAGAAGGTAGAGATAGACTAGTATTATCAAAGGGCCATTCATCACCAGCATTATATGCTACTTTAGCAAGAAAGGGATATTTTGATAAATCTTTATTAACAGATTTCAGAAAAATTAATAGCAATTTACAAGGTCATCCGGATATGAACAAAGTTCCAGGAGTTGATATGTCAAGTGGTTCACTTGGACAAGGTCTATCTGTTGCAAATGGAATGGCTTTAAATTCAAAAATGGATGAATCTGGATATAGAGTTTACTGTATTTTAGGAGACGGAGAGCTAGAAGAAGGTCAAGTTTGGGAAGCGGCAATGACAGCAAATAAATATAAATTAGACAATTTATGTGTAATTGTAGATAATAATAATTTACAAATTGATGGAACAATTGAAGAAGTAAAAGGATTAGAGCATATCGAGGAAAAATTTGAAAGCTTTGGATTTAATGTAATAACAGTAAATGGAAATAAAATAGCAGATTTAATACAAGCTTTTGATAAAGCAAAAACAACAAAAGGAAAACCAACAGCAATCGTAGCAATAACAACAAAGGGAAAAGGAGTATCCTTCATGGAAAATCAAGCAAGCTGGCATGGTAAAGCTCCAAACGAAGAGCAATATAAGCAAGCTATGGAAGAATTACAATAAATTATATATAATTAGGAAGGAATGAGTTTTATGAACATAGATAAAAAAATTGCCACAAGACAAAGTTATGGTGAAGCCTTAGTTGAACTTGGAAAAGAAAATGAAAAAGTTGTAGTATTAGATGCAGATTTATCATCTGCAACAAAAACAAATTTATTTGCAAAAGAGTTTCCAAATAGATTTTTTGATATAGGAATTGCAGAACAAGATATGATGGGAACTGCCGCAGGTTTTGCAACGTGCGGAAAAATTCCGTATGCAAGTACATTTGCAGTTTTTGCATCAGGAAGAGCTTATGATCAAGTACGAAATAGCATAGCATACCCTAATTTGAATGTAAAAATATGTGCAACACATAGTGGAGTAACAGTTGGTGAAGATGGTGCAACACATCAAATGTTAGAAGATATAGGTATGATGAGATCAATACCAAATATGACTGTAATAAGTCCATCAGATGATACTCAAACAAAATGGGCAATAAAAGAAATATCAAAAATAAATGGACCTGTATATGTTCGTTTATCAAGAGTAGCAACACCAGTAATATATGATGAAAATGCAAAATTTGAAATAGGTAAATCTTGTCAAATTGGAAAAGGTGTAGATGCAACAATATTTGCAACAGGCGTTACTGTATCTGAAGCAATAAAAGCAAAAGAAATGCTTGAAAAAGAAGGAATTTATGCAAGAGTTATTGATATGTATAGTTTAAAACCAATTGATAAAGATATGATAATAAAATCTGCAAAAGAAACAAAAATGTTGATATCTGTAGAAGATCATAGTATAATAGGAGGGCTTGGAACAGCTATAGCAGATGTTCTTGCACAAGAATATCCAGCAAAATTAATAAAATTAGGTGTACATGATTCTTTTGGAAAATCAGGTAAAGCAAATGAATTAATGAACTATTTTAAAATTGATGCAGACGCAATAGTTGAGGAAATAAAAGCAAGATTTAAATAAATTATTGAGGTGATTTAAATTTGAAAAAATTACTTGATTGTATAGAATATATAAAAGCAAAAGAAATAGTTGAAATTTTAATAGCTGTAGGTGTACTTGTAGGATTTATAATATTAAGTTCAATATTTGCAAAAATAATAATGAAATGTTTTAAAATAAAATCAGATAAATTTACTAAAAAAACTAAAATATACAAAATATCAAAATTTATATGGATTATTTCAGGCACATATATAAGTTTACTAATATTGCAACTACCATCAGATTTTATGGCAATTGTAACAAAAATATTTAAATTAGCTCTTATATATGGTGTAACAAGATTTTGTGCAAATTTAGTAAGACCTAATACAAAGCTATTTACAAAAATAAAAGAAAGTGAAAAAAATACTTCTAATGAGCATACAATGAATTTTGCAGTAAAATTTATAAGAGGAATTATATACGTAATTGGTGCCTTCATATTTATATCTGAACTCGGATATGATTTAAGTGGTCTGATAACAGGATTAGGAATTGGAAGTGTTGTACTAGCCTTAGCTGCTCAAGATTTGGCTAAAAATTTATTTGGAGGATTTGCAATACTTTCAGATAAAACATTTGTAATTGGAGATACAATAGAGGTAAAAGGTGTATATGGAACAGTAGAAGATATTACATTTAGAACAACTAGAATAAGAAAATTAGATAATACAGTGATAACAATGCCAAATTCAGTATTAGCTGATTCTGATATAATAAATTGGAACAAAATACAAAAAAGAAGATATGATTGTGATTTAAAAGTATCATTGCAAATGTCCCAAAAACAAATAAATGATATTATAAAAAAGTTGGCTTTTGAATTACAAAAAAATAAAGATATTATAAAAAATTCTATAAGAGTATATTTTAGTGATATTGAAAAAGACGGTTATAATATAAAAATATATTTATATACAAATATAATAGATTATGATGAATATATAGAATTTATAAATAATGTAAATTCACAAATATTAGCATTATTAGAGCACGAAAATGTAAAATTAATATATCCAACAATTCAAATCGAAAGATAACAAATTAAATGAAAAAATATTGGTAGGAGATAGATGTAAAAATGTTAAATCAATTTTCAAGAACAGAATTATTAGTAGGAAAAGATGGAATAGAAAATTTAAACAAAGCCAAAGTTGCAATATTTGGAATAGGAGGAGTTGGATCTTTTGTTGCAGAAGGATTAGTAAGAGCAGGTGTTGAACATTTTATATTAGTAGATGATGACAAAATATGTTTGACAAATTTAAACAGACAAATTCACGCAACAAGAAAAACAATTGGAAAATACAAAGTTGATGTGATGAAAGAAAGAATATTAGAAATCAATCCAAAAGCAGAAGTTGAAACATATAAAGAGTTTTATATGCCTGATTCCGACCACAGTATTTTAGATGAAAGTGTTGATTATATAGTAGATGCAATAGATACTGTAACAGGAAAAATAGAGCTTGTAATGAATGCTGAAAAATTGAATATACCAATAATATCTGCGATGGGATCTGGTAATAAATTAGACCCAACAAAATTTGAAGTAACAGATATATACAAAACAAGCATATGTCCACTTGCAAAAGTAATGAGAAAAGAGCTAAGAGCAAGAGGTGTAAAAAAACTAAAAGTTGTGTATTCAAAAGAAGAGCCATTAAAACCATATGAAGGAATAGAAAATAGTTGTAAAAGTAACTGTATATGTCCTCCAGGAACAAAAAGAAAATGCACAATAAGAAATCAAATACCAGGAAGTATATCATTTGTGCCATCAGTAGTTGGAATGATAATTGCTGGAGAAGTTGTAAAAGATATATTAAAAAAATAAAACCTTGATAAGAAGATGTGATAAAAACCTAAATTTAGGAATAGAAAAGTTTAAGTTAATTTAACTTTTTCTAGTCTTTAAATTTAGGTTTTTACTGTATTCTACTAATAGTCGATTGTAAAAAAATGTAAAAGATGATACATTTACAATATATTACAATAGACAAAAGGAGAGAAAAAATGGATAATGAAAAATTTGGAAGTTTTATAAAAGAGCTAAGAAAAAAATCAAATTTAACTCAAAAAGAATTAGGTGAGAAACTAAATGTAACAGATAAAGCTGTATCAAAATGGGAAAGAGGGCTGAGTTTTCCAGATATTACAATAATAAATGATCTTGCAAAAGTATTTAATATAACTGCAACTGAAATTCTAAATTCTAAGTTAGATAATAATGACAAACCAAAAGAAGAAAATGAGGAAGAAATAAAAAAACGAGTAAATGAAGCTATTAATAAATACAAAAAAATAGAAGAAAAAAGAATGAAAAGAAGAAGAAAAGCTAAATTAATAACAACAATTATATCACTAATTTTATTAATTATATCTGTGGGACTACAATTATTTTATTATGTATTTGCAAAATCACACAATTATGAATATATAATAGATATTATTCCATATATACTTAATGAAGTAATAATAATAACATTGTCAATTTTATCAATATTCTTTATAAAAAAGGGAAAAATAAAAAATATAATAATTTCATCTATTATTGCAATAGCAACAATAATAAATATAATTTGTTTAGCAAATATTGGATTAGCAAATAGAAGTATTATAAGTTTTTCAAAAGGACTAAAAAGAGAATTAATTTTAAAGGTTGAAAAAGAAAGTGGAACTATTAAGTATTATAGAAAAATAAAATTATTTGTGTTTGCAAAGCAAGAATATACATTAGCAAATGAGGCAACAGGAGAAATAAAATGCGAGTGGCTTGGAAAAAATGTATGTACTGTTACATATAAAGATAAAAACAAAGATATACAATCATTTGTTGCTACATATGGCGGAATAGATGGAGTATACGGCTATATAAACATTATAACTTGTTTTAATGGAACTTGGCAGTCAAAAGAGCAATATAATAAAATATTTTTTGAAAAAGATAGAGTACGAATAATAAATAATGGAGATACAGAAATATTTAAATATGAAAATGTAAAACAATATGGAGTATTATCAATAGTATTATATAATGATGAAAAAATACCAAGATATGTGATTACATTTAATGATAATTGCAAAGTTGATCCACAAACATATACTTTAAAAGAAAATGGTACAATTCTTATGACTGAAGTTAAAATGAGAAAAACAAAAGTTGAAGAGTATGTTTGTATAACATATAAAAATGATGATCACTTAGATAACTATAATAAACCTTATGTTGAAAAAAATAGTTATCAAATAAAAGGTGGAGCATTATATGTAAGATATGATGACGATAAAATTATAGAAGTACCAGGAACTTTTTACGGCGTTAAATGGAGTAAAAACAATTATCAAGTATCACCAGAGAAAACGATTTTTTATTATGACGAAAATGAAAAAAGATATTTAATATATTCAGATGATAAAGGAGAAACATGGCAAAAACAGGAGTTACCTAAAAAACTTAAAGATGTAAGTATAGAGTGTATACAGTTTTTGAATTCTAAAGTTGGATATATGTTAGAATTTGATGAAAAGGCTATGGGCACAACATCTGGAAAAATATATAAAACAACTGATGGCGGAAAAAATTGGATAGTAATTAATGAAGGAATGGGAAATAATAGTGATAAACATTTTAATGTTGGAAGTAAAATAAAGTTTATAAATGAAAATATCGGATTTGTTACAATGCCAATTTCATCAGGAGATTCTTCAGAATTATATATAACAAATGATGGTGGAAAAACGTTTTCTAAATTAGATTTAATTAAGAATCAAAATGATAGTAAAATATATGATTATTATAATCTTCCAATTATAGATGGTGATAATGTTTATGTAAACATTGACCAAGGGGCAGACGGAGATTATAATGGTGGAGATACCAAAACCTTTTATTCAAATAAGGACTGTGAAAATTGGAATTTAAAATAATTGCAATTTTACTTTTATTTTAAATATGAAATATGCTATAATAAAATAAGTTTTAATACATAATATAATGTAATTGTGTAGGAGGCCTAAGATGAGTGTAAGAGATTTACCAACGAAAAATAATTTAATAAAATTACAAGCTTTTATAAAACAATCAAAACAAGGATACAAATTATTAGAGCAGAAAAAACTTATATTAACCAGAGAACTTGATAAATATAAGCAAAAAGAAAAAGCTTTAAAAGAGCAAGGAAAAAATATTGTAAAAGAAGCGGAAAATTCATTAAAATTATCTAATGTTGATATAGGAATTGAAGCAATGATGGATATATCTGAAACAGTAAAAGAAGATGACAATTCTATAGATATAAAATACAAAACAATAATGGGTGTGGAAATTCCATCAATTATATCACAAGAAAAAGCAATAGCTCCAACATATGGATTATATAGTACAACATCAAATGTAGATGAAACCATAACAAAATTTAATGATGTGAAAAAATATATAATTGAACTTGCAGAAATTGAAAATATAATTTTTAGACTAGAAAAAAGCATAGAAAAGGTTCAAAGAAGAGCAAATGCACTAAAAGAAATAATAATTCCAAGAGACGAAAAAATAGCAAAAAAAATAGAGGATATCTTGGACGAAACAGATATGGAAGAATTTGCAAGATTAAAAATGATAAAAAAGGATAAAGCATAAATTAAAGAAACATTAACTACAAACCACCTAGGAATAATAATTCTTAGGTGGTTTTTTATACCTAAGTAACATAATATACCTATTGACAAGAAAAACAAAAAAATGTATAATAATAAACAGTTATTACCAAAATAATTGGTAAACAAAGAGATTTAAATTTATATTTAATATTTGGGAAAACAAATATTAATAATGTAATAAAATGTAGTTCGGAAAAAATTTAATATAAAAGTAAATTGTATATAATAAGAAATTGAGCGTTTAAATTAAAAGGTGTGTAAAATTTAATTAAAGAGAAAATGAAAAATTATATGTATATAAAACAAAAATAAAGATTGTTAAAAAGCAATCTTTATAATTAGTGCAATTTACTTATATTAAAATAAAGCATTATAATGATGCAATTAAAAGATTAACTATAAAATTATTATAGTATTTTTAAGCGAATATAGATTTAAATAAAAATAATATAAGTAAGGAGTGAAATTTTTATAATGACAAAAGAAGGAAATCAAAACGAAAATAAAGCAGAAAAAAAATTAAAAAAAGAAGTTAAAGAAACAAAAGTAAACAAAAGAACAAAAGAAATAGTTGAAGTTAGCCCTGAAAAAAATTTAGATAACACAGCTAAAAAAAGCAAGAAGAGATTTTTTGAAAAAGGTGATAAGAAACCTCAAAAAAGAAGGGCTGTAGAAACTGAGGAAAAATCACAGTCAAAACCAAAAAGAACAACAAAAAGAAGATCAGAAATAAAAGTAGATTCAGAATATGACTTTGGATTCAAAAAAGGAAAATTAAAAATAATTCCTTTAGGAGGTCTTGAAGAAATAGGAAAAAACATAACCGTTTTTGAATATGAAGATGAAATGATTTTAGTAGATTGTGGACTTGAATTCCCAGAAGATAATATGCTAGGTGTTGATATGGTAATACCAGATGTTACATACCTAGAAAGAAATCAAGATAAACTAAAAGGTTTAGTAATAACACATGGACATGAAGACCACATTGGATCTATACCATATGTTTTAAAAAAGGTTGATATGCCAATTTATGCAACAAAATTAGCTTGTGGATTAATAAAAAATAAATTAGAAGAGCACAAATTAGTTAGAAAAACAAAATTAATAGAAGTAATGCCAGGAGAAACAATTAACTTTGGAAAAATAAGAGTAGAATTTATTCGTAGCTCACACAGTATACCAGATTCAGTAATGCTTGCAATAAAAACACCAGTAGGAACAGTTCTTCATACAGGTGACTTTAAAATAGATTATACACCAATAGATGGCCAAGTAATGGATTTTGGAAGAATTGCTGAGTTAGGAAATCAAGGAATATTAGCATTAATGTCAGATAGTACAAATTCAGAAAGAAAAGGATATACAATGTCTGAAAGTACTGTTGGAGATGTTTTTGAAAAATTATTCCAAAACTGTACTAAAAGAATTGTTGTTGCAACATTTGCATCAAATGTACACAGAGTTCAACAAATTTTGAATTCAGCTGTTAAACATAACAGAAAAGTTGCTGTATGTGGAAGAAGTATGATAAATATGATAGAAACAGCAACAAGTTTAGGATATATTCAAGTTCCAGAAAAAACATTTATAGATATTGATATGATTAAAAATTATAATGATGATCAATTAGTAATTATAACAACCGGAAGCCAGGGAGAAGCAATGTCTGCATTAACAAGAATGGCATCAGGAGAGCATAGAAAAGTTGTAATAACACCAAATGATTTAATAATAATATCAGCAACACCAATACCAGGTAATGAAAAATTAGTATCTAAAGTTATCGATGATTTAATGCAAATAGGGGCAGAAGTTGTATATAGTGCATTAGAAGATGTACATGTTTCTGGTCACGCTTGCCAAGAAGAGCAAAAACTAATATTAGCATTAGCAAGACCAAAATACTTTATACCAGTACATGGTGAATATAGACAATTAAAAGCACATGCAGAAACCGCAGAAGAAATGGGAATACCAAAAGAAAATATTTTCATGATGAAAAATGGTAGAATAATAGAAATGAATCAAAATGAAGCAAAACTTGCAGGTGCAGTTCCATCAGGAAAGATATTAGTAGATGGATTAGGTGTTGGCGATGTTGGAAACATAGTATTAAGAGACAGACAACATTTATCTCAAGATGGTTTAATAATTATAGTAATGACAATGGATGGAGCATCTGGAAGTATAGTATCAGGACCAGATGTAATATCAAGAGGATTCGTATATGTACGTGAATCAGAAAATTTGATGGATGATGTAAAAAGACAAATAAGAGAAGAAGTTCAAAAATTTGAAGACAAAAACATAACAGATTGGTCAACAATAAAATCAACATTAAAAGATAGTTTACGTGAATATATATTCCAAAAAACAAAACGTAACCCAATGATATTACCAATAATAATGGAAATTTAAATGGAAAAGTGGGACGGTTCTCTTTTCCAAAAATTGGGAAAAGGGGGGGACAGTCTAAAACAAATGAGATAATTTTTTTATGGAATATAGAAGAAAAATAGGAAAAAACTGTCCTCTTTTTTCTTTTTTTCAGGATAAAGACACGAAAAATTTTTTCATGTCTTTATCCTGATTTTTTAGATTCTTCTATTGCCAAAAGATAATTTTGCATATATAATAAATACAAAATTTTAAAAGCAAAGGGATGATAAACAATTATGGATTATAAAGAATTAGCAAATTTGATATTTCCAGATGCAAAGGATATATCATATTATGAAGAAAAATATCCAGAAAGAAATTTACCAGAAGGAGCAATAGTAACAAGATTTGCACCAAGTCCAACTGGATATGTACATATAGGAGGATTATATCAATCATTAGTTGCAAAAATGTCAGCTAAAAAAACAGGAGGAGTATTCTTTTTAAGAATTGAAGATACTGATCAAAAAAGAAAAGTAGAAAATGGTGTTACAGATATAGTAAATTCATTAAAAATATTTGATATGGCTCCAGATGAGGGAATGATTTCAGAAACAGAATGGACAGGAGATTATGGTCCATATATTCAATCAGAAAGAAAAGAAATATATCAAGCATATGCAAAATATATGATAGAGCAAGGGAAAGCATATCCATGTTTTTGTACTCCAGAGCAAGAAGAAGAGCGAAACAAATTACAATTAGATGCAAAAATAAGACCAGGATATTATGGTGTATGGGCTAAATGTAGAAATTTAACATTAGATGAAATGGCAGAAAAAATAAAAGCTGGTGTTCCATATGTTATAAGATTCAAATCAACAGGAAGAGAAGATAGAAAAATACAAATATCAGATGGAATAAAAGGAAAGATTACATTCCCAGAATATGATATAGATATAGTTATAATAAAATCAGATGGTCTTCCAACATATCATTTTGCACATATGGTTGATGATCATTTAATGAGAACAACACATGTAATAAGAGGTGATGAATGGTTACCTTCTGTACCACTTCATGTACAATTATTTAAAGAAGCGGGATTTAAAGCACCAAAATATTGTCATATTTCTCCTATGATGAAAAACGACAATGGAAATAAACGTAAATTAAGTAAAAGAAAAGATCCTGAAGCAGCTGTTTCATATTATGATGAATTAGGTGTACCACCAGATGCTGTTAAAGAATACTTATTAAATATAGCAAACTCAACATTTGAAAATTGGAGAAGACAAAATAAAGATGCAAATATAGAAGATTTTGATTTTCATCTAAATAAGATGAGTGTTAGTGGTGCATTATTTGATATGGTAAAATTATTTGATGTTGCCAAAATAGTAATTTCAAGATATTCAGCAGAAAAAGTATATAATGATTCATATGCTTGGGCTAAAAAATATGACGAAGAGCTAGTTAAATTATTAGAAAATAAAGATTATGCTTTAAAGGTTCTTGGAATTGAAAGAGGAAATGCAAAACCAAGAAAAGATATAGCAAAATGGTCAGATTTAAAAGAAAACATTTCATATATGTATAATGAAGAATTTGACAAAATAACAGAGTTTGACTTTGGAAAAGTTACAGACAAAGAATTGGCAAATAAAATATCAAAATTATATTCAGAAAAATATTTCGACATAAATGATGATAAACAAACATGGTTCGACAAAATGAAAGATCTAGCAGAAGAAGTAGGATTTGCTCGTGAAGTAAAAGAATGGAAAGCAGAGCCAGAAAAATGGCCAGGACATGTTGGCGATATAAGCTCTGTAATAAGAGCAAAATTAACAGGAAGATTAAACACACCAGATTTATATGAAATAATAAAAGTATTAGGAAAAGATGAAGTATTAAGAAGGTTAACAAAATAAAAAAAGACGAGATAAAAATTTAGTTTAAGATAAATTTTTATCCCGTCTTTTAAATTTAACTTCACTTTATTTCATTTATATAGTATAATAATTTAAATTTATTTAAAGGAAGGTATATATAGTGTCAAACAGAATTGATAAAGAAATAGTAAATAGAAATCTGGTTGCATCAAGATCAAAAGTACAAGAGCTAATATCAAATGGATTTGTTGAATGTAATGGAAAAATTGTAAAAAAATCAAGCTTTCAAGTTAATGAATTAGACGAAATAAAAATTCTTGAAAATGAAACCTTAAAATATGTATCAAGAGGAGGATTAAAACTTGAAAAGGCCATAAATAAATTTAAAATAGATATGAATAATAAAGTAGTTATGGATATAGGCTCTTCCACAGGAGGATTTACAGACTGCGCTTTGCAACATGGTGCTAAAAAAGTAATTGCAATAGATGTTGGAACAGATGTAATGGATAAAAGTTTAAGATTAGACAATAGAATAGAGCTACACGAAAAAACAAATATAAAAAATTTAGAGCACAAATATTTTGAAAATATTGATATAATAACAACAGATGTATCTTTTATTTCAATTAAAAAAATTATAGATAAAATATATCAAGAGCAAATAAAGGTAGATTTAATATGTTTAATAAAACCACAATTTGAATGTGGAAAAGAGCTAGCTGATAAATACAAAGGAATTATATTAAATAAAAGTATACATATTTCAATTATAAAAGATATAATAAATTATTTTAAACAAAAAGACTTTTATATAAAAGCGCTTGATAGCTCTCCAATTAGAGGCGGAGATGGAAATATTGAATATGTATCATACTTTTCAAATAAAGATAATGGCATAAAAAGTATTAATATAGAAGAAATTGTAAAAAAAGCATTTAAAGAGCAAAAAAGCAAATAGAAAGGTTGTGTCGAAATGTTATATAATATAGGTGATATAGTAAAAACAAAAAAACAACATCCATGTGGAAGCAAGCTATGGGAAATAACGAGAGTTGGAGTAGATTTTAAATTAAAATGCTTAGGTTGTGGGCATGTAATAATACTACCAAGAGAAAAAGCACTAAAAGCAATAACGAAAAAAGTAGAAGATTAATATAAATAGAAAAAGGGCAACAGATCAATGTTGCCCTTTTCTTTATTTGAAAGAAAATTTTGAAAAATTCGTATATAAAAATATGAAGGTTACGAAATTACAGGGCATCCAAATTGTTCACAGATGTGACAAACATCTAATAGAGAAGAAAAATCAAGATTTTCCTTCTGAATTCGAATGAGATCTTCTTCCAAATCAATTGTGACACCAAAACCCGGAATTGCTCCAAATTTTGTTTCGAGGGTTCGTTTCAGCTGTAATGCTGTATCTTCATTGCAGGGAATAACTAGCAAGCTATTCTTAGCCATAAGATACGCCTCCTTTAAATATTATTTCCTCAATAGAATTGAGGATGATAAAATAATTATAAAATGTATATATAAAAAAGTCAATAACATACAATATATTAATATATACATGTAACAAAGTCATCAATAAAATCAAATAAGATTACATAAAACAAGAGTACAGAAAAATATAGAAAAAAGTCAAAAAATGTGTTGACTTTGTGAACTGTGTGTGGTATTATAATCGAGTACCAAGCAACAGGGAAAAACATAAAAGATTTTGAACAAAATTAGTTAATAAATTCTAACAAGGTGAATAGAGTAAAAGTTAAATTATTAGCTAAAAAATAAATTAAAAAAATCTAAAAAATATGTTGACAAACTGATAACAAGATGGTATGATTACAAAGTACTCAGCAAGAGATAAAACATATAAATATAAAAAATATTTGATATGTAAATTAGTAAAAAATAGCGAACAAAATAAACAAAAACAAGATTACTAATTTATTATTTTTTTACGCCAAAAGAGCTAAAAAATAAAATAAAAAATATTTAAAAAATATGTTGACATCGAGAGCAAAAAGTAGTACAATGTAAATCGTTCACAGCGAGAGCTAAGAACAAAAAGTACATTGAAAAGTAAACAATAAACCTTTTGAGAAACCAATCAAGCGGTAGTTAATTGTACTACCATAAAAAACAATTATATAAGAAAGAGCTTAAAACTCAATTAATTAGATTTTAATAATCGAAAGATTATAAAATACAATAACAAGAGAGTTTGATCCTGGCTCAGGATGAACGCTGGCGGCGCACTTAAGACATGCAAGTCGAACGGACTTAACCGAAATATTTATATTTTGGAGCGGTTAGTGGCGGACTGGTGAGTAACGCGTAAGCAATCTGCCTATTAGAGGGGAATAACAGCGAGAAATCACTGCTAATACCGCATATGCCATGAACATCGCATGATGAAAATGGGAAAGGAGTAATCCGCTAATAGATGAGCTTGCGTCTGATTAACTAGTTGGTGTGGTAATGGCATACCAAGGTAACGATCAGTAGCCGGACTGAGAGGTTGAACGGCCACATTGGGACTGAGATACGGCCCAGACTCCTACGGGAGGCAGCAGTGGGG